>Ga0308159_1000215_pt1 | contig 177102 bp, 137 predicted proteins | sample PhyCR1_FD_201040 | JGI IMG/M metagenome (GOLD analysis project Ga0308159, IMG submission 201040) | Phyllosphere microbial communities from UC Gill Tract Community Farm, Albany, California, United States - DLSLC.R1 | ecosystem: Host-associated > Plants > Phyllosphere > Unclassified | place...
AATGGACAAACAAAAACTGCCGGGCTGGCAAAAACAGCCCAACATGGTGACGCGGGGTGGAGCAGCCCGGTAGCTCGTCAGGCTCATAACCTGAAGGTCGTAGGTTCAAATCCTACCCCCGCAACCAAACATTACAACAACTTAGCAGATGTACGCCGCACCGAGCGAAAAGCCGTGTCCGCGTCAGGTCCGCTTTCAGCCATGCGCGCATCCTGGACTAGCTGCCAACTCAAGGGGCTGGTTCTGTGACATCCCATATCGCGCAGCGGCAAATCCTTTGCTAAGCTAAGTGGGCGTAAGGGGGCGTAATTTGATGACGTATGCGTATGAGAACCTTGGTGCCGAACGCTTTCAAGAGCTCTGCCAAGCCATTTTGGTTCCGCAGCATCCTCAAATTCAATGCCTACCAGTAGGTCAGCCTGACGGTGGCAGAGATGCCGTCCTCTGGCGGAGCCACATGCAACGGCGGTCCGACTCTGTTGTATTCCAAATAAAATTTTCCAAAAATCCGTCTCAAAAAGATGAGCGCTCAGTAATTGAAGAGCTTATCCGAACGGAGGCGCATAAAGTCTCGCAGCTAAAGCAGCGTGGCCTCGAGAAATACTATCTTCTTACGAATGTCGGCGGCACAAGTCACTACGAATCAGGCTCAATAGATCGTGTGAACGAGGTCCTTTCCGAAGAATTTGCAGTTGAAGCATACTGCTGGTGGCGTGACGACCTCGATCGTCGGATAGATGGAAACTCGTCCCTTAAATGGAGTTATCCAGAAATACTTCGTGGCACTGACATCCTCCAAGGCTTATACGAAGGGCGGTTCGGAGAAGAGCAGGCAAGACGAATGAACGCCATTAAGGCGTACCTCGCATATCAATATAAATACGATTCACAATTGAAGTTTAAACAGGTTGATCTTGAAAAAGGCCTGGTAGATCTATTCGTGGACGTGCCCGCCGAGGCTATCGGGCCAAAGGATCATGCGCAACGCCAAACCTGGTTGGAGCGGTTCCACATCACAGCTCGATTTGCATCGCTGCTACGCGATTCTCACAGATCAAGCATCGATGATGATGTAGTTGGAGCATTGATTGACCCGGTAGTCACGAAGGCTTTCCCGAGGGTCGTTATCGAAGGTGCTCCTGGTCAGGGGAAATCGACCGTAACCCAATTCCTATGTCAATTGCACCGTATGGTCTTGCTGGACAAAAAGTTCGACCGCCAAAAGGTGCCCATCGAACTGCAACTCACAGACGTGAGGCTACCTATTAGAGTGGACCTACGTGATTACGCAACTTGGATATCCGGCCGATCACCGTTCCAAGAGGGGCAAGAGCGAGTGCTGCCGGAGGGCTGTTCTCCGGCTCTTGAGAGCTTCCTTGCTGCTCAAATCTCGGCTCAATCCGGTGGTGTTCAGTTCTCTACAGACGATCTTTTGGCATTCGCGGCCCAGTCTGCGTTGCTGATCGTACTTGATGGCTTTGACGAAGTCGCAGACATTTCTGTCAGGAACAGGCTCGTACAGGAAATCTCGGACGCTTCAACGCGCTTCGAAGGAAACGCAATTTCCAATCAAGTGATTGTTACAAGTCGGCCGGCTGCATTCGCTAATTCTCCAGGCTTTCCGAGAGAAGATTGGCAATACATTCAAATACTTCCATTAAGTAAAAATGTGATATCCACTTATACCAACAAGTGGATTTCTGGGCACAATCTCGATCAGCGTGAGCGATCGGACATTGTTTCGGTTTTGAGCGAGAAGCTTGAATACCCCCATGTTCGGGAGCTCGCACGGAACCCCATGCAGCTCGCAATTCTTCTGGCACTAATTTCCACTCAGGGTGCGTCGCTGCCTGATAAACGAACAACGTTATATGACCGATACATCGATATATTTTTCAACCGCGAATCCGAGAAAAGTAAAGTAGTTCGTGACAAGCGCGAATTGCTTATCGATATGCATCGCTATCTAGCGTGGACGCTTCAGGTAGAAGTTGAAAGTGACGCCAAGGCAGGGAATATTTCGGAAGCTAAGTTGCGGGACATATTGAGATCGTATCTCAGTGACCTTGGCCATGATACTGCTTTAGTAGATACGCTTTTTGCAGGAATGGTGGAGCGGGTCGTAGCACTTGTATCGCGGGTGCAGGGAACCTTCGAATTTGAGGTTCAGCCACTTCGCGAATATTTTGCTGCTCGTTATCTATACGACACGACGCCTTATATACCGGCTGGCTCTACACGCTGCGGGTCGATAATGGACAGATTTGATGCCCTAGCGCGTAATGCTTATTGGCTGAATGTTACTCGATTTTATTGTGGATGTTATAGTTCCGGGGAAATTGCATCTTTAGTTGACGGAATTATACATATCGGTCAATCAGAACAATATTCGTCTACAAATTATGTAGTCGACTTGGCCATTACTCTATTGAGTGATTACGTGTTTAGTCAGCAGCCTCGCTCGGTCGCTCGGCTGACGAATTTTCTTTTTGAGCCAAACCGATTCAGGATGTTGTTGGCGAGAGTCTACGGATCAAGGCACGGAGATACAATTGCGCTGCCTGATGGCTCGGGCAAAGCCGTTATTCTAGGTAGAGCCATCGAAGCGTTTGGTCAGTCTCGTCATCTTGATACCGCTTTTTCGTCTTCAGCTATCATCAAGTCTAACTTAATGGGCCGAACTGAGTTGGACATCTGGGCGGAGGTCCGTGATGAGTTCTTTCCTTCCCAGGCTCTGTTTTTCGCGAGCTATTTGGACGTCGTTGAACACATGGCCGTGGAAGAGGTCATATCCTTGATTAATGACGGGGGTGACGCTGCCGTCCGTATCGCTGCTTATCGAGAGCGATTCGATGCGTTGATGTCTGCGCCTGCCATCTGGAGGCGACTTCTAGACCTTTCATTAAATGGACATGGCTCATGGGCAAATTTTGCTCGGCGTAATAGCGCCTCTATGTGCAGCAGCGAAGTTGGTGCGCGCACTGTTTTAGCCACCTTGGGGGCATTGCATTCTTTAGATAGAAATAGTGATCAATATGAAGATTTGACCCTCATTGAGTTTTACACAAGAGTTGTGGGCGGCTTTCCGGGTGAATTTGAGGATTTCGTAAGGTTTACGTCGGAAATTCGCGACGAAAATTCATTATCAAAAGACATTTGCGATGCCGCAAATAGAGTGTTTAATTCGCGTGTTTCCCGCAATGAAGAATTTCTTAATGAAATATCGAATTTGTTGGAAGCACTCGTCAGTGATTTTGGCTGCAGAGTTAATATAATACTGGCTGCTAATTCTGTGGTGCATTATTTTGGCGGCGATGCGGGGGAATTCAGGTTCAGTGGTCTACTAAGCGACCTTCATGAAATGGGACGAAATGCTTCCCAGACCGAATGGTGGAAACGGAAGCTTAATTCACAGGACGTTGGTGGTGAGCTACTGACAGCACTTGGTTATCTTGTTCATGCCGACGCTAACACCGTGGCAGAGACGATTTCTGACTTCTCCCGTTTCCTGGATCGATGTTTGGAGGCAGATTATCGCATTATCCATGCCGCGCGAAGTGTTCGATACTCGCCGTACAGTGGCTTTCATCGTGATCCGCTGACCATAGGCGTCACAAGTAATCATTGCGGGACTGTCGGTGTCCGTGGCGCGGCTATATTGTCCCAATGGGTAAGCGTTGATGATAGAAACGTCTTATATGAAAATGTTCTTCGCCTATACGACGGAGAGGATGACGCGCTAATAGAAACCAAATTTAACAGCGCTTGGCTCTATGCGTGTTCGAACCCTGGGTATTGGGAGGAGGCATTGAAGGTGATAGCGGATTCGTACCGAAAGGGTGCGGGCTACGACAAGATGTTTTCCTTACCGGAGCGAGGGGAACTTCCGCTTTCAGTAGCTAAGGCGATAAATGCGGCTCCGCTAAAATACCCTCTTCCGGTAATTGAAGCAGCAGAAAGAACTCTTTCCCAAAAGATTGGATCGCAGGTCGTGCCGGTGGGCAGCATCGCAGCTAGCGAACAATGGTTCATTGATAGCTAAATTTCGAGAATGGCGCGTTATTCGATGACGTGGTATCGAGCCGCCGCCTCTCTCAACTTCCGGGCATAGCGTTCCGGCTCTTTCTCAATGTTCTCGGCCATCTGTCCGCCAGATAACTCCGCGAAATCGGAGAGGTGGCTGGCAGCAAGGCCGAGGATAGCTGCCCGCGTCGTCAATAGCCCGGTCATTTGCTGAGCCAGAATTTTGTCGTGCTCCGCGCTTTGGACGGACTTGATCAAATCCGGATCGGCAAAGTTGCGCATCTCGAACAAGTCGTCGCTGACTTCCTGCCGCACGGCTTGCCATAGTGGGGTTTCCGGCCATCGGGAGCGGTTACTGTCACCGCTCGGCACGGCATAGCGAATGGCGTCCAGGCTCTCGTTGACGGTGTCTCCGAAGCGGGTGTCTAGATCGCGCCAAGATGAAATTCTCCAGCGTGTCTTGAGGTGCTGCTTACCTGCGCGGATTTCGACCCGCCAGATGGGGCTATCGGCGGGGCAGTCACGCACGAGGGCAGGGCGACCCTCTTTAGCGCGTGTCGCGTCCCAAATGTCCCACCATGCCGTTTTGCGCTTAGCGATGATCTCTGCGCGCTTGTCGTAGACGATCAACTGCCGTCCCGGCATCTTTCCCACCGTGACCGATGTAACGCGCCCGGAGCGGCCGTTCACGCCGATCTCATGGATTTCATGATGATCGGCACGGCGAGCGTTGGAGTGCATGACGAAATGCTCAGGCGTCAGCGTGAAATCCGGCAGCAGGTAATCAAGCGCGTAGTCTACCCTGCCGATGCTCTCTGCGTTGGGCTGCAAGGAAATGTCCAAGGCCGCCACGACGGCGTAGATATAGGCTCTTGCGCCGCCGAGGCCCTTGGTCGCCAGCAAGAATGAACCGCAGGATACGCGAACACCCCAAGGGTCATGAATGCTGGGGCGCTTGAAGAACCATGTTGCGCCAAATTCGCCGGTAGTGGCGCTGAACGCATATCCGCCTTTGGCGCCGGTCTCGAACACGGCGAGCAGAATGCCGTTCCATTCGAGCGGCTCTCTTTGGTGCGACTTACAGGCTTGGGTTTTTGCGTTGTCCAGAGCTTCGGCGAACTTGGTGCTGATCTGGCCCTGAAAGCTGACGTCCAGTCCGTCGAACCCGCGATAAAGCAATTCTGTCATGGTTTTTGTCCGCGAATGTATTTCTGGAGGGGGGTGCTACAAAGACCCCCCTTCATACGCGGTGTGCTGCCGAGGAATGCGCGCGCTGCGGCGCGCAGTGCGCCCTCGCTGACGCTCGGTTCGCCTGCGCGCCGCATCACGCGCAAGACCTCGGCGGCGTGACCGTGAACTGGAGGAACCAGTCTTTCAGGTCACTCAGCCGATAGAGGACCAGACCGCCTTCGCGGTGATACCTGGGGCCTCTTCCTTCGGCGCGCATACGGGCAAGCGTTCGGGAGCTACGCCGCAGAATACGCGCAGCCTCTGAGGGCGTGAGATAATTGTCGGATGGAATTGTAGGCACCGCACGTCTCCGAAATCTCGGGTGCTGGCGGCTCTGATAGATTGAAAGTCGCCAGCACCAGATTGAGCAAGGTGCAGGGCCAATTCGCTATCGATTTCGGATGCTCTAAAACTACCGTCGTGATGCTAACGCGCGCACAAAAATCTTTGGGTCACGCCGCCCAAGCATTGGCGTGTATGGCTCAATCTAATGCAAACGAGGCGCGTCTAGTCACAGTTCTATTTCGGTTGGGTGCTCACTTTTCGAGTTGCTTTCGGGATGGCCCCGCGCTCCTAAAACCCACAATTCTAAACCGATGGCAAGCGCTTTTTGGGTGTTCGGGGAATATGGCTTTCAGTGGCAGCGTATGTCACCGCTCGGCACTTAGCCCAACCGAGAGGGGGATGCTTTCAGCGGCTAGACGCAACGAATCGTCGTAGAGGTTGGCGTAGCGCTTCGTCGTCTGCGGGCTCGAGTGGCCGAGCAATTCGCCCACGACGAGCAGCGATTGCCCCGACGAGGCAAGCAGGCTGGCGAAGGTATGGCGCAGGTCATGGATACGAACCTTCTCCAATCCTGCGACCGCGCAAGCCTTCGCCCAAGTGCGGCGTACTTCGACCAGCGGCGCGCCGAGGCTTCCGGGAAACACGAATGTTCCTACCGCCTCGGCGCGCCGCCGTTCGAGCAGCTGGGCAACGGCAGTCGAGAAAGGGACGCGATGTTCCCGGCGCTGTTTGGTTTCCGTGCTCGGCTTGGTCCAGATGCGATGCTGCATATCGATCTGGCCCCACTTGGCATTGAGCGCTTCGCCCCGGCGACAGCCGGTAAGCAGCATGAACAGCAGCGCGTCAGCGGAAACGCGCTCAGGGTGATCTTCCAGCGCGCGCACCAGTTTGCCGACCTCTTCCCGGCCTAGATACCGTGTCCGCTTCGGCTCGGGGTTCCTGCGCGCGCCGGAGGCCGGATTACGGTCGATCCATTCCCAGCGGATTGCGAGGTTGAGCGCCTTGCGCAGAACCTCGATCACACGGTTCGCGCGGGTAGGGCGCTTGATGCTGATGACGCGGTGCAGTTCGTCGCAGTCGGCAGAGGTCAGGTCCGCAACCTTGCTTGCGCCCATGGCGGGAAGAATGTCCTTGATCCACATCGAGCGGTCGTCAGCAGCAGAGCGCGGCGCTTTGGTCGGCAGGTGTTCCAGCGCGTAGCGGTCGAACAGGTCGCGCACGGTCGGCGCAGTGCGGTCGGCTATGCGCTCTTCCAGCGGATCAATCCCGAGATCGATTTGCCGCCGCAGGTGTTCGGCCTGCTTGCGGGCGGCGAGCAGCTTCCATGTCGGATACTGCCCGATGGTGATGCGCCTCTCGCGTCCCTTGAACCGATAGTTCAGCACGAACGAGCGAACGCCCTTGGCGGTGATGCGCAATCCGAAACCCGGCAGCCTCGCGTCATAGATGATGCGGTTGCCGGTAGCGGGCGGTGCGGCATCGCGCACGGACTGGTCGGAAAGCTTCTCTCGAAATGCTTGTGTCCGTCCTGTGTCCGCGTTCGATTGCGATATGCTTGACATTGGCTGTCTCCGAGAGAGCGCGATTGACCAAAAGAAAGTCGCGATATTCAGCCATTTATGCCCGATAATGCCGCATATTCAAGGGGCTCGCGAAGCACGCATTCTCAGGCTCATAACCTGAAGGTCGTAGGTTCAAATCCTACCCCCGCAACCAAACTCCCTAAAAATCTTATAGAAATCAGAATCTTGCTGAGATGTCTATTTGGGCGGAAATTCCTCGTCTCAATAAAATCAATGACTTGGCTTATTGGGTTCAATCGGGGGCGCACCCCGCAACCAACTTCCGCTTCTCCTCGCGGAGATAGGTAAAATCTCGTAAAAAAATGATTTTTTGCATAGTTACTTCCAGAAGCGTCGGCCCTCGCCGCCGGACCCTTGATGCTCAAAGCGGCTCTCTACGCCCGCTACTCATCCGATCTGCAGAATGTGCATTCCATCGACGACCAGTTGCTGGTCTGTCGGGAACTTGCAGCACGCGAACGCTGGGAGATCGTCGCTTATTATCACGACGAGGCGCGAGCATGCGGGGCGAACAGGCCTGCTGCAGCTTCTGGCTGATACCAGGGCAGGGCAGTTCGACATGCTGTGTAGAAACCTCGATCGCATATCCCGCGATCAGGAAGACATCGCACACGTCGATAAGCTACTACGCTTTAACGGCATCACGCTGCACACCGTTGCCGAAGGCCTGACGAATGAAATGCATATTGGCCTGAAGGGGACGATGAAAACTCAGGCGCATGCTCGGGCCGATTAAGGTGATGCCCGCTCTGGCACGAGCGCAATGGCCCTTGAGTGGAATGAAGAACCAAATCTGAGCCAGGCAACACGATAAAAATCCTGAAGCCGCTGGCAGCAGATGGGACTTTGTGCACGGTCTGCTTCCGAGCGCGAGGCAGGCGATTCCGGACGTCGGGTGATTATAGCATGATATTCACTGGGCTGTTCATACCAGCCTTTCGCGGCTCGGGATGTTCGAGATGAATGGGCCCATCGATATCACTGATGAAACGGTGACTCACAGCTTCTCGCGCGCCGTCTAGGAATTGGGGATCACGCACGGCGCCGTAAGCTAATGTATCCGTGACATCGAAGAACGGCAAGGAGCCTCCATGTTCGAACGCAGAGGCAATAGCATTAGGCCCATCGCCGCTGACCGCCAGATGCTGCCGGTGGTGCAGCAAATCGCTCGATTTGATTGCCAGCGTTTTCCACGCCCGCCGATGCTGGATGTTGCCGTGCCAGTCTATGGCATCGACTAGTGCGCGAGCTCAATTGCCCAGATACAAGGCTTCGAGATTTTCGCTCGACATCATAACGCCAGACGGACCCGTCGCCAGAATTCGTCCGCTTCTTAGAACATAGGCACGGCTGGAAAGGTTAAGTGCCAAATCGGCCATCTGATCGACGATGAGCATCGCCATGCCTTCATCTCGAAGCAGCGTTAATTGATCGAACAGGTCCGATGTCATCTGCGGGGACAGGCCCAGTGAAGGCTCGTCCAGTAGCAGGATATGGGGCGAGGACATGAGTGCCCGGCCGATCGCCAGCATTTGCTGCTCACCGCCAGAGAGCAGCCCCGCCCGGCGCTGCTGCATGTTGGCAAGGCGCGGGAAACGCTCCAGAATCGAGGACATGCGGGCCGCCGCATCCTTGGGTCGCACATAAGCACCCAGACGCAGATTGTCGAATACCGAAAGCTCGGGAAAGACCTGCCGCCCTTCCGGGACGAGTGCCAGCCCCTGACGCACGCGAGCGGGCGCATCCTGCGCCGTGATCTGCGTACCTTCCAGTCTGAGGTGCCCTGAACCCGGTTCCATCAGACCGGAGAGAATGCGCATCAGCGTGGACTTGCCAGCGCCGTTCGCGCCCAGCAGGGCTACGGCTTCGCCGGGACGGACCTCGATGTCGATGCCGTGCAGCACGTCGACGGCGCCGTAGCCTGCATTCAGCGCGTAGGCGGCAAGGCAGGGTTCGCCGCCTTTGGCGATGGCCACGGCCTGCCCGCCCATGCGCCTTTCGCCAAGGTAGGCCTCGCGCACCAGCGGGTCCGCCTGAACTTCGGCCGGGCTGCCCTGTGCGATAAGCTCGCCGGTGCGCAGGACCGCAACGCGGTCCGACACGCCCATCACAAGGCCCATGTCATGCTCCACCAGGCCGACACCGATACCTGCCTCGGCGATCTGCCGCAGCAGGTCGCCGAGCACCCGTTTCTCAGTCTGGGAAAGCCCAGCTGCCGGTTCGTCGAGGAGCAGGGCGTCCGGGTCCGTCGCGAGCGCGCGCGCGATTTCCACCAGCCTCCGGTCGACGTGTGCCAGAGCGCTGCAGCGGGTCGATGGCGGCCCGGCAAAGCCGCAGGCCCGCAGCAAGGTGCGCGCATGGTGCACATCCTTGGGGCTGCGGTTCAGGGCGGCCCCGTAAAGCATGCCGGGCTGTCCCTTGCGCATGGCGAGCAGGACGTTGTCCTCCACGCTCATGCTGTCGAACAGGGCAGAGGTCTGGTAGGTGCGCGCAATGCCGGCCCGCGCCGAAAGCCACGGCTTGCCAGCGGCCAATGGAGTGTCTCCGACCAGACGCTCCCCTTCATCGGAGCGATAGAAGCCGCTCAGGATGTTGATGACAGTCGATTTCCCGGCACCGTTCGGGCCGATCAGCGCCGTCACGCTCCCAGCCGGGATTGCGATGTCGAGATCGCCGATCGCGCGCACGCCACCAAACCGGATACCGAGGCCGCGCCCCGACAGGGTATTGCGGCGGCGTTTCGCCAGAAGCGAGGCAATAGCAGCGGCATCCTCTTGGGGGGCAGCGCTGTCTGCCTCAGGCAGGCGCAGCATTCCGGCAATGCCGCCGGGAGCTATCCACAGCACCAGTAGTACCAGCGCCGCATAGGCAAGGCTGCGATAGGCCTCGAAAGAAGACAGCAGTTCCGGCAGCACGCCGATGACGATCGCCCCAACCACCGGGCCGGGCCGCGATCCGATGCCGCCGATCACCACCGTCAGCACCAGCAGGATCGAGAAGTTGAGGCCGAAGGACTGCGGCGTCACGAAACTGTTGAGCGGCGCCGACAGCCCGCCCGCTAGCGCGCAGCACCCGGCCGAGACCATGAAGGCGACGATGCGTGTGCGCGTCGGAGAAATGCCGATGGAGGCGGCAGCGTTCTCGGAATCGCGAACCGCGCGCATCGCCTGCCCCCAGCCGTTGGCCGACAGCATGTGATAGGCCGCCATCACCAGCGTTGCCGCCGCGATGGCCGCGATCGCCATGGCCCGGTCGCCCAGCACGATCCCGGGCAGCGACAGCGGCGGGATTTGCAGGATGCCGCTCTGGCCGCCGGTCAGGCTTTCGGCTTCCACCAGCGTCTGCTCCACCACCAGGCCGAAAGCGATGGTCACCATGGCAAGGTAGGGCCCTTTGACTCGCAAAGCGGGCAAGGCGAGGAGAGCGCCGATGCCGACCGCAATGGCTACGCCCAGCGGGCATGCCAGCCAGAACGGCAGATAGCCGTGAGAGGTGCAGATCGCCACCGCGTAGGCACCGATGGCGTAGAATGCGGCATGCCCGAAGCTGAACTGGCCGCTCAGCCCGATCAGCACGTTGAGGCCGATGCCGGCGATTGCCAGCAGCGCGATCTGGCCAATGACGAAGGCGTAATAGCCGTTGAGCAGCAGCGCTCCGGCGATGCTCGCCGACAGGCACACGCCCCACAGTGCAGGTGCGGCGATTCGATGGGATAGGGCGTTCATACCTTGCGCACCTTTGCTCGGCCGAGCAGCCCGTCGGGGCGTACGGCAAGGACGATGATGACCAGCATGAAGGTCACGATCTGGGTATAGCCCGAGCCGACGCCGAGCGTGACGAGGGCCTCCACCAGCCCGAACAGCAGCGCGGCCACCACGACGCCTCGCGCGTTGTCGAGGCCTCCCAGAATGGCGACAGCGAAGGCCTTGAGGCCCAGCGTCACGCCCATGCCGGTCTCGACATGGGAAAGCGGCGCCACCAGCATTCCCGCGATGCCGGCAAGGGCCGAGGACAAGCCGAAAGCAGCAGCAATGACCCGGCCCACCGGAATGCCCATGATCGCGGCGGCGTCGCGGTTCTGCGCCACGGCGAGCATGGCCACGCCGTGCAGGGTGCGGCGGCGGAACAGGTCGATCCCCCCAGCCAGTGCCAGCATTACCAGCGGGATCAGCAGGTGCAGCGGATAGATGGCAAGGTCGATGTCGCCCACCCGCACAGCGTCTTGCGCCAGCGGCGAGGGCACCGAACGCGGCTCGGCACCGAACACCAGCATCATGCCGTTATCGCAGACAAGGCCCAGCGCCACCGTTGCCATCAGCCAGGCATCAGACTTGCGCATCAGGAACGGGCGGATCGCCGCGCGCTCGACGATCAGGCCGTAGAGCGCGCAGGCGGTAACGGCGATCACCACCGCAGCGGGGACCGGCCATCCGGCCTGCGTCAGCATCCAAAGCAGCACCGCGCCCAGCATGGCGCTGGACCCTTGCGCGAAGTTCACTGCGCCGCAGACCGACGCGGTGATGTGAAAGCCCAGCGCGATCAGCCCGTAGATGGAGCCAAGCGCAAGGCCGGTGAGCAGGGCGGGAAGGACTTCCATAGCTCAGGCCGCCTTTGACGGCATGGTGCCGGGCAAGGGCAGCGGCACGATGCGCCCCCCGTCGAACTCGGCCCAGACGTAGTCATGCTCGTCCAGCGCGTCCTGGCCATGGGCGAAGGGGGCGTCATACGTCTTGATCAGGCCTTCATAGCGGCCAATCCGGATAAAGCCGCGCCGCACTGCCTCGCCGTCCTGCGACCCGGCGGCTGCGATCGCCAGTCCGGCCAGATGCATCGCATCATAGGCGTTGGCGACACCGACGGCCGGCGTCACGTCCTGCGGTCCGGTGATGTCGGGATACTTCGCCTTGAGCGCAGCAAGGACGCGGGCTCTCACCGGGGTATCGGCTCCGAAGAAACTGTATGTCTGCACGAATTTCACCCTGTTCGCGTGCGAGCCAGCCAGTTCGGAGAAGCGCCCGCCGGCCGGTCCCCAGTGCGACACGATCGGCACGTCCCAGCCCATCTGGTCGAGCGACTTCACGACCTGCGCCGAAGGACCGACAGTGGCCACCATCAGCAGGCAATCCGCTCCGGCAGCGCGCAGGCGGCCAAGCTGCGGGGTAACGTCGAGGTCGGAATGCTCGAACTTCTCCGACCCCGCCAGCGGCAGCCCGGCTGCGGCGAGCGCCGCCTTCAGACCTTTTTCGTTGGACTGGCCCCATGCGGTGTTCAGCAGGATCAGGCCGGGGCGGCGCACGGCGTAAGTGCGCCGGGCAAAGGCGACCATCGCCTTGTCGACCAGTTCGTCCACCGCTGATACGCGGAACACGTAATTGGGATCGGTGCCATTATGGGTGATCACCGTGCCCGCCGCCCACGGCACCACGAAAGGCGTGCGCGCGGCAGTGGCGATCGGCACGATGGCGCGCGCGACGGGCGTATCCAGCCCGCCGAACAGTACCGCCACGCCTTCTTTGTAGAGCAATTCGCGGGCGGCGATCACACCTTTGGCGGGACTGCTTTCGTCATCGCGGCGGATCAGTTCCAGCTTGCGGTTCAGGAGGCCGCCTGCCGCGTTGATCTCATCGATGGCGATAGTGATCCCGCGCGAGATCGCCTCGCCGGACTTGGCCGACTGCGCGGTGAGGGCGGTGATGAGGCCTACGCCTATCCGATCGCTGCTGCGAGAGCATCCGCCAAGGGCCGCCGCGGCGCCGCCGATCATGCCGGCAAGGATGGTGCGCCTGGGAACGAGAATCGCCATGGTCCGCCTTCATTGAGGTTCGCAAGCTGGCTATCACGAAGACGAAACAATTCAATACAAAAATCGTCAACGATTTATATTATAGATCGTCCATGATTGTTCTTGCAAAATTCGGCAAATCTGGTGCAAAGCGAATCCGGGGCATCCATCGCATGTTTTAGAGTGGAGCTTCGGTGAGTAGGGTGGTTCCGGCTGGGCTGTGATGGCCGTGCCGGGGTGTTGGAAGGTGGTTTTGGATCATGAAGCAGGGTTTCGCGATGTCGGACGATAATGCCAGTGCCGCTTCCGCCCCCCGCCGGGCGCGCAAGGCTGAGGCTGCGCCGGACCTGGGCGTGGCGGCGGCGGCCAGCGGGGTCGATGTCGAGCAGCACATCTACGAGACGGTGTTCGACAGCGTGCTTAACCAGCGGCTGACGCCCGGCACCAAGCTGCCCGAGCCGGCGCTGTGCGAGCTGTTCGGCGTGTCGCGCGCGGTGATCCGCAAGGTCCTGCAGCGGCTGGAACATGAGCGCATCGTCGAACTGCGGCCCAACAAGGGCGCCGTCATCGCCGCCCCGACACCCGAGGAAACCCGCCAGATCTTCGAGGCGCGCCGGGCGCTGGAAGTATCCATCGTCGAGATCGCCGCACGGCGCCACACCCCGCAGGACTTGGCCGATCTTCGCCGTCTGCTGGCGCACGAGCACGAGATTACGCATAACCCTTACCAGCCCGCCTGGGCCGCCTGCGCGCGCGAATTCCACCTGCGCATCGCGGCGGTCGCGGGCAACCCGATCCTGACCGCGTACCTGACCGAACTGATGACGCGCTGCTCGCTGATCGTCGCGCTCTACCAGCCCAGCGGCAACGCCGCGTGCGAGCATGCCGAGCACGGCCGCATCGTCGACTACATGGAGAAGGGCGACGTCGCCTCGGCCCGCGCCGAAATGGGCCGCCATCTGCGCGCGCTGGAGGACAATATCAGCCTCGATCGCGGGGCCTCGACGCAGACGCTTGCCCAGATGTTGAATCTGGGATGAGCGGTTCTGACGCCACCTCCGCCGAGACGACCCACGTCGATTTCGACGCGATCGGTGCCTATCAGCGCTACAAGTTGATGGCGAGCCTGATCGTCCCGCGCCCGATCGCGCTGGTCACCACGGTCAATGCGCAGGGGGTGGTCAACGCCGCGCCGTTCAGCATGTTCGCCATGCTGGGCGAGGATCCGCCGCTGGTGATGATATCCATCAACCGCTTGCAGGATGGTGCGCTCAAGGACACAGCCGCCAACGTTCTGGAATCGCGGGAATTCGTGGTCCACATGGCGGACGAGGCAATCGCCGCGCAGATGCACGACTGCGGCACCACGCTGCCGCCCGACCAGAGCGAGTTGGACCTCGTCGGCTTCACGTCGATCCCTTCCGCCGGTGTGAAACCGCCACGCATCGCCGAGGCGCCGATCGCCTTCGAATGCCTCCTGTGGGAGACGATCGAGACAGAGAGCCGGTACATCTTCCTCGGAAAGATCCTGCATCTTCATGCCCGCGAGGGGCTGGTCGACACCGACCTGTGGCGGGTGAACCTGCAGGACTATTTCCCCGTCGGCCGCTTCGGCGCCAGCTTCTACACCCGCACGCGCGATCGCTTCGCCTTGCAGGGCGAAGCGCGGGAAACCGCCATCGACCGGATCTGAGCGGCGGAGTTTTGGGGCGTATGAGGTTTCGCTGTGCGGCCCTGGATTGCTTCGCTGCGCTCGTAGTGACGACGGGAAATGGACGTGGCACCCACGGCTTGTCATTGCGAGCGTAGCGAAGCAATTCCTCGTCAGCGCTGTGTCGTTTCCGTCTAGCGCGTTTCGCCATTCCCCCTTCCTTCCCTCTTTCCTGCCTGCACAGCGCGACGGCAGGGAGATGAAGGTGGCGCGTCCCGCCGATGTTCGAGGCGCACACGACCGTGCACTGAACTGAACCTAGCGATACCCAAAAGAGCAAGAGCGCGCGTTGGCGCGCACTAAGGCGCATTCGCATGGCCCATTCCGATACCGGAACCATCGAAAATATCGTCAACGATTCGATTCCAAATTGCTGCGCGGCGCGATCGTCAACCTGCACTAAACTCTAACATACCGCGCCGCAGCATCCAAAAATCGCAGAAACACAACGTTCTCGAAAATTTATTATATCGTTGACGATTTAATGTTGGATCATCGACGAAGTTCGACATATGACTTGATTCGCAACGAGCGATCGGGTCGCCGGGTGTCGGCAGGACAAAAGTCCGCCGCACCCCTGCCGGTCGCCTTTTCGGACAACATGAGGGTGACAATCATGCGCTTTGCGAAACTGGCTGCCGGACTTTCTCTGGGTGCGATGGGGATCGCGCTCGCCGTTCCCAGCGCGATCCACGCGCAGGTCATCACCGGGGCCATCAATGGCCGCCTGACTGATCCGGACGGCAATCCGGTGAGCGGCGCTCCCGTCACCATCGTCCATGTCCCCTCGGGCACGACCACCACCGCGACGACCAGCGCCGACGGCGTCTACGCCGTGCGCAACCTGCGTCCCGGCGGCCCGTACCGTGTCACCGCGACTTCACCCGACCTCGGCACCAAGTCCGTGAACATTCCCGCGATCAACACCGGCGACGCGTTCCAGGCAAACTTCACGCTGGGCGAGATCAGCGAGATCGTGGTGAGCGGCACGACTTATGGCGGCGGCGACCTCAAGACCGGACCCAGCTCCAACTTCTCCGCGCAGAAGATCGAGGCGGCGCCTTCGATCAGCCGTGATCTCAAGGATCTGGCGCGGATGAACCCCTTCGTGGCGGTCGATCCCAGCAACAGCGACGCGCTGGTTTGCGGCGGCGCCAACAACCGCACCAATTCGCTGACCATCGACGGGGTGCGCCAGAACGACGATTTCGGGTTGCAGGCCAACGGCTATCCCACGCAGCGCTCGCCGATCTCGATCGACGTGGTCGAGACGCTGGGCGTGGAACTGGCGCCTTATGACGTGAACTACGGCGCGTTCGGCGGTTGCACGCTCAATGCCACCACCAAGTCGGGCGGCAACAGCTTTCACGGTCAGGTCTTCTACGAATATACCGGCGATGCGCTGCAGGGCGACCGCTTCGGCTACACCGATTTTCAGGACGGATCGAAGCAGGACCGCCGCCTAACCGGCAAGTTCTCCGAAAAAACCTTCGGCGCGACGCTGACCGGGCCGATCATCAAGGATACGCTGTTCTTCACGCTGAACTACGAGAAGTTCGAGCGGTCCGAGCCTTCGCTGGTTGGCCCTTCGGGTTCGGACTTCGCCAACCAGGTGCCCGGAGTCAGCGTGGCACAGGCCAACGAAGTGCGCCAGATCCTGAAGGACCGCTACGGCTACGACCCGCTCGGCTACGAGGCGACCAAGCTGCCTTCGCGCGACGAGAAGTTCTTCGGCAAGCTGGACTGGAACATCGCGCCAGGCCACCGCGCCACGGTTTCGTACCAGCGCACGCGCGGTTCCTCGATTTCGGCGAACGGCAACACGCTGACCGGATCGAGCACGTCGCTTGGGCTGCTGTCGCAGTGGGTGGAGCGGCAGAACAACCTCGACGTCTACAAGGCGCAGGTGTTCTCCGACTGGACCGACAACTTCAGCACCGAAATCAGCGCGTCCTACAAGAAGATGGACAACCCCGGCTTTCCGCTGGCGGGCAACGATTTCGCGCAGTTCCGCGTCTACCTGAACGGGACGACGACCGGCCCGAGCGTCTATGCGGGCACCAATGCCTCGTATCAGGCGAACGAGCTGACGACCTATCTGCAGCAGTACCGCGCCAAGGCGACCTATACCGCCGGATCGCACCGCATCACCGCCGGGTACGAGCGCGAGGCGCTGAAGATCTGGGATCTGTTCGTGCAGAACGCCAATGGCTCCTACGTGTTCAACTCGCTGGACGATCTGCGCGCGGGCAATGCCTCTTCGGTCAGCTATGCCAATGCGGGCAGCAACCAGAAGGCGGATGCGGGCTTCACGCTGCACACCACGACCAACACGCTCTACCTGCAGGACGAATGGGCGGTGCTGCCCGAACTGACGATCAAGGCGGGCCTGCGCTACGACTTCTTCGAGCAGTCGGACCGGCCGGACGAGAACCCGGTGGTGATGGCGCGCTACGGCATTTCCAATACCGAGAACCTCGACGGCAAGCATCTGCTGCAGCCGCGTTTCGGGTTCAACTGGAAGCCCGATCCGACGCTGACGGTCTATGGCGGCGTCGGTCTGTTCGGCGGCGGTTCGCCGACGGTGTGGACGGCGAACACCTTCTACAACACCGGGCAGATGCTGGGTAACGTCACCTGCACCCGGAGTGCCACGGCGAGCGCGGCGTGCCTTGCGGGGCTGAGCAACGTGGACGGGTTCAACGTCAACCCGGCGCTGCAGGCGGCCAATACCGCCAGCGCGGCGCGCGGGCAGGGCCTGATCAATGCGCTGGACAAGAACTTCAAGCCGCAGTCGACGTGGAAGATGTCGATCGGCGCGCAGAAGGAGTTCGATCTGGGCGCGTTCGGCAACGGCTGGCGCGTGGCGGGTGAGTTCATCCACTCCGAAGTGCAGAATGCGGTGGCGTGGTACGAATTGTACGCAGGCGCCAATCGCGGGCCGGATGCGCCGGACGGGCGACCGACGTATCTGCCGGGGCGTGAGAACCGCAACGATATTCTCGTGACCAACACCAAGCAGGGCTATGCCAACCAGCTGGGTCTGGCGCTGGCGAAGACCTGGCGTGAAGGGCCGCTGGACGGGCTGGAGGCGATGTTCTCGCACACCTACATCCGTTCGAAGGACGTCAATCCCGGTATCACCACGGTAGCTGCGTCGAACTACAGCGGGGTGGCGACTTCGGACCCGAACGATCCGGCGCTGGCGACCTCGAACTATGAGTTCCGCCATCTGTCGAAGCTGTCGGTCAGCTATTCGCATGCCTTCTTCGGCGACAACCGCACGCGCCTGACGCTGTTCGGGCAGAGGCGCTCGGGGCAGGTGTTCAGCTATACCTTCGATGTGGGCGCGAATGCCAACATGGCCGCCGACATGCTGGTGGGCGAGAACGGCGCGCTGGCGACGCGCAATCGCCAGCTGCTCTATGTGCCGCAGGTCGCCAATGGACAAGGGGGCGGCGGGCAGGTGACGGCGGGCAGCGATGCGATTGTTACTTATGCGCCGGGCTTCGACATCGCCGCGTTCAATGCTTTCCTGAAGCAGAACGGGCTGCTCAAGTATGCGGGCAAGATCGCGCCGCGCAATGCCTTCAAGGCGCCTGCGCTGACGACGGTCGACATGCGGATCAGTCAGGAGATTCCGGGCTTCTTCCCCGACGGGGCGAAGGCGGAAATCTATCTCGATATCGAGAACCTGGGCAATCTCATCAATCGCAAGTGGGGCGTGCTGCAGCAGATCCCGTCGCCTTATGTCTCGGCGAACGTGGTGGCGCGCAATTGCCAGATCGCGGGGGCTTGCCCGACGCAGGGCAACTTCTACCAGTACGACAGCTTCGTCGGCCGCGCGGCGACCAGCTTCAACACGCAGTCGGTCTGGCAGATGAAGATCGGCGCGCGGTTCAAGTTCTAAGGCTTAGGGAAGGGACGACGATGATGGATCGCAATGACATGCAGCTTTCCCGCCGTGGTATCCTTGCCGCCGCTCTGGTGGCGGGGGCGGCCGGGGTCGCGGCTCCGGCACTGGCGGCGAAAATGAAGCCGGCCGGGGCGAAGCCCGCCGAGGCGAAGGGCGCGAGCTTCCTGCTGCGCGGCGTGACGCTGGAGACCGGCTACCGGCGCGAGGGCAGCGAGGTTGTCGGCACCGAGACGGCGAAAGCCTCGGTGCTGGTGCGCGGCGGGAAGATCGCCGCGATCCTCCCCGCCGATGCGCCTGCGCCGATGGGCGTGGCGGTGCGCGATGCACAAGGGATGCTCCTGCTCCCCTCGTTCCGCGACATGCACATCCACCTCGACAAGACCTTCTACGGCGGTCCCTGGGTGCCCCCACGCAAGCGCAAGGGCGGCATTCGCGGCCAGATCGAGCTGGAACAGACGCTCCTCCCGCAGCTCCTCCCCACGCTGGAGGAGCGCGCGGGCAAGCTGGTCGATCTGCTGCAGTCCAACGGCACCACCTTCGCACGCAGCCAGTGCAACGTCGATCCGGTGGTCGGTACGAAGCACGTCGAACTGCTCAAACACGCGCTCGACAGCCGCGCCGACGGTTTCGGGCACGAGATCGTGGCGTTCCCGCAGCACGGCTTCGTCAGCGCCGACCTGATCCCGACGATGCGCGCGGCGATGGCGGCGGGGGCGACGCATGTGGGCGGCATCGATCCCACCGCGCTCGACGGCGGCATGGAGAAGTCGGTCGATGCGATGATGCAGGTTGCGCTCGACATGGACAAGGGCGTGGACATCCACCTGCACGAGCCCGGCGCCAGCGGCATCGCCGCGATCCGCCGGATCGCCGACACGGTGGAGCGCGAGCGCTCACTGAGTGGCAAGGTAACGCTTAGTCATGCGTTCTCGATGATGTCGATTTCCGAAGGCGAAATGGCCGAACTGGCCGCTCGGCTGGCTTCGCTTGATGTTTCGGTGGCATCCACCCTGCCGTTCGGCACGCGGATGATGCCGATCCCGATCCTGCTGGACAAGGGCGTGAAGGTCTACACCGGCACCGACAGCGTCGAGGATCACTGGTCAGTGTTCGGCAGCGGCGACGTGCTGGAGAAGGCAAAGCTCGCTTGCCAGCTCTACGGCTGGAGCGACGAATACGGGATCTCGCAGTCCCTGAAGATCGCCACCGGCGGGCCGACCCCGCTGGATGCGGCGGGCAAGCAGGTATGGCCAAAGGCCGGCGACGCCGCCGATATGGTGCTGGTCCCCGCCAGCTGCTCGGCCGAAACGGTCGCGCGCCAGACCCCGCGCAAGGCCGTGTTCCATGCCGGCAATCTGGTGGCGGGAGTGCTGGACGCCGCCTGATTGCACGGCCGGGTTGTGGCGCGGCCATGCTGAAATGCTGATTGTTCCGGCGCGATACCCTCGCGCAGGAACTCTCGGTAATTCTGTTTCGATACCTCCCGGCATTTGGTTGCCGCCGCCATGAGGCGGCTTTGAAACCGGGCGACTCAGGGCCCGGCTTCTCCGTGATAGCCACCGCCCCGCTTCCCAGGGTATGGGGCGGCGACTTCGCTCGTTTGACAGTAGAATTCGAAGATACCGGGCCTGTCGGCGTGGTCCTGGTGGTGTGAGCGGCACGATCGGGCCGCTGCCAGCTTACTTTGCCTCCAGCTCCCGGATACCGGCCAGTCTGCACCCGGGAAGCGAAATTGCAGCGCTGAACGACCGGGAAGGGGCGGTCACCGTAGCGTTGCGATCAAGCCCGAAGCGCGTAAGGTACTTGCGCAGGCGGTCGGCGTCGTTGGTGCTGGCGCGGCGTTCGCGGGAGGCGGCGAAGAGACGGCGCCCGGCTTCGGAGAGGGAAGGACTTTCTCGGCAAACCCGTGCGACGTACGCGAGTTGGACGCGGTCGAAGGGATCGATCTCGGCCAGTCGTCCCGCGCTCAGGACCGCTTCGAAGCCGTCGCTGCGGTCACCGCCGCCGGACCAGAGGCGCTGGAAGCGAGCCACTTCGCCGTCCACCGTCGCGACGTCGACGCGGCCCTTGGGCGCGAAAGTCGCCAGGCGGGTGACGCTGGCGGCGAGATCGCGGAAATTGCCATTCCAGCTCGCGCGCGGCGACGTGGCGAAATCGAGGAAGCGGGCGCGCGCCTCCTTGTTGAACGAGACGCGCATTCCCTCGCGCTCGGCATGGCGGTCGAGTTCGTAGTCGAGGTTGGGGGCGATGTCCTCGCGCCGCGCGGCGAGGCCGGGAAGCGCGAACGTCCACAAGTTGAGGCGGGCGTAGAGGTCTTCGCGGAAGGTGCCTTCGGCGACGCAGCGGCCGAGGTCGCGGTTGGTGCCGGCGATCAGTTGGAAGTCGCTGGCCACTTCGGCGTCCGCGCCTATCGGCAGGAAGCGCCGGTCCTCGATCGCGCGCAGGATCATCGCCTGCTCGTCGAGCCCGAGTTCGCCGATCTCGTCGAGGAACAGCATGCCGCCATCGGCGCTGCGCAGTAGTCCCAGGCGGTCGGCGGCGGCCCCGGTGAAGGCGACCTTGCGATGCCCGAACAGCGCCGACATCGCGCTGTCGCTGCGCAGGGTGGCGCAGTTGACCTCGACGAACGGCCCCGCGACCTGCCGCTTCACCTTCTTGAGATCATGGATGCGACGGGCAAGCTGGCTCTTGCCCGCGCCGGTCGGCCCCATCAGCAGGATCGGCGCGCGGGTGCGCGAGGCGACCTGCTCGATCTCGTCGATCATCGCGTTGAACGCCGGGTTGCGCGTCTCGATCCCGGACTTCAGAAACGAGGTGCCCTCGCGCCGATCGGCGGCGAAGCGGGTGGCGATGGAATCATAGCGCGACAGGTCGAGGTCGATGACGCTCCAACTGCCCGGCGCAGTGGCGTCGGCGCGGCGGATCGGCTGCGTCTGGGGCAGGCGGCCGGGCAGATAATGCGCCTCGGTCAGCAGGAACAGGCAGATCTGCGCGACGTGGGTGCCAGTGGTGATGTGGACCAGCACGTCCTCTGCCTCGGTGTCGAGCGGCAGGGTGCGCGTAAAGTCGAGCAGCTTGCCGTAGACTTCCTCGAAATCCCAGGCGCCGACGAAGTCTATGACATGGCGCTCGACCGTGGTTTCCGGGGAGACATCGGCGATGTCCTCGCTGACGTATTCGGCGAGGCGGCGATGCGCGGTGCCGTGAATCCGGGACATGGGAGATCCTTCGGTTCAGATCGACGATTGACGAGGCTCTGGTTGGCGGCGGAATAGCGCTTGCCCACCAGTTCGATGGCGGCGAGTGCCGAGCGGATACGGACCAGATCCGGCTCGCTCAGTTCGACCGCAGCAGCGCCGAGGTTTCTTCAAGCCGGGGATGTCCGCTTCAGGCCGGGTATTACGGCCGCGCTTTTGTTGGGCGTGACCCCTTCCATCTTTTCATTTGATTGAAATGATCTGGCGGGCATTCACTTCATGAAATTGTCCGCCAGATTGTATAGATATTCATTCAGAATCGAGCCCGCGCTGTTCGATCGGGAAAGGAAGGCTGTTCGTGACATTCCACACCATCACTGCAGGTGGGCTTGCCTTGGTACTGGCTGGACAGGCCGCATTGGCTCAGGCTCCGTCAGAACTCTCCGATCTCGTGGGCTCCCGTGCGCCCGGCGCTGAAACCCAGATGAAGGCGCGTGGCTACGACCTTGTGAATACGCAGAAAGGCGATGATCGCAGCTACACCATTTGGTGGAATGGCGACAAACGCCAGTGCGTTACCGTTGCGACGATGAATGGACGTTACGATTCGATCACCGATACGCTGCCTGCCGATTGCGGTCACAGTACCGGTCATACCCGATCGGATGCGCGCGACGGGGATCGCGACCGTGGGTATCATCCAGACGTCGGTTATGCTCGGTCAACCGCCGGGCAGCGCGAGTCGCCAAGCTATGTCGAGGACCGGGCTCGCTTTCAGGTAAACGATCAGAATGTCGATCTGGGGCTCGTGTGCTTTGGAGACGGTCAGCGTAGTAGTGTTTCGACGACGTATGGCTGGTCATGGAATGCGCGGACCAATCGCTATGACTATGGCAACCGCACCGAGATGACCGGACAGCAGTTCGATGCCTCGCTGATGCTTCAGTTCTGGGAAGGTGGCGGGCGCATCCGACTGCCCAAGAAGCTGGTTCCCCCCATCAACAGCCGAGGTAATGACGGGTGGTGGGATCTTTATGATGTGGACATGGGGCCGGACGTGATCCGGGCCAAGTACCGTCTCAATGGTCTCAACAAGCCCTTGGTCACGATCAACCGCCGCAGTGGTCAGATCAGCGTCCAGGGCACCGCTTCTTATGCATTCCGTGGAACCTGCGACCTGATCGAGGGGCGGGAGCATCGGCGCTTTTAAGATCGCGCGCCCGGCCCTGCCTTCCCTCGCGTTACTTGGGTCGGGCAGCGGTGCGTCAGGCTGTAAGTAATCGTTCCGTCCTATCGGCTTTACATCCCGCCCCAACTCTATGGGAGCATTTCTATGGTTACGAGGCAGGCAATGTTGAGCGCGGCTGCGGCTATCGCAGTGTCCGTTCCCGCCGTTGCGCAGGCACCCGTCCGCAGCGAGCGCGTGCAGTTCGCGCGGGGCGCAAGTTCGACACTCCTGCGCGGGACGATCAAGGGCTACCAGACCATCGACTACCTGCTCTCGGCCAGGGCCGGGCAGACGATGACGGCGTCGCTCAGCAGTTCCAATCGTTCCGCCTATTTCAACGTGCTCCCGCCGGGGTCGCGCGATGTGGCGATCTTCACCGGATCGACGAGTGGCAATCGCTTTGTCGGCCGCCTGCCGTCGAATGGCGACTATCGGCTGCGGGTCTATCTGATGCGGGGTGCGGCACGGCGCGGCGAGCGAGCGGACTTCGGCCTGTCTGTGGCGGTGGCGGCGCGGCCGGGGGCGGGAGCGCCGGGGCCGGGCCCTGGTCCCGGGACTGGCACCGGGCAGCCTGTCGCACCGGGCAAGATGGCCGCTTACTGTCGCGGCGAGGCATCGGCGCAGTATGGCGTCAGGCCCGCCTACATCGCCACCGCGCGTCTGATCCGCGGGCGTAACGGCGGCAGCACGATCGACGGCACCGCCGATCAGGGGCGGAGTGGCATCAAGCGCTTTCGCTGCCGCTTCGATGCGCGCGGGCGTTTCATCGACGTGATGGCGCTCACCCGTGATGGCGAGTGAGCCCGGACGATCGGGATTCAGCCGGTAACGTTGTATCCGGCATCGACGTAGATCGTCTGTCCGGTGATCGTCGGCGCGCGGGGCGACAGCAGGAATGCGGCCATCTCGCCCACTTGCTCGATGGTGACGAGCTGGTGCATCGGCGCGGTCTCGGCGGCCTTCGCCATGAGATCGTCGAAGTGCGACAGGCCCGACGCGGCGCGGGTCCGCACCGGGCCGGTGGAGAGCGCGTTGACGCGCACGCCGGAAGGGCCGAGTTCGGCGGCGAGGTAGCGCACGCTCGCCTCCAGCGCGGCCTTGACCGGCCCCATGATGCCGTAGCCGGGGATGACCTTTTCCGAGCCGTAGAAGCTCATCGTCAGGATCGAGCCGCCGTTCGTCATCAGCGGTGCGGCGCGCGCGGCGAGGCGGATGAGCGAATGGCACGAGACGTCCATGGCGGTCGCGAAACCCTCGGCCGAGGAGTCCAGCACGCGGCCCTGCAAGTCCTCCTTCGGCGCGAAGGCGATCGAATGGAGCAGGAAGTCGAGGCTTCCCCATTCCGTCGCGATAGCATCGAACAGGGCGTCGACCTCTTCGGGCCGCGTCACATCGAGAGGCAGGAAGATCGGCGCTTCCACTGCCTGCGCCAGCGGCTCGACATGCGGGCGCGCCTTGTCGTTGAGATAGGTGAGCGCAAGCGTCGCGCCCTGATTGTGCAGAGCCGAGGCGCAGCCCCAGGCGAGTGACTGGTCGTTGGCGAGACCGACGATGAGGCCCTTCATGGCATTACCTCCAACCGGGTTTCCAGCAATTCGCGGGCGTGGATCGCCATCATGCGCTCCTCGTTGGCGGGAATGACGAGGCTCTCGACGGGACCGAGGAAGCCGATGCGGTCGAGGACGGCGCCGCGCAGGCCCGGGGCGTTTTCGCCGATGCCGCCGGTGAAGACGACCGCGTCGATCCCGCCCATCGCCACCGCCATCGCGCCGACATACTGCGCAACGCGGTACGTGAAGCAGTCGAGCGCGAAGGCGGCGCGCGGATCGTCGCTGGCGACGAGCGTGGCGACATCGTTGGTCAGCCCCGACAAGCCCTTGAGACCGGAATCCTCGTAGAGCATGTGGTCGAGCGCGTCTGCGTCGAGGCCGAAGCGGCGCATCATGTACGTCACCGCGCCTGCATCCAGCGCGCCGCTGCGGCTGCCCATCGGCAATCCGTCGAGCGCGCTCATGCCCATCGTGGTGTCGAGGCTGCGCGCGCCGCAAAGCGCGCAGAGGCTGGCGCCGTTGCCCAGATGGGCGGCGACGACGCGGCCTGCGGCAAGGTCCGGCCGCTGCTCGGCCAGCATGCGCGCGATCCATTCGTAGGAAATGCCGTGGAAGCCGTAGCGCCGCACGCCCGCCTCGCGCATCGCTTGCGGAAGCGCGAAGCTGTGGACCACTTCGGAATGCCCGGCATGGAAGGCGGTGTCGAAGCAGGCGATGTCCTGCGCATCGGGCGCGAGGCGGCCGGACGCGGCGATGCCGGCAAGGTTGTAGGGCTGGTGCAGCGGGGCCAGCGGGCAGAGTGTCTGCAGTTCGGCCATGACTTCGGGCGTGACGATGACGGGCGCGGTGAAGGTCGCGCCGCCGTGGACGATGCGATGGGCGAAGGCGTCGATGCGCCAGTCGTCGTCATGGGCATCGATGCAGGCGATCACGGCGGCGAGGGCGGCCTCCTGATCGGCGCCGGGCAGTTCCTGTGCGATCTGTGCGCCGGTCCCGGTGACTCTCGCGTTCATGCGGCAGTCGGTGCCGATGCCGGTGACTTTTCCGGCCATCAGCAGGTCGAGACTGTCACGCGCGAAGATACGGAACTTGAGGCTCGACGATCCGGTGTTGAGGGTGGCGATTGCGGGAGTAACCGGCGCCGCGATCACAGGATCGCGCCCGAAGTCCGCGCCTGCGCCAGCAGCACGGCGATGGCGCAGGAGAGCAGGCGTGCCCGCTCGCTGTCGGCGCGGCTGGTCAGCATGACCGGCACCCGCGCGCCCAGCACGATCCCGGCCGCTTCCGCCCCGCCGAGGAAGCTGAGCTGCTTGGCCAGCATGTTGCCCGCCTCGATGTCCGGCACGACGAGGATGTCGGCCTCGCCCGCGACCGGGGAGACTATGCCCTTCTCCCGCGCGGCTTCGGGCGAAACGGCATTGTCGAAGGCGAGCGGCCCGTCGATCACGCAGTCGGCGATCTGCCCGCGGTCGGCCATCTTGCACAGCGCCGCGGCGTCCAGCGTCGCCTGCATGCGCGGGTTCACTGTCTCGACGGCGGCGAGCACCGCGACCCTGGGTTTCGCCTGCGCGTCGAACAGCACCCGCCACAAGTCCACCGCGCTCTGTACGATGTCGGCCTTGGCGGGAAGGTCGGGTGCGATATTGACGGCGGCATCGGTGATGATGAACGGCTTGGGGTAGCTCGCGATGCTCATGACGTAGGCATGCGACAGCCGCCGCTCGGTGCGCAGGCCGGCTTCGGGTTTGAGGATCGCACCGAGCAGTTCGTCGGTGTGGAGCGAGCCTTTCATGATCGCCGCCACCTTGCCGGTTCCGGCAAGCATCGCCGCCTGTGTGGCGGCTTCGTGGCTGTGTTCGGTATCGATGATGGGCCATTGAGTGCCTTTGAGTGCCGCCTGATGCATGGCTTCCTCGATGCGCGAACGCGGCCCGATCAGCACCGGAGCGATGAGCCCGCGCCGTGCCGCATCGGCCGCCGCCTCGATCGCGATGGCGGTGACGGGATGGACTACGGCGGTCGGAATCGGCGGAAATCCGCCACATCGGGCCAGTAATCGCTCGGTCGCCTGGGTGATGGGGGCCTCAGTCATGCGCCAGAATCCAGCGCGCGATCTCCGGCCAGGCATCGGCCAGCGTGCGGTGCCCCATGAACAGCCCGATATGCCCGCCGGGAACCAGCCTGCTCTCGATCAGATCGGAGTCGGTGCCGAACAGGTCGCGGGCGCGGAAAACCTGCTCGGAGGTGGTGATATCGTCCTCTTCGCCCGCCAGCAGGTAGGTGGGGATGGTTATGTCCTTCAGGTCCAGCGTGCGCCCGAGCGCGCTAAAAGTGCCGTTGGCGAGCCGGTTTTCCTTGAACAGCTGACTGATCGCCTGGAGGTAATAGCGCCCCGGCAGATCCAGCGGGTTCTCGTACCAGCTGGCGAATTTCTCGGTGCGGGCGATGTAGTTGCGATCCTCGATGTTGCGGTAGAGCGCCTCGAACTTCTCGACGTACTGCTTGTCGGGATGCATGTTCTTCCAGCCCGTCAGCATGAAATCGCCGGGCATGTTGCCGCCGCCCGCGCCGACCATTTTTTCATAGACCGACATCGGCATGGCATGGGCAAGCTCGCGGATCGGTCCGTGTCCCGCGTCGGTATCGATGGGCGATCCGGCGAGGGTCAGGCTCTTCACCTTGCCCGGAAAGCGCGCGGCCATCATCGTGCTGAGCCATCCGCCCTGGCACAGTCCGACGAGATGGACCTTTCCGCCAAGATCATCGACTGCGACGTTGAGCTGTTCGAGGTAGGTGTCGATGTCGAAGTAGCGCATTTCCGCCGTTGCGGGCTTCCAGTCCGTCGCGAAGACGTTGGAGATGCCGCTTGCCATCAGCGTCTGCACGAGGCTCTGGCCATCGGCGTAGTCGGCGATTGTGGAACTGTGCCCGGCGAAGGGCGCGTCGATCAGGACCGGCGTTCCGCTGGCGCCTTCTCCACCGAACTCCCGCAACCGCATGGTCGCCAGATCGAGGCGCACGATGTTCGCCGTGGCCCATTCCGGCTCGGGCGGATGCTCGATGCGGCCCGCCTCGACCGCGAAGTCGAGGTTGCGCTGCATCGTCTCGACGGCCTGTTCGCCAAGCGTCAGCGCCGCTGCAAAGGGCCAGAAGAACGGGACGCTGTGTTCGTGATCGGCGGATGCTTCGACGGGCAAGGTCATGAATGCGTCATCCTGTCTTCGCCTCAAGATGCGGGAACGGATAGCGGGCGGCAGGGTAATGGATGTGACAGTCGGTCACAAATCCTTTGCAGCCTGAGGTATCCGGGCATCGTGAAGCCAGAATTCGCGTTGGGGGAACGGAATGGTTACACCGGCCTCGTCCAACGCCTTGACGATCGCGAAGTAGAGGTCGGATCGCACGGTCATGCGCTGGTTCACGTCGCCCACGAAGCACAGCAGGTTGAGGTTGATCGCATTGTCGCCCAAGGTGTCGATCACGACGCGAAGAGGCGGATCGCCCAGCACCTTTTCGTGCGATACCGCTATGTCGGCGAGCAGCTTGCGCACCTTTTCCGGTTCGGAACCATAAGCGACGCCTACCGGCAGCACGATCCGTCCCTCGCTGTCGCCATAAGTCAGGTTCTTGAGGCTACCAGCCACCAGTTCGTTGTTGGAGATGCTACTTCGTGGTGATCGGCTGTTTCGATGTGCGTCGAGCGGAATGCGACCTTGCGGACATGGCCGGAATAGCCTGCGATCTCGATCCAGTCGCCTTCCTTGATCGGCCTTTCGATGAGCAGAACAATACCGCTGACGAAGTTCGCGACGACCCACTGCAGGCCAAAGCGCGCCGCCCCGCTGCCGAGGCCACCCGAAGAAGTGAAGGGCGATGTCATCGAATTGGTCGTTCCCAGTGATTTCTTCAAGCGAAGATGACGCCCAATGTTCATAGGGGCTAGAGAAAGATATGACCGCCATGATCGATCAAGCTTGCTAAAGCAGATGGCCTGCTCCTGAGAGCGCTAAATTGACCGCTGAATGTCTCGTAAGGGTTGTCAATCTTTCAATCGAGCGAGCGCGACAGCACTTTTCAGGGATGAACCCGGAGGATCCGCAAGTGACGCGCCCACCCAGCCACCATCAACTTGAAGATCACACCCGGTAATGTAGCTGGCCCGTCGAGACACCAAAAAGGCTATTGCCTCTGATACTTCTTCGGAAGTTCCTGAACGAGGAATTGGTGCGGCCTTCAAGGCGTTTCGCGATGTTTCGCTGCGGCCCATCTCCAGACGCCCCATCGGCGTGTCAATGCATCCTGGCGAGATCGAGCAGATGCGGTGTCCCTGACGACCGAACGGTGTCGCAAACCGGCGTGCCATGCGCAGAATCCCGGCCTTGGAAAGCGCGTATGCCATCCCAGGCAATGCCGCTTCCGGACCAATGAGTTCACTCAACCGGGCGGCGAGATCTGGTTTTTCGGGCTGGTCGAGCAAAGCGGCAATGCGCGGGTCTTCAACTGGTGCCGTGTGGGCGGTCATCGAACTTATGAGGATCGCGGCTCCTTCAGCCCGCAGGCGCTGTCTCAGCAGTTCGACAGCGGCCGCGGTCGCCGTGAGATTCACGGCGAGTATGCGCTCGAAACTTCCCATACTTGGCGAGAGGCCCGCCGTCAGTACCAGCGCGTCGATCTCGGGCAGGCCGTTCGCAAAAAGCCCAAGCGTGTGCCTGTCTGCTATGTCCAGGGCAGCTACTTGCGCATTGAAGGCGATGCGCAGTGGCTCTAGCGCTTCGGTCGACAGGTCGGCGAGAATCAGGTCATAGCCTTCGCGATGGAGGACTTCGGCGGTCGCCCGGCCGATCCCCGATCCGGCACCGATGATGCAGGCGACAGGTCTGGTCATGTGTGCTCCGGTGCTTGCAGCTGAAGGTCGAGCCGCGTTTTTGAGTGATACCGCAGCGATAGCGCCATCAGCGCGAAGGCGACGGGTACGGCGATTGCGCCGATGATCGCCAGCGATGCCGACAGCGGATGCGCAAAGCCGGTCAGGCGATCGCTCATGTAGCCGGACAGGATCGGCCCCAGCCCCGTGCCGAGCAACGCGGCGGTCATCGCCATGATCGCCATCACCTGCGCGCGAAGGTGGCGCGGGGTGATGTACTGGAAGGTAAGCGAGGAAAGGCTCGTCACGCAGCTAATGAGGAACAGCGCCGCGCCCATCAGCGTCAGTTCGAGATAGAGCGAGGATGTCAGCAGCCCGAAGGCGGCGAGAGGCCAGACGAGTGCGAGTGCGCACAGGATGACTCGCAGAACCGTACCCGCCGGATCCTGTCTTGCGAGGCGGGATACCAGCATCCCGGCCGAAAGCGTCCCCGCCGCTCCGCATATGAGGTAGACGGGGCCGAACAATCGCCCGACTTCCGCCTCGTCGATTCCTTTGGAGCGCATGATCGCGGCGGGGAGCCAGCTGATGTAGCTCGCGAGCAGGATCATCACCGCGGCCATAGCCAGCTGGTAGAGCACGAAAATCTGCCAGTGCCGGCCGAACAGTGCGAAGACCTCGCCGAAGCCGGGCGAGGTTTCCTTCGGCGATGCAGCGGCCTTGCGGTCCACGATCAGGAGCAGCAGCGCTGCGGGTATCAGGCCGAGCGCGCCGACGATCAGGAACACCGCCTGCCATGCGTTGATGCTGCTCAGGATCGGCACCGAGCCGGGTTCGAGACCGTCCGCCCAGGCATAGATCGCCCCGCCTAGGCCGAGCGCAAAGCCGCCGCCGATGAAAGGCGCGAGCATGTAGAACGAGGTCGCTGTCGCCAGTTGGCGACGATTGAAGCGGTCGGACAGCGTTGCCAGCGCGGCGGGGGTGAGGCCTGCCTCGCCTACCGCCACGCCGATGCGCGCGGCCATCATCTGCCCGAATGTGCCCGCGAAACCGCAGGCCATCGTCATCACGCTCCAGGCCGCGACACATCCGCTCATCACCCGCGAACGGCGCGTGCGGTCGGCCAGCCAGGCCAACGGCAGCGTCGCGGCGACGTAAAAGAGCGAGAAGCTGACGCCCTGGAGCAGTCCGAACCGGGTGTCGTCGATATGCAGCGCCGCCTGGATCGGCGCGATCAGCAGGCTGATGACCTGCCGGTCGAGGTAGCCGATGGTGTAGCAGAACGCGAGCAGGCCAGCGACGAGCCAACTGCGCGCGCTTGCTGGCGGCAGGTCCGCAGGCGCTGGGGAGCCCTCAGGCATCGATGACATATTCTCTCCCGGATGACGCGGCTCGGCGCTTTTTTGGCTTGCTTGAAGTGATTCTATATTGAACAAATGAGCGATAATCAAACATTCATCGCGAATGCCGATCCGGCGGAGCGCAGCGGAGGAGAGAGGCCGGATGTTCCGAAGCGTCGCGGAAGCAAGGGAAATCGCGCGTCGGCGTCTGCCACCGGCGGTGTTCCACTACATCGACGGCGGCAAGGAGGACGAGGCGACCGTACGGGCCAACGAGGCAGCGTTCGCGCGGTGGAATTTTCTGCCTGCAGCCTGTCCTACCGCGACCCGCCCCGATCTGGGGACGACCATTCTGGGCCGCAGATGCGCGATGCCCCTGGCGATAGCTCCAACCGGGTTCGTGCGCATCGTCCATGCCGACGGTGAACTCGGCGCGGCGCGGCCGGCGGCACGCTATGGGCTGCCTATCGCGATCAGCACCTGGGCGAGCGCGCCTGCCGGGGACGTGGTGGCGGCGAACCCTGACTGCTGGTTCCAGCTCTACATGATCGGTGGCCGCGACGGCGCAGGCTATTGCATCGACCTGGCGCGCGAGGCGGGATGCCGCGTCCTCGTGGTGACGGCCGACATCGCCGGTGTATCGCCCGCGGACCGGATCGCACCACCGCTGCCCGATCCGGGCGATCCGGCTTCGATCCTGCGCTTCGCTCCTTCGGCGCTGGGCAGGCCGCGCTGGCTATGGTCGCTCCTGCGCGGGGGCCTCGCCATGCCCGCGCCGAATGCGCCCCGGCGGGACGACGGCACGATGCTGCGTGTCGCCGATGCCGGGCGACTGCTGACCCGGACCCCGCTGGGCTGGGATGACTTGCGGTGGGTGCGCAAGCGCTGGCCGGGGCCGCTGGTGCTCAAGGGCGTGATGCGGCCGGGTGACGCGCTCAAGGCGCTGGAGTGCGGGGTCGACGGTATCGTTGTGTCCAACCACGGCGGCAAGGTGCTCGACGGATCGGCAGCGACGCTCGATGCCTTGCCCGCTATTGCCGAGGCGGTGGGCGGGCGCTGCGAAATCCTGCTCGACGGCGGCTTGCGGCGCGGCGCCGATCTCGTGCGTGCCCGCGCGCTTGGGGCGAATGCCGCGCTGATCGGCAGGCCGTGGCTCTGGGGCCTCGCAGCAGGCGGGGAGCATGGTGTCGCGCAGATCCTCGACCTGTTCCGTAGCAGCCTCTCGGCGACATTGGCCAACCTTGATCTGTCGCGGTTCGACGACGTCGATGGCTCGGTCCTCTGGTAGAACGGCGGTGCGGCCATGCACGAAGCGGGTTGACAGGGAGGGCCCGAATGCTGTCAATGGTCGAATAAGAAACAATAGGGCGATTATCGCTCAAATGGAGATGGGGATGGCGCAAGGCCCGGGCGATGACGTCGATCTCGATATCCACGCGGCCGATGCGTATGAGCGCGGCCCGTGCATCTGGAGCCGTCTGCGCGAACGCGACGGGCTCGTCCATTCGCCGCGCCATGGCGGGTTCTACGTCGCAGCCCGGCACGAGGATGCGCTGAAGGTGCTGATGACGCCCGCAGTCTTCGGATCGGGCAAGGGCATTACTCTGCCGCCGCCCGGCGGCATCCGCAGCTTTCACATCCCGGCCGAGATCGACCCGCCGCTTCACGGCGAATATCGTGCGCTGATGCAGCCGCTGCTCGATGGCCCGCATGCCCGCGCGCTGGAGCCCGCGATCGGCGAGATCGCGCGGGGCCTTATCGCCGGCATTCCCGATGACGAGCCGTTCGACTTCGTGCGCGTCTTCGCGCGGCCGTTGCCGATCTTGGTCGCGCTCGACATCATGCGGATCGACCGCAGCCATGCCGGCGAACTGGAACAGATGGTCGAGGATCTCCACCGCGAAGTCGCCACCGGCGCCCCGACCGGTGCGGCTGAGCGGCTCAGGATTTTCGCGGAGGACGTGATCGCGCAGCGCCGCTGGACGCTGAGCGATGCGGATGACGATGTCGTCGCCTCGATCTTGCGCGGGCAGGTGGAGGGGCGGGCTCTTAGCGCGGCGGAGCAGATGTCGATGGTGCGCCAAATCCTCGTCGGCGGCTTCGACACGACCTCGATCGCGCTGGCGACGATGATGAAGTGGCTGGCCGAGAACCCGGACGAGGCCGCACGCTTGCGCGCCGATCCGGTCGCGATTGACGCCGCGAGCGAGGAGATCGTGCGCTTCGCCTCGCCCTCCACGTATCTGCGGCGCGAGGTCATGGCGCCGACCGAACTGGCTGGTACGCCGCTGCAGGTGGGGGACTCCGTGCTCGTCGCCTTCGCCGCTGCCAATCGCGATCCCGCGAAGTTCGCCTGCCCTGAAAGCATCGATGCGAGGCGCAAGCCCAACATGCATGTCGGTTTCGGGGCGGGGCGGCATCGCTGTGTCGGCTCGTTCGTCGCCAAGGCGCAGATGCGCGTGGCCTTTACCGAACTTCTCGACCGTTTCGAGGGCTTCGCTTTGGAGGCCGAGCCGCCGATCACCTATTCAAGCGGGCTGGGGCAGGGCATCATGTCGATGACGATGCGTTTCCACCGGCGCGCGGGTTGACGTCATTTTCGTAATTAGAAGGGAATTTTCGTGCCTGCCATCGATCCCAGCCAGTACCAGTGGATCAAGATCGACAAGAACGACGGCGTCTGCACGCTGACGCTCAACAATCCGCGCCGCAAGAACGCCGTCTCGCGCCCGATGCACCAGGAGATCGAGCGCATCTGGGACGATGTCGACCGCGATGATGACATCCGCGTGGTGATCCTGACCGGGGAGGGCGGCGCGTTCTGCGCGGGCACCGACCTGTCGATGCAGGACGGCGAGAACCAGACGGGCCGGAAGGGCCGCCCGCCGACGAAGAGTGCGCGCCGCCTGTTCTGGAACATGCTCGATGCCGAAAAGCCGATCATCGCCAAGGTGCGCGGGCCCGCTTACGGCGTGGGCGTCAACATCGCTCTCGCCTGTGACATGGTGATCGCGGCGGAAGGAGCGAAGTTCTGCGATTCCCACGTGCGCATGGGCATAGCGCCCGGGGATGGCGGGGTCGCCTTCTTCCCGCTGCTGCTCGGCTTCCACCGGGCCAAGGAGTATCTGATGCTGGGCGAAGCGATCGTCGCCGAGAAGGCGGCGGAGATCGGCCTCATCAACTACTGCGTGCCCGATGCCGAACTGGACGATTTCGTCGATGGCTATGCGCGCCGTCTGGCGGCAGGGCCGCCGCTGGCGATTTCCTACGGCAAGATGTCGGTCAACCTGCTGCTCAAGCAGATGACGGCAGGCGCGTTCGAGACCTCGCTCGCCTACGACCAGCTAACGCTGTTCACCGACGACCACAAGGAAGGCGCACGCGCGTTCCTGGAAAAGCGCGATCCGGTGTTCAAGGGAAGCTAGGAGCCTTCCACATCGTCATTGCGAGCGTAGCGAAGCAATCCAGAGCCGAGCAATACGCCCTGGGTTGCTTCGCTACGCTCGCAATGACGAATTAGGGGCAGCCCTTCAGGGCAGGGTCTCCGCCAGATAGCGCTGGACGTCGAGCATGGCGGGGAGGATTTCCTCGACCATCCGCTCCTTGCTCCCGCGCGAAGCGTGGAAGCCGACGTTGATCGCGGCGATCGTGCTGCCGGTGCTGTTGATGACCGGCACGCCGATCGACAGCGAATTAGGCGCCACTTCCTGATCGATGATCGAGTAGCCCTGTTCGCGCACCCGCGCGATCTCGGCCATGATATCCTTCACCGAAGTCAGCGTGTGGCCGGTGAGGGGCTGGCGGACGCTGCCCTCGATGGTCTTCTTCGCCGCCTCCACCGGCAGCGCCGCCAGCAGCACGCGGCCGAGCGAGGTGCAGTAGGCGGGCAGGCGGCTGCCCGGATGCAGGCCGGTGCCGACGATATGGTGCTGCGTGTCGCGCGCGATGTAGACGATCTCGTGATGATCCAGTACGGCGGCCGAGCAGCTCTCGCCGATGCGGTTGGCCAGCTGCGACAGCGCCGGGCGCAACAGTTGCGGCAGCGAGGCCGAGAGGTACGACTGGCCCAGCTTCAGGATGCGGGGGGTCAGTTCGAAATAGCGGTCGTCGGCGACCGCATAGTCCAGCTCCACCAGCGTCAGCAGGCAGCGGCGGGCCGAAGCACGGTCGAGCCCGCTCAGGCGCGCGACTTCGGCGATCGTCAACCTGTCGCGCCCCTTGCCGAAGGCCTCGATCACGGCGAGACCCTTGGCGAAGCCGCCCATCCGGTCGACGTCGCGTACCGGCTTCTTGCCCGTTCCCGCCTCGACCAGTTCTTCCGCGTTGGCGCCCGCCATGTACGTCACCCTTTACCAATCAACTGTGCGATTATTGTACGGTCGGAGGGCGTTCGACAAGTCCCGCGCGTCACTCTTCCCCACCCAGGATCAGGTCTGCGGCGCGCCAGCCGACGACCATCGCCGGCGCATTGGTGTTGCCGGCAGGCATGAACGGGAAGATCGAGGTGTCAACCACGCGCAGCCCCTCGACGCCGCGTACCCGTAACTGCGGGTCGATGGCGGAGGCAGCGTCGCTGCCCATCCGGCAAGTGCCGCAGGCGTGGTAATTGGTGTAACCGGTGGCGAGGTAGGCCGCCTCGATGGCCTCTTCACTGGCGTGCTCGGGGCCGGGTCGGGTTTCGGCTTGGATATAGGCGGCGAGCGGTGGCTGCGCGACGAAGCGGCGGGCGGTGGCGAAGATCGTCGCCACCATCGCGCGGTCCTCGTCATGGGTGACATAGCCGGGCGTGATGTCGGGCAGTGCCTCGGGATCGCGCGAGGCGATGGCGAGGCTCCCGCGCGACTTGGGGCGGATCGGATAGACGCAGATATTAAGGCCGCCCTGATCCTCCACCCTGATCGGCACGGCGGTGAAGTCGAACGTGAACGGCGAGATCAGCAGTTGCATGTCCGGCCACGCGAGGGAGGGATCGGACTTGAGCCAGGCGCCCATGTCGTAGGCGCCGCCCGCCATCGGCCCCTTGCGCTTCAGGTAATAGCGCAGGACGCTGCGCACGAGGCCGAGGCCTCTAAACTCGCGGTTCTGCGACACCGCATCGGGCACGCGCCACTGGAACACGACGCCGCGATGCTCGAACAGGTTTTCGCCTACGGCCGGATTGTCGTGGACCACCGGCACGCCTATCCGTTCGAGAAGCGCGGCGGGGCCGATGCCCGAGCGCTGCAGGATCGCCGGGCTGGCGAGCGCACCGGCGCTGAGGATCACCTCGCGCCCGGCAGCGAAGCGCAGTTCCTGCCCGTTCCGGCGCGCGATCACACCCACGGCGCGCTTGCCTTCGAACAGCACGTGATCGACGACGACGCCCGTTTCCACCGTCAGGTTCGGGCGGTTCAGCACCGGCAGCAGAAACGCGGTCGCGGCGCTCTGGCGGCGGCCTTTCCAGATCGTGCGCGGGGCATAGCCGATGCGCGGGACGTCTGCGGGATCGTTGACGTCTTCGACTTTGGCGAGGCCCATCGTCGCGCCCGCGTCCAGTACCGCTTCGGTCAGCGCATTGTGCGTTTCCGGCATCGAGATGCGCAGCGGCCCGGCATCGCCGCGCGTCGCGTCCGGGCCGAGTTCGTGGTTCTCCATGCGGCGATAGGCCTCGCCGATGTGGAGCCAGCTCCATTCCGGGCCGGTCAGCGCGGCGAGTTCGTCGAAGTCCGCCGCGCTTCCGCGATTGTAGACCATGCCGTTGACCGAACTCGATCCGCCCAGAACCCGGCCGCGTGCCCAGAATTCGGCGGTGTCGTTCGATCCGCGCTCGGGCCGGGTCATGAACGGCCAGATATAGCGCATGTTCGCCATGATCTTGGCGAGGCCGCGCGGCATGGCGATGAAGGGGTGCTTGTCGCTGCCGCCCGCCTCCAGCAGCAGCACGCGGACTTTCGGGTCTTCGCTCAGGCGGTTGGCGAGGACGCAGCCCGAAGAGCCTGCGCCGACGATGATGTAGTCGTAGCCGTCGAGCGTAGTCATGACGTGGTGATGGTCCTCTCGTGGCGTACTTCGTCGAACAGGGAGAGCATGTTCGCTTCGGAGCGCATGGTGTCCTTTCCTGCCGCGGCATCGCGCAGGAACTGCATGTGAAGGTCGAATGTAAGCGGCTGCGCGGCTGCACGGGTCATCATCGTCGTCGCCAGCGCCTCGGCGCGGGGCAGCAGAGCTTCGGGCGCGACCACTTCGTTGACGAGGCCCCAGGCGAGCGCGGTGGCAGCGTCGATCGGTTCTCCGGTCAGCATCATCTGCGCCGCGCGCTGAGTGCCGACGGCGCGCACCAGCAGCGATGCGCCGCCCCAGCGCGGGAAGAAGCCGACCTTGCAATGCGTATCGACAAAGCGCGCGGCTGGGGTGGCGATCGCCATGGTGCAGGACAGCGCCATCTCCAGCGCGCCGGTCAGGCAGGGCCCGTCGATCGCGGCGATCACAGGCTTGCCGAGCGAGCGCAACGCGGCGGCCGGATCGGGCTTGACCGGAGCGGCGCCGTCCGGCCGGTCCTTTAGGTCAACCCCGGCACTAAAGCAGCCCTGCGCGCCGGTCAGGATGACGGCGCCGATCCCGGTGTCCTCGGCCGTCCGGGCCATCAGAGTGGCGAAATCGCGGCGCATCGCGCGCGTCATCGCGTTGCGCGCGGCTGGTCGGTTGAGTGTTATGCGACGGATGCCGTCGCGGTCTTTGACCAGAATCGGCGCTTCGGGGTCAGGCATGCGCGGCGGCCTTGGCCATGTCGGGAAGCGCACAGGCTTCGGCATATTCGCGGCGCAGGCGTGTGACGAGGGTGGCGACATCGGGCACGTCGTCGATCAGGTCGATGCCCTGGCCTGCGCTCCACAAGTCGCGCCAGGGGCGGATGTCCTCGGGCAGATGCGCGTAGCTGCGCGTCGCGGGAGGGAGTGTCTCGGGCGCGATGCCCCGGCTTTCCAGAGAGGGACGCAGCCAGTTGGCGGGGACGCCGGTGATCGCAGGGGTATAGGCGAGGTCGGCCGAGGCATGCTCGACCAGCATCGCCTTGTACGCCGGCGGGGCGCCGGATTCCTGCGTGGCGATGAAGCGCGTGCCGAGGTAGACGAGATCCGCGCCCAGCACTTCGGCGGCCCGGATCGCCGCGCCGGAGGAGACGGCGCCCGCGAACACGATCAGCCCGTCCCACATCGCCCGGACGTGCGGCAGGAAGGCCAGCGCGTTGAGCGTGCCCGAATGCCCGCCGCCGCCGCTGCCGATGCATACCAGCCCGTCGACGCCCGCCGCGATGGCCTTTTCGGCGAAGCGCAAGTTGGTGACGTCGTGCAGGATCGTGCCGCCGTGGTCGTGGATGGCCTTGGCGATCTCGGCCGGGTTGCCGAGGGCGGTGATGAAGTGCGTGATTCCGCGGGAGATGCACAACTGTATGTTGGGGAGCGTTTCCTCCAGGGGACGGCTGGCGATGATGTTGGCGGCGACCGGGCCGATGCGCGCTTCGGGATGGCGTTCGCGGTGGATGGAGAGGTCGCGGTGGAGGTCTTCCAGCCACTGCGCGAATTCTTCGCGGGTGCGGGCATTGTGGCGCGGCAATCCGGCCATTATCCCGGCCTTGGCAGCGGCGCCGACCAGTTCCGGTCCGGAGACCAGCATCATCGGCGCGCAGATTGCCGGCAGCACCAGGCGGGCACGGATGTCGGATGCCAGCGTCAAGACCCTCTCCTTGATTATCGTGCGTTATTCGCTCGATTGGTCACTTATTGCACCTTTTGCCGTCTTGAGGCAATCAGCGTCAAGCAGATCATGGACTTGGGAGACGACAATGAGCGCAGCGACGGCACAGACCGCGCACCTAACGGCACACAACGGTACCATAGCGGTACTTACGGTAGCCAATCCGCCGGTCAACGCGCTCAGCCACCATGTTCGCGTGGCACTGTGCGAGGGCGTCGATCAGGTGCTTGCGGACGAATCGATCCGGGCGCTGATCATCCTGTGCGCGGGCCGGACGTTCTTCGCGGGGGCCGACGTCAAGGAACTGAACCGCCCGATCGAACCGCCGCTCTTGGGCGATGTCATGGCCGCGTTCGAGGCGTCCGGCAAACCGGTGATCGCGGCGATGCACGGCACGGCGCTGGGCGGCGGGTTCGAGCTGGCGCTGGCGGCGCATTTCCGCGTGGCGGTGCCCTCGACCACGGTGGGCCTGCCCGAAGTGGCGCTCGGCCTGCTGCCGGGGGCGGGGGGGACGCAGCGGGTGCCGCGGATCATCGGCGTCGAGGCGGCGGTGGAGATGATCGCGCTGGGCCGCAAGGTCGGCGCGGCGGAGGCGCTCGAACTCGGCCTGATCGATGCGGTGGTGGAGGAGGGCAGGCTGGAGGAGCAGGCGGTCGCCTTCGCCGAGCAGGTGCTGCGCGAAGGCCGTCCGCTGCGGCGGGTGCGCGATGTAGCGATGAACGGCGATGCGGCTGAGATCGAAAGCATCTTCGCGGCCTTCCGTGCTCGCAACCCGGAATTGTTCGTGGGGCTGAAGGCGCCGGAAGGCGCGTTGCAGGCGATCGAGGCCGCTGCGACGCTGCCTTTCGAGGAAGGCATTGTGCGCGAACGCGATATTGCCCGCGCGCTGACGGCCAGCCCGGAATCGGCGGCCCAGCGCCACCTGTTCTTCGCCGAGCGCGCCGCCGCGAAGCTGCCGGGAGCGGAAGCTGTGAAGCCCCGCGCGCTGGCAGGCGTCACGCTGCAGGGCGAGGTGGACGACCGCCTGCTGCGGCTCGGTCTGCCGGAGGGACAGGACGCGGTGATCCTGTGCGACGCGGCTGGACTCGACGCGCCGTCGGAACCTGACCCCTCGCGCGTGGTCGGCCTGTCGACTGGCGAGGGCCTGTGGGAGATCGCGCTCGGCGACCGCACCGCGCCGGAAGTGGCGCTGGGCGTGATGGCCATGCTGCGCAGCAAAGGCGTGCAGGCGATCTTCGTCACGCCCGGCGCGGAGCGTGTGGCCGATCGGCTTTCGGCGGCGCTGGTGAGGGCGGTCGATCGCCTGCTGGCCGAGGGGCAGGACATGGCCGACATCGTCGCCTCCGCGCGGGACTACGGCTTCGGACCCGAGGCGATCCCCGGCGAGGGCGGTGGCGCGGTGGACGCGGGAATCGTCGAGGCGCTGGTCACGGCTGGTGTGGCCGAAGCCCGGGCGCTCGTCGCCGAGGGGCGGGTGATGCGGGCCTCCGATATCGACGTTGCGGCGGTGAAGGCCGGGCTCTGGCCGCTGTGGCGCGGCGGCCCTGCATTCGTCGGCGGGGTGTGAGGATCGGGATCGTCTCGGACGTCCATTGCCAGCACGATGCGCTGGCGATGGCGGCCGCGCGGATGGGCGCGATCGACCGGCTGATCTGCGCCGGGGACGTGATCGACCAGAGCCGGTTCTGCAGCCGTACCGTCGCTCTGCTGCAGGCGCTGGGCGCGGAGACGATCCTTGGCAACCACGACCTTGCCTTCCTTTCGGGTGAAGGTGCGCGCGGTCGTATCGATGCGGTGACGGGAGCTTGGCTGGCCGGGCGGCCGGAGGAACTGCGCCTCGATCTGGGCGGCCTGCGGGTACGTGTCGTTCATGCGACGCCGTGGGCGGGCGACTTCGCCTACGTCACCCCTGCGCACCCGCGCTTCGCCGGGTTTGAGGAGGAGGGAACCGACGTGCTGATCTACGGGCACACGCATGTGCCGGTGGTGCGGCGTCTGGGCGGAACGCTGGTGATAAACCCCGGCTCGGTCGGCGATGGCCGCCCCGAGCCGCGCGGTTTCGTGCGTAGCTGCGCGGTGCTCGATACCGCGACGGGCGAGGCGCGGATCATCGATCTCGATTGATGGCGATGCTGATTGTCGCTCGTCGTTGTGAGGGTGGCCCCCTCGTCATTGCGAGCGCAGCGAAGCAATCCAGGGCAGTATGAGGCCGCTCTGGATTGCTTCGCTGCGCTCGCAATGACGAGGGGTGGGGACGGCGCACGCCGACGCCGCACGCTGCGGCGGCGACGCGGGTTGGAGGCGAGGGGGCTTGACTGTGCCTGCGCCCCTACCGCAGCTTCTCCAGCACCTTGTGCCGCTCGGCGTATTTCGCGCGCACGGTGGTCTTGTCGATCTTGCCCGAGGGCAGGCGCGGGAACGGTTCGGGCTCGATGGCGACGTAGCGCGGCACCTTGTAGCTCGCCAGCGCCTCGCGGCAGTGGCGGATCACGGCGGCTGGGTCGATGCCCTCCGCCGCCGGGCCGTGGACGATGGCGAGCGGCGCTTCGCCGAAGTCGTCGTCGGGCACGGCCATGACGACCGCTTCCTCGACCTCGGCCATCTCGCAGATCGCGCCTTCGACTTCCATCGCCGAGACGTTGAGGCCCCCGGTGATGATGATGTCCTTGATCCGGTCGATGAAAGTGAGGTTGCCGCGCGCATCTAGCATGCCGCGATCGCCGGTGTGCAGCCAGCCGTCCCGGAAGGTGGCGGCGGTCTGCTCGGGATCGTTCCAGTAGCCGGTGGCGAGCGCGTCGCTTGCGATCAGGATCTCGCCGGCCTCGCCCGGATCGGCGGGCGAACCGTCCGCGCGCACGACCTTGAAGCGCGAGAACATCGCGCCGGGGCCGCACTTTTCGGGTGCGACCACCGCCGTCTCGTCCCGCGCGGCCCAGGCGCCGCCCGCTTCGGTGGAGCCGTAGGCCTGCCGCAGCACCACGCCTTTGTCGCGGTAGCGTTCGAGGAGGGCCGGGTTCACCCGCGCCCCGCTGATCTGCGCGAAGGCGATCGAGGACAAGTCCGCGCTCTCGAATTCGGGCAGCGCGGCGATGCGCTCGAAGAAAATGGTGGAGGCGAGGAACGTGGTGATGCGGTGATCGCGTAGCAGGCGCAATGCGCTCTCGGGGGAGAAGCGGCTTTCGGAATAGACCGTCGCGCCCACGGCAAGGAACTGCAGCATGCACAACGTGCCTGACGCGGAACTGTAGGGGCCGGTGACGAGCGCGCCGCCGCCGTGGCCGGTCGCGGGCTGCATCAGCACGAATTCGGCGGCATAGGTCATCGTCGCGCCGTGGCTGTAGATCACGCCCTTGGGAAAGCCGGTGGAGCCGCTGGTGCCGATGATGAACAGCGGGTCTTCGGCGCGGGCCTCGAAGGCGGGCGCGTGCGGCTCGGGCGCGTTGCGCAGCTCGCGCACGATGGCGAGGGGCACATGGCGCATGCCCGGTGCCAGCGCTTCGCCGACCACGCCCGCCCGGTCGGCGTCGCTGAAGACGAGCGCCGGGTGGGTGATCCCAAACGACTTCGCCAGATCGCGCGCGCTGGCGCGGAAGCTGAGGGGCGCGGCGATCGCGCCCGACAGCACGGTGCCGACGATCAGCACCGCGTAGTCGAGCGCATTGTTCGCCACCATCGCGACGCGGTCGCCCGGCCGCACGCCCTGTTCGCCGAGAAACGCGGCGATGCGCGAGGCCCAGGCGTGGAGTTCGCCGAAGGTCAGCGTCTCGCCGTCGTAATGCAGCGCCAGCGCCTCTGGCTTGTCGCGGGCCCACCATTTGAGCGCGCGTTCGATCGTGACGGCCATCAGAGCGTCTCCTCGCTGCCGAGCAGGGCGGTGCTGCTCATGATGTCGCCGGGGCCGCCGGTGACGAGCGACAGCTTCGCATCCGGCACCGGGTTGGTCGAGGTGCCGCGGATCTGGCGCACCGCCTCGGGGATCAGGCCCATGCCGTGGATGAACCCTTCGCCGAGGTCGCCGCCCGAGGTGTTGATCGGCAGACGACCGGTGGGCGCGATGAGGTTGTCGAGGGTGCAGAATTCGCCTGTTTCCTCGAAGCTGAAGAAGCCGTGGTCGATCATCGAGCCGATGCCCATCGCGTTCATGTTCATGTAGACCTGCGCGACGTCGACGTCCTTGGGGCCATAGCCCGATTCCCGCCACATGCGGTCGGCCAGTTCCTTCTGGCCCGCCGTGGCATAGTAGGGGCGCCAGTTCTCCTCCAGCGCGCCGCCGCCCTCCATGGTGCCCATCGGTGCGGAGAGGACGTAGGCAGGCTTCTGCTTCAGGTCCTTCGCGCGTTCGGCCGAGACGAGGATGACGCAGGCGGCGCCGTCGTTCTCGCGCGAGCAGTCGAACAGGCGGTAGGGTTCGGAGATCATCCGCGCATTGGCGTAGACCTCGTCGGTGATCTCGATGTTGCGGCCATAGGCGTGGGGGTTGTTGTGCGCGTGGTAGTAGGAGGCCTGCGTCGTCGCCAGCAGGGCGGATTGCGGGACGCCGTGGTACTCCATCAGCCGCTGCGCGCGCAGGGCAAGGATCTGCGCGGGGGAATCGAGGCCGTTCACCAGATACTGCGCCGAGGTGTCGTTCTGCGCCACCATCACCCGCAGGCGCTGGCTGCTGGTCTCGGCCATCGAGCGATAGACGGCGACGATCTCGGCCTGGCCGGATAGGATTGCCATCGCGGCGAGGTTCAGCGTGGCGGGAAGGGCGCCGCCGTGGAACCAGACCAGCGAGGAGAAGGAGCACTCGCGCGTGCCCAGCGCCGGCATCAGCTTGGGCGCGTCGCTGCGTTCCGAGGCGTAGGAGACGAAGCCGTCGATGTCGCGCACGTCGATCCCGGCGTCCTCGGCGGCGGCGGTGATCGCCCGCAGCGCCAGCTTGAGTTCGGGTTCCGGCGAGGTGCCGCGCTTGTAATAGGGGGTCTGGCCGATCCCGACGATTGCCGCCGCGCCGCGCATCCTGCTCACGATTTGCTCTCCACGATTGTCCTGTTCATCCGTCGCTCGAAGGGGCGCGCCTAGCGCACCAGTTCCCATTCGATGGCGGGGTAGTGCTTGGTCTTCGCGCTGGGCGGGCGGATGTGGCCGCGCACCTGCGCACCGATGGCAAGGCCGCTCTCGTCGCCGGTGAGGACGCCCATCACCCGCGCGCCGTCGGCACCGGGCAGTTCGACCACCAGCGTCACGTAAGGCACGTCGTCCTTGCGCTCTAGCACGCGGTCGAAGGCGTAGCGGCTGCGGGTGTGGGTGAAGACGGTGCCCTGCGGCTCCACGTCGGTCCAGGCGAAGTCCCACGAGCCGCATTGGCCGCAGCGGTGGTGTGCGGGCCAGGTCCAGCCCTTGCAGCCGGTGCAGCGCGGCAGTTGCAGCTTGCCGTCTTCCAGCGCGCGCCAGAATCCGTCGTCGGCCTCGATCGCGCCGATGATCTTATGCTGCTCGAAACTGTACCCCATCCGTCTCTCCGTGGCGCGTCGCGGCTTGCGCGATGGCGTGTCGATTTGTACGACTATGTAACAAGAGTGCGATTTACGACAAGGAGTCCGACTTGGCAATCCCCGCTGCACCTTCCGTCCTGCCCGATGATCGCCCGTGGCTGCCGACCGACAACGGCGGCCCCTTCACCGATCACAGCGCCACCTTCTATTACGCATGGGAGGCCAATGGGGAGGGCAATGAAGCGGAAGGGGACCGCACCGTCCCCCCGCGCTTCGGTTTCCGCGTGGAGCCGGTCCACTGCAACTTGCGCCCGACCTGCCACGGCGGGATGCTGGCGACGTTCGTGGACGTGGTCATGGCCAAGGCGATCATCCTTACCGGGCCGCCGCGCACTTCGGTGCCGACGGTCAATCTCTCCATCGACTACCTCGCGCCCGCCCCGCTGGGCGCGTGGGTCGAGGCCATTGTGCGCATCGACCGCCTGACGTCCACCCTCGCGTTCACGCACGTCACGCTCCATGTCGGCGAGACGATGATCCTGCGGGCGAGCGCGGTCTACCGGATTTATCCCTCGGAGCGCGCGCTGTGAAAATTTCCACAAGTGCTTTGCAATTGCTTGAATGAACGTTATTCGAGCATACGAGCGAATAACGCACTATCTATAATCTTGGGACGGGCTGAGCGGCAATGAGCGAAGCACAGCGAAGGGCGGCGGTTCTGGGCGCCTCCGAGGAAGGCGGCACCGGCTGGTGCATCGCCGAGACGCTGGCGGCGCAAGGCTGCCACGTCACGGTGGGCGCGCGGCGAATCGAGGGGCTGACGAAGCTGGCGGCGCAGATTTCCGGCACGCCCGCCCGGTGCGATGCCACCGTGGAGAACGAGGTCGAGGCCTTCGTCGCGACGGCAGCGGGCGAAGGGCAGCTCGACTGCGCGGTGCTGGTTGCCGGGGCGGGCATCCGGGGCACGATCGACACCATGAGGCCTGAGGACTTCGAGCACTGCATGAAGCTCAACTTCCATTCCGCCGTGCATTTCCTGCGCCATACCGCGCGGCGGATGAAGGATGACGGCGCGATCGTGCTGATGAGTTCGATCGCGGCGACCAATCCGTGGAAAGGCTACTTCGCTTATGGCGCCGCCAAGGCCGCATTGCAGACGCTGGTGAAATACGCCGCGATCGAGTTCGCCGACCGCCGTATCAGGGTGAACGCGGTGTGTCCGGGGCCGATCTCCACACCGGCGGCGCGCTACCTCGTCGATCATCCGCGCGCCGGGGCCGTGGTTGCGCATGAAGTGCCGCTCGGCCGCGTCGCCGGACCGCAGGACGTGGCCGACGCGGTCGCGTGGCTATGTACCGCGCCGGGCTGGATCACCGGGGAGACCATCCACACCGATGGCGGCATGTCGCTGCGCCGACCGCCCGACATCGACGCCATCGCCGCGGCCTTCGCCGCACAGGACTGAACGAGAGAAGGAATGTCATGGAACTGAACGGACTGACCGCAGTGGTGACCGGCGGGGCGAGCGGCCTCGGCGAAGCCACTGCCCGCGCCCTGGCAGCGCAGGGCGCCCGGGTCGCGATCTTCGACCTCAACGCCGAGAAGGGCGAGGCACTGGCCGCCGAACTGGGCGGGGCGTTCGCACAAGTCGACATCACCAGCGACGAAAGCGTCGCCGCCGGCTTCGCCGCTTCGCGCGGCGCGCTGGGACAGGAGCGGGTGCTGGTCAACTGCGCCGGGCGCGGCAACACCTTCAAGACCGTGCAGCGCGCCCGCGACACCGGGGAGATCAGCACGTTCCCGATTGCCGAGTTCGAGCGCATCGTGATGCTCAACCTCGTCGGCACCTTCCGCTGCATCACCGCTTCGGCGGCGGGCATGCTGACGCTGGACCCGGCCAATGCCGACGGGGAGCGCGGGGTGATCGTCAACACCGCCTCGGTCGCGGCGACCGACGGGCAGGCGGGGCAGGCGGCCTATGCCTCTTCCAAGGCGGGGATCGTCGGGCTTACTTTGCCGATCGCGCGCGATCTGCGGCGCGAGGGCATCCGCGTGAACACCATCCTGCCGGGCATCATGGACACCCCGCTCTTCGCCACCGCCCGCCCCGAACTACGCCAGCAGCTGGGTGACAGCGTGCCGTTCCCGCGCCGCATGGGCCTCCCGGCGGAATTCGCCAGCCTCGCGGTGGAAATGTGCCGCAATGCTTATTTCAACGGCGAGCACGTGCGGCTCGATGGCGCGATACGGATGTAACGGAGAGAGATGATGACGGAAGCCTGGATCATCGATGCGGTGCGTACCCCGCGCGGGCTCGGCAAGGCCGAAGGCGCGCTGGCCTCGCTGCACCCGCAGCAACTCTACTCGCAGCTCCTGACCGCGCTGGTCGAGCGCACCGGGATCGACCCGGCGGCGATCGACGACGTGATCGCCGGGGTCAACACGCAGCAGGGCAAGCAGGGCCTCAACCTCGCGCGCATGGCCGTGCTCGACGCAGGGTTTCCGGCGACGGTGCCGGGCTTCTCGCTCGACCGGTTCTGCGGCTCGGGCCTCACCGCGCTGACGCTGGCCGCCATGGGCGTGCAGTCCGGCGCGCAGCAGGTGGTGATCGGCGGCGGTGTCGAGCAGATGTCGCATGCCCGTACCCTGGCGCGCGAGTTCATGCTCGATTCGGGCAACATGGGCCTGCGCAAGCGCATCCCGCAGCCGCACCAGGGCATCTGCGCCGACCTGATCGCCACGCTGGAAGGCTTCACCCGCGAGGAACTCGACGCGGTGGCACTCGCCAGCCAGCAGCGCGCCGACCTCGCGATCCGCGAAGGCCGTTTCGACCGCTCGCTGATCGCGGTCCGGGGCGAGGATGGTGAAGTCCTGCTCGACCGCGAGCAGTACCCCCGCCCGCAGACCACCGCCGAGGGGCTGGCGAACCTCAAGGCCGCCTTCGAACCCTTCTTCGACCGCGCCATCGACGCCGAGGGCACGACTTACGGCGATCTCGTGCGCCGGGCCTATCCCGATGCCGCGATCCACTACATGCACACCGCCGCGACGAGTTCGGGCGTGGTGGACGGCGCGGGCGCGCTGCTCGTCGTCTCGCCGGACTATGCCAGAGCGCATGGCCTGAAGCCGCGCGCGCGCATTCGCGCCAGCGCGACAGTGGGCGACGATCCGACGCTGATGCTCAACGGCCCGGTCCCCGCCGCGCGCAAGGCGCTGGCGCTGGCGGGCATGGAAGTGGGCGACGTCGATCTGTTCGAAGTCAACGAAGCCTTCGCGGTCGTCCCGCTCAAGTTCACCCGCGACCTTGGCCTGGATCCGGAGATCGTCAACGTCAACGGCGGCGCCATGGCGCTCGGCCATCCGATCGGCGCGACCGGCGCGATCCTTGCAGGGACGCTGCTCGACGAACTGGAGCGGCAGGACAAGACCGTCGGCCTCGTCACCATGTGCGCGGCGGGTGGACTTGCCCCGGCGGTCGTGATCGAGCGCATCTGACTTCCTCTCCGAGCTTGTCTCGGGGAGGTGGCGCCGCCGAAGGCGGTGACGGAGGGGGAATTCCCGGCCTCTCCCCCCTCCACCACCCGCTAGCGCGGGCGGTCCCCCTCCCCGAGACAAGCTCGGGGAGGAATTTGCAGGCAACCGAACTCCATCTTTCCGGCTTCAGGCAGGATGACGCTGCCGCGCGCACCGCGAGGTCACGCGGCGGCGCCTGCAGAGCATCGCTTTTTTGTGCGTAAATCGACCATAGGAACGATAAACGCACAATATTTACCTTTTCAGGGTGCCTGTAGTTGACAGGCTCATGTAAGTGGCTCAATGGTTCTATATGGAACATCGGGGCGTTATTCGCACGATATGCCCTTGGCGCGAGGTGAAGCGAATGCGCTTCAATGCTTGCACGGGGGTCTGGGGAGGACGTCGCAGCGCTCATGCTGGAAGAACTGCAAAGACTTGAGCCGTTCCGCGCCGAAGTGCGCGGCTGGCTGGCGGCGAACCTGCCGTCCGACTGGCGCCGCCGCATGCTCGGCGCCAGCGAGGCGGATCACGTCGCGTTCCAGGAATGGTGGTTCGGCAAGCTCATGGCGGCGGGCTACGGCGCGCCGCACTGGCCCGCCGAATGGGGCGGCAGCGGCTTCAGTTTCGCGCAGCAGATCGTCCTTTACGAAGAGATCGCCCGCGCGGGCGCGCCGCGCCTGATCCATTATTTCGTCGCGCTGCACCACGTCCCCGGCACGCTGCTGCACTGGGGCACGCAGGCGCAGCGCGACCGGCACCTGCCCGCCGTGCTCTCGGGCAAGGAAATCTGGTGCCAGGGCTTCTCCGAGCCGAACGCCGGTTCCGACCTCGCCTCGCTGCGCACCCGCGCGGTGCGCGATGGGGACCATTACGTCGTCAACGGGCAGAAGACCTGGTCGTCGAACGCGCACCACGCGCAGTTCTGCCTGCTGCTGGCGCGCACCGATCCGGCGGCGTCCAAGTCGCGCGGGATTTCGTACTTCATCCTCGACATGAAGACCCCAGGCATCACCTTGCGCCCGATCAAGCAGATGACCGGCGCGTCGCACTTCAACGAGATCTTCCTCGACGACGTGCGGATCCCGGCCGAGAATCTCGTCGGGCCGGAGAACGAGGGCTGGAAGGTGGCGCAGTCCACGCTTTCGTCCGAGCGCGGACTGTCGATCCTCGAACTGGCCGAGCGGATGAAGCAGGGCTTCGCGCTGCTGCTCGCCGATGCGCAGGCTTCCGGGCCTGACGGCGTGCCTTACGAGGATGCCGAGACCCGCCGCCGCCTCGTGGACATTCACGTCCGGATCGAGGCGCTGCGGGTGCTGGTCAACAACCAGCTCGGCGCGGTGCTGCGCGGCGAGGCGCTCGGCGTCGCGCCCTCGATCGTCAAGCTCTACTATTCGGACCTGCTGCGCGACTTCACCCGCTTGGGCGCCTCGATCCGCGGGATCGAGGCGCAGCATCTGGAGGACGTGCTCATGGGTGGCCCCAACGAGACCGGCTACTGGATGCAGGACTATCTCTATTCGTGGGCGTGGACGATCTCGGGCGGCAGCTCGGAGATCCAGCGCAACATCATCGCCGAACGCGGCCTGGGGCTTCCCCGGGAACCGGCGGCGGCCTGACCTGTACTCGAGAGGCGAAAGACACACACGCAGATGGAATTCGGATGGACCCCCGAGCAGGAAGACTACCGCCGCCGCGTGCGCGAGGCGCTGGACGAACTGCTGCCCGACGACTGGGACGAGGTCTACGTGCCGCAGAGCTATGCGTCCGACCTCCAGGTCGATTTCTCGCGCGAGTTCTGCGCTGGCCTCGCCGAACGCGGCCTGCTGGTGCCGCACTGGCCGCGCGCGTTCGGCGGCTCCGACAGTCCGGACTGGAACCACTTCATCCTCGGCGAGGAAATGAAGGCGGCGGGCGAGCCGCGCGGCGCGCAGTACATGAACGTCAACTGGATCGGCCCGACGCTGATGCGCTACGGCACCGAGGCGCAGAAGGAGCGCCACGTGAAGGGCATCGCCGGCGGCAAGGTGATCTGGTGCCAGGGCTTTTCCGAGCCGAACGCGGGCACCGACCTCGCCGCACTGCGCACCCGGGCGGAGCTTGACGGGGATCACTACGTCGTCAACGGCTCGAAGATCTGGACGTCCTATGCGCGGCGCGCGGACTGGTGCTTCCTGCTGACGCGGACCGGGCCGGGCAAGAAGGACATCACCATCCTGCTGGTGCCGATGGACACGCCGGGCATCTCCGTCACCAGTTATCCGGGCGTCATCAAATTCGGGCACCTCAACGAAGTCTACTTCACCGACGTGCGCGTGCCGGTGGAGAACCGCGTCGGCGCCGAGGGGCAGGCGTGGGAGATCGTCAGCCACGCCCTCGCGTTCGAACGGGTGGGCGTGCCGCGCTATCACACCGGGCTCGATGCGCTCGACCGCGTGGTGGAGCGGCTCAAGGCCGAAGGGCGGTGGGACGACGATCCGGTGGTGCGGGCGCGGGCCGGGCGGCTCGTCGCCCAGTTCGAATCCGCCCGGATGCTGACCTATCTCGTCGTCGACCAGCGCGTGAAGCGGGCGCCGCCGAGCACCGATTCCAACCTCGCGCGGGTCATCGCGCTGGCGGCGGTGAACGAGATGATGGACTTCATCGCCGAATATGCGCCCGAAGCGCTGACCGGCGGCGACCTGCTGCTGGAGGATTACTACCGCATCAACATTCCGGCGGGGATCACCGGCGGCACCAACGAGATACAGATGGACCTCGTGGCCCAGCGCGGCCTCGGGCTCCCGCGGGGGTAGGCACAGGCATCATGGATTTTGAACTGTCGCAAGACCAGCACGCGCTGGTCTCGGCCTTGCAGGCCATTCTGGAGGACCATTCGCAGATCCCGCAGTCCGCGCGGTTCGACAGCCACTGGTGCGACACGGACCTGCAGGCGCAACTGGAGGACATGGGTTTCCTCGACGCCGCGCGCGACATCGGCGGGCTGGAGGGCGCGCTGGTGGTCTACGAGACGGCGCGGGTGATCGGCGCGGTCGAGACGATCGGGCGCGGCCTCGTCGCGCCGCTCGCCTGTCCGGGGCTGGAGCTTTCCGGCCCGGTGGCGCTGGCGCGGCGTGACGGGCTGCACCTCGCGATCCGCAACCTGCCGATCGCGCGCACGCTGCTGGTCGAGGATGGCGCGGATGTGCTGGTTCTCGATCTGTCGGAGGTTGCGGTGGAACCGGTGGAGACGATCCTCGCCTATCCCTATGGCCGCTTCGTCGCGCCGCCCGTACTGGACGACGCGCGGCGCTTCGTCGGAGCGGGCGAGGCGATGCGCAAGTGGTGGCGCGTGGGCCTCGCCGCCGAGATCGCCGGGGCCGCGAGCGCCGCGATAGATTTCACCGTGGATTACGTCCGCACCCGCAAGGCTTTCGGGCGGCCGATCGGCGCGTTCCAGTCGGTCCAGCACCGGCTGGTGCAGCGCCACGGCTATGCCAAGGCGGCCTACTACCTTGCGATGCGCGCGGCGTGGAGCGGGACGGCCAGCGATGCCGAAGTCGCCGCCTGCCATGCGCAGTCGGGGCTGAAGGAACTGCTGTTCGACCTCCACCAGTTCAACGGAGGCATGGGCATGACCAACGAGCATCTGCTGCACTTCTGGATCTACCGCGCCCGCGCGCTCCAGGCCGAGGCGGGCGGTCCGACCCGGGCGGCGCTGGCCATCGCGGCGGCCCGGTGGGATGATGGATTGAGCGAACCTGAGGAACGGCACCTGAGCATGGCCCGGTCATGAGCGACACCATCGACCTTACCGAACTGCGCGACAACATACGCGAAGTCCTTGCCGACCATCGTGGCGACAGCTGGGCGATCCCCGGCGAGGAAGGGCGCGGGCTGGACCGCGCGCTGTGGGCGCAGATGGCGCAACTCGGCTGGCTGGCGCTCGGCGTGCCCGAAGACGACGGCGGGTTGGGCCTCGGTATCGCGCATCTGGCGGTGCTCTACGAGGAACTGGGACGCGAGCTGGCCTCGGTCCCGGCGCTCTCCACGCTGGCAGTGGCGGGCCTGCTGGGGGCACACCCGGATGCAGCGGATCGTAAGGGGCACCTTGCTGCCATCGCCGAGGGCGCCTGCCTTGCCGCACTGGCGCTGCCCGCATCGCATAGCGCGCTGACGCAGGAGGGGGGCAAGGTCTCCGGCTCGCTGCGGAACGTACCGTTCGCCGATGTCGCCGATCTGCTCGCGGTGCCGGTGCGTGCCGGGCCTGACCTCGTGCTGGTGCTGATCCCGGTAGTGGCCGAGGGCGTGCATGTCGCCGCGCGGCCGCTGGTGGACCTTACCCGCAGCAGCGCCGAGGTGGAATTCGCCGCCGTCTCTCTGGCGGGCTGCACCGTGCTGCCGCTTTCCGCCGCCGAATGGTCGGCGCTGGAGGACCACGCCGCCATCGCGACCGCGGCCGATGCGGTGGGGCTTGCCGGCGGGCTGTTCGAGATCACGCTGGACTACCTCAAGACGCGCGAGCAGTTCGGGCGGGCGATCGGCTCGTTCCAGGCGCTCAAGGCGCGGATGGCGGACTGGAAGGCGAAGCTGGAAGCCGCCACCGCGCTGGTGCGCCACGCCGCCGCGCAAGTGGAGGCGGGTGACGCCGGCGCCGCCGCCTCGGGCGCGCGGGCCTATGCCGTCGAGATCGCCGCCGGGTTCGCCGAGGACGCGGTGCAACTGCATGGCGGCATCGGCTTCACCTGGGAGCACCCCTGCCACCTGTTCCTCAAGCGCGCCAAGCTGAACGAACAGCTTTACGGCAGCCCCACCTATCACAAGGAGCGCGTCGCTCGCCTCGCTTTCGCGCCGCACGACGCTCCCGCCCGCGCCGAACCGGCGCCTCTGTTGCAAGCGTGAGAGACCTGACATGAGCGAAACCCAGACCCAGGAACCGCAGGTGGCCGGACGGATCACCGATGGCCAGTTCCGCCTGCTCTCGGCCATGCCCGCGCTGTCCGATTGCAAGTACCCCGAAGTCCGCGACACCATCCCCGCCCAGGTCTACATCGACCCGGCACGCTACGAGGCGGAAGTGCGGCGCATCTTCCGCGCCGGGCCGACCATCGCCGCGCCGTCCGCGTTGCTCGCGGGGCCAGGCACCTTCCACCAGCTGACGCTGGCGGGCATGCCGGTGCTGCTGACGCGCAACAAGGCGGGAGAGGTCAAGGCCTTTGCCAACGTGTGCCGCCACCGCGGCATGAAGCTGTGCACTGTCGAGGGCACGCAGAAGGCGCCGCGCCTGGTGTGTCCGTACCACGCCTGGACCTACAACCTCGACGGCGCGCTGATCGGCCTGCCGCGTTCGGAGACGTTCCCGGGGCTGTCGAAGGCCGATCTCGGTCTGCTGGAACTACCTTCGGTCGAGGCGGGCGGGCTGATCTGGGTGGGGCTGGACGCGGATAATGCGCCGGACTTCTCGGGCGTGACCGGTGAACTGGCGCAGGATCTCGACGCGCTGGAGATGGGCGGGGCCTACCTTTACGACTACGCGACGTTCCCGGTGAAGGCGAACTGGAAGCTGGTCATGGATTCCATGCTCGACAGCTACCACGTCACCCGCCTTCACAAGGATTCGCTGGCGCAGTTCTCCGTCGATTCCGAGAACCAGATCGACCGCATCGGCCTGCACATCCGCAACGCCGCGCATCGCAGCAACTTCGATCCCGCGCTCGTCTCGCGCAGCCATGACGAGATGCGGCGGATGATGGTGTTCAGCTACATCGGCTTTCCCAACGGCATCATCGTCGTCAGCCCCGGCTACATCAGCCTTGGCGTGGTGCGCCCGATCGCGGTCGGCGAAAGCGCCGTCGACTATTACATGCTGGCGACTGAGAAGCCCGAGACGGAGAAGGCCGAAGGCCGACTGCGCCGCTCGATGGAACTGATGGCGCGGGTGTTCGGTGAGGAGGATTACTGGGCCGCCGCGATGTGCCACGAAGGCATCGCCTCGGGCGCGATCAAAGAAGTGAACCTCGGCGGCATGGAAGTGCAGATCCGCATGTTTCAGGATGCGGTTTCGGAGCGGCTGGGGGAGGGGTAAAGCTTCCTGTCCACCTTTCGTCATTGCGAGCGAAGCGAAGCAACCCAGGGCGGCGCAGTGCTGCCCTGGGTTGCTTCGCTTCGCTCGCAATGACGAAGTGGGCGAGCGGTGGGCATGCCCACCGCCCACCTCACGCGATCACCATTCCACCGTCCACCGGCATCGAAATCCCCGTCACGAAGCTGCCGCCCGGCCCCACGAGAAACACCGCCGCCGCCGCGATCTCGGCCGGTTCGGCCATGCGCTCCATCGGCCGGGTGCGGGTCTTTGCGAGCGCCGGATTGGCGTTGCTCGAACTCATCGCCAGCGGGGTGATCGTGGCGCCCGGCAGCACCGCGTTGATGCGCACGTTGTGCTCCGCGCAGTCCATCGCCGCGCCGCGCACCAGTCCGTCGATTCCCGCCTTGGACGAACAGTAGTCCGAACTCCACGGCAGCCCCTTGAGCGCTGCCGCAGAGGATACCGCCACGATCGAACCGTCGCGATAAGGCAGCATGGCGGCGACCTGATGCTTGATGCACAGGAACATGCCGCGCAAATTGACCGCGAGGATGCGGTCGTAGTCCTCGACCGCGATCTCATGCACCGGCTTCGACATGCCGACCACGCCCGCACAGTTGATCGCGCCGTGAAGCTGCCCGTAAGCCCCGGTCGCCGCCGCAAGGAGGGCACGCACGTCCTCCTCGCGCGAGACGTCCGTGGCGACGAACTGCGCGGTGCCTCCGGCCGCGCGGATCGCCTCGACCTGCGCTTCACCATCGGGGTTGCGGTCGGCGATGGTCACCGCCCAGCCTTGCGCTATCAACTGGTCCACGCAGGCCTTGCCGATGCCGCTCGCACCGCCCGTCACGATTGCCGAACGCCTTTCGCCCACACGTCTCTCCATTCGCTTGATCTATCCTGTGGCTTTGGTAGTTTAGGCGATAATAGAACGCAAGGGCGATAATCGACCTTATTTATCTAGAGGAAGGCCTGAAATGACGCGACTTTCACCCCCGCTGGAGCAACCCGGCAAGCTCTACATCGACGGCGCCTGGGTCGATGCTTCGGGCAGCGAGATGATCGACGTCGTCTCTCCCGCGACCGAAGAGCTCTACATGCGCGTCGCCAGTGCGCAGGCGAGCGATGTCGACCGCGCCGTCGCCGCTGCGCGCGAGGCGTTCGACAATGGGCCGTGGCCGCGCATGAGCCACGCCGAGCGCGCCGGGTACATGAACGCGATGGCCGCCGAACTGAAGCGACGCTCGGCCGACATCGCCGCGATCTGGCCGAGCGAGATGGGCATCCTCCACTCGCTCGCCAGCGCCTACGCGCCAGGCGCGGGGCATGTCTTCAAGTACTATGCCGGGCTGGCCAATACTTACCCGTTCGAGGAGGAGCACCGCACCTTCTCGGGCGCCAAGGTGGGCCTGCTGGTGCGTGAGCCGGTGGGCGTGGTGGGTGCGATCGTGCCGTGGAACGGGCCGATCATGATTACCGCCTTCAAGGTTGCCCCGGCGCTGATCGCGGGCTGCACGGTGGTCATCAAGGGATCGCCCGAGGCGCCCGGCCATGCGCTGCTGATGGCGGAAGTCGCCGCTGCCGCCGGGCTGCCCAAGGGCGTCATCAACGTGGTGATCGCCGACCGCGCCGCATCGGAGGCGCTGGTGCGCAATCCGGACGTGGACAAGATCAGCTTCACCGGCTCCAGCGCGACCGGCCGCAACATCGCTGGAATCCTCGGCGGGCGCATGGCGCGCTATACGATGGAACTGGGCGGCAAGTCGGCCGCGATCGTGCTCGACGACTACGACATCGAGACCGCCGCCAATGCGCTGGCCGAACGCATGGTGGACATGAGCGGGCAGGTCTGCGCCGCGCTGACCCGCATCGTCGTGCCGGGCAACCGCGCGGACGCCATGGCCGATGCGCTGGGCGCGGCGTTCTCGAAGGTCGTGGTCGGCGATCCCTTCGATCCCGCCAGCGGCATGGGCCCCGTCGCCACGCGCGTCCAGCGCGACCGGGTGGAAGGCTACATCGCGCAGGGCAAGGCGGCCGGTTTCCGCGTTGCGGCAGGGGGAGGGCGCCCGGCGCATCTCAACCGGGGCTTCTTCATCGAGCCGACCGTGTTCGCGGGCGTAGATAACCAGTCGACCATTGCGCAGGAGGAGATCTTCGGGCCGGTCGTCTCGGTGATCCCGGCGCGCGACGAGGCGGATGCGGTGCGCATCGCCAACGATTCCAAGTTTGGTCTCAACGGCGCGGTGTTCACCAACGATGTCGACCGCGCTTATGCGGTGGCGCGGCAGGTGCGGACCGGGACGGTCGGGCACAACGGCCATCTCGTCGATTTCATGATGGCGTTCGGCGGCTTCAAGCAGTCCGGCGTCGGGCGCGAGGGCGGCGTCGAGGGGCTGCACCCGTTCCTCGAAACCAAGACCATCCTGCTGGCCGACCGGCCGAGCCATCTTCCGGCGGCCTGATATAGGGGTGGGCGGCTGACTGCCCACCCCGCTGCGAATGAACCACCGTTCGTCATTGCGAGCGCAGCGAAGGAATCCACGCGGTTTACGCGGCGCTGGATTGCTTCGCTGCGCTCGCAATGACGATTTGAGGCTAGTTGTTCACGCTGTGAACGCAAAAAAGGCCGGGCGGATGGACCGCCCGGCCTTTGCATGTCCTCTGATGAGCGATCAGTAGCGATACGTGATCGAACCGCCGAAGGTCGCCGGATCGCCGAAGCGCGCACGCGCAGACGAGGGGTCGATGAAGCTGGCGACGAAGTACTTCTCGTTGAACACGTTCTTCCCGAAGATCGAGAAGTCCACATGGTCCGACGGATCGGTCCAGGTCGCCTTGAGGTTGACCAGCGTATAGGCAGGCTGATCCAGCTGGTGCGCCGGGTCGTAGTAGTACTTGCCCGAGTGGAACACGTTGCCGTTCAGCACGAGGCGCCCGCCCGCAAGGTCGAAGCCGTAGTTGGCGGAGAAGCTGCCCGCGAACTTGGGCGTGCGTTCCACCCGGAAGCCGGATGCGTCGACGTTGAACGCTTCGAGCGTGTCGAAGTCGCGGCCCAGCGCGTTCGGGAAGTCCTTGTACTTGGCGTCGGTCCAGGTGCCTGCGAGCGTGACCGAGAAGTCCGGCGTGATAGTGTAAGTCACGTCGGCGTCGATGCCGTAGATGCGCGCCTTGGCGGCGTTCACCGTCAGCGACTGGCCGCCCGCGCCGTAGCTGGTGACCTGGATGTCCTTGTAATCATAGTAGAAGCCCGCGACGTTGAAGCGCAGCGGCCCCTCGGCGGTCTTGTAGCCCACTTCCCAGGCATTGATCGTCTCGGGCTGGACCGGGACGGTCGAGAAGGCCGAGCCGGGCAGGCCGCCCGAACGGTAGCCCTGCGAGAACGAGGCATAGACGTTCGACCGCGGCGTCAACTGATACCGCGCGACGGCGCGGAACGAGGTGTTGTCGAACTTGGCGTCGCCGGCACCGGTGAGGCCATAGGCCTGCAGGTTGTAGGCCACCTGCGGCTTGTCCTTGGTGTAGCGTACGCCGCCGGTGAGGAACAGCTTCTCCACCGGCTGATAGGTGACTTCGGCAAACCCTGCGTAGGATTCGGTCTTGTTGCGCGACTGGAACACGTCGACGCCCTGTTCGAGCGCGTAGACGTAAGTGTTGTAGTCGTAGGCGTCCTTGTAGTTCAGGTAGAACGCACCGACGACCCAGTTGAGCGGACCCGAACCGCTCGACGCCAGGTTGACTTCCTGCGTGAAGGTCTTGTCGCGCACGCTCCAGTACGAGAAGTTGTTGGGCGCGGACGAGGCATCGTAGTCGAGGCCCTGATCGACACCGTCCTTGCGGTACTGGGTGTATGAGGTCAGCGTGGCGAAGCCGAGGTCGAATTCGCTCTTCAGGCTGAACGAGTCCTGCTTGAAGCGCGCATAGCCCGGCATGTCGAGCGCGACGCGCTTGGGGCTGTCGTAGCTGAAGACGGTGCCCGGATAGGCATTGCCCGCCGAGACACCGTCCCGCGCGACGACCATCTGCGAGATGGGGTCGTTCGAATAGCTGTGCTGGTAGGCGGCCACGAACTTGATGCCGTCGGTCGGCTCGAACAGCGCCTTCGTGCGTACCGAGTACTTGTGATACTTGGCAACCTTGTCATCATCGGTGACGATGTTGGTGACGTAGCCGTCGCTGTATTCATAGTTCGCCGCCACGTTGACCGCGAACTTGTCGCCGATCCCGGTGGTGGCGTAGACCGCGCTGGAGACGGTGTTGTACGAACCGTAGCCGAAGCGGATCAGCGCCGAGGGCTTGTACTCGGGGTCGCGGGTGTTGATCTGGATCGCGCCGCCCGTGGCGTTGGCGCCGAACAGCGTGCCCTGCGGACCCTTGAGGACGTTGACGCTTTCCACGCTGACGAGATCGAAGTTGCTCGAACTGGGCGTCGGCACATAGTAGCCGTCCACATACGTCGCGATGTTCTGCGTCAGGCCGGGCAGGGCGACGACCGAGCCGACTCCGCGAATGGTCGGCAGCACGAACGTGCCCGCATAGTTGACGCGCAGCGACGGCACCGCCTGGGGCAGATCGAGCACCTGCTCGATGCCGCTCTGCGCCAGTTGCTGGCTGGTGACCGCCGCGATCGAGATCGGCACGTCCTGCAGCGCCTCGGCGCGCTTCTGCGCGGTGACGACGATCTCGTTGGGGCTGGTCTGCGATGCGGCGTCCTGCGGCTGCGCAGCGGCGTCCTGAGCCCATGAGGCCTGCGGCACTGCCACGAGCGTCCCGCCGATCGCGGTGCCGACGACCAGCGCGGCGCGCAGGCGCGACGACCCACGGGTAATCGATTGATGTGACACTGAACTCTCCCCTCTCAAATCTTATGTTCGATAAACGACCATGTGTTCGTTAAATCAACATTACGAAAGGGCATTGGCGCTGTCAATCAGCTTGCGACTGGTGGCTGGAGAAGATTTCATGAGGGTCTGGTCCCGCGCGCCGGTGCATATCGGCCTGCGGGAAAGAGATTGACCGCTCTGGCTTATGTGCTTAATTGATACATATGTGCGAATAACGGACGAAATGGTGGTCCGGCAGGAACCGTGCCGCTCGGGCGCGAACGCCGGGCGACCGCCTTTGGAGAGGTTGGAAATGGTCGATACCCAGTTGCTGGCGTCGGTTCCCGCGCATGTCCGCGCGGATCAGGTGTTCGATTACGATTACACCGGCGACAGCCGCATCCTGAGTCGGCAGGACATGGGGCTCGGTCTGCATGAACTGCACCAGACCGCGCCGGACGTGTTCTATTCCCCGCGCAACGGCGGCTTCTGGATGGTGACCCGCCTCGACATGATGTCGAAGGTGCTGTCGGACACCGAGCACTTCTCCAACCGCGTGCTGGAGATTCCGCGCATCTACAGCGACAACGTGATGATCCCGCTCAACCTCGATCCGCCGCAGCACCTTCCGTTCCGGATGGTGCTGATGCGCCATTTCGGCCCCGCGCAGATCCGTGCGATGGAGCCGGGCATCCGCGAATGGGCGAACCGCCTGATCGACGAGGTGATCGACCGGGGCGAATGCGAATTCGGCGAGGAAGTGGGCGCGGCCTTCCCGGTCTCGGTGTTCATGCAGCTGGTCGGCTGGCCGCTCGAGCGCTTCGAGGAATTCCGCGCCATCGTCCACGAATTCTTCCGCCCCGACATCGTTGCGGCAGACCGCGTCAAGGTGCAGGAGCAGATCATCGGCATCGTCGCCGAGTACTTCGAACTGCGCCGCACCCAGCCAGGCGACGACCTGTTCAGCAAGCTGCTTCAGGAAGAAGTGCGCGGCCGCAAGCTGACCACCGACGAACTGCACTCGATCGGCTTCCTGCTGTTCATCGCCGGGCTCGACACCGTGGCCAACACGCTGGGCTTCGCGTTCAACAATCTCGCGCAGCGCCCCGATGTGCAGGAGCGTCTCCACGCCAACCCGGGCGATGTTACCAGCTTCGTCGAGGAATCGCTGCGCCGTTTCTCGATCGTGCAGCAGCCGCGCATCGTGAAGAAGGACGTCGAGATGTTCGGCGCGCAGTTCAGGGTGGAGGACATGGTGGTATGCTCGCTCCCGGCCGCCGGGATGGACGAGCGCGTCAATGCCTCTCCCGAGACTTTCGACGTCGATCGCGAGGGGCGCAAGCACATCGCCTTCTCGACCGGGCCGCATACCTGTGTCGGCAACTTCCTCGCCCGCACCGAGATGCGTATCCTGGTCGAGGAATGGACGCGCCGCATTCCGCGCTTCCGCCGCAAGCCGGGAACCGAGCCGCAGATCCGCACCGGTGGTGTGGCTGCGCTCTCCGACATCCGGTTGGAATGGGATTGAGCGCAGTGTCTATGCAGCTCTACTAAAGCCCCGCTGCAGCACTCGAAAGACTGTTGTTTGACGGGATGACCATCATGTCAGGCGGGTTTGGCCTTTCGGGGAACCCGGACAGCCTGATCCCGGAAATGCGCAAGGCGGGCGTTAAGGATCCAACTGCAGGCGCGGCTGGCTTCGGCCTGTGGATGCTGCTGGAGAGCCGCTAGGTGCGCAAGATGATCTCTTCTTACGTGGGAGAGAACAAGCCGTTCGAGCAGCAATACCTTTCGGGCGAACTGGCACTGAATCTGAATCCGCAGGGTACGGTGATGGAACGCATTCGTGCGGGGCGGAGGCAAGCCCGTCGAGGTCTTCGAGGGCGAGGAATACGTGCGCGAAACTGGCTGCGCTCTGACTTGTCGATCGTGAAGGCATGGCGCGCTGATCGTGGGCATCGGCATCGTGCCGGCGGTCTGCCCGCTTGTCGTAGCGGGTGCATCGGGCGCGAACGGCGTGGACGTGCACGAATTGTACCGCACTTCGCTGCCGGACATCTATGCCATCGGCGACTGCGCCGCCTTCGCCTGCGATTATGCACGCGGCACGGTGGTGCGGGTGGAATCGGTTCAGAACGCCAACGACATGGCGACCTGGGTGGCCAAAGCGATCCGCGGTGACGAGAAGCCCTACAAGGCGTTTTCGTGGTTCTGGTCGAACCACTACGATCTCAAGCTGCAGACGGCGGGGATCAACATGGGCAATGGCGGAACTGAGAGGTGTATCCTTGGAAGATTTTGTGTTCCCCAGCCCTACTGATCACGCATGACCAGCGGTCTTCCCTGACCGTCGCAGACGGCATGGAGCTTCGAGTTCAGACTGCCTTTGGTGCGTCCGATACGTCCGGGAACAACCCCTTTTTGAGCACGCTAGCTGCCGTATGATGCGCCTTGAGATGGGTCGCGTCGATCATCGACTGGTCGGGCTTGCCGCCTTTGGCCGAAAGAGCCGCGAGAATCTTGTCGAATACGCCAAGCCTGCTCCACCGGATGAAGCGGTTATAGATCGTCTTGGGAGGTCCATAGTCAGCGGGCACATCGCGCCACCGCAGGCCATTCCTGATCACGAAGATAATGCCACTGATGATCCGACGATCATCGACCCGTGGCACGCCGTGCGACAGCGGGAAATACGGCTCGATCCGGCGCTTCTGCGCCTCCGACAGTCAGAGCAGATCACTCATGGCGACGTCTCTCACGCAACCATTGAACCAACCTATCCCCATCCTCGCAACCAATTTAGTAGGCCCTGAGCCTAGAGTGGCTGTTATGGGTAGGGCTTGAAACACTGTCCTCCGTCAACTTTTGAACGGCTTGTCGGAGATAGCAGACACTAGATGCGCAAACATTTTCTTGTGCATACGCCTTCTCCGATTATTAGAAATATGATTCTAATAATCGGAGAAGGCGTATGGAATCCCGCCGCGATGCGATCAAATTGGCACTTGCAGGCACCGTCCTATCGTCAAGCATAAGTAGCGCGAGGGCTGCAATACCTACTGATGAGGGCATGCCCTGCGAGGCCGCCGTTCCGCAGTGGCGGCCCGGCATTGAAGGTCAGCGCAAGGCGGATCTCGGAGACGGCCGGTTCCTCAACCCTGTGCTGGCGGGTGACTATCCCGACCCGTCGATCCTCAAGGACGGGGACAACTACTACATGACGCACTCGTCATTCGATGCTGCACCGGGCCTGCTGATCTGGCATTCGCGCGACTTAGTGAACTGGCGTCCGCTGGGCCCCGCGCTCCACCGCCCCATCGGTACCGTCTTCGCAGTAGACATCGCCAAGCACGGCGACCGCTACTTCATTTACATTCCTTTCATGAAGGCGACTTGGTCGCCACCGCTTGCTAGCTTCGCGAACATCTACGTCATCTATGCAAGTTCCATGGAAGGGCCTTGGAGTGAGCCCATCGATCTCGGCATCGGCGGGCTGATAGATCCGGGTCACGTTGTCGGCGAAGACGGGCACCGATACCTTTTCTTCAATGAAGGAAAACGCGTCCGTCTTGCTGCAAACGGTCTTGCAACGGCGGGCCCCGTCGAGACAGCCTACGAAGCCTGGCACTATCCAGATAACTGGATTACCGAAGCCTGGTCGCCTGAAGGACCTAAACTGTTCCGGCGCAGCGACTGGTTTTACCTCGTCAACGCGGTGGGTGGAACCAGCGGCCCTGCCACTGGACACATGATCGTTGTCGCCCGCTCACGCTCGATCCATGGCCCTTGGGAGCATTGCCCGCACAATCCAATCGTACGCACGCAATCCGAGGACGAACCTTGGTGGTCACGGGGCCACGCCACCTGCATCGAAGGGCGCGGCGGGGATTGGTTTATGGTCTACCACGGTTACGAGGACGGATACCACACGCTCGGGCGCCAGACATTGCTCGAACCGATTGAATGGACGCAGGACGGTTGGTTCCAGGCAACCGGGGGAGACCTCTCGAAACCGCTGCCGAAGCCAGTCGGACCCGTGCAAGTTCACGGCATGGCGCACTCCGACCCGTTCAAGACGGCGTCCCTAGGTCGTCTGTGGAGCCTCTATGCCAGCGCACCCGATGAGGCGGAACGGGTGCGCATAGCTGACGGCCAGTTGACACTCGCTGGCAAAGGCACGGGTCCCGCCGACAGTTCTCCGCTCACGCAACAGGTCGGTGACCGCGCCTACGAGATCCAGGTCGAACTGGAATTATCCGGCGAGGCGCAAGGAGGCCTGCTGTTGTTCTTTGATGACCGCCTGTTCCTCGGCATGGGCATCGACGGCAAGCGCATGACGACCTATCGCGGGGGCAAGGCGTCCTACTGGTCCGAACCCGCGCCTTCAGCGCGGCGCATACATATGCGCATTACCAACCAGAATCAGGTCGTAACTTTCTACTACAGTCTCGATGGCAAGGCATGGACCCGCCACGGCGTGCGCAGCTACGTCTCGGGTTACAATGCCAACACTGTCGATAATTTGCTCAGTCTGAGGCCGGCGCTTTTTGCGGCAGGTCAGGGTCATGTGATTTTTCGTGCATTCCGGTATCGTGCTCTACGGTAGTCGATCACCCCCGCGCCGAACGGAAAGAGCACGGGCATGTCTGAAATTTGCAGGTAGCCGTCCGGCAGGTTCAAGTCTGTCCAACAGTGGAACCTATAAATAAGACAAGCCTACATCTTCGCTTCTGAATGGCTTTAATTTGGTCGACACCCGCAGGAATAGTTACCGTTCCGTACCTGAGGACGGGCAATCGTCGGCTGAACGGAAGCAAGGGTCGGCTGTAGTTTTTAAGGCGTGGAGCAATCTTGTCATTTCCAGCTTCGCCCGGGGGTGCAGAATTAGATGGAAGCGTGCGCTCAACGATAAAATTTTCGAAAGGTCCAATTCGTACAAGCTCGCAGATTCGCACCGAGATGAGGTCTGCTTCGTGCAAATAATTGATTGAAAGTCCGAAAGATCAATGAATCGCCGGTTGATGGATGTACAGATTGGAGCGACCCAAAGATGAAAAAAACCGGTCAATCCAAATCGTGCTCCAGTCTCCGCTAAAGGAGATGCCACTCGAAGCCAGATTCTGGATGCCTGCGAGATCCTGTTTGCTCGCAACGGCTATCTGGGCACATCATTGCGAGATATCGCCTCGGAGGCCGGTGTACGAATAGGAGTGCTACATTATCATTACGGCAATAAGCATCTAATTCTCGAAGCAGCGCTGGACCGAAAGCTTGGGCTACTGCGGGAAACGATAGCTGCTGGTATCACCGATGCGGAAGAGGGGGCCGAATGTGTCGAACCGGAAGAGATCGTCTCTGCGTTCATCCTTCCATTTATGCAGGCTGCCGCTTTGGTAGATAGTCCGCTGCGCAATTACATAGTCATGACATCGCATTTGATGAGCGCATACCGCATGCCGGAATTGCGTCCGATTCTGGCTAAACTTGGCGTAATCTCAGAGATGCTCACGGATCGAATCCAACGTCATCGGCCGGGTATTTCCGAGAGAAACCTCCTTGCCGGAGTTTATCTTATAGAGGCCGCTCTAATATTCATGGTGCAAGATCCTGGGTTTCTGGACGATTTGAGTGATAACCATCATTCTGTGGACCGCCTCGAGGAGATGGCGGCGCCTGCGCTTTGCTTCTTTACAGGTGGATTGGAGTATCTGGATAGGCTTGAGGTATGCGCCTGAAGCTGGACGACCCATCTCGATAATTTATCGCAATCGCGTTCAGATTTTTCCGATTTCCGGTGTTGCTGACATTCAAGTTGCGCAAAGTTGGCTACTGGCGAAGGCGGTCTACGGCTTAGACGGTAAGGGATAGGCTGTAGAAATTCCGCACTGACACGTTCCCATAGAGTCCGATGGCGGCGTCGGATGATGAGCCTGACAGATATACTAGGTTGGTCGAATGACCAGTTTTGATATTCTGCATCCAGATCAACAAAAATGATCCGCTAAAGACGGGCGATGGGCTTCGATGAAAGCGACCGACGAGACTTGTACCACCTGATAAAAAGGGTGAGCAGTTCAGGCGGTCATGCTTCTTCGAGAAGGATGGCAGATGGGAAAGCAAGACATTGACGCAATGATGATCGACGGACGCGATGCCGACAATCTTCGCGGCGACCCGATCACCGGCGAGCGCTACACCTCGGTCGAGTTCATGAAGCGCGAATGGGACCACATGTGGACCCGCATCTGGCATGTCGCTGGCCGCACGGCCGAACTGGAAGAGCCGGGCGACTACGTGGTGCACAACTTCATGAACGAGTCCGTCTTCTGCGTCCGCCAAGACGACGGCTCGATCAAGGCGTTCTACAACTCGTGCCGCCACCGCGGCATGCGGCTGGTGTGGGATGCCAGCTCGCAGGACTCGTTCCAGTGCCCGTACCATGGCTGGGTCTGGGGTAAGGACGGCGTGCTGAACTACGCGCAGGACCCGCAGGACTTCCCGCAGGGCAATCCTTGCGGCAAGCTAAAGCTCAAGGAACTGCGCTGCGCCACCTGGGGCGGCTTCGTGTGGTACACGATGGACGACGAGGCGCCGGAGCTTCTCGATTACCTCGCGCCGATGCCCGATCTCTACAAGAACTATCCGATGGACACTGCGGTGCGCGTGTTCTGGATGAAGATCGACCTCGAAACCAACTGGAAGTTCGCCACCGACAACTTCTCGGAAAGCTATCACACCCGCACCGCGCATCCGCAGGTGCCGCCATGGATCGACCAGGACGTCGATACCGCGCGGCACGAGATGTGGGCGAACGGTCATGGCCGTACGGTGCAGCCGATGCGTCCCTCGCTCTCGGACCGCCTGCCCGACGGCGTGCCGCATCCCTTCGACATGATCCTGCAGGCATGGGACATCGATCCCGCCGCCTACCCGGACTACGAGACCAAGGCGATGCAGGGCTGGCTCGACCTCAAGGCCGCCAAGAAGCGCCTGTGGAAGGAGCGCGGCTACGTCCATTACGAACACATGGACGACGAGGAGATCACCGACAGCCCGCATACGGTGATGTTCCCCAACGTCACCATCAGCTTCCTGCCGGACAACCTGATCTTCTTCCGCACCGAACCGCACCCGACCGACCCGAACAAGTGCACCTTCGATCTGTGGTGCATGGCATTCCCGGTCGAGGGGCAGACCATGGTTGAATCGGTCATGGCCGGTCCTCAGCCGCTGCGCGAGGCGGAGATGCAGCACCGCGCCTTCGACAACGGCCGCGGCGTGCCCGAGATCAAGGACCAGATCGTCTATCAGGACATGCTTCTGGCGGAAGGCCAGCAGAAGGGCATGTATTCTCGCGGGTACACCGACGCCTATCTGGCCGCGCAGGAGACGCGGGTGCGCTTCTTCCATGAAGTGCTGAACGATTACCTGGAGGGGCGGCGCTAGCGCCCTTCCACCCCGGGCCGCTCCCTTGCCGGGGCGGCCCCATTCTTTCGCACCGGAATGCCGGACGAAACCCCCGCGCTCTTGCGCGCGCGGGATGCGCTGACGCGCACCACAAACACGAAGGGGAGAACGAAATGAACATCTGGCTCAACGCAAGCTCACGCCTCGCACTTGGCGCCGCCGCGCTTCTCGTGCCGCAGACGGTCTTTGCGCAGGACGCCGAAACGCAGTCCGGCGGCATCCAGGAGATCGTCGTCACCGCGCAGAAGAAGTCCGAGAACCTGCAGGACGTGCCGATCTCGATCACCGCCGTCGGCGGCGAGGCGCTGGCATCGACGCAGGGCACTTCGCTGCAGGCGCTGCAGGGCCAGATCCCCAACGTCCAGATCGACAACTTCGCCAATACCCCGCAGAGCGCGGTCTTCACCGTGCGCGGCATCGGCGTGATCGAGCCTGACCCTTATGCGGGCAACACCGTGTCGATCGTCGTCGACGGGGTGCCGCAGTTCTTCTCGATGGGCGCGCTACTCGACCTCTACGACGTCGACCGCATCGAGGTATTGCGCGGGCCGCAGGGCACGCTGTTCGGCGCCAACACCACGGGCGGTGTCATCAACGTCGTCACCAAGCAGCCGACCGGCGATTTCGGCGGCCACGTCAAGGCGGTCTACGGCAACTACAACCGCATGGACCTGACCGGCTCGATCGAGGCGCCGCTGGTGAAGGACGTGCTGTCGCTCAAGGTCGCGGGCATTCACACGCAGCGCAAGGGCTGGGTGACCAACGTCGTGGACGGCTCTGACATGGGCCGCAAGAACCTCGACGCGGTGCGCGCCTATCTGAAGTTCACGCCCGGTTCCAACTTCGACGCGACGCTGCAGGGCGAATACGTCAACGCCCGCAACGGCTCGCCCATCGTCATCAACGGCGCGCGGCCGGGCGAGGCGCTCTACACCGCACCGGGCACGGCAGGCCCCGGCACCGGCGGCATGTACGTCAGCCCCTGCGCCACCGCCGGAAGCTGCACCGCGCCCGACAAGTACTACGGCGCCAACAACTCGGTTCCCGATACCTCCAACATGGATACCTACAGCGGCACGCTGACCATGAACTGGCGCAACACCGGCCTGGGCGACTGGACCGCGATCACTGGTTACAAGCACTTCACGCTGCGCGAGTTCACCGATCAGGACGGCACCCCGCTGTTCCTCAACGACACCTACCGCCGCACCGAGGGCTGGCAGTTCAGCCAGGAACTGCGCACCAACCTTGAACTGACCGACACGCTGAACGTCCTCGTCGGCGGTTTCTACCTCAAGAACCACTACGACCATATCCAGGCCTATCGCCTGCAGTTCGCCGCGCCCGGCCTGCTGCAGATCAACCTGCAGGATCAGGACAACTATTCGGTCTCCGGCTTCGCGCAGGGCTACTGGCAGGCGACTGACAGGCTCAAGCTGCAGGCGGGCATCCGCTATTCGCACGAGCAGACGGAATCGACGCCCAGCCTCATCACCTCGATCGGCGATCCGGCGGGCTCGAACTATACCGGGATCGGCAACACCGTCATCGGCAGCTTCACCGTGGGCGGCAAGAAGAGCTGGAACAACGTCGGCTGGAAACTCGGCGCGGACTATGAAGTGGCCGACGACGCGCTGCTCTACGCCAGCTGGGCGCGGGGCTTCAAGTCGGGCGGCTTCACCGCGCGCGTTGGCGTCCCGGCGGACGGCGATACGCCCTACAATCCGGAAAAGGTCGATACTTTCGAGGCGGGCATCAAGGCCGACTTCCTCGACCGGCACCTGCGCGTGAACCTGGCGGCGTTCTACACCAATTACCGCGACATGCAGGTCGCGCAGATCTACTTCGACGATACGACCAACACGCAGGGCAACCGCATCCTCAATGCCGGCAAGTCCGAGATCAAGGGCTTCGAACTGGAAACCACGGCGGTGCCGGTGGAGGGCATGACGCTGCGCGCCTCGCTGGCTTACCTCGATGCCAAGTACAAGCAGTTCCTCTATGCCGACCCGCTCTCCGGGCAGGTGCTCGATCTGGAGGGCTACCGCCTGCAGAATGCGCCCAAGTGGAACGCCAGCCTGGGGGCCAACTTCGTGATCCCGCTGGGCAACGGCGCCGACCTCGTCAGCGACGTGAGCTACACCTACACCAGTTCCAAGTACTACACCGCGATCCTCGATACGCCGCGCTCGAAGATCCAGCCCACGCATCTCGTCGATGCCTCGCTGACCTACAAGCCGGACGGCGGTGCCTGGTCGGTGGGCCTGTGGGCGACCAACCTCTTGGATTCCCGCTACATGTCGACGGTGTTCGACAGCCCCGGCTACGCGGGCCTCGCAGGCTACGCCCCGCCCCGGCAGTGGGGCGGCTCGGTCAGCTTCGAGTTCTGAGAATGCCGTCGTCCCGGGCTCGCCCCGGGACCGCTGGCCGGGAACAACCCACCTATCGGCGGGGCCCGGCCAGTCCGAGCCTGAAGACAGTCACCGGTCCCGGATCAAGTCCGGGACGACGAATTGGGAGATCCCATGAACCGCGTATCCGGCAAAGTCGCCCTTATCACCGGCGGAGCCTCCGGCCTCGGCGCCGCCGACGCCCGGCTGCTGGCGGCGGAAGGCGCGAAAGTCGTCATTACCGACCTGCAGGCCGACCTCGGCCGCGAGGTCGCCGCTTCGATCCCGGACGCCCTGTTCCTCGAACACGACGTGCGCGACGAGGCGCAGTGGCAGGGCGTGGTGGCCCAGACCGTCGCCCGCTTCGGCAGGCTCGACGTGCTGGTGAACAATGCAGGGCTGGTGCGCTTCGGCAATGTCGAGGAATGCGATCTCGACACCTTCCGCCTGCAGATGCAGGTCATGGTCGAGGGCTGCTTCCTTGGCTGCAAGAGCGCCATCCCGCACATGACCAAGGGAGCCAATGGTCCTTGGGGCGGCTCGATCGTCAATGTCGCCTCGGTCGCCGCGCTCAAGGGGATCAGCGCGATCCCAGCATACAGCGCGGCCAAGGCGGGCATCATCGCGCTCACGCGCAGCGTGGCCGTACATTGCCAGGAACAGGGCTTCGCGATCCGCTGCAATGCCATCGCGCCGGGCGCACACGACACGCCGATGACGCGCCAGGCGCTCGACCAGTTGCCGCAGGACAATGCCGGGCTCGATCAGGTGCAGGCCCATGGTCAGGGCCGCCCGGAGGATGTGGCGAACCTCGTCTTGTTCCTCGCGTCCGAGGAATCGCGCCAGATCACCGGCACCCATATCGTTATCGACAACGGGGAGACGGTGGGATGAACATTGCGCAGATCGCGGACCGGCAGGCCATCGCCAATGTCCTTGCCCAGCATAGCCGGGGCGTGGACCGCGCCGATGCCGGGCTGCTGGCGGATTGCTATCACCCTGACGGAACCGTGGACTACCGCTTCTATGCAGGTCCGGCCTCGGAGTTTGCCACGATCCTGTGCGGGGCACAGAAGGCCGGGCCGGTCACCTTGCACCGCACCGCGCAGATGTGGACGCAAGTGGAGGGCGATCGGGCGTGGTCCGAAAGCTACATCATGGCTTACGCCTCCAGCGCGGGCGAAGATGGACCGGCCACGCAACACCTGATCTGCGGTCGCTATCTGGACCGGCATGAGCGGCGCGACGGGCAGTGGCGGATGAATGATCGGACATATGTGCTGGACACCAGCATCAACTGGACCGGAGGGCTGGCGATCCCCGGGCTGGGGCCGCTTGAGAACCATGTCCCTTCAGGCGGCCACGGCAGCGCCGATCCCGGTATCGCCCTGCTTGCCCAAGCGACCGCTAAAATCACCACGAGAGGAGTGGGAACGATGACGTATGATGACAGCACTATCGACGCGGTGATCTCGCGCCAGCAGATCGCGGACCTGACGATGGCTTATTGTCGTGGCGTTGATCGCGCTGATGCCGCTTTGCTGGGCACGGTCTTCCATCCCGACAGCACTGTCGTCAGCGGCGCCTTCAACGGTGACGGGCCGACGTTCGCGACGGAAATCTGCGCTGTGGTAGAAGCGGATTACGAGCAAACATTTCACTCCATCGCCAACCAGTGGATCAAAGTGGAAGGCGATGGCGCGGTGGGTGAAACTTATGTCATCGCGGTGTCCACTTCGCGCGGGGAAGATAAGACCGATACGTTGACCGGCGGGCGATACATCGACCGGTTCGAGCGGCGCGACGGGCAATGGCGCATTGCCGAACGGACATTCGTGCTCGACTGGCTGCGCGCCGAACCCAGCACGCGGGATATGACCGGCGGCATGTACGCCGCACTGGACCTGCATGGAACGCGTGGCTCGGCCGACCCCGTCTACTCTTTCGCAAAGGCCTGATAATGGACAAGATTCGGCTGGACGGCGCCATCGCGCTGGTAACCGGCGCAAACGGCGATATCGGTTCCGCCGTATGCACGCTGCTGGAGGCGCGCGGCGCCACGGTACTACGGTCCGACCTGCGCGCGCCGGAAGGGGCTGCCGACGGCTTCCTGCCGCTGGATGTTACCAGCGAGGGCAGCTGGACGCAGACGCTTGCCGCCATCGAAAGCCGCCACGGCGCGCTGGACATCCTCGTCAACAACGCCGGGATCGCACCGATGGAGCGCATCGACGCGATGACGCTGGAGGACTGGCGCCGTTGCCAGCAAGTGAACGTGGAAGGCGTGTTCTTGGGCCTCAAATTGGCCTCTGCACTGCTGGCGCGCAGTGGCGGGCGCCGTGAGGGCGGCGCGGCGATCGTCAACTTGTGCTCGGGCGCGTCGGATCGCCCTTCGGCATTCAGCGCGGCCTATTGCGTCAGCAAGGCAGCGGCGCGGATGCTCACACGGGTCGCGGCGGTGGAATTCGCCGCGTTGAAGCACCCGATCCGAGTCAATTCCGTGCATCCGGGCGTCGTTGAATCCGCGATGATGGATGATATTCTTGCCACTTATTCGCGCATCACCGGCGGCACACCTGTCGAGACGCTGCGGGCCGGGGTGGCGGCCTCCAATCCGCTTGGCCGGTTCGTGGAACCTGTCGAAGTGGCAGAGGCCGTGGCCTTCCTTGCATCGCCAGCGGCCCGCTATATCCACGGCGATGCGATCCACGTCGATGGAGGATACGCCGCGGCGTGACACCAGGGTGGTTGTCGTTGGTTCAAAAGGCCTGGTTGGACGGACGGATAAGAATGTCTCTGATTGAATGGAGGAGGCAATCTATGGAGTCGAAACTCATTTGCGCAACGCCCGCCCTATCGCCGCGTGAGCATGACGTACTCATGCTATGTGCGAAGGGCAACACGGATGACGGTATCGCGGAAGCGTTGCATATCAGTCATTCCACGGTACGATTTCACATGCGCAATGCTTGCACCAAATTGGATGCGGTCAATCGGCGACATGCCATCTATAGGGCATGCAGTTTAGGATGTCTGGGACCTGAGAAGCACTGATGGTGGGATGACTGAGCAATCGGTATGCCGCGACATGAAAAAACGAGGACTTTGCGACGGCTATCTAGGCTCAGGACTGATTGATTGATCCAGAAGATGATGGTTGCGGCAATGCAGATGGCGGACATGATGGTGCGCGCGCATTGGTCGTAGCGGGTATGGATGCGGCGCCAATCCGGGAGCCTGGCGAACATGTTCTCGATTCTGCGGCGTTGGCGATAGAGCACGGCATCGTGTGTTATCGGGACCTTTCGGTTCCTCTTTGACGGGACGCAGGCGGTGATGTCGCGCTCCGCGAGCGCCTTGCGGAACCAGTCGGCATCATAGCCTCAGTCGCCGAGCAGGGCTTTGGCCTGAGGCAAGGCGTCGAGCATCAGGGCAATGCCTCCTCACGCCACGATTGAATCAACCGATCCTCTGCTCTGCAGATATTTTAATAGCTCCTGAGCCTAGGAATGAGAAATCTTCGGCGGAACGGTCGGGGGGAAGGGGCGCTCATGCTTTACTCACAGTTTTCAGCGTGTGTTTGGCCTTCCCGCCTTCGTTGACTCGCGAATGGCGCTATGATGATCTCGCGATGAATTGGCGCTTGTTTTTGCGGAAAGCCCGGGGGTAGCATGCTGGCCGTATCACGAATGCCGCTCACAATCTTCGCAGCAGCGAGTCTTGCCGCATGCGCTACTCCCTCGCCATACCGGGAACTTTCCTGCTCATCGACAAGCGCGCCCGTCTTGCAGACAATTGATGATGACAGGAAGTCTACCACTCTGTCCGTCCTGACGTACAATATCGAGGGCTTGGGTTTTCCGGCCCGGTCTGGCCGAGCGATATACTTGCGTAAGATAGCCCAGCGGTTGGCCGAGTTGCGGACCGAAGGTCGAGCGCCCGACGTCGTCCTGTTCCAGGAAATGTTCAGCGGGGCGGCCAAGCGTGCGATTGCCGACAGCGGTTATCCTGCAATTGCCTCTGGTCCGCATCGCACCTCGGCTCCAGGCAATTCCAACAAGGAGCCTTTACCGGGTCGATCCCATATCAAGCGAGGGGAGATAGGCATCCATCTGTCCGGGAGCGGGCTCGCCGTGGCTTCACGATATCCGATCACCCAAGTGCGCAAGCAGGCGTATGGGCGTCGCTCGTGCGCGGGATTGGACTGCCTGGCGAACAAGGGGATCATGCTGGCGCAGATTTCGATCCCGGGCGTTCCGACCCCCATCGATATTTACGACACGCATATGAATTCACGCGGGGCCTCGGGGGCTCCTGCAGAGCGGAACCTTGAAGCCCATGATCGTCAGGCGCAGGAGGCTTCGCAATTCATCAACAATACACATGACGATGCCTTCCCGTTGATCTTTGGCGGCGACTTTAACATGCGTCATTCCGAGCCGCGCTGGGAAGGTTTCTCACGATATTAGGACTTAAGACTGGTCCATCGTGTCTGTGCGGATCCGCAATCTGGCTGCGATGTACGCATGTCATGGGACGGTGACGAACCATGGATGGATACGCAGGATTTGCAGTTTTTCTGGAATGGCGATGCAGTATCCATACGACCTGTTCGGGTCGAAGCGATGTTCGATGGAGGGCCAAGCGGCCCGAGCCTATCTGACCATGACGGCTTCCTCGTCACCTATGAACTGTCATGGAAGGACGACATCAAGGATCTCGCGATTTCAAGTACATGCTTCGCCGGGAGCCAGCCTGATGCTTAAAAGCGGAGATGCTGAAACGAAGCGATCGGCGAACTGGAGGGAGATCCACTCTGTGATGGCAGCATCGATCACGCATAGCGCTAAAAGTGCCGCCTGCAGTTACTGCATCATTTGGCTCGCGCGATAAGAGGCTGATCAGGACGGACACCGCTGGAATAATGGACGTTCTGCAATCGGGTCACGAAGTTTGTGATCTGAAAGGCGGGATTTGTTCGACGACAGAATGAGAGCTGGGCGTCGCGAGTGACGCTATTCGGAAGGTTCAACTTTTACCCTCGAGATTTCGCCTCTTCTCCATATCCCGTTTCCACCGCTGGCGGAGCGTTCCAGGCCGACTGTCGTAGCGTTCGTCGACAAATCTGGCCGCCATTATGCGATCAGCGCGAAAGTGGCGGAAATCCTGACGCAGCTCGCACCAGGCTGCGAGCATGCGGGTGTCGTCAAGAAAGCCCAGGATGATTGGCCAGATCATGCGCACCGTGTTGGCGCCGTGCTGGTCGAGGTAGTCGATCTCGATCTTGCGACCGTCCCTGATCCATAAGCGGGTTTGCGCCAGATCGATGCGGTCCGGTGTCGGGGCTGCAATGGGCCGTGTTCCGATCGCGGGATGGGCGATGATCGGGCGAAGCCGCGCAGGCACGACGCTGGTAATCTTGGCGATCAGATCGCGCGCTGCGTTCGCCAGCGCCGGATCGCCCCGCCCAGCGACCCATTGTGCACCGAGCACGGCCGCTTCGATTTCGTCCGGCGTCAGCATCAGCGGCGGCATGTCGAAGCCGTCGTCGAGGATATAGCCGAAGCCTGCCTCACCCTGCACAGGCACCCGCTGGGCGATCAGGTCCGCAATGTCACGGTAGATCGTTCGCTGCGATACCTCCAGTTCGCAGGCGATCTCGCCCGACGTCACCGGGCCGGAAGAGCGGCGCAAAATCTGGATGATCTGGAACAATCTGTCTGCTCTGCGCATGCCCTGGCCTCCTGCTGACAGAATGCTGTCAGTAAGGAGGCCATACAAGGGGAAATGCCTCGTCGCACTCGGTGTCGGGGCGAAAGCTTGTCGAGGAGACATCCATGATTACCCTGTTCCACGCTCCGCAATCGCGGTCATCCCGGATCATCTGGCTGCTGGAGGAGTTGGGAGCTGCTTACGAAATCCGGCCGGTCTCGATCTTCCGCCCCATGACCGGCGAAGGGCTGCCGGACCCGGCGAACCCGCATCCCGACAAGCGCGTGCCAGCGATCGTCCATGACGGCGCGCTGATCACAGAGTCCGTGGCGATAGCCCTCTATCTGGCCGACGCGTTTGAACAGGCGGCACTCGCGCCGGCGATCGGTGATCCGCGCCGCGGCGAATACCTTGGCTGGATCGCTTGGTATGCGACAGAGTTTGAGCAGGCGCTGTTCGCAGGCCTGTCGGGCACTCTCCAAGGAGCACCGCAGGCGCAGCGAAATCGTGACGCCGTGCGGGCGCGGTTGCGCACCGCACTGGCGCAAGGGCCCTATGTGATGGGTGTCGATTTCACTGTGGCTGACGTGCTCATCGGCAGCGCGCTATCCTTCGGTCGTCGCGCCTTTCCGGCCGACGATACGCTTGATACCTATGTCGAGCGTTGCCGAAACCGCCCGGCGGCCATGCGGGGCGCGAAACTGGACGATCAATCGGGGCTGCAGGCTGCAGCCTGATTGGCTTGCAGAAGAACAGATGCCATCCGGCTCCCCCAGCGTGGCGGGGGCCGGAACCGGTTTACGTCTCCTACAGATCGGGCTTCGCGTTCATCAACCAGAAGAGGACGATCACTCGCGAGGTGCGCTAAACCCAAGCGAATGACGACGATCCGGAGTTAGCATCCGGGCATCTCCGGTCCATTACGGCCACTTTTCGGCATCCAGAGTGGGAAAGCAGAACGGCAGAACGGGTCGGGAGCGCAGGAGACAATGAAATTACCAATCAGCACCGAGAGAGTGTTTGGCCAAGATCGCCATTTGTATCCTAAAAATCTTGCGGATCAGGTTCCTCGCAACGTCACGTGATCCAGCTTGAAATGGCCTCAAAGTGCCACTCATTGCCGTCAAGCCAGAACAAAATTGTGCCGCCGGTCCAACCGGTCGACCAAATCGCGTAGCCTCGCGACTTCTCCCGGTTCACGACCAGTGCGGGCAATTCGATTAGACGGAAGTCGGGCGAGCGCCGTTGCAGGGCCTCTTCGCCTTTCCCACCGTAGACCAGTACGGGCATCGGCAAGGGGGGCATGCAAGCCAGGTCAGCGGGACGCCCTTTGACGAACAGCGGCCATTTCTCGCCAGTGGAAACGCGCGTGATCCCGGAAAGCAACGGTGCATCGGGACTACGGTCGATTGGCTCGCGGATCGCCGCCTCATCGATGCCGGTGAGCATCAGGAGAACTTTTCGACGTACCGTTGCTACCGGATCAGTAGCGTCCTTTTTGCAGGAGGCCACATCCGAGCCTAACATGAAGGGAGCTTCATCTACGGGCCCGTCCACGCCCAAATGAGCGGAGACCAGATCGGAAATACCGTCGCCATTACTGTCTTTGCTCAGCATTCCGATTGGAATATCCAGCCATAGGTTCGCCTCTTTTCGCAAGGTGCGCAGCCCCACGGGGGGATAGGAAATGCTGGAGGTATCCAGCAATGCGTACGTGACTTCGATCTGAAGGTGATCGCCCGTCAGCAGTGGCAGCTTGGATGCTGGCGCTATCACGTAGGGGAAACGGACGGAAAGCCCGGTGTAGAGGGCCTCTCCCCATGTCTTGCCCCCATCGTTACTCAGGTGCACCCAGTACCCGCCGCCGCCAACTTCACCGCCGCGATCGAAAGCACCCGACTGGCTGATAGCAACGGCACGGGTTCTATGACTCTCCCAGCGCACGGGCTCGAATCCCCGGGGCAATGCCGCCCAACCTTTGGGCCACTTGCTTGACCTTGCTTCGGCCACTCTTTCGTCGGAGCGGGCAGTGATCAGTTGTGACGGCAGTTTATGCTGAGCGAACGCCGGATAGATTGGCTCGATCGGTGGCCGCTCCATGTAGGCGACATTGGTGTCGCCAGTGTCGAAGGCTGCAAGGCTGGCGGTGCGTTCGTCTTCGATTAGTGTGGCTATAGAATCCCATTCGGGCAGATCGAGCGCCTTTAGCGCATTTCGAGCCGCGACTTCCTCCTCGTCTCCATACGACGAGGGTTTCAGATCATAGGCGACCGAACGCTTCGCATTGGCACAGACGCTGCCGGCCACGTTGACGTCGAACAACCTGCAATAGAGGCTGGCAAGCGGCGCATTCGCATTGGAACCGCTCGTACTGAAACCGGTCTCCAGCATGGGATAAGGATCGCTTTGCTGTCCATTGATAGCCCATGACAAGATCAGATCGTCAATGTCCGGATCACGTCCGGGGACATTTCCACTTTCTCCGCAGCCCTCCGCGGCCTTACTTGCATCCTTTGCGGTCTGGGCCGCAAAAAGACAATCAACCAGCCTGCGTTGGACCGGTAGCTTGGGGTCGGCATCGATGAGTACGCGAGCCTCATCCCTGCGATCCGCCAAGTACATCGCGGCAGCAAGGCTTGTGGTCAGGCTAACGTCGCTGGCAGGGGCGAAGATTACGGGAATGCCATCGATCATGGCGGTGAATCCTGCTTGCGTGTCATCCTGCATCGCTCGGCGCCCAGCTGGATCAAGCGCGTCGTATAGCGCAAGTCCGCGTGCGTCGGAGCCTCGCGCAAACGCATCTGCAATCGCGTCGCGCGTAAGCGCCAGCGTGAACATGCGCTGATCGGGCTGTGCGAGGTGCTGTTTGATCTCAGGCCGCAGAAGCCATAATGTCAATGCGGTTTGCTTCTGAAGTAGGCTATCCAATAGGGCGAGATCGGCGACCCTGTGCATGGGATCAGTTCGGATCGTTTCCAGCAACGGCCCGCTGCAACCGGTTATGGCGGCAATCGAACGCAAGGTTTCGGGTCGGTCCGCGCCGGTGCCGGGCAGCGTGAGGAGGCTGTTGTCACAGACATTGGCTTCGTCGAGGGTAAAAGCTGCGAATTGCACCAAGAGGGGATCGTGGTCGGCCTGATCAAGCGCCTTATTGATCCCGGCGATCAGGCGCGCGCGGTTGCGAACGTCAGCGGGCTCATCTCCAAAGAATTCATACTTATGCGTCCACACCAGAGCCCAGCTACGCAGCAACTGGCGTACGGGGCCATCGGGCAGTCCGAAACGCTGCGCCATTTCATAGCTGGCGGCATCAAGATCATTTCGGCTAAGCGAAGCGAGCAGTGCACTCGTCCAATTGCGAAATGCATCCGGTGCAGTTGCTCGAATACCTCTGGCAATATCCTTCTTCGACGCCAAGAGGCCTTTGCGAAGCGTCTTATCATCGGTCGCGAAAAGATTCTTGGATGTGTCGAGACCGGCATACCCGGTCATCACTTCCTCAGAGACGACTTCCACGCTCGCATCGTCTTGCGCGATTCCAGATGAAGACAAGCCGATGGCAAACATCAAAGCGAGCAGGCTGAGACCTGATTTTGAATTTGATCTCTGCAATTTACCCCGCCCATCTTATCCCATGATTCAGTTCGTACAGACTAACGCGACACAATACGATGTCGAGATCACAGTTCGAAAGCTTCGATGTTGCCACGAGCGAACTGAACATTAGCATCACGTTTTGACAGTATTCTCCCGAGGGCTTGAACGCTGCGCGTCCGCGAGTGACCAGAGTTGGTGGGCGGAATCCGAATACCGGTGGGGCTGCATCTTAGAAATGGAACTCGGCACTTTTGCGGCCGAAGATCGGTGAATAACGCTTTCGGCAGCGGGCCACGGTCGCGATGGAATGTGGGCCTTGCGCCTATCGACAATCTCCAATAAATGGACGCCAGCCAGCACTGGCCTGTTTTTGAATGAGGAAAGGAGAAGACCATGCGCGCAGCATTTGACCGCGACGAAAACAACTTCTCATTTCCCTGTGTTCAGGAACAGATTGCATGGGCAACTGCCTTAAGGGCGACACCGCTCGCCTGATTGCTTTTCGCGGCCTTCGCGCCGCTGATTTTTCCAGAATTTCCGTCGTTGTCGCACCTCTCGTCGGGGAGGCTTTTCATGCGTGATGACATGTTCAAGGTGATCGTCGAGCGCTCCCGCTCGGGGGCGAGCCACGCCGCTTCTCCCATATTGAAAAGGATGGCTCACGCCGACGCACGCCATATCGGGCTCAAGCGCCATGCCCACATCGGTGCGCGCTACACCAAGTCATTGAACGAGAATCTCGCCCCCTTGGTACGTTACCTGCGGCGTCAGTGCGGGCGCCGGTGGGACGCGGTCTTCAGCGAGATCTGCGCCAAGCTCGACACGGGTAGCACGGTCAAGATGCACGTGCGCGAACATGTCGAGGATTTCGTGCTGACCCGCATTTCTATCCGGCGTTATGGTGAGTGGATGTTCGAGGGGCAGGTTCTCGGGGGGCGGGACGAGTGGTTCCCAGGTCGCGAGCTGTTCGTCGATCCGCGTGACGGGGTTCTCAAGGACATGGCCGCACTTGAGGCGATGTTCACCTCTGGAATGGTCGACGACCAGGGAGGCGCGCAATGACTCCGATCTCCCTGATCTCTAACGATCCGTCGCGGTTCGATCCGCTGTCACTCGACCAGCTCCAGGCAACGGCAGATTACGAGGGTATGGCCCGCGTTGTCGGCCTTCCCGATCTCCACGCAGGCAATGGCATCGCCGTGGGGGCGGCCTTCTGGTCACCGGATCGCATCTGGCCCCATCTCGTGGGCAGCGACATCGGCTGCGGCATGACCTTGTGGGAGACCACTTCGCCATTGCGTAAGTTCCGGCTCGGCAGCGCGGCGCGCAAACTGCAAGGGTTGGACGCTCCTTGGTCGGGCGATGGCGAAGAAGCCTTGAAGGAGGCTGGATTGCCGCCCGAACTGGTCAGTCCTGCGCTGGGCACCATTGGCGGGGGCAACCATTTCGTTGAATTCCAACGGATCGAGACGGTGGAGCACGAGACGCGCTTCGCGGTTCTTGGCTTGCGGCGCGACAGGGTCTGGATGATGGTGCACAGCGGTTCGCGAGGCCTTGGGCAAGCCGTCCTGCAAGCGCATCGACAGCCGGAAATCAGCCATGGAATACCTGCAGACAGCCCGGAGGCCGCGGCCTACCTTGCCGAGCATGACGCCGCGCTGGGATGGGCGATTGTGAACCGTCAGATCATCGCCCGGCGCTTTTGCGAAAGTCTTGGCATCGACGGCCGGTCAGTGCTGGACATTTGCCATAACAGTGTGACGCCGCATCAAGGCGGGTGGCTGCACCGTAAGGGGGCTGCGCCTGCTGATCGGGGGTTGGTCACCATCCCCGGCTCGCGAGGGGATTTCAGTTATCTGGTGGAACCCATAGTGGACGACGCCGACAAGGCTCTCCATTCGCTGGCCCATGGCGCGGGCCGCAAGTGGAGCCGCAAGGATGCCCACGCCCGCCTTTCGCGCCGTTTCAACGTCGCGGACATGCAGCGCACCGCCCTTGGCAGTCATGTGATCTGCGAGGATCGCAGGTTGATCTTCGAAGAGGCTCCCGATGCCTACAAGGATATCGGCATGGTCATTGCCGATCTGGAGGGAGCCGGCCTGATCCGTGTCATCGCCAAGCTTCGCCCTCTTCTCAGCTACAAGACGAGGGCGGCATGAGCGAGGTGATCTTGCACATCACGGCGGGCAAGGGCCCCAAGGAATGCCAATGGGTAGTGGCACAACTGGCGCGCGCTTTCGCAAAGGAGGCCAAGGGCGTGGGCCTTGAATGCGAAGCGCTCGATGGTTTGGAGGATTTACCGGCCTCGACCCTCCTCCGCATTGAGGGCGAGGCAGCATCTGCCTTTGCCGCGAAGCGGATAGGTTCCAACCAGTGGATCGGGACCAGCCGCTTTCGTCCCCGGCACAAGCGGCGAAACTGGTTCGTTGGTGTAGCTCTGGCGCCCGAGCCTGACGCGATCATCGCCCTGAAGAATGAGGACATCGATTATCAGGCGATGCGTGCCAGCGGACCGGGCGGCCAGCATGTCAACAAGACGGACAGTGCGGTTCGGGCCACACACAGGCCGACCGGTTTGGTAGCCACGGCCCAGGAGCAACGCTCCCAACACGCCAACCGAAGGCTGGCGCGGATGAAGTTGGCGATCATGTTGGAAGAGCGGCATGGACAAGCTAATGACGGCGCAAGAAGGTCACAATGGCAGGCCCATCAGAATCTTGAACGCGGGAATCCGATTAGGGTCTATTCTGGCGATAAATTCGTGCTGAAGGAATGAGACTTACTGAGCCGGGCGGCATTTCCATCCGGCTCAGCACCTCACCTTTGAGGTGGGCCGAGTGCTGCCTGAACTCGTATCTGGTTTCGTAATGGAGTGTCCAGGATGAAAGTCTGCTATTGGCAGGGACTGTCGGAATAACAGAACGTCTGCATCTGGGGATTAGAAATTGACAGCTGAATGGCTGGGAAGGGTCGACGTCGGTAAGCGGCCGCTACGTCCAAAACCGCTTGGCGTCGATCAGCGTGTCGTGGTGCTCTGCGGCCTGCTCCAGCAAGGCGGTCTTGGCCTTCTGGTCAGCCGCGCGCTCCTCCGCATCCGCGCTGGTCACGCCGAGCCGCCGCAGCGTTCGGGATGCAGCGGACAAATCGTTGAGGTCACCGAGGCTGTCCTGCAGGCCTTCGAGCGCTGACAGGAAGCGCTTGAACCGCCTGCGATCCCTTTTGCGGTCGTACAGCGCAGCGAAGAATTCCGCCGCGTAGCGCAGTTTCTTGGATGACTTGCGCAGTTCGTGACGGCTGTCGTCATCCATTGCCTCAAGGTCATTGCCCTGGCGCTTCACCTTTTTGCGCATCTTGCGCAAGGTTCTCGCCGCGAAGCCGAGCACCGGTGTCGTCCGGGCTTCGGCGTTGACATCGTCGAACAGCCACTCGCCCATGCTCATCCATTCGACGAGATCGATCATGAGACGGCGCGTCCGCACCGATTGCAGGGTGCTCCCCGCCCCCTCGTAGGCGTTCACCCGGGCCTCCAGCAATTGTGCCCTCACCTCCTCCTCCCCGGTCCGCTTGAGCAGCACGTCGATGTCGCGTGCCTTCCCGAGTTCGGCTGCCAGCCAGCGCAGTTCCGCATTGAGCCTCGGAACAGTGCGATCGGCGAACACGCTCTTGTGGATGGTGAGCGCGGATCGCAGCCGCCGGATCGCGATGCGCGCCTGATGGAGCGCTGCCGTGTCCCGGTGATCGAACACGAGCGGGACGTTGAGCCGGTAGTGTCTCAGGCAGTCGAAACCGATGGCCTGCAGCGCGCTGGCCGCCGTCATGCCGTCATCTAGCGCCACGCGGTGCGCCTTGGAGGCAGCAAGCGCGGGGCCGAGGAGGCGGTAGCCGCGCTCGGCCTTGCTCATCACGCCAAGCTGGACCGGGGCGACCGCGTCGATTGTCCGGGCAAGTGCGAAGATCGCGGCCGGGTCACCTTCCTTGTGCTCCAGTTCGACCTCGACGAACGGCGTCTCGCGATCTCCGGCAATCACCCGTCCTTCATCGAGCGAAATCTCGATGCCGCCGCTCATCCACTGGCGGCGTTCGTTCTCGACGGTGAAGACAGGCACGATCCCGTCGATGCCGTTACCGACCAGCGCGCAGACCGGGCTCGTATGATCGAGCACGGGCTGATCGTCGGCAACGTCGAACTCCCATTCGGGACGTACGAACAGGCCGGCGGTCGTACCGGAGGCCTTGACCGTCTGGACCCGGCGCTCGCCTTCCCGGCGGATGCGCAGCGACAGCTCACCGCGACGCAGGGCCTGGTCGGGCGTGTCGAAATAGATCGCACGCTGTGAAACGGCGATCGGCGCGTCAGCCAGCAGATCCGACGCACCGAGCGCTGCCATGTCCGCTGCATCCAGTTCCAGCTTGAGTTCCATTTCCATGCCTTCGGGTGGCTTGGGGATCATCAGTTCGCCTCTCGTCCCGCCTTATCGGTGACTAACGGGTGAGCAGGCAAATCGTGACAGTGCGCGCGCCCATCGATCGCTTTTCCAGCTCATGCGGGCACGATCTCTATATTGGAATGGTCCGCGAAGACCTGCATCACGATGTCGAAATAGGTGGTCCCGCCGCCGCTCTCCAGCGCGGCCAGTTGATCGACGATGGGGGAGCCGTTGAACATCATTCTCGTCCCCAGCCGTTCGCGCAGGAAGGCGCAGGTCGCTTCCCGGCCCAGCGCGGCGCGAGCGGCGGCGATGTCCTTCCAGACCATGCGGACGGGCTCGCGGCCTTTGATGGCGCCGTAACCGCCGTAGAGCACGTCGTTCAGCGCATCGAGGCTTTCGGCCAGTTGCCAGGCTTCCCCTGCCATGAGCAGCCGGTTCATTTGCGCATAGAACGACGCTATGCCGGTAATGGTGCTGCCATCGATCTCGAACTGCCTGGGCGCAATCGCGCGTCCGTCATCCCGGTTCTGCGATGCCGGCGTCGTTTCCGACTTCAACTCGCCCTCCTTTGCGACAGGAAGAAGCGCATCATTTCGCGCGAGGCGTCAGGCCCCAGAGGGTCGGTGTAGGACGCAAAGGCGCTGCCGCCCGACCATTCATGGCCGCTTCCGTGGATGGTCCAGTCCTCGAGCAGGATGTTGCCGCCTGACGAGCGGTAGACCTTCCGAGTGAAGTCCCGGCCCTTGCCGGATTTCCCGTAATACGTGCGCGTAACCAGCGGGCCGGGCTGCGATCGCTCCAGCGTGTTGAGGAAACCGGCGGCGTTGGAAGGGTGGACGACGCGGTCCTCGTCTCCGTGGAAGACGATGGTGGGCAGCGGCCGCGCCGCTCTGCCGGTCGATCTGGCCCGTCCTTCCCCACGCATGGCGGCGAGCGCCGAGGGCAAAGTCCGGATCGTCCCGCGCGCGACACCGGAATGGACGCCGACTGCCGTGAACACGTCCGGATAGGCGGTGCCGATGATCGCGGCGGCCGAACCACCTGCTGAGATGCCCGCGATGAAGACCCGTTTCGGGTTGCCCGCAGCGATCGCGAGGACATGGCGAACCAGCGCGGCGATCAGCGCCGGTTCTCCCTCGCCGCGCGCCTGGTTCCTCGGCCGGTGCCAGTTCCAGCACCGGGCCAGGTTCGCCCGCTGCGACTGCTGCGGATAGAGGACCACGCAACCCAGTTCGTCGGCCAGCGCATTCATGTCGGTGCCGGTCGCGAAGTCGGATGCCGTCTGCGAGCAGCCGTGCAGCATGACGACGAGGGGGAGGCCCCGCCGCTTCGGCCCCCGCGGCGTGTATAGCCGGAAGCTGATCTTGCCGTGCGCGCAATCGAACTCGTGGGTGCCGAAAGTCCCGGGCGCCGGGCGCACCTGCCGGGCCGCCGCAGGCTTTGCGCCGGGACGCCGGGGTGCCTTCGGGGATCTGGTCTTGGCGGGTGCCGGGGGCTGCAACCCGCCCTGCATGGCGATCAGCGCCGACATCGGGCGGCCCTTGCGGACGAGGCGCGCTGCTTTCGAAAGAGTCTTGAAAAGATCGGCCATCGCGCCTTGGTTAGGCTTCCTTGCTTGCATTGAAGCTACAGAAGAGGCGAGCATCGCAGACCCGGTGCCGGATGTCACCCTCCGGCCATAAACTCGCCATTCTCTGCATGGCCATTCTTGGGTATCCAGAAAGAGAAAGCCGACGGGCCGCACCTAGAAACGGAAAATCGGCAGTGGAGCGACCCGCAAGGGTCGACCTCAGCATTGCCCTTAAAACCCAACTCCCTCTGGAACACGGCCAGCTTCAAGAAAAGCCTTCAGGCGGCCTGCCGTTTCGGGGGTCGCCGGATTGTAGATCATCATAACCAGATCCTGCCGCCCCTCGACGGAGAAGGTGGAGAATTCCAACTCGACTGGTCCAATTTCAGGATGGTGCAGGCGCTTCACGCCTTCGCCATGCCCGACCACCTCATTATCCCGCCACAGGGCTGAGAATTCGGGGCTCATGGCGGATAGCTCATCGACAAGCTGGCGGATTTCCGCGCCAGCGCCCGCTCTTGCGGCATCCGCGCGGAACGCTCCGACCACGAAGCGCGCGACGCTGTACCAATCCTCCTGCGCCGCCTTCACCCGGGAATCGGAGAACATCAGACGCAGGATGTTGCGGTCCTGGCGTGAAAGGCGCGAATAATCGGTCAGGACCGCCGCAGCAGCCCTGTTCCATGCCACGACATCCCAGGTCGCCGTCCGGATGATCGCGGGACTGGTCGCAATGGCGTCGAGCACGCGCTGCAATCGGGGCGATATGCCTGCCGGCTCACTATAACGCACTTCCGGCGGATGGCCGAATGCAAGGATATGGAGATGTTCGCGCTCCGGCGCGGTCAGCATCATTCCGGCCGCGATGCGCTCGATCACATCCGCGGAAGGCGCGCCACCACGGCCCTGTTCCAGCCAGGTGTACCAGGTCGCGCTGATATTGGCGCGCTGCGCCACTTCTTCGCGGCGAAGGCCCGGCGTCCGGCGGCGGTCGGTCGAGAAGCCGAACGTCGCCGGGTCAAGCCGCATGCGGCGATCGCGCAGGAACTGGCCGAGGGCGTTGTCGATTTCCACCAGAAGTCCAGACTGTTGAGATCTATACCATGATAAGATCACTACTTTAACAGGAAGGTATGCAGCCGGATAGGTTCTCCGAACACTATCGGAGTATCGATGATGCGTATTTTTCTCACGGGTGCGACAGGCTTCATCGGGTCGCGCATTGTGCCCGAACTGCTGGCCGCAGGACATGACGTGCTCGGCCTGACCCGATCCGAGGCCGGCGCAGCCTCTCTCGTTGCGGCGGGTGCGCAGGCGCATCGGGGTACGCTGGAGGATCTGGACAGTATCCGCGCCGGGGCGGTCAATGCCGATGCCGTGATCCACACCGCGTTCGATCACGATTTTTCCAACTTCGTCGCAAATTGCGAGAAGGATCGCCGTGTGATTGCGGCGCTGGGGGCCGTGCTGAAAGGAAGCGAGCGTCCGCTTCTCATCACCTCAGGCACGGGCATCGGGGATCCGGGCGATGGCACGCCCGCCGTGGAAGATGTGGTGAACCTCCATCACCCCAATCCGCGCATCGCTTCGGAAATGGCTAGACAGGCACTGTTGGAGGACGGCGTGAATGTGTCGGTGATGCGCCTGCCGCAGGTGCATGACACGGTGAAGCAGGGCCTCATCACGCCCTATATCCAGATGGCGCGGGAGAAGGGGAGCGTGGCTTATGTCGGCGATGGCAGCAATCGCTGGCCTGCCGCGCATGTCCTCGACGTGGCCAAACTCTATGCGCTTGCGATCGAACGGGCACAGGCCGGCGCGCGGTACCATGCCGTGGCTGAGGAAGGCATATCCGCCCGTGCGATTGCGCAAGTCGTGGGTGTCGGCATCGGCCTGCCGGTCATATCACTGGCTCCGGAGGATGCGCCGGAGCACTTCGGATGGTTTGCCATGTTCGCTGGCCTCGACATGCCTGCGTCGAGCAGGAAGACGCGTGAACTGCTGGATTGGCATCCTGTCGGTCCCGACATGCTTACCGATCTGGAGGCGATGGATTACGCCGCGATTCCGGCCTGATGAATTTGGTGGGGGGCTAGCTGGACCGGCAGGCTCCCGCCCAGATCATAGCCCACCGTCACACCCCAGACGCGCTCGGCGAGATAGGTCGCGCCGTCCGGTGTCGCGATCAGGTCGCAGACGATGGCGCGGAGTGCGCGCGTGCTTTGACACGGCCGCATCAACGCAACTTGCGCGCGCGACCAGTCGAGGATCTGCTCGGCCAGCGGCCGGCGCTCATGCTGATAGCTGTCCAGAAGCCCGGGGGCAGCGTTGCCGCGGACCGTCGCGGCAAGTTTCCAGCCAAGGTTCATCGCATCGCCAAGACCGAGGTTGAGGTTGAGGCCTTGACCGCCGAGCGGCGAGTGGATGTGCGCGGCATCGCCTGCGAGCAGTACCCGTCCGCGCCGATATTCGGTCGCCAGATAGGCTCGATCCGTCCAGGTCGTGGCACGTCCGATCGCCGTCAATTCAACGTCGGCACCGGAGATGCGGCGCAGTACCGCCTGGAGATGATCGCCGGTAACCGGCTCTCTGCGGTGATGCGCGCCGCCATCGAACTCGACCATTCTGACCATGTCGGGAAGGTCGAAGATGTAAGCGCCGGCGGGCGTATCGTGGTGGCCAGGCTCCAGCATGGACGGGTCGGCGAACTGGACCTGGGCAAAAGTAGCCCGTGAATTCGGGATCGGTGCCGGTGAAGCCGAAACCGGCCGCCTTGCGCACGGCGCTGCGACCACCATCACACCCGACGAGCCAGCCGCCCCGGAATGTCTCCGCACCGGCGCAGACGGTCACGTCGTGATCCGTCGCATCCACGCCCCAAACGCTCAGGCCATATTTGGTCGCAACCCCCAGTTCCTCCGCGCGGTCTGTCAGTACGGTGCCGATACTCTCCAGATCGGCGGGCATGGGCGTGGCCGAATGTGGCAGGCGATAGGGCCATCGCGTCTGGTCGATCTGGTCGAGAAGGAAGTCGATTCCGGCAAAATGTCCGCCAGGTCTGCGCTCCTCCTTCATCCAGGGCGCCGCGGCTGCGATCTCCCGCCCGGGAATCCGCGCTTTCAGGGACTCGAGCAGGCCTCTCCTGTCGAAACTGTCGATGGTCGGCACGGAGAGACCGCGCAGTCCGAAGGGCGCGCGCTTCAAGGGTGTGGGCAAGTCACTCGCCTGTTCGATCACCAGCACCGAACAGCCGGCCAGCCGTAGCTCGCAGGCCAGGAAGAGACCGACGGGGCCAGCGCCGGCACGCTCGACCTCGTGGTCCGGCTTCGCGGGAGAAAGGAGCGCGTCCGAGCTTGCGATCAGTGCCGACGGAACCATTCTCTACCTCACCGACCGGGGCGAGAACACGATCGTCGTTCACGCCATCGACCCGGAGACCGGCAAGCTGACCTTCCTTCAGCGGATCGCCTGCGGCGGCGAATTTCCCTGGCACTTCGCCATCGCCCCATCAGGTTCCTGGATGCTGGTCGCCAACGAGCGGTCCAACCGCATCGAGGTCTTCAGCATCGATGCCGCCACCGGCCATGTCGCTCCCACCCGCAACGGTCTGGACATGCCCCGGCCCGTTCATATCCTCTTCGCTGGAGAGATCGCATGACGAAGACATCGGGTATGACGCGCCTATGCGCGATCGCCCTGTCGCTGGCCGGCGCGGTGATGGCAGCCGCGGCGTCCGCCCCGGCGCAGGCCGCTTCGGCTTCGGACTGTGGCGGTGTTCTTCAAACGTTGAGCGCGCGGGCGGAAGGTGCGCAGGCGAAGCTGGTCGGGGCATCGGAGCTGCAGCTCAAGGGAACGGACTGGGAGCGCGCGCCCGGGATGAACATTGTCGGGCTTGCGACCCAGGCTCCCAACCCGTTCTTCTGCCGGGTCTCCTTCGTGCTCAAGCCGACCCCGGCATCGGCGATCCGCACAGAGGTCTGGCTGCCGGCGAACGGCTGGAACGGCAAGTTCTTGGGCCTCGGCAACTTCTTGGGCCTCGGCAACTTCGGTTGGGGCGGCTCCATCCCGTTCGGGACGATGATGACTGGTCTCGCGCAAGGCTATGCGGTTGCTGCGAACGATACCGGTCACGACGAAACCACCGGCCATGGCGGACGTTTCGCGCTGGGACAGCCGGAAAAGCTCGAAGACTACGCGGGGCGCGCCAATCATCTGATGACTGTGCAGGCAAAGCGGCTCGTCGCGCGCTATTTCGGCCGGGCAGCAAGCCGATCATACTTCATCGGGTGTTCGCTTGGCGGCCTGCAGGCGCTCATCGAAGCGCAGGGCTATCCCGAAGACTACGACGGCATAGTCGCCGGGGCGCCGCCGAACCAGCTGGCCGCCTTCAACGCCGCACAGATCTGGCCGCAATGGCTTCTCGCCCAGGATCCCGGGCGGTTCATTCCGAAGGAAAATTACCCCTCGATCACGGCTGCAGCGATCGCCGCATGCGCTGGGCCAGTCGGCAAGGCGCAGGGCTTCATCGACAATCCCGCGACCTGCGGCTTCCGTCCAAGCCAGATTCTCTGCAGGGACGGTGCCACCGCCGGGTGCCTCAACCCCAGGCAGATCGAGTTCCTCGACCTAATGTACCGCGGACCGGTCGATCCCAAGAGCGGGCACCTGATCTTCGCGGGCCCCGCACTCGGCTCCGAGGGGCAACTCGGTATGTTCGCCAGCGGCAAGGAATTTACCAACGCCGCCGATTTCTTCCGTTACGCTGCATTCCAGTCCGCCCAGTGGTCGCCGCTCACGATGGATTGGTCCAAAGACGTCATCGCAGCCGAAGTTAGCACCAAGGGAAAGTTCGCCGTCGCGCCCGATCTCGGTGCCGTCTTGCGGCGGGGTGGCAAGTTGCTCCTTTACGTCGGCTGGAACGATTACCACCACCCCGGTGACCTGATGGGTTGGCACGATGCCGTGATGGCTAGGGGCACAGCCGGTGGCATCGATGCCCGTAGCGGCCTGCGCCTGTTCGTTCTGCCAGGCATGGACCACTGCCAGGGCGGGCCCGGCTGCGACACGTTCGACAAGCTGGGTATCATGGATGCCTGGTCGAGCGGACGGAAGGCACCGGAATTCTTTGTCGCCAGCAAATTCGACAACGGCAAACTGGTCAGGCAGCGACTGACCTGTGCCTATCCGCTGGTCGCCCGGTATCGCGGGACCGGCTCCATGGACAAGGCGTCGAGCTTCTCGTGTGAACAGGCAGGCGACGCGAATTAAACTGCCGCGGCGGCATGCGATAAGGGACGAGCCGCGCCAGACCGTGTACCGATAGGTTCCGGTGTCGGGGTGATTGTATCTGATTGCCAAGGGGGCGTCGCCACGCGCAAAACGCCTACGCTGGGGCATGGAAGCGCGGAGAAGTGCAATGATACCCAAGACCTCGCTCGCCCTCGGCATCGCGGGTCTCACTTTGGCCGGCTGCCAGACGGTGTCTGGCGTAAGCTCGGACCGGACACTGGCGTTCATCGGTACGCAGGAGGCGGGACAGGGGCAGGGCATCGTCGCCGTCAGGCTCGACCGCAGGACCGGGGCGCTGACTTCGCTCGGCACGGCGGCGACGGTGGAGCGGCCGACATGGGTGCTGGCGGACCCCGCCCACCGGCGGCTGTTCGCGGTCAGCGAGGTTGGCAACGACGGCGCCTCGCAAGGCGCGGTGCTCGCCTTCGGATACGATCCCGCAAGCGGCGCGCTGACCGCCGAGGGGCGTGCGGCGTCGGGCGGGGGCGGGCCGACGCATCTGGCGCTCGGCGCTGCGGGCCGGCAGGTCTTCGTCGCCAATTACGGAAGCGGGCAGGTCGCCGCGATCCCGGTCGCGGCCGACGGTTCGCTGTCGCCCGGCTGGGTGGCGGCGCACGAAGGGTCCGGGCCGCACCGGCGGCAGAAGGGGCCACACGCGCACGGCGTGACCGTCGATCCCACGGGCCGCTGGGTGCTGTCGCCCGACCTGGGGACGGACCGGGTCTATATTCATGCCGTGGCCGGCGGCGCGGCGACCTCCGCGATGCTCCCGCCGGGGTCCGGCCCGCGCCATATCGTCTTCGCGCCGGACGGGCGCCATGCCTTCCTGATGACCGAGATGGCGGGCACGATCTTCAGCTTCGCGTGGGATGCGGTGCACGGGCGGCTGACCGAGTTGTCGCACCTCGCGCTCGATGGTCCTGACTTCGCAGGCGCGCCGAGCGGGTCGGAACTGGCGGTCTCGCGCGATGGACGTTTCCTCTACGCGGGCAATCGCGCGGCCAACCGCATTCAGGTCTATGCGATCGGCGCGGGAGGCGTGCTGACGATGGTGCAGGGCTTGGACTGCGGCGGGGAGGTGCCATGGGGCTTCGCGCTGGACGGTAGCGGCAAGTGGCTGGTGGTGGCCAATCAGGGATCGGGCAACCTGGCGGTCTTCGCGGTCGATCCGAAGAGCGGGCGTCTTGACCTCAGGCCCGCGCATCTCGACATCGCCAAGCCTACTTCGGTCGCGTTCGTCGGCCCCTGAACAGGACATAGCCCCCGATGACTAAGGATTTTCGCCCCGTCCTCTATCTCAAGGCGACGTGCCCGCATTGTCTGAAGCTGCGCATATTCCTGCTGGAAGCCGGCCTGCTGGACGGGTTCGAGCAGCGGATCTTCTCCGAAGGCGATGCGAACGAAGCCGCGATCCGCGCGGAACTGGCGCCGCACTTTGACAAGGTGACCTTCCCGACGGTGCAGCATGCGCCGGGGGCGTACATGAAGGATTCCGACGCCATCATCGCGCATTATGCGCAGGAAGCCGGGATCGATCCGCAGGGCCTGCCGACCTTCCTTGCCTACGCGCACGGCGTCCTGCCGAAGTACATGGAAGTGCGGCGCGAGCTTGCCGCGTTGAAACGCAGCGCGTGACCAATCCTCCCCGAGCTTGTCTCGGGGAGGTGGCGCCGCCGAAGGCGGTGACGGAGGGGGGAATTGAGAGGCTCGCCCCCCTCCACCACCCGCTTCGCGGGCGGTCCCCCTCCCCAAGCTTGTCTCGGGGAGGAATGAGGTTCAGAAATCGAACCCTGCGGTCACGCCATAAGTGCGCGGCGCGGCGTAGGTGCCGTTGTCGCCGCTGTTGGTGGCGCCGATCTGGGTGCGGTAGAACTCGTTGGTGATGTTCTTGCCCCAGAACCGCACGAACAGGTTGTCGGCGCTCGACCGCCAGGTCAGCGACGCATCCAGGGTGTTGTAGGCCTTCTGCTTCACCCGCTCGTCCGGCGAGCCCACGAAGCCGGAGTTGTAGTAGTAGTTGCCCGCGAGGGTAAACTTGCCGATCCCGGTATGCAGGTCGTACGAACCGCCGACCGAGGCGGTGAACGTCGGCGTGTTCTGCAGCTTGTTGCCCGATGCGTCGCCGATCAGCAGGCAGTTGCCGCCGAGCTGCGTATAAGGGCTGCCGTTGGTGCCGAGGCAGGTCTGTCCGGTCGGGATCGTGAAGCCCGCCGGGAGCGGGTAGGGCGTCGAGATGATCGCGGTGTCGAAGTCGGTATAGCGCGCATGCGTCCAGTTGAGGCCGCCGAACAGCCGCAGGTCGCTGGTCACGCGCCAGGTCAGGTCGGCGTCGATACCGTAGATATGCGCGCCGTCGGCGTTGTAGACGGTCTGCGCGCCCGAGATCACCTGCATGACCTGGATGTTCTTCTCGTCGTAGTAGTACCCGGCGAGGTTGAAGCGCACCTTGCGGCCGAACAGGTCGGACTTGATGCCCACTTCGTAGGCGTCCACCAGTTCCGGCTGCAGCAGCACGATCGGGTCCGACTGGGTGATGAAGGTGCCCGAGCGGAAGCCGCGGTTGTAGCTGGCATAGGCGAGCAGTTCCGGCGAGAAGCGGTGGTCGATCGACAGGCGCCACGTCACCTTCTTGAACGTCTTGCCCTCGTTGATGGTATCGCTGACGGTCAGCAACCCGCTGGGCGGGACGTTGCCGTTGAAGGATACGTCGTAGGCCGAAAGGCTGCGCTTGTCGCTGGTGTAGCGGATGCCGGCGATGACATGGGTGCTGTCGCCCAGCGCGTAGGTGCCCTCGGCGAAGCCCGCGAAGCTGTCGAGCTTGATCGAATTGTAGTCCTCGACGTAGCCGTTGTTGCCGTACGTGAACAAGCCGGTGGTGCGCGAGCCGTCGTTGCCCGCGTTGCCGTGCATGTAGAACCCGCCGAGCACCCATTTGAACGGCCCGCCCGCCTCGGAGACGAGGTTCACTTCCTGCGTGAACTGCTTGTCGTAGAGGTGGTTGTCCACCACGATCCGGCGCGCGGTGGTGCCGTCGGGGTCGAAGTTGTAGTCGAAGGTGGAGTGGCGGTAGGCGGTGATGCTCTTGAGCGAGACGCCGCCCAGATCCTGCTCCAAGGTCAGGCTGGTGCCCCAGGCGCGGGTGTGCATGACCGGGTCGACGTCGGCCATGATGTCGCGCTCCGGGTTGCCCCCGGCGGCGATGATCTGCTGCACCACGTCCTGCCCCAGCGCGTTGGTGCTGAAGTTGCGGAAGGCGGGTGCGGCGGCGTCGCGGCCGTTGAAATCGCCCGAGAGGGTGACCTTGGTAAGCTCGCTCGGCTTCCACAGCAGCTTGGCGCGGCCGGCCCAGGACTTGCTGGTCTGGATGTCGTTGCCGGTGAACAGGTTCTTGCCGAAGCCGTCCTGCTGGTTGTCGTACTGGCCCGAAAGGCTGATCGCGACGGTGTCGGTCAGCCCGCCCGAGACGTAGGCGGCGGAATGGACGGTATCGTAGTTGCCGTAGCCGATCTCCGCCTTGCCGTTCCAGTCGAAGTCCGGCCCCAGCGTCGACATCTGGATCAGGCCGCCGGTGGCGTTGCGGCCGAACAGGGTGCCCTGCGGCCCCTTGAGCACGGCGACCTGGTCGGTATCGAAGAAGTTCTGCAGGATGCCGAACGAGGCGCCGTAGTAGACCCCGTCGACATAGACCGCGACCGGGTTCTCGATCCCCGGGCCCTGTCCGGTGGCGCCGATGCCGCGGATGCGCGGCAGGCCGATGCCGCCGGTGCCGGTGGTGATGTTGAGCGCGGGCACCGCCGCCTTGAGGTCGAGCGTGCTGGTGACGCCCGCGCTGGCGAGCTGGTCGGTGCCGAGCGCGGTGATGGCGATCGGCACGTCCTGCGCGGATTCGGTGCGCTTCTGCGCGGTGACGATGATCTCCTCGACGCCGCTGCTGTCCGCCGTCTGCGATTGCCCAGCTTGCGCGGATGCGAACTGCGGCACCGCTGCCGTGAGCGCCGCCCCCGCCATCAGGGCATGACGCAAGGATATGGCGGCGGATGTACAGGTCTTCATCGTCGTCCTCCCAGACTCCAGCCCATCAGGGAGCTGGTAAATTTTACCGCTACGATATTTCGCCGGCTCCGCTTAAGGGCCCGGCCATGTGTGCAACACTGCAAAAGGGCAGCGGCGCGGCATCGATGTAATCCGGGAAAGGCAGGGAGCGGATATAGGCACTCGAACCTTGCTGATAACTTCGATGATGGCGCTGGTGCAAAGCCTCCCCCGCTGTCGTAGCAAGAGCATCTGCACCGAAAATGGGCGGACAGCTCGGGCCGGGATCGAGAGATTGCCTGGAATCTAGCAGGGGAGAGCAAAGTGAAGCGTAGAGATTTCCTGGCAGTCGTCCCGACCTCGATACTGCTGAGCAAGGTCGGTATCGCCAAGCCGCTGCCAACGAAGAAGGGCGTGATGCTGATGAACCGCATCGCGCCTTCGGTTTCCGAACTTTACGTCGCCGCTCTCGACGGGACGGGTGAGCGCAAGGTTCTGGCCGAGAGTGCCTACGACTACAATGCGTCCATCTCACGTGACGGATCACGTGTGGTCTTCACCTCGGAGCGGTCGGGCGATGGCAATTCCAGCCTGTTTACGGCACGTGGCGACGGCACCGGGGTAAGGGCCCTGGAAGGCGGTCCCAGCGTGGACGATGCCGCAGCGCTTTCGCCGGACGGCAAGCATCTGGCGTTTGTCTCGACCCGCAACGGCTACAAGGCAAACATCTGGGTCATGGAAATATCGAGCGGCAAGCTCCTCCAGCTTACCGGCGTCGGCGATCTCGTCGGCGAGGCGGACAGCCCGGACTGCTATTATCGTCCGGCATGGTCGCCCGATGGCCAGTGGATCGCCTTTTCCAGCGACCGCAACACCAGTTGGCGTGGCCATGACGAAGGTCATGGCTGGGAGCATACGCAGGAACTGGCCATCTACCGAATTCGTCCCGACGGGACGGGTTTCGCCAAAGTCAGCGCTCGCAAGGACTGGTGCCAGGGTTCGCCGACATGGTCGCCGGACGGCAGGCGCCTCGCCTTCTACGAACTGACGACGGAAGCCACCTGGGGCGCACGACGTCCCGAATGGATCGGGAGAGTCACCTCCCAGATTGTTTCGGTGGACGTTGAAAGCGGCGAACGAATCGAGCACACCAGCACACCGGGCCTCAAAGTTTCGCCCTGCTATGTCACGCAGGACGAGATCGGCTATGTGGTCAAAGGCGGTCCCGAGGAAGGGATCGCCTATACTTCGGGGCGTCCAGGCTTCAAGCGCGAGGGCCTTCGGTCGCCTTTCTGGACGGCTGATCGGGCCTCGGTAATGTACGAGATCCAGACGTTTCGGCCCGTCCGCAAGCTCGACAAGCCACTGTATAGCTGGGATCCCAACTACGACTATCGCTTCATGGACGTGTTTCCCACCCTCTCGCGGCAGGGGGTACTGGCCTTTACGGAAAAGCAGACCGGGTTCTCCTCCATCGTGACGTGCAGACCCAATGGCTCTGAGCGCAGGGTCGTCTTCGACAACACCAGGGCGGGCCTCGATCCCGTTCTGGTGAAGAAGGGCCTCGCCGGTGCATTCCAGCCCAGTTGGTCCCCTGATGGCGAGTGGATCGTGTTTGGTGTCGGCGCCTGGTTCGGCGAGCGCGACCATGCCAAGGCGACGGTGATGCGCATCCGCAAGGACGGGACGGGGCTCGAACCGCTTACCGACGGCTTGGTGCATTCCGGCTTCCCCAGCTATTCTGCGGACGGCAAGGAAGTGGTCTACCGGGTGTGGGGTCAGGATGGCGAACGGGGCCTGCGGATATTGAACCTGACGACACGAAAAGTGCGCGTCCTTACCAAGGAGCTCGACAATCTTCCGGGATGGTCGCCCGATGGGAAACGGATCGTTTTCACCCGTAAGGTCGATGGCACCACGTTCCAGATCGCGACGATCAGACCCGATGGGTCCGGGTATAAGGAACTCACAACCGGCAAGGAGAGCGATGGCCACGCGGTATGGGCGCCGGACGGTCGCATCATGTGGAGCGGGTCGGCGCATGGATTCCGCGATGAAGCGGCGCTCTACGACAATACCTTCCAGCAGTATGGCCAGATTTACGTTATGGACGCAGACGGGCGCAACAAGCGGATCCTCACGGACAGCAAGTGGGAGGATTCGATGCCGCTCTATATCGACAGGTCGCTGCTCTGAAATTGTGCCGGAGGAAGGGAGGAGCGTTGCCGTTACGCCCTCCTGCCACTGTTCAGGCCTCCGGTTTAAGCGCCGCGTCGAGGAACGGGACCAGCGTCTGCCAGTGGCGCTCGGCTTCAATGGGATTGTGAGCCGCGGTGTCGCGCGGACCCCAGCCGTGCCTGGCCGGGTAGGTCTCGACTTTGTGATCGACCCCGGCGGCTTCTAATGCCGCCACCAGCGTGGCCTTTTGCGCGTCGGTGAAATTGTCGTCCTCGATCGCGCTGCCGACATAGACACAGGCCTTGATCTGCGCAGCTAGACGGTGAGGGCTCTACGGCGCGTCGGATGCCAGGCCGCCGCAATCAGGGCAAGCCGTCCGCCCATGCAATAACCGACGACCCCGATCGCCCCATTGGCCGTTTCCGGAAGGCAATCGATCGCGGCGATCAGAGCGGCGGTGTCGGCCATCACATTGCCCGGCGTGGCGGTGGCAATGTAGTTTTGGCGGTGGGCGGCGCGCAGGGCGGGGTCGGTGAATACGATCTTGGGATCGACCGGCGCATAAGGCCCTGCGCGGTAAAACAGATCAGGAAGCAGCACTGCATAGCCGGATGCCGCGAGGCGATCGGCCATTTCCCGGATGGCCGGCCGGATGCCCGGCCCGTCCATGAATAGGATCACGGCCGGAAAAGCCCCTGGCGTTTCGGGGTGATGCAGCGTCGCGGGGCAGGCGCCGTCGGTGGTGGGTATTGTCAGTTCGCGGGGTGAGGGTCGCGGGCATGATTGTGATCTCCTCGGTAAGCTGCTTCGCTTTGACCGAGCCGGCCGTGCATGGGTGATAAGTCTTGGCAGGGGCGTAATCGAAATACCGCGCAGGCAAGCGCGATGGGGCGACAAATGCCTCAGGTGCGCCTCGATCGCGATTTCAATGGTATTGGATAGCAAACAAACATGGACGGCACTTTCCTGGTCGGCGCCAGCGCGGTCGCGCGCGGCGAGAAGTTTCACGCGGTTGACCCCGCCCGTGCAGAGGCCATGGAACCCCCTTTTCAGCATCGCTACGTTGGACAATGTTGCCCGGGCCTGCGCGCTCGCCGACGCGGCTTTCGATGTCTTCCGCGAGGTCGTGCCAGAGGCCCGCGCGCACTTTCTTGAAGTCGCAGTGCGGGTCGAGGGCATCGGTGAGCCACTGATCGAGCGGGCCATGGCCGAATCCGGATTGCCACTCGCACGCTTGACCGGGGAGCGTGGCCGCACGACCGGGCAACTGCGTCTCTTGCCAAATTGCTGCGTGAAGGCGCGGGCCGGCGTGGTCATTGAGCGCGCTCTGCCCAACCGCAATCCTCCTCGCGCGGACCTGCGCCAGCGCCGCATCGCAATCGGTCCGGTGGCGGTGTTCGGTGCGGCGTCCATCATCGTGCGGTGCACGTCGCTCGGCGAAATGCGGACGGTTCTTGCCGCGATGGAGGGGCAACTCACCGCGACCTTGCAGATGGACGATGGCGATATTGAAGCCGCACGAACGATGCTGCCGCTCCTCGAACGAAAGGTCGGACGTATCCTCGCTAACGGCTGGCCGACCGGTGTCGAAGTAAGCCGCGCAATGGTGCACGGCGGACCATTTCCGGCGACTTCAGACACGCGCACGACTTCAGTGGGCACGGCAGCGATCAAGCGTTTCCTGCGGCCGGTGTGCTACCAGGATCTGCCGGATGCGCTGCTGCCGCAGATCATTCGTAGCGATAACCCACTGGGTGTGCCTCGGTTCGTCGATTGAACGCTGGACAAGGGTTGGGGGCTCGACGGCCTTGGCGTCTACCCCGCCTTCCGGAGCTTGGGCACCGGGGCATTCGCATGGGCGCGGATCACTTCGATGAAGTCCGACTGGACCGGCGTTGGAAGCCAGTCGGCGCGGGTGGTGATGCCGATTGCGGGGACGGGTTCGATCGGGCTGCAGTGCAGTGTGCGAAGACCTTCTTCATGGGTCAGCTCATAGGACGTCATCAGCGTCAGCCGGTCGCTGCCTTTTAGCAGATGGCGGATCACCGGCAGGGCGCAGGTAGCAACATGGGTCTGCGGGCCATGCGTGCCCTCGAAGATGCGGTCAAAGCATGCGCGGCGACTGGATCCGGGCGTGCCGGTGATCCAATCGTACGCCATCAGTTCCTCGATGGTCACTTTCCCGGCACGGGCCAAGGGGTGACCCTGGCGGGCGACGACGGCATAAGGCGTCGCGACTAGCGGTTCGCACACCAACTCGGCAGGTGTCTCTTCGGGCAGGAGCCCCACCACGAAATCCACGTCCCCGGCGCGCAGGCACTTGTACATTTCAACTGCGCCTTCGTTCGTGATCCGCACGTCGGCACAGGGGTGACGTTCGAGGAAACGGTCCAGCACCGAGGCCAGCAGCACGGTGCCGCCGAACGGCATCGCGCCGATCACCACCGGTGTCGTGCTGCCGTCGAGAGCAGAATCGACTTCCATCACGCCCAGTTCGATCTCCTGGAGCGCCAGCTTGACGAGCAGGCCCAGCTTCATGCCCTGCGGGCTGACCAGCATGCCGGCGGCGGTGCGATAGAACAGCGAGACGTGGAGATTCCCCTGCAGGTCGCGGGCGGCGCGTTGGAGAGAGGCGGCGGAGATGTCGAAGCTGTCGCTCGCCTGTTCGAACGAGCCATGCTCCATAACGCCAACCAGCGTGCGCAGCTGCGAGCGTGAGAGGCGGTTGGTCATGGCACGCGCTGCTTCGCCGTTTATCGCTGCCCCGATCTCGATGATCGCGCGCTCGGTCTGTTCGAAGAAGCGCTTCACGCGGGCATGGAACACGAGGCCGTATTCGTTAAGGTAGCTGCCGCTGGCGCGCCGGTCGACGAGAGTTGCGCCCAGCTGCACCTCCATCTTGGCGAGGGCCTGCGTGACCGCGGGCTGCGACAGGCTGCATGCCTCCGAGGCGCGGCGGACGCTCTTGAGGTCGCCGATGGCCTCGAACAGACGAAGCTGGCGAAAGCTGAGGCTCTGGGCCCGTTCCTGGCTCGATGACTTGGTCATTTGTATGATCCTCTCTCGACGTGCTCCGGTAGCGCGAAATTTATCGGTTCGACAACCCAGGGCAGGGGGGCGAAAGGCTTTCGCGGCTGCATCATGACATCGAGGCAAGGTAGCGGCACAACGACGAAGAGAAGTAAAAAGATCTTTTAGATTTTGGATGTTATGATCTGTGTCTCGCCCCCGATATTCTGACTCCGCAGTGCACCATCAGCGGATTCCAGCACCGATGAACCTATTGCTGAATGCGCAAAAATTATATCCTGATCGGCGTGAATCCTATCGCTTGCGCGGTCCGGCAGAACCGGTGGGACTATAAATTGTGCGCCGGTGCCGCTTGGTTCCGGAGCGGTGCGCGTTGACTTAAGGGGGGTAGGCGATGCTTTTCGCGGACAAGCGCTTCGGACGTTGCACAAGCACGCCGTTGTCGTCCTTAAATTCATCCCAAGGAGAGCGACCTTGAGCCAGAAAGTCCGCCTTAAGCTGGCGATTGCCGAACATCCGCACACGTCCGCTATCCGCGACGGCAGCATCGAGATCGAAGGCGTCGAGCCCGAGTTCATCACCGTGAAGCCGCAGATCGGTGCGTTCCGCCGGATGGTGCGCGATGTCGAGTTCGACGTGTGCGAACTTGCGCCGACCACTTACATCATTGCCCGCGCTTACGGGGCGCCGTTCGTCGGTCTGCCGATCTTCGTGGTGCGCCGCTTCCACCACGGCGGCATGCTGGTGAAGCCCGATTCCGGCATCAATTCTCCCAAGGACCTGGAAGGCCGCAAGGTTGGCGTGCGCGCCTACTCGGTGACGACCGGCGTTTGGATCCGCCAGGTCTTCATCGACGAATACGGCATGGACAATTCCAAGGTCACCTGGATCGTCGACGACGAGGAGCACGTCACCCAGCTGCAGCTACCGGCCAACGTCCAGCACGCGCCCGAAGGCCGCTCGCTGGCGGACATGATGGCAGCAGACGAGATCCAGGCCGGGGTCGAGGCGGCGGCAGGCATCGGCCGCACCGGCGCGCCGACCGGCGGCTGGCAGGAAGTCGATACCAGCGCCTACGTCGATCTCATCCCCAATGCCGCCGAGGCCGAAGCCGAATACTACGCACGCACTGGCGTCTACCCGATGCACGGCACGATCGTGATCAAAGATTCGATCCTGGCGGAGCACCCCTGGATCGCCCGCTCGCTCAACGACGCCTTTACCCGCGCCAAGGAGGAATGGCTGGCAAAGCTCGATTCCGGCGAGGCGACCGGCGGCGGTGCCGACAAGTACCGCGCGCTACAGAAGATCGTCGGTCCCGACCCGCTGCCCTACGGCATCGAGGAGAACCGCGCGACGATCGAGGCGCTGGAGCAGACTGCCTTCAAGCAGGGCCTGACCCCGCGCCGTATGTCGATGGAAGAACTCTTCGTCGATCCGCTCAAGGCGCCCGTTCGCGTCTGAGCCGGCGTCTTTCAGGAAACCCACGGAGAATCCCATGATCATCGATTGCCACGGTCATTTCACGACCGTGCCGAAGCACTTCCGCGATTGGCGCGCCGCGCAGGTCGCCGCCGCGGACGACGAGGCCAACGCGCCCGCCCTCGCCGACGCCCATGTCACCGACGACCAGATCCGCGAGGGCATCGAAGGCGGCCAGCTCAAGCTACAGCAGGAGCGTGGCAGCGACTTCACGCTGTTCTCGCCGATCGCAGGCCTGATGAGCCATCACCTCGGCAACGAGCGCACCAGCCTGGAATGGGCGACCATCTCCAACGACCTGGTCTACCGCGTCACCGAGATGTACCCGGACAACTTCGTGCCCGTCGCGATGCTGCCGCAGAGCCCTGCCGCGCCGCCGAAGAACTCGATCCCGGAACTGCGCCGTGTGGTGGAGGAACTGGGCTTCGTGGGCGTCAACATCAACCCGGACCCGACCGGCGGTTACTGGACCGGCAAGCCCTTTACCGACCGCGAGTGGTATCCGCTGTTCGAGGCGCTGTGCGATCTCGACGTACCGGGCATGGTCCACGTCGCCGCCTCGTGCAATCCCAACTTCCACGGCACCGGCGCGCATTACCTGAACGCCGATACCTCGGTGTTCATGCAGATCCTGCAGAGCGATCTGTTCAAGGACTTTCCGACGCTGCGGCTGGTCATTCCGCACGGTGGTGGCGCGGTGCCGTACCACTGGGGCCGATATCGCGGCATGTCGCTGGAGATGATGGACCGCCCCCTAGAAGGGTTGCTCGACAACATCTACTTCGATACCTGCATCTACCATCATCCCGGTGTGGAACTGCTGACCAAGGTAGTGCCGACGTCGAATGTGCTGTTCGGTTCCGAGATGATCGGCGCGGTGCGCGGGCGCGATCCGAATACGGGCGAATACTTCGACGACACCAAGCGCTACGTCGATGCTTGCGAGCTACTTTCCGACTCCGATCGCAAGGCGATCTATGAAGACAACGCCCGCCGTGTCTACCCGCGTCTCGACGCGCGTCTGAAGGCGAAAGGGCTTTAAAAGGTGGATCGGGGGGAGGGAAAGTGAACCTCCTCCCGGCACGCCGACCCCAGTGACGCAGAAACAAGCTCGGGGTGCTGGCGTGTTCCAATGTTTGGGATGCACGGCACTAGCCCACCCTCGAAGCCCACAAGTTATCCCTCGCGGCTGACTATCAACTCCCTGCCGGTCCGATGCCGGCCCCACAACACCGACGACAACAAAGGCACCCGAGGCGCGCGCAGCGCCCTTGGCAGGAGACAGGTGCATGACTTCCCCATTCGTCGATATCCATCCTCACGTCATTTCGGACGACGAGGCCGCCTATCCCCCCGCGCCGCTGTTCGGCCTGCGTTCGGACTGGTCGCAGGAGCGGCCAAGCACGGTCGAGACGCTGATAGCCTCGATGGACGAGGCCGGCGTCGCCAAGGCGGCGGTAGTCCACTCCTCGACCACCTACGGGTTCGACAACAGCTATGTCGTCGATGCCTGCAACCGCTATCCGGGCCGTCTGATCGCGGTGGGATCGGTGGACGTGCTTGCACCAGATGCCGTCGATACCATCCGTGGCTGGGTGGATAAGGGGCTGGCAGGCCTGCGCGTCTTCACCGGCGGCTCGACCAAGGACTTCGACCCCAGCGAACTCGACGATCCGCGCGCCTACCCGGCGTGGGAACTGCTGGCCGAACTGGGTCTGACCATGTGCATCCAGACCGGCCCGGTCGGCCTCGCCGCCGTGACCGCGCTGGCCCGGCGCTTCCCGAACGTGCCGATCATCCTCGATCACCTCGGCCGTCCGGACGTGAGCGACGGGCCGCCTTATGCCGCCGCGCAAAGCCTCTTCGACCTCGCGCCCGTGGAGAACATTTTCTTCAAGCTGACCCCGCGCATCATGGGCGACTCCGTCAAGGGGTCCGCCACAGCCGAGACGCTGTTTCCCAAGTTCGTCGATGCGTTTGGTGCGCAGCGCCTGGCCTGGGGCTCTAATTATCCGACTTCGCCCGGCACACTGGGCGAGATCAAGGCAACCGCCCAGGCGCGCCTCGCCTGCCTGTCTGACGAGGACCGCGAATGGATATTCGCGAAGACCGCGCAGAAGCTCTACCCGGCCCTGGCAGATTGACGATCGCCGGCGCGCAGTCGAAGTTGAAAAACGTGGAGAGGACCGAAATGGCCAAGGCAATCGAACAATCGAGGCCGCCTGCCGAGGCGCAGAGAGTGACACTGCCCGCAGCTACGCCTTGGGCCGTGCTGTTCCTCCTTGCGCTCGGCGTGATGATCGCCTTCGTCGACCGCACGAGTATTTCCTCGGCGCTGGCGGATGCGCCGTTCGTGCAGCACTTCGGGATGACCAGCGTGGATCGCGGACTGGTCAATTCGGCCTTCTTCTGGTCCTACGGTCTGATCCAGATACCGGCGGGCTGGATCGTCGATCGCTACGGGGTGAAGACGCCCTATACAACCTGCTTCGTGCTGTGGTGCGCGGCGACGGCGCTGACCGGGTTCATCTCCACCCTGTTCGCGCTGGTGCTGATGCGGGTGATCGTCGGCGCCGCCGAGGCGGTGGTGATGCCCGCCAGCTATCGCTGGATTCGCAACAACTTCAAGGAAGGCCAGAACGGCACCGCCGTGGGGATCTTCGCGATGGGCAACAAGTTTGGCCCGGCTATAGGCGCGCCGATCGCGGCCTGGCTGATCACCGCCTACGATTGGCGGGTGATGTTCATCCTGACCGGTGCGGTCGGCCTCGTCTGGCTGTTGCCGTGGATGTTCCTGGTCGAGAGCGATTTGCCGCGCCGCGAGGACATGGCGGAAATACGCCGCAAGGCTTCCTCGGTGACGTTCGCCAGCATCCTTGCCAGCCCGCTGATCTGGGGCACGATGATCGTGAACTTCTGCTACGGCTACTTCACGTTCTTCTGCATGACGTGGATGCCGGCCTACCTCGTGGAGCAGCGCGGCCTCTCGCTGGAACGTTCGGGCCTGTTCACCTTCTTCAGCTTTGCAGGGATAGCGATCGTCGCCGTCATCGCAGGCTGGATCGCCGACAGGCTGATCGCGCGCGGCGGTGACCCGGTCTTCGTGCGCAAGGCCTTCGTCATCGCTGGTTTCGTGGGGGCCTGCACGGTGCTGCTGGGCGCCCATGCGGATTCCCTGAACGCGGCGCTGTTCTGGAACGTCTTCTCGCTTTCATTCCTGGGCCTCGCCACCGCTAACAATTTGGCGCTGTGCCGCCTTACTCTGATCCCCAAGCCGGCGATCGGCCTGGCGACGGGCGTGCAGCAGGTCGCCACCAGCCTTGCCGGCGGTGTCGCCGCCGGCTTGTCGGGCTGGCTGCTCCATGTGAGCGGCAGCTACGACCTGCCGATGCTGGTGATCTTCGTGTTCCTGATCATCGGCGCCGCCGCGACATGGATTCTGTTGCGCCCGCAATGGGCGCCCAAGGTCGCGCTCGAAATCGGCGAGTAAGGCAAGCGATGCAATCACCCGGGGCACACATTGGATTGGCGGTGGCTCCGGCGCGCTTCTAGATCCTGGCGCAGGATCGCACGCTCTATTTTGATGGGATAAGGATATAATGGCGCAGATCGTATTCGGCATGGCGGTTCCGCACAGCGGGATGCTGGGTCAGGCCCCGGAGGATTGGCTGACCAACGGGGAGCGGGATCGCAACAACCCCGAACTGTGGTATCAGGGTCGGACCTGGACCTATCCCGAGCTGGAGGCCGAGCGCGGCGCCGCCTTCGCGCCCTTCCTGACGCTGGAAGAACGCACGACCCGCGCCGCCCGCTGCCGTGCCGCGCTCGACGAGATGGCCGCCGCCTACCAGCGCGCGGAGATCGACGTGTGCATCGTGCTGGGCAAGGACCAGAAGGAAATCTGGCCCGACCAGTCGCCCTCGATCACCATCTACACCGGCGCGGAAGTCCACAATGGTCCGCCGCAGCGTGCCGTCTACGCGCCTGATCACCATGTCGTGCACAAGGCTTATCCTGAATTCGCGACTTATCTGATCAAGAAGTTCCAGGAAGAGAACTTCGACCTCAACGATCTGCAGGCCTGGCCGCAGAATACCTGGATGGAAAAGCGCCAGGGCTATGCGCCGGACTACCCGGTGGTCCCGCACGCCTACAGCTTCGTCTATCACCAGATCATGGGCGACGATGTGCCACCGCACGTGCCGGTGCTGTTCAACTTGTTCTACCCGCCGACCCAGCCTTCGATGGCGCGCTGCATCGCGTTTGGCCGCGTGTTGCGGGAGTCGATCGAAGCGTGGCCGGACGACATCCGCGTCGCAGTGATCGCGTCGGGCGGGCTTTCGCACTTCGTCAACGACGAGGCGTTCGACCGCGACGTGATGGAGAAGCTCGCCGCCTACGATTACGAGGGCCTCGCGGCGATCCCCGACGGCTATTACCAGTCAGGCACGTCGGAGGTGAAGATCTACTCGATCGTCATGATGGCGCTGCAGCAGACCGGCGCGCAGATGACGCTGGTGGATTACGTGCCGTGCTGGCGCACCGAGGCCGGCACCGGCGAGGGCATGGGCTTCATGTACTGGCAGCCCGAGGACTGATGCAACGACCCGGCCCGCCCGCAGGCGGCGGGCCGTCCTTCCCGAACGAAAGACCACATAATGACCGACCAGCGCCTCAACGGCATCATCCGCGCCTTCGAATCCGGCAAGCCGGCCTTCACCTGCTTCACCAAGGTGGACAAGCTGAGCGCGCAGGAAATGACCGACGCGCCGTATGACGGCGTGGTGTTCGAGATGGAGCACAACCCCTACGACGTGGCGGGGCTGGGCGATGCCTTGCAATACATGCTCAACCGCAAGAAGATCGCCGAGAGCGGGTCGGTGGCGCCTTCGGTCACCCCGATTGCGCGCATCCCGGCGAACGGGGCGGAGATGAACCAGTTCCAGGCCAAGCAGGTGCTGGACCGGGGCGTCTACGGCGTCATCACCCCGCACGTCTCGACGGTGGAGCAGGCCTACAACATGGTCGCCTCGGCCCGCTATGCCAGGCCGACCGGCGCCGCACTCTACGAGCCCAAGGGCATTCGCGGCGACGGCCCGGCAACCGCCGCGCGCTACTGGGGCGTCAGCCAGCCCGAATACTACGCCAGGGCCGATGTCTGGCCGCTGGCGCCGCACGGCGAACTGCTGGTCGGCATGATGTGCGAAAGCCCCGAGGCGATCGAGAACCTCGACGATATCCTCGGCAACGTGCCGGGCATCGGCTTCGTGCTGATCGGCGAGGGCGACCTGTCGCAGGCGCTGGGTTACGCGCGCCAGTACGAGCATCCGGAGGTGATGGGTGCGATGTCGAAGATCGTCGAGACCTGCCACAAGCACAATGTCGTCGTGGGCAACCCCCACACCAATGCCAAGAACGTCGAGCGCCTAATCGCGGAGGGCTACAAGTTCCTGATGTCCGCCCCCAGCCGCAGTTACGGCGTGGTCGGCCAGGGCCGTGAACTGGCGGGGTATTGAACATGAGCGATACCAACCGAACCGGCGCGCAGTCGCTCGTCAACACGCTCGTGGACAATGGCGTAGACATCTGCTTCGCCAATCCCGGCACGTCCGAGATGCACTTTCTGGCGGCGCTCGACAATCCGCGGATGAAGAGCGTGCTGTGCCTCTACGAAGGCGTGTGCACTGGCGCGGCGGACGGCTGGTATCGCATGAAGGACACCCCGGCCTCGACGCTGCTGCATCTGGGCCCCGGCCTCGCCAACGGCCTGTCGAACATCCACAACGCCAAGCGCGCCAGTTCGGGCATGGTCAACATCGTCGGCGAACATTCCGCCTCGCACCTCAAGTACGACCCGCCGCTCACCTCGGACATCGAGGGGCTGGCTCGCCCGCTCAGCCACTGGGTGCGCCGCGCCGAAAGCTCCGCCACGATCGCCTGGGACACCGCCAGCGCCGTCGCGAAGGCAAGCGAGCACCCCGGCCAGATAGCCACGCTGATCCTGCCCGGCGACACGGCCTGGAAGGATGCGGGCGAGGGCCGCGTGCCGGTTCAGGGCGCGTCTCGCCGCTCCGCGCCCGATGCCGCGCGGGTCGAGCAGGTCGCCAAGGTGCTGCGCTCGGGCGAGCCGACGCTGCTGATCCTGGGCAACAAGGCGACGCGGGGCCGCGCGCTGGAACTGGCCGGCAAGATCGCCGCCGGGACCGGCTGCCGCCTCGGCTCGCAGTTCTTCACCGCCCGCATCGAGCGCGGCGCCGGTCGCACGCCCCTGGAGCGCATCCCTTATGCGGTGCCGCTGGGACAGGCGTTCCTCAAGGACTTCAAGCACATCGTCACGCTCGAAACGCGTGAGCCAGTGGCGTTCTTCGCTTATCCCGACCAGCCCAGCCTGCTCAAGGCGCCGGGCACCACGGTCCACCCGCTGGTCGATGTGGACGAGGACAGCGCGCTGGGCCTCGAAATGCTGGTGGAGGCTCTGGGGCTCAGGGACACGCCGGGCTTTGTGCAGGAGCGCATCGAAGCCTCGGCCCCGTCCGGGGCGCTGACGCCCGAGACGATCGCCCAGGCCCTTTCGGCGGCGCTGCCAGAGAACGCCATCCTCGTCGATGAATCGCTCACCACCGGCCGCCAGACCATGGGACTGACGATGGGCGCCCGCCCGCATGACCTGATCAACAACATGGGCGGTTCGATCGGCTATGGCACCCCCGTCGCCACCGGCGCGGCGCTTGCCTGCCCCGACCGGCGGACCTTCTGCATGGTCGGCGACGGCAGCGCGATGTACACGATCCAGTCGCTGTGGACCCAGGCGCGCGAGGGCCTGCCGGTCACCACGATCATCTTCGCCAACAACCAGTACGCCATCCTTAAGGCCGAATACACCAACATGGGGGCAGGGGTGACCCCCGGCCCGCAGGCCATGGCGATGATCGACATCGACCGCCCTACCATCGACTGGGTGGCGATGGCCAAGTCGATGGGCGTGCCCGGCGTACAGGTTTCCAGCGCCGAGGATTTCCACAAGGAGATGGTCCGTTCCGCGCAGACGGACGGCCCCTGCCTGATCGAAGTCAAGCTCTACTGATCCGGGAAGGATGCAAGGCCCTATGACCACTACAGACGTGCTCACCCTGCGCGCGAACGTGCAGGACTATCCGCAAACCGCGGCACTCAAGGACGGGCGGGTGTCCTCCGACATCGTCAAGCTCGACTTCTGCGGGCCGCCGCTGGCGCAGAACGGCTTCAAGCCGATGCTGCGCGAGGACGCCTTCGACTGCGGGGAACTGGCGATCGTGACCTATCTTCAGGCGCGAACGTACGGTAAGCCTTACGTGATGCTGCCGGCGCCGGTCTCGGGCCGGTTCCAGCACCACTGCGCGGGCTTCAACCGTGACCTCGGCCACATCGACCCCAAGGACATCGAGGGCAAGCAGGTCGGCGTGCGCACTTATGCGCAAACCACGGGCCTGTGGGTGCGCGGCATCCTCCAGCATGAATACGGCGTCGATCTCGACAAGGTGACATGGATGACGGTGGGCGAGGGGCACCTGCTCGAATATGCTGACCCTGACAACTGCGTGCGCCTGCCCAAGGGCTCGGATATCGGCCAGATGATGCTGGACGGCGAACTGGCCGCGACGCTCCAGGGTGTGGACCTGCCCAAGGACCCGCGCGTCGAGAGGCTGGTTTCTGATCCCTTCAATGCCGCGAAGGACTGGTTTGCGCGCGAAGGCGTGGTGCCGATCAACCACGTGTTCGTGGTGCACGAGGAAATCGCCCGTAACCGCCCCGACGTGGTGCGCGAACTCTATCGCATGATTGGCGAAAGCCGTGACCTTACCGAGGGTGGTCTGCCCGATCCGTTCCCGCCCATGGGGATGGAGGCAAACCGCAAGGGCCTGGAAATGGCGATCCAGTGGGCATGGGAACAAAAGATAATCCCCGAGCGGATGAGCGTGGATTCGCTCTTTGATGAGACCACCATCGCGCTGGGCTGATCCGCCCGTTCAGGTCTGACGAAGGCTGCACCGCCATCCCTTCCGGCGGTGCGGTCCTTTTTCCACTGAGCTAGGGCGAGCGGATAAGTTGCATCGTCTGTATTGGGTGGGGAATAGCCAACCGAGCACGCGTCGCACGATGTCTGTTCAGTGACCATTTTTTCCGTTCCTGGCCGCTTTCACAGATGCTGAGAGCGGCCGCTAGTTCATCTGTCCGGTAGCGGCTTGGTCGATCGACCAATTCGGAGTTCTTTTTGGTCGATCAGCCGATCTTCATAGAGAGTTCGACGTCGTCGGCGAACGGGATCGAAAGATATCCGCTGCCGATAGCACGAACCCGTTCCAGGTAATCGGGGCACATATCGGCATTGTCGCCGAGGAGGAGGGCGCCGGGGCGTAAACGGCGCTCCAGCAGGTCGAGGATGTCGTTGTAGAGACCCTTGGCGCCATCGAGCAGAACGAGATCGATGCTTTCCGGCAGATCACGGCCGAGCGTCATCAAAGCGTCGCCCTCACGGATTTCGACAAGGTCGAGCAGGCCCCCGGCCTCGAGATTACTCCGGGCGCGCGCGATCTTCGACGGTTCGAACTCGGTGGTGATGACCCGACCGCCGCCATTGTCCCGGATTGCGGCTGCCAGATGCAGCGTGGAGATGCCGAATGAGGTGCCAAATTCAACGATTGAGCGGGCGTTGCCAAAGCGCGCTAGCATATAAAGTAGGGAGCCGGCTTCGCGGGATACAGGGAGGGGTAGATCCTTCATCCGCGTGTAGAGGTCGAGATACTCGGTCCGGCTTCCGAGCATGGCGTGGGTCTGATCATCGGTCATGCCGGCGAAGGCTGCGGGGATGTCGGCCCGGCTCGCATCGGCCTCGGTGAAGAGGCGGTCGAGCAGGGGCGCGACCGGCGCGGAATTCAGGGTGGTCATGTTGTTCTCCGTGAGGGTCTGGGCGATCTTGCGCCCACCCTGAAAATACGATTAATTCGTCGCATTAGTTATTCGCGTTTGGGAATGTACCCTTGGCAGGCCGTGAAAAACCCGGGATTTGTGCGCGCAAAGCGCCGCGTCAGGCCCGCTCCAACCAACTGGTCAAGGACATTCTGACAGCTGCCGCTCGCGTTCTGGCCGAGCAGGGCGCACACCGGTTCACCACGGCGCGAGTCGCGGAGCGGGCGGGGGTGAGCGTGGGCTCGCTCTACCAATATTTTCCGAACAAGGCGTCGATCCTCTTCCGCCTGCAGACCGACGAGTGGCGGCAGAATGTCGAGTTGCTTTGCGGCATCCTTGAGGACCGATCGAAGCCACCGTTCGAGCGCATGCGCAATCTCGTCCGCGCCTTTGTCCGGTCCGAGCGCGAGGAGGCGCAGATGCGCGTCGCCCTTGCGGATGCCGCCCCTTACTATCGCGATGCCGAGCTCGCAGACGATCCCCGCGAAAGGGCGACCGGGGTCATGCGCGACTTCATAGCGGAGGTGCTCCCTGACTTGGCTGTGGATCGCCGTGAGGTCGCGATGGAGACCATTAAGATGACCATGTCGGAAACGGGTAAGCGCATATCGGAGGAGCGCCATCTGTTGGAGCGGAGCGAGGTGTATGCCGATGCGGTCGCGGATATGTTCTGCGCCTATCTCGATCGCCTCTCGGCCAACGGCTGAGCCGCTCGGGCGGAACTGTCCCGCTCGTCTCCGTCGCGCCTGACAGTTATGCGCCCTTAGAGGCCATAGTCACTAATCCGGCAGCATCCTAAAAACAGACGGTCCGCCACCGGCACGACCTAGCCAAACCCCGGGATAACTCACTCCGTAATCAAACCCCCTTTTGGACAATTGCCACGAACCGCTTGCCATTGAACTGACGCCCGCGCGAAGCGGAGCGGATGCCAAAGGTCTGCGCGCAGTTGCAAGCCTCGGAGTAATAATCAGCTCCGCAATTCGCGGCGCAGTATCTTGCCCGTGGCTGTCTTCGGCAGGCCGTCGCGAAACTCGATGATCCGAGGCACCTTGTAGGCTGCGAGCCGTTTTCGACAGAATTGCTCAAGATCGTCAGCACTCAAGGCAGCGCCAGCGCTAAGGACCACCACCGCCTTGACCGTCTCACCACGGTAGCTGTCCGGCACGCCGACGACGGCAGCTTCACGCACGGCGGGGTGCTGGTAGAGCGTGTCCTCCACCTCGCGCGGCCAGACCTTGAAGCCGGAGGCGACGATCATATCCTTCTTGCGGTCGATCAGGTAGATCCAGCCGTCAGCGTCGCGTACGCCTATGTCGCCGGTGCGAAAGCCCAGCGCGCCCATGGCCTCTTGCGTGGCCTGGGGGCTACGCCAGTAGGCGCTGACGACGCTGGGGCCAGTGACGAAGATCTCACCCGCCTCGCCGACTGGGCAGACCGCGCCCTCCTCGCCGATCACCGCGACGGTGACGCCACGCACCGCTCTGCCCACCGCCAGCGCGCCCGTGGCCGGATCGACCGGCGCATCGGGCGCGGATGGGCAGGCGATGACCGGGGCGACCGTTTCGGTCAGGCCATAGACGTTGCGCAAGGTAAGGCCGGTCGCCATGCGGAAGCGATCGCGCATCGCTGGCGCAACAGGCGCACCGCCGGAGAACACGGTGCGCAGACTTGTGACGCGCGCCGGGTTGAAGGTAGGTGCATCAATCAGCGCGCCGAGCGCGGTTATGGCGGCGACGCAGAACACCGGACGCTCACGCTCGATAAGGTCGAGCATCTCATCGGCCTGGAAGCGGTAGGAGAGGATCAGCGGCGCCCCTGCGGCCAGTGCCGCGCCGATGTGGCCGCTGAGGCCTGTAACGTGAAACAGCGGCGCGGCTGCGAGGATCGGCTCGCCCGCCTGAAGGTCGGCCTGGCTGCGGTAGAACTCCGCACCCGCCAGCAGGTTGGCGTGGCTGATGACTGCCCCCTTGGGCCTGCCGGTGGTGCCCGAGGTGTAGACGAGCATCAGCGGATCGGCAGGGCCCTTCACGGGGCGCTCGGTGATCTCTGTCTGCGGGAAGCTGCCGCCGTCGCCTACGGTAAAGCGCACCGACGTGTCGAACGCATCGGCATGCGCAAGTTCGCAAACGACCGCCGCCGGTTCGCAATCGGCAACGATGCGCTCGATCTCGGGGCGGCGGTACATCGGATTGACCGGCACCGTCACCACCCCCGCTTTGGCTGCGCCGAGCAGTGCGACCAGGAACTCCGGCACGTTCTGGAGGCACAGCAGCATCCGCTCGCCCGGCACGAGGCCCGCGGCGACCAAGGCCGCCGCGAAGCCGTTGCTGCGTCGATCCAGCCAGCAGAAGCTGCGGTGCACGCCGCGATAGATCACCGCAGTCGCCTCTGCATCCGCGGCGAGCGCGGCATCGAGCAGGGCGAGGATAGAGGGTTCAGGCATCGGCGGGCGCCGCTCCCATAACCGCCTTGACCTCAAGAAATTCCCCGAAGGCATGCGCGCCCCATTCACGGCCGTTGCCCGACTGCTTGTAACCGCCGAACGGCGCGGTCAGGTCCAGTTCGGCGTAGTTCAGGGACACCTGCCCCGCCCGCAACCGCGCGGCGATAGCCTGCGCCTCCGCTTGCGGCCCCTGCACGTAAGCGGCAAGGCCGTATTCAGTGTCGTTGGCGATGGCGATCGCCTGTTCTTCGTCATCGTAGCCGAGGATGGTGAGAACAGGGCCGAAGATTTCCTCGCGAGCGATGGTCATGTCGTTGGTGACATCAGCGAACACGGTCGGCTTGACGTAGTAGCCGTTACCCAGCCCTTCGGGGCGGCCCGGACCGCCCGCCACCAGTGTCGCGCCTTCGGCGCTGCCCTGTTCGATCAGGCGCTGGATCTTGTTCCACTGCACTTCGCTGACCACGGGGCCGAGCTTAGCGTTGCTGTCAGGCGTGCCCACGGTCTGTTCGGAGGCGGCTTGCGCGGCGATCGCCTTGGCTTCCTCCATGCGCGCGTGCGGGACCAGCATGCGCGAGGGCGCGTTGCAGGACTGGCCGCTGTTGACCATCATCGCCGCCACGCCGCCCGCAACCGCCGCCTTCAGATCGGCCGAGGGCAGGACGATGTTGGCCGACTTTCCGCCCAGTTCCTGATGCACACGCTTGACGGTGGGGGCCGCCGCGCGGGCCACTTCCACCCCGGCGCGAGTGGAGCCGGTGAACGACATCATGTCCACCTGCGGATGCGCGGAAAGCGCCGCGCCCACGCCCGGCCCGTCACCGTGGATAAGGTTGAACACACCTGCCGGCACGCCCGCCTCGGCCATGATCTCGGCGAAGATATGGCCGGAAAACGGCGCGACTTCAGAAGGCTTGAGCACCATCGTACAGCCCACCGCCAGCGCCGGGGCGACCTTGCAGGCGATCTGGTTGAGCGGCCAGTTCCATGGCGTGATGAAGCCGCAGACGCCGACCGGCTCCTTAACCAGCAGCGTCGTGCCGGTGCTTTCCTGGAAGGCGTAGCCGTCCAGCATCTGCCGCGCGATCGTTAGGTGGCCGATACCGATCGGCACCTGCGCGGCGCTGGCCAGCCAGTTGGGCGCTCCCATTTCGGCGGTGATGGCTTTCGCCAGATCCTCGGCCCGGCGCTGGTAAGCGGCAATTACCGCGTCGAGCAGTTCGGCGCGCTCGCGCACACTGGTTCGGGAAAAGCTGTCGAACGCGCGGCGCGCGGCGCTGACGGCGGCATCGACATCGGCCGCGCCGCCCAGCGCCACCGTGCCCGAGACACCCGCGTCAGCGGGGTTCACCACGTCGATCACGGTATCGGTCGATGGGGCGACCCAGCGGCCATTGATATAGAATTGCAGGGCTTCGTACATGGTCCTCTCCTTCTGTTCCTTCAGGTTGCCTTGACCATCATCTTGATCTGGTCGCCGCCACCGGCAAGTGATGCAAATGCCAGTCCGGCCTGCGCCAACGTCGTCTCGCCGGTGACCAGCGGTGCCAGGGCGTCGGGCCGGGCGCAGATCATCGCAAATGCCTGGGCGAACTCGGCGGGGGTGTAGGCAAAGACGAAACGCAGCTGGATCGATTTCTGGATCAGCAGCGAGGGTTCGATGGCATCAGGCTCCATGCACACGCCCGCAACCACGATCGTCGCGGCAACGGGCGCATGTTCTGCAAGCGCGGCAAGCATGCCGGGCTTGCCCACGCACTCGAACAACACCGCGCGCTTGCCCCCCGACGCCGCCGCCATCGTATCGGACAGACCGATGTGCAAGTCGCTCTCCCGCCACCATGCCGCGCCCGCAGCGGGATCGGGAGCGATGACGTGATCGGCTCCCATACGCTCGGCCATGGCGCGGCGAGCGGGGTTGGGCTCCACCGCCAGCACCGGGCCAAGGCCCAGCGCCTTGAGCCGGGTGATGATGAACAGACCCACCGGCCCGCAGCCGTGGACGGCAAAGGCGCAAGTCCCGTCGGCGCCCGACTGGTTCACCGCATGGACCGCCACCGCCAGCGGCTCGGTCATCGCTGCTACATCCGTATCCACATTGTCCGGCACGGCCAGCAGCGCGTCGGCTTGCAACAGCATCCGTTCCGCGAAGGCGCCGTTGTAGCGGTTGGAATAGCCGATCAACGTCAGCCCGTCGTCATCGACCAGGAACGGCTGCGCCACCACCCGCACGCCTGCCGGCAGGCCCGACGCCGATTCGAGCAGCTCTGCGCAGAACTCGTGCCCCATAACCACCGGCCGCGCAGGGTCCATGAAGCCGCGAAAGCCTGCCCGGTGAAGCAGTGCGCATAAATGATCGGCATGATCGCGCGCATGCAGGTCGCTGCCGCAAACCCCGCAGGCGAGCGGAGCGACGAGGACTTGCCCCTTGGCCGGTTCGGGCTCGGGCACGTCCTCCAGCGTCATCGCCCCGCGATGGAGCACCATCGCCTTCACAGCTGGATGTTCTCGTAATACGGCACCATCACCTCGTCGTCACGCGCCTCGCCCAGCATCGCCGCGGTCATCGGCAGGACGACTTCGGCGGCAACCGTCACGTCGATGCACCCTGGCTTGCCCGAGGCGAAGGCGCGCGCGATGGCCGGGCCGATCTCCTCCAGCGTCGTCACCCGTTCGCCATAGCAGCCGAAGCCCTGCGCGATTTCATGGTAGCGGATATCGCCCAGCACCGAGATGCAGCTGTAGTTCTCGCCGTACAGGATCTGCTGGCCGTGAAGCGACTGGCCCCAGCACGAGTTGTTGAGGACCACGGTGACGATCGGCAGCTTCTGGCGCACCATCGTCTCGAATTCCTGAAGGTGGAAGCCGATCGCGCCGTCTCCCGATATCTGCACCACCGGCTTGCCGGGCCGCGCATAGGCCGCGCCGATGGCGAGCCCGAACCCAACGCCAAGCGCCCCCAGCTGGCCGAACGTCAGCACCCCGCCGGGGTGGGAAACCCGCGCGTGATAACCCGCCCACAACCCCGCCTCGCCGCCTTCGAGTACGTAAGTGGTGCCCTCGGGCGAACCTTCGACGGAGGCCTTCGCAGCGAAATAGGGATTGATCTGGCCCGAGCGCGTTTCGGGCGTGAACTCCTGTCCAACGGCGGCGGCGGCCTTGCGCATGGTGCCCTGCCAGCTTTCGAAGCGGGAGGGGCCATCGGTCCAGGCCGCAGTCACGGCATCAAGCACGGCGCCGACCGATGCCGTGGTGGCGATGGCAGGTTGGTGGATGCGGCCGAACTCGGCGGCATCGGCATGGACCTGCACGATCGGCGCGTCCTCGGGGAAGAAAACGCGGGTCCGTCCGCCCAGGAACAACCCGAAGCGCGAGCCCATCATCAGGATCAGGTCCGCCGGTTCGCCCTGTGCGGTGGCCACGGCGATGGCGCTGGGATCATGGGCATAGCCGGGATGCGCGGGGTCCAGGAGGCCAAGCGCGCGGCTGCTGAACACGGCGGGAATACCCAGCGCATCGACGAAGCGGGGCACCTGCTCTCCGCTTGCCTGATAGCGCGCCAGGCTGCCGAAGATCGCGACCGGACGCTTCGCCTTGCGCAGCAGCGCGACGATCTCGTCCACTTGCGCAGGCAGCGGCGCGGTGCCGACCGGCTCGACCGGACGTGGTACCGGGGATGGCATGCGGCCGGGTCGCGCCATCACGTCGATCGGCAGTTCCACGAAGACAGGGCCGGGACGACCATTGCGGGCAATGGTGATCGCATTGGCCAGAAGATCGGGGATGCGATCGGGATCGGTGATACGAATCGCGTGCTTGACCACCGGGGTCGCCATCGCGATCTGGTCGACGCCGCCCTGCAGCACGTTGAGCGCCTCTTCGCGCAGCGGCGGCGCGCCTGCCATGAACAGCACCGGCGTCCCGTCCAGCCGCGCGTTGGCCATACAGGTCAGCGCGTTGGTGAAGCCCGGCCCGGCAGTTATCATGCACGCGCCAAGCTCCCCGGTCACCCGCGCCCAGCCTTCGGCCGCGTGGCCCGAGCAGGCCTCGTGGCGCGCATCGACCAGCTCGATGTCCTCGTCGAGAAAGCCCTTGAAGGCCGCGTCCAGGTGCCCGCCATGCAGCGCGAAGACCGTGGAGACGCCCGCCTCCTTCAGCGTTCGGGCCACCAGCGCTCCGCCGTCGACTTTGCTTGCCCGCACGTTCGCCATCCTCGAATCCTCATTTCATCGTTGTGTGGGAGGAGACTAGGCGGTGCGGCGCGCGGAGGGGATTGACGGAAACCCGTTATTTCATAACCCTGCCGTTCTCCCTATATGGAAGACACTGCCCAAGCTGCGCCGCCCAGGCCGCGCCGCAATGTGCAGACGGCATGCAGGTATCCGAACAACCGGAACCGAACTGGGAGAGCGACGTGGAGATGGAAGCCAGGCTTTCAGGCGATATTTGCGAATTCACGCAGCACGTGGTGAAGGCATGCGCGCTGGACAGCGCATCGATATTCCTGTGCGACCGGATGGGAGACAAGCCGCAGCTGTCCTACCTCTACCACACCGGCATCTCGGAAGAGGTGAAGCACATCTATCACAGCAATGCAGTGTTCCACGACGATCCCTTCACCGACCCGCGCCTTCAGGAACGCCCGGACCGGGTGGACGACGATGGCGTGCTGGCGGGATCGGACATGCGGGTCGGGAACATCGCGCAAGTATCCGGGCGGTACTGGCAGTTCATGTACCACTACGGCATCGACGTTGTCGGCGCCTCGACCCGGCGGCTGATGCCGGGGGTCTATTCGACGATCGGCTTCCACCGCAAGCGTGCGACCAAGCATCGCGGTTCGGTGCCGATGGCGCAGCTGGATCAGCTTGCCCCGCGCCTTCAGGACATGGTGGCGAGCCACATGTTGCGCGACCTGCTGGACCGCGCCAACGGCCTCAGCACCTTCCGCAGCAGCTACTTCCGCCGCACCGACGCGGCGAGCGCCACCCCGCTCTCCAAACGCGAGCAGGAAGTGACCGACCTCGTGTGCGAGGGCAAGCTGAACAAGGAAATCGCCTTCATCACCGGGCTTTCGGAGTATACCGTGGAGAACCACCTGCGGCGCATCTACGCCAAGCTGTCGATCCACAACCGTTCGTCGCTGGTGGCACTGATGCGGCGGTAGAGGATCCCGGTCCTGCAATCAAAAAGGGCGGCTCGCCGGCCGCCCTTTCCGTATCAGAAGTTGACCGTCGCCGTCCCGCCGAACCAACGCGGCATTTGGTAGACCACCTCGCCGCCATTGCCGACCGTCGAGATGTCGAACAGGTTGATCGCCCTGCGCGTATTGAACACGTTATTCATGTAAAGGCTCAGCGACCAGCCGCCATCGCCGGATGTGTAACCCGCCTGCGCATCGGCGACGAACAGCCCCGGGATTTTGGTCGAGGGGTTGTTCAGGCTGTCGCGGAACATCCAGGTCCGCGCCCGCGCCGCGCCCTGCACGAACAGCTTGCCGTCAAACTGGTCCCACTCGTACCGCGCGCGGATGTTCCCGGTCAGGCGCGGGGCGAGCGGCAGGCGGTTGTCGGAAAGCACCGCCACGGCACCGGTCGGGTTGTAGATCCCATCCACCTTCGTATGCACATAGCCGCCCGAGGCCGAAATGCTGAGGCCGCCCATCGGATTTACGGTCAGTTCGATCTCGCCGCCCCAGACTTTGGCGTCGTTGTTGGTGATGACGTTGGTGATGCCGATCAGGCTGGTGTTCTGCATATTCCGGTAGTCATAGTAGAACACCGCGCCGTTGACGCGCAGTTGGCGGCCCATCAGGTCCGCCTTCCAGCCCAGTTCGAAGGCGTTGTTCGTCTCTTCCTTAAACGGGCGCAGCTCTGGCGCGGTGCCCGCCACGTTGCCGGTGATGAAGCCGCCGCTCTTCTGCCCGCGCTTGTAGCTGGCATAGAGCAGCACATCGTCCACCGGCTTGTAGTTCAACTGCACGTTGGCGTTGACTAAACCCTTGCGGAAGTGCGCCAGATCGCCGTTGGCGGCCACCGAAAGCTCGGTGAAGCTGGGATCGGGTGATGCGAAGATTTGGCGCCGAAGCGCTTCATACGCCTCGATCGACATCGGCAGCGGCGTGTCCAGCGGCAGGCTGTTGGTCACCGCGTTGATGCTGTTTAGCACCTTGTCGTCATGCGTATAACGCACGCCCGCGATCACCGTCAGCTGACTGGTAAGGTCGTATTCCGCCTGCCCGAAAAGCGCCCAGCTTTTCAGCGTCTGCTGGTCACGGAAGGCCTGACCGTAAAGCGTGTCGCCGAAGGGAGTAACGCTTGCCCCGAAGAACAGCGGCGAGGCGGAGGTGGTTACGATGGAATGGCGCAGGTAGTTCGCCCCCACCGTCAGGCGTAGCGCGTCACGGTCCCAGTTGACGCGCCCTTCGGTCATCCAGTGGCGTGAACGCGCCTTGTTGGAAAAGTTGCAGATCGGCAGCGGCGTGTGGTCGCAGTCCTCGATGCTGTACTTTTTCGTCTGCAACCAGCCGCCCAGCGCGGTGAAGCTAAGCCCGTCGCCCTCATCGTAGTTCAGCGTGGCAAGATAGTGCTGCATCTTGCTTTGCAGTTCGTTGCCTCCGTCCGAATTGGTCACGTCGGTCGCGCCCGCGCCGATGTTCTGCTGGTTCTGCCCATAGGCGTCGGTCGCGATTGGATACGTACCCGGCAGTCCGGCGATCTGGCCGACCGGATAGGCCTTTTCATTGCCGCCCGCCACCGGCCCCATCCTGCCCAGTTCCGCCTTGAGCAACAGCGAGAGCCGATCATTGGGCTGGTACAGCGCCTGGAGACGCCCGGCGTAAAACTTGCCCGCCGCGCCCTTGCGCCAGTTCGAATTGGGATTGATGTTGCGCAAGTAGCCGTTGCTGGTGTCGGTGGAAAACGCGCCGCGCAGCGCCAGCGTGTTGCTGACTGGCAGGTTCAGATAGCCGTCGCTGCGGAAGGTGCCGTACTGCGCGATAGTGGCGGAAACCCGGCCCGAAGTGCCGTCGAAGTTGGGCCGGTTGGTGTAGTAGTTGATACTGCCCGCCGTGGCGTTGCGCCCCTGCACCGTGCCCTGTGGCCCACGCGCGACTTCGGTGCGGGCGATGTCGAAGCTCAGGAAGTCCGCCTGCCCGGCGCCGATCATGTAGAATTCGTCGACGTAGGCGGTTGCGGTCGCCTCGGTGGTGTCTTGGAAATCGGGCTGGCCGACGCCGCGGATGGTGATCTGGGTGTTGAAACCCGGCGAAGCGTAGCTGCGGATGATTTCGATGTTGGGCGTGAAGTTCGCCACGTCGAGCGCGGTGTTGACGCCGAGCGACTTCAGTTCATCGCCCGAGATGGCGCTGATCGAGGCGCCGACGTCTTGCAACCGCTCGCTGCGGCGGTTGGCGGTAACGACGATATCGGCAATGCCGGCCTGCTCGGCTTCCGGCGCTGAAGCGGGCGTCGGAGAAGTCTGGGCATGCGCCAAGAACGGAACGACCAGCGCGAGCACGGCCGCAGAGCAACGATAGACTCGTTTCATAAATCCCCTCCTGAGTGTTTTTTGACTTGTTTAGCCTTGTGCCTCCGCCTTGCGGCGGAGGCGATGGACGGAAATCCGTCAGCGCTTCACGGCGCTTTCCGCCTCGACCAGATGGCTGTTTTCGCCAAGCAGCCTGGTGAAGTTGGGTTGCCCCGTGTGTGCGGTCATGCCTCCGTCGACGACGAGATTGTGGCCGTTGACATAGGACGCATCGGCCGAGGCGAGGAAGACGATTGCCGCAGCCACTTCGCCCGGATCGGCCGGGCGGCCCATCGCCAGCACCGGCTCGTAGGCGGCCATCATTTCGGCATTGCCGGTCAGTCCGGTGGCAAGCGGGGTCGCGGTGAGGCCGGGGCTGACGGCGTTGACGCGGATCGCGGGCGCATGGTCGATCGCCATCGCGCGCGTAAGATTGAGAACGGCGGCCTTGGCTGCATTATAGGCCGCGAACCCGTAATCCGCCGCCATGCCCGAGGCCGAGGCGACGTTGACGATCGATCCGCCGACTTTCTCCAGATGCGGGATCGCCAGGCGGCTGGCCCAGAACACCGATTCCACGTCCACCCGCTGCACTTGCCGCCAGTGGTCCATGTCGATCTCGGTCACGCGCCCGAACGAGCCCATCCCGGCGTTGTTTACCAGCACGTCGAGCCGCCTGAACCGCGTGAGCGTAACGGCGATCATGCGCTCGATCGCGGCCATGTCCTCCATGTCGACGACAAGGCCGAGGTGACGCTGCGGGCCGATCGCAGCAAGCACCCGCTCCATCGCCTCGGGCCGGATATCGGCGACCACCACCTGGGCACCTTCAGCCGCGAAACGGCGCACCGCCGCCTCGCCAATACCTGAGCCGCCACCCGTCACCACCACTGTCTTGTTCCGAAAACGCATCAAAAATCTCCCAGCGTCCTTAGTACTCATGGGAGATTGCGCGTTCGACGGCAGGTAGCGATTGACGGAATTCCGCTATGACCTCCTCCGCATGATGAGACAGCCCAAAGCAGCGCAAAGAGCAGAACATGACTTGTGTTGCGGATCAACGAGACGCTCACCGTTATAATCAGGCTCGAAGCGCTGTACGTAGCGGGCAACTTTAGCGTTTCGACACTTCCCGCACTCCTAAGCGAGAATGAAGCCCACCGGGAACTGGTCGGGGAATGGCAGTTGTCACCTGTCGATGGATCAAGACGGGTCGTTCCGCAGTCGGCCAAAATCAGAAATGGTCTGCGCCCCGCCTTAAAGGCGCGGCGCAGACCATTTCGTTACGTCGTAATTCCGTTGATACCCGATCAGAAGTGATAGCCGATCGTGGCTACCACCGTGCGACGATTGCCGTACCAGCACCAGCTATAGGCGGCATAGCAGCCCGTCAGGTACTTCTTGTCGAACAGGTTCTGTGCATTGACCGACAGCGTCATCCCGCCAAGGCGCGGGAAAAGCGTGCCAACGTCCAGCCGGGCCAGCGCATCGACCAGCGTATAGCTGGGGGTATTGAGCCCCACCACGCCGGTTGCGACCGGGCCGACATGACGCAGCGTGCCGCCGAGCGCGAAGCCCTGCAGCGCGCCATCCTTGGGCGCCCATTCGAGATCGCCGGTGATGCCGCCGCGACCGGCCATGACAACGCGAGCGCCGTCCTGATCACGCACCGACTGGCGGTTGAAGGCCACCTTGGCCTGGAAACCGTGCGGCAGCGGCGCCGTCGCCTCGACCTCGACGCCCCTTGAGCGCTGCGAACCATTGAGCTGGTAGCCGCCCAGATTCGCGACATAGACCAGCACATTGCTCTGCTTGATGTCGAACCACGCCCCGGTCACCAGGATCTGGGTGCCGGGCACCTGATACTTGGCGCCGATCTCCAGCTGCTTGCCCACGGACGGGTCGGCATAGCCATTGATGTTGCCGTTCTCGTCGACCACCGTGTTGCCCTGGGGCTGGAAGGACGTCGAGTAGGAAACATAGGGTGCAAGGCCGAAGGGCAGCTTGTAGAGCCCGCCAATGCGATAGGTGAACTTGTTCTTCTCGATCGCATCGGAACCGATCGGGTGAACGCGGGTCCAGTCCTGGCGACCGCTCAAGGTCACGCGCAGGCCACCCAATGCCATTTCGTCCTGCACATAAAGGCCGCGCTGGCGGTTGTTATACGGATAGGAGCTGGGCACACCGCCGACCACTTCGTCCACCGTCTTCGGCACGGCGGTCAGGCCGTAGACCGGGTTGTAGATATCGATCGAATCCGCGGTGCCGAACGCGGCTTCCTCGCGCGAATGCAGCACCTGGCTGTCGAAGCCGAACATTACGTGATGCTCGACAGGGCCGGTCTGGACCGTGCCGTTCAGCTGGTTGTCGAACGTCCAGCTTTTCATCGACTCGTCGGCGACGTAGGAGCCACGGCTTAGCTGGGTCTGGGTGTCATCCAGGGTGCCCGACGAATAGACCAGCGCAAAGTTCGAGCTGAGGTACTGATAACGGCCCGACGAGCGGAAATTCCAGCCGCTGCCGAAATCATGCGTGAAGATAAAGGTTCCGGCGGCCTGGTTGCGCTTGATGCGGTTGTCCTTCTCGCCCGCATCGAAATGCGTCGACACCTGACCGTTGGGATTGTCGTACAGCGTGCCGACGGCCGGGAAGCCGCCATACGTGCCATTATAAGGGTCATGCGAGTAGTTGCCGAGCAGGGTCAGACTTGTCGGACCGCCAAGACCCAGCGTCACCGCACCCGAAACGGTCTGGCGTTCACGCTTGCCCCAGGTCTGCTGCGTATGCGCGCCATTGGCGCTGGCGTAGAGGCGATAGCCGATATTTTCGCCTACTTTGCCGCCCATATCGGCATCGAGACGATAGAGATCGTAATTGCCAAGGCTGGCGCTGACAGCGCCATACAGGTCCTTGTCGAGCGGCAGCTTGCTGGTCATGGCGACAAGGCCGCCCGGGCCGCTGGCGCCGTAAAGTGCTGATGCCGGCCCCTTCACCACTTCGACACGTTCCAGACGCGACATATCGACTTGCGCCTGCGCGTAGCCGGTCGGGCTGGAGAACACGCGCAGGCCGTCAAGGTACTGATAGGCATCGAAACCGCGCAGCGTGAACAGGTCGTAGACTTCGGCGCTTGAGCCCCGCAGCTCGCCGGTGACGCCCGGCACGAACCGCAGTGCCTGGCTGAGGTTCTGCAGCCCCAGACGCGCGATCTGTTCCGAGTTTACCACGCTGATCGACTGCGGAATCTCGGCGATCGGCATCGCGCTCTTGGTGCCGGCGGACGAGATGGTGCGTTCACGTTCACCGGTCACGACGATGACGCTGGTGTCCTTGCTGCCCTCATCGTCAGCGAACGCTGTCGTTGCCGAGGTCAGCATGGTGCCCAACAACAGCCCACGAGATACAAGTCGGATCATGCGGTAAGCGTCCCTTTATACAATTTGGCAGGGCCGCTATTGCGATCGATCCGCAATTGCAACGGATTTCGCGGATTCCCCTTAGATTTCTACTTTGTTGCAATGATCCGCCACGCCGGCCGTGTGTTCGCCCCAGGCCTGATCCGCGCGATGGCCTTTACCAACGCCATGATGGACCTTTGTTGGCTTTGCATATTCCACCATTGCCCAATAGCAGGATCATGCACCGGCGCTCGTGGTGCTGGGATTGCGGGTGTTGCCGCGCTAGTTGATCGGGCAGACAGACCTATTGCCACCCGGCCTGATGCTGGCGGAATTCGTGACCGCCATCTTCGAGATGTTCTTATCCGTTTTCTATGACGGGCCCACGCACCTGATGTCGTGCCCTATCCATCTGTATTTGCGCGCCATCGCGCTGGTTGGCTATCCTTGCCGAGGGGGGCAATGCCTCAGCTCATTTGGTTACTGGCGGGGCCACATGGCTGATCGGTGTGATCAAAACCAGCAAGGGCAGCTATCCCGCAGCGCTCCTTGTTCTGGTGACTGTGATAGTGATTGGGGTTGGAGCGTTGACGCACGCCTCGACCTCGCGCTTTCCGACCGTTCGGGAGCCGCGAATTCAACTGAAGCGCCAAGTAGCAATATGGTGACCCTCCAGTGCTAACCTCGCGTAGCCAAAGCATCAGCTATACTGATGCTGCTCCCTGCAACCTGCCGTTCCGTTTACGGCCGGGATCCATCCCGGAGCGTGGCTGACCGGCGCTGGGGGGATATAGCCATTCCCAAATTTGTTCACGCCACCTAAGGAATTCGGCTATCGCGCTCTCCTGGCGCTGCAGCGGACACGACTTCCTCGATGTGGTGCTCGAAGCTGTCGACCTTGCGCAGCGCCGGGAACCAGCGGGCCCATAGTACAACTACGGCAATGGTCCCGGCGCCGCCCAGCACCACTGCCAGAACCGGGCCGATGGCGGCGGCGAGGAAACCGCTCTCGGCTTCGCCCAGCTCGTTGGATGCGGAGACGAACAGCGAGGAGATCGCGCCGACCCGGCCGCGCATGGCATCGGGGGTGGCGATCTGCACCAGCGACTGGCGCACGTAGACAGAGATCATGTCCGCACCGCCCAGCACCGCCATGCACACCAGCGACAGCGGCAGCGAGCGTGACAGGCCAAAGACGATCGTGGCGATGCCGAAGATGACGACCGAGACAAGCATTTTGATGCCGACCCTGCCGTCCAGCGGTTTCCATGACAGCCATAGCCCCGAAGCCAACGCGCCGATCGCGGGCGCGGCACGCAAGTTGCCGAGGCCCGCCGGGCCGACGTGGAGGATGTCTCGCGCGTAGACCGGAAGCAGCGCGGTCGCCCCGCCCAGCAGCACAGCGACGAGGTCGAGGCTGATCGCGCCGAGCACCAGCTTGTGACGCAGCACGTACGTCAGCCCGTCGACCATCTGGCGCAGCGGATGGCGGTTACGGTCGAGTTCCTGCCGCTCGATCGCGCTGATCGCGAACAGCGCGCCCGAAGACAGCGCCAGCAGCGCCGCACTCAGCGCGAAGGCGAAGTAGGGCGCGATGGCATAGGCGTAGCCGCCCACCACCGGGCCGAGGATCGCACCGACCCGCCCGGCGACGGCGTTCGCAGCGACCGCGCGCGGGAGCAGCGGGCGCCGCACGGTGTTGGGTGCGAGGGCGTTGATCGGCGGACGGTAGACGGCACGGGTGATACCGGTCAGAGCCGCGATCAGGAAGTACGTGAGCAGGGATCCGCGCCCGTCATGGACCATCCAGGCCAGCACCACCGCGCCGGCCAGTTGCGCGATGCACGACCATCCGGCCATGTGGCGGCGGTCGTAGCGATCGGCCATCCAGCCCGTCAGCGGCGTCAGCACGAACATCGGCACGAACTGGACCAGACCGATGAGGCCGAGCTGGAGCGCGGCCTCGCGCACGTCCATCGTCCTGCGGGCGACATCGTAAACCAGCCAGCCCAGCGCAATTACCAGGCTGCTCTGGGATAGCATCGATGCCATCCGCGCTATCCAAAACAAGCGGAAGTCGCGATAGGCGAATGGTCCGCCGCGGAGTGGTACGCCGTCAGTCATGGTCATCCCATCCACTGGCTGACAGGCACGTTCGATTGTTCCAGCGGCTGCGAAATGACGTCGATCAGTGTGGGGCCATCGTGTGCGATCGCGGCGCGGACTACCGCATCGAGTTCGCCCGGGTCGCTCACTGTCCAAGCTTTGACGCCATAGGCCTCGGCGATACGGGCATGGTCAGTACGGTTGAAATCCACGGAGAAGTATCGCTCGCCGTAGCCGGTCTTCTGGCTGGCCTTGATCCAGCCGTAGGAAGAGTTGGAGAGGACGACCATCGTCAACGGCAGTTGCTTGCGCACCACTGTTTCCATCTCCCCCACGGCAAAGCCGAAGCTACCGTCACCCATGACTGCCACTACCTTGGACGACGGAGCGGCGTAGCAGGCGCCGATCGCGGCAGGCAAGGCGAAGCCCAGCGCGCCCTGCGCGCGGTTGGTGATGATGCGGCTTCCTTCGTCCAGCGCGAAATGGCCGGAGAAGTAAGGGCAGGGTGTGCCGGGATCGGCAACGATTACGCTCTCGCGCGGAAGCGCCGCCTGAAGCGCAGCGACGACGCGCTCGGGGCGGATTGGCGCTTGTGTCGATGCGGCCAGGCGAGCGAAGGACTCGCGCTTGCGGATCTTGAGCAAGGCCAGCCGTTCGCTTGCACCGGTGCTGCGTTGCCGGCCCTTGAGGCGGCGGGCAATCGCGCTGCGCAATGCGTCGAGGCACAGACGCGCGTCGCCGAGCAGAATTGCGTCGGTCCGATAGTTGGTGCCAATCGCCATCGGATCGACGTCAATGTGCACGATGCGCACGTCCCTGCCAGGGACGGTGCGGTGTTCGGTCGTGGTCGATCCCGCGCGGCAGCCGACGAAGATCACCGTGTCCGCGTCGGCGATGGCCTCGCGGGTTTCCTGGGTGCCACCGTTGGTGCCGACGACCCCGACAGCGAGGGGATGGCGATCGGCCAGGGCGCCGTGCCCACTGACGGACATCGCGACGGGTGCCTCGAGCAGTTCGGCCAGCGCGCGCAGGGGTGCTTCTGCCGCGGATATCGCGACACCGCCGCCCACGATGAATGCCGGCGCTCGGGCCGCGAGGATAACCTCGGCCGCTTGCTCCACCGCGTCGGGGTCGGGGCCACAGCGCAGGGCGGGGAAACGGGCGTGTTCGCTTTGGGCCCAGAGCAGATCTGCGTCGATCTCGTGCTTCTGGAGGTCGTAGGGCAATCCGATGTGCGCCGCGCCGGTGCGGCCCGTAGTCATCGCACGAAAAGCGGTGCGCAGCAGATGCGGAATCTGATCGGCCCGGTCGACCACCGCATTCCACTTGGTCAGCGGAGCGTACAGCGCCTTCTGGTCGAGTTCGGTAAGGGCGAAATGGCCGCGGCCGGATACCGGTATGTCCGAGGTGATCGCGAGGAGGGCGATACCGCTTTCGTTCGCCTCCACTACCCCTGGCAGGATGTAGGTTGCCCCCCCTCCGCTTGGACCTTCGCAGACACCCGGGCGACCGGTGAGGCGGGCATAGGCATCGGCCATGTAGCCGGCGCTGCGCTCGTCGCGGGTCAGGACATGGTCGATGCCGTGGTCGAGCCGGGCGAGTGCGTCATAGAACGGAAGGCTGGTGTCACCGCACAGTCCGAAAATATGGCGGACTCCATAAAGTTGAAGCATTCGTACTGTTGCTTCGGCGCCGTTCAGCATTGGCATCTTCCGCTATCTCCTCGGTCCCGGACTCCCTTCCCTATGCCTGCTTGCTGACAACGATGTATCGAAGGCGATAGCGCAGAGATAGGTTCGCCGCGCTTCACCAGGCTGGCTGTGTGGCGTAGAAACGCTTCCAGAAATCGACTTTTTCCGGGCTCGCTGCCGGGATTGGGCCGAAGTTGTCGCCCAGTTCCATCACCTGCGGCACTTGGGCGGAGTAGGCCGGCCATTCGGGCAGGCCGGGCCCGTTCGGATTGCCGGTCTTGATAATGTTGGCCCAGTAGGACGACATCGTTTCCGCGATCGCGCGGTCCTGCGCCGTCCACGGTTGCGGCAGGGCGTCGAGGCTGTTGAAAGCGTAGGGAATCTCCGAGCCGTGAAACGCACCTCGGGTATCGTGGCTGGGTCCCGGGATGGCGTGGGTCCAGAAGTAGGTGTGCAGCGGCTGCGGGTTCGCCCTGGTCCACAGCGTGCCCCACAACCACGTCGATACGCGGGAATTGTCGCGGGCCGAGGCGTTGTTCTGCAGGGCCGCTTCGTCGTCAGTGCGGGCCGGGTAGAGCTTGAGGAACTCGCTGGCCAGCTTGCCGAACTTGCGCCGGGCGGAGGCTTCGAACTGAGCAACGGTGACGCTGGTCTGCGGCATGCCCGCGCGGGGCGGGGTCTTGCCGGCGCGCAGCGCCGCGAAGGCGGTTTCGGGGACGGCGCCGGTCTCGTCCTTGTTGTTGCCCGCGACGTAGGCGATCCGGTTCTGGGTGCCCGACTGGTAGGTGTCCCAGTACGATTTAGGGATCACCCAGCCGTCCACCACCGGACGGAACAGCGGCGGTTTACCGTCGCTGCCGGTCTCGACCCCGGCGTCGATCGTGGCGCTGCCCTCGATCACCTGCTGCCACGGCATCGCGCGCAGCTCGGCCAGGGTTTTCGCGCCATGATCGGCGGCGTACTTCGCGCCCTGCTTCTCGGCCGATGCGAGCGGGCGCCATGAGACCGAAAGGTAGCGCAGTTCGGTATCACGCGGATAGCGCGCGTGGCTTTCGGCGATCCCGGCGCGGAACAGCCCCCTGGCGAGCGGGGACATCGACAAGAAACCGACCGAGCCGGCCCCGGCGGACTGCCCGCCGATTGTCACTTGCGCCGGGTCCCCGCCGAAGGCCTCGATGTTGCGCTGGACCCACTGGAGCGCCGCGATATCGTCGAGCAATCCGTAATTGCCCGAGGCACCGTGGCGGGACTCCTTGCTCAGTTCTGGCGTTGCAAGGAACCCGAGCGCCCCGACGCGGTAATTGAAGGTCACGACGACCACGCCCTTCTTCGCCAGGCCCTCGCCGTCGAACTCCGGGCTGGCGCCGGTGCCGCCGATGAACCCGCCGCCATAGATCCACACGTAGACCGGCCGCTTCTCGCCGCTGCCCGGTTTGGCGCCCGACCACACGTTGAGCGTAAGGCAGTCCTCGCTTTGCGCCATGCCGCGCGCCATCTCGCCGCCGGGCTGCGGGCACGCGTGGCCGAAGGTCTCGGTCTTGCGCGTGCCGGTCCAGGGCAGGGCCGGGGCAGGTGCGCGCCAGCGCAAATCGCCCACCGGCGGCGCGGCATAGGGGATGCCCTTGTAGACCGCGACCGACGTATCGCGGCCGGGACCGCCGGTGATCTGCCCGGTCTCGACCCTGACCGGCACGGATGCGGCGAGTTCGCCTGCGCCCAGCGCCGACGCGGGCTTCGCGGCGAAGCCCACCAGTTCGCCCGAGGCGAGGACATGGCCCGCCATCGCCGCCCTGAGCGCCGCAAAGCTGGCCCCGGCGCGGGCATCCAGAGCGGAGTCCAGCGCGAACACCTGCGCGTGATAGGGGTGACGGCTGGCGTCGTGGGTATGCGGCCCGGCATAGGCGGCGGCAGGGCCGTGGACGTTCGGGCCATAGGCGGCGCCTGCGGGCAGCGTGGTCATCCCTTGCGTTAGTGAGGTGGTCCCTGCCGGGATGTCGTAGGCGACGAAATGGATGCTGGTGCGGGCCTCCAGCGCGCCGTCCTTGCCGAGCATGCCCTGGATCACGACGACGTAGGAGCGCGTCCCCTTCGGACCACGGGTCCACGCAAGGCCGGGGAATTTGTTGTCGCCGTACTGCGTGCTCGCCAGCGGAATGTCGGCGCCGGCGGCGAAGGCCGGGCTCGTCACCGACAGCGCGGCCTTGCCTCGCGCGGGAACTGCGGTGATCAGCAATTGCGCGTCATGGCCGATGGTCGTCGGCATCGCTTGAGCCGCCGTCTGCGAATGGCCGGCACCGGCGAATGCCAGGGCGGCAAGGCCTGAGGCGACGAGAGCCGAGTGGCCCAGCTTGCTGCGCATCTTCATTCCTTTTTGCATTGTTACGACGCCTCTCGGGCCGGCAGCCTCAATGGGGACGATCGGTAAAGCGTCCCGGCTTGCTCAGCCAGCCGTCGATATGGTCGTAAGTCGTCGTCAGCGTATCGCCGAACTGCCCAGGCGTGTGTTCGCAGGCCTTGCAGGTGTCGTAGAGATGCGTCGCGCCTTCGACGAAGGCGATCGACTTGTCCCGGCTTTTCGCGAGTTCGTAGATCGTTTCGCTGGCGAGGTATTCCCAGTGCCCGGTCATACCCATCACCAGCAGCGGGGCGGCGATGCCCTGCACGTTGCCGGGAGGGCTGGCATACGTCGAGGTCCACTCCACGCCGTGTACTGAACTCGCGTCGTAGGCGAAGTCCGGGCCAGTGCGGATCGCGTAGGAACTGAGGTAATTGCGCACCGTCGTCTTGAGCGCGCCCTTCATCAGCGAGGGCGTCTGGCTAAGCTGGTTCTCCGGCACGCGTACGGTGGGAATGATCCCGGTGGTCATGCTCCCATCGGCGTGGAGCAGCGGCCAGGGCTTGCGCGTGTGCGCCATCAGCGTGACGTCCTGCGAGAACAGCTTGTTGTTGCTGCCGAGCAGGATCGCGCCGGGCACCACGAATGGCGCATCGTCCGAGTAGGGGCCTTTGCCTGCCTCGATCGCGGCCAGCTGCGCTTCGGCGCTGGCGATCAGGGCGTTGCTGCGGGCGCCTTCGGCCTTGAGGAAGGCGCGGGTAAAGGCGGCCGGGTAATGCGAGCCACTTGGCCTGAAGCCGTTGGCGGGATTGGACATGTCCAGCGCCGGGTCAAGCGCGGTGCCGCTGTCCTCGGTCTTCACGGCTGGGTCGATGCTGAACAGCGTCATCGCGCCAAGGCCCCAGTTGGAATCAATCAGCATCACGCCATCGGCGGGGGGCAGATCCGACAGGCTGCCGGGGCACTTCCAGATTTTTTCGGCCGAGCGGCAGGCGCCGAGGCCACCCTCCGCGATGAACTGGTAGGCGCTCATCACCGTACCGCCGCCGCTGTGGCCCAGCAGCACGACGTGCCGCACGCCCGGCTGCCGCCGCAGCCATGAGACCGCCGCCTTGGCCTCGACCAGCACCTGGTCGAGCATGCCGTCGTTGGCGGCGCCGGACTTGCTGGTGCTGTTGTTGGCGCACAGGACCCGGTAGCCGCGCTGCGCCAGTTCGGTGCAAGCGGAAAAGCTCAGGTAGTCCGCCGAGGAATGCATCGCGAACACGGCGGTCGCGGCCTTGGGCCTGGGCACTGTCGGTTCGTATAGCACCCCCGGCACCCCGCGCGCGAGCGGCACGAAAGTGGTCTTGACCGCCGGAGCGGCCTGAACTGGCGATTTAGCCGCCGTCTGCTGGCTGCCCAGCAGGAGGAGCGCCGCGCCCACGGTTGCCTTTATCGCTGCGGTTATCGGGAGCGCCTTGCTGTTCATCTCCCGCCTCAGCCCTTGACACGGAAGCCCACGAGGAAGGCGCGGCCGGTCGGATCGTCCGAGAACGAATAAGACTGCCCGGCCGAGCTCTGGCCCGAATAGTAGCCGCTGAGCGGGGGCTTGGCGTTGAACAGGTTGCTCACGCTGACGTAGAACGCGCTGTCCTGGAGCTTCCATGCCGAACCGGTATCGAAGGTGAGCGTCAGGTTGGTGGTCGCATAGCTGCTGACGTATTCGTCCGCGAACACCTGCGCCTCGACACCGCTGCGGCGGAACTTGTTGCGGAACTTCTCGAACAGGTCGAGCTTGATCGAATCCGTCAGCTGGTAGCCCAGGAACGCGGAAACCTGCACACTCGGGCTGGGCATCAGACCGTTCTGGCCCCAGCCCGCGCCGCCCTGGTCGATCGTCGCGATGCCCGGCTGCTCGTAGTAGATGTGCGGCTGGTAGTTCATCAGCACGCGCAGGCTGAGCGCCTTGTCGAACAGGCGGCCGGCGTAGGAGGCTTCGACGTCGATGCCCCAGGTCTTTACCTTGGCGATGTTTTCCGGCCGGATGTAGAATGCGGTCACGTCGCCGTCGGCGTTGCGTTCGATCAGGTTGCAGTACAGGCCGGTGTTGATGCAGGCCTGCTGTGTGGCGGCGTTGAAGCCCTGTACCGTGGTGATCGCGTCAGAAACGACGGTGTGGTAATAGTCCACGGTGAAGGTCGTGCTGGGCAGGAAGCTTGGCTTGTAGACGGCCCCTGCCGTGTAGGTACGGCCGACTTCCGCGGTCAGATCCGGGTTGCCGTTGTTGATCGACGGCACATAGACAGACTTGTTGCCTGCGACGTCGGTGTAGGTGCCCACGACGACGGTGGTCGGCTGGAACAGGTCGTAGAGCGTGGGCGCCCGGATGTCGCGCGACATGGTACCGCGCAGCTTGAGGTCGTTGTTGACCTCCCACACACCGCCAATCTTCCACGTCCAGTAGTCACCACTGGTGCTGTAGTCAGTATAGCGCGCCGCCGCGTTCAGTTTGAGCGAGCGGAAGAGGGGAACGTCCTTGAGCAGCGGCACCTCGACTTCGAGTGCGGCTTCCTTGACGCTCTGCGAGACGGTGTCGCTGTTGGGGAAGGTGGTGGGATAGAGTGCCGTCGCCGAAGTGGTCGCGGTGGTGGCGCTGCAGTTGTAGGTGAGGTTGGTGCAGTCCGCATAGTCGGTGGCGGTCGCGGTGCTCGATGCGTCGAACGAGACCCGGCGCCATTCGGCCGAGACCGCGAGGTTGACCGGGCCGGCCCAGGTGTCGAACGGGGTGCCGCTGATCGCGGCATCGGCGGCGTCCATGTTGGTGTGCGTCAGGAAGCCGACGCTGCCCAGCACATAGTCCTGCGCGGCCTGGCTCGACGCGGTGGGGCCAAAGAGGTTCAGCGGGACGCAGTTGGCATAGGCCGAGTTGACCAGCGAGGCCGCGCACACGACATTGCCGGTCGCCGGATCGACCACGGCGTCCAGCGCGGCGGCAAGGCGCTGCTGGTTGGGGATGTTGCTGATAACTGTCTTCAGGCGCGAGGACCCGTGCGTGTACGTCGCGTCCCAGTTCCAGTCGCCCAGCTTGCCGTCTATCCCCGCATTCACGTAGATCTGGCGGGTCTTCGACATCGCCTCGATGCGCGGGGCGCCCGACCAGATTTCGTTCATCTTGAAGGTGGTCTGCCCGGCGGCGTCGAGCTGGTCCTGGATGTCCTGCGACAGGAAAGCGTTGTCGGCGCTGATGGTCAGGCCGTTGAGGACGTTCCAGCCGGTGTACGACTTATTCTTCTTGAGGTTGGCGGCGCCTTGCACATAGACGTGGACGTCGTCGGTCAGGTCATAGTCGAAGCGGGCGAACAGCTGCGTCGCGCGCGAGGGAGAGATCATCGAGGCGTCCTGGTAGGCGCCGTCGCCGCCGATCTGGCAGCACGAGGTGTTGGTCGAGGTGCCGGCGTCGAAGGCGCTGAGGACGCCGTTGGCGTTGAACGTCTTGTTGGCCAGCACGCCCGAGGCGATCTTGCCGCCGAAGCTGTAGGCAGCCAGTCGCACGTCCTGGTCCAGCACATAAGGATTGGTCGCCGAGCCCGTGCCCTGCAGCGCGGCCAGGTTGTCCCAGCTGCGCGAACCGACGCGGTGGAGGATGCCATCGGCCTCTCGGTGCTGCACGCTGGCCTCGAAGTGTCCGCGATCGCCGACGTCGAAGCCCGCTGCGCCGCCCATGTTGCGGGTCGCTGCATCTCCGTACTGCGAGAGGCCGGCCTCGGCATGGGCGCGGAAGCCGTTGAACTTCTTGTTCAGCACGTAGTTGACCACGCCCGAGACAGCGTCGGAGCCGTAGACTGCCGAAACGCCGCCGGTGACGACATCGACGCTCTGGATCAGTTCCTGCGGGATCAGATCGACGTCGACGGTCGAGTTGTAGAGCGTGGGCGGAATGCGGTGCCCGTCGAACAGTACGAGGGTCCGGTATGTGCCCAGGTTGCGCAAGTTTAGGACGTTGGCGGCACCGTTGCCGCCCTGCACGCCGGTGGCGTTGGAACCAGGGTTGCTGAACGAATTACGCGAGCCCGAGAACACCGGAAGATTATTCAACGCATCCGAGATCGTGCCCGAAGGGGAGGCCGCCAGCAGCGCTTCGGTCGATACGGTTGTGAGCGGTGTCGGGCTGGCCGAGCCGTCCCTGATGACACGCGAACCCGTGACGATGATGTCTTGAGGCGTTGCGGCAACATCGTCTTCTGCGGCTGGTGCTTTCTCCGCTGGCACGTCCAGCCCCGTTGAACTTTGATCCTGTGCTAGCACGGGGCGTGTCAGTCCGAGAGTGCTCACGCCTAACATGAGGGTGCACACTAGAGCTCTGGAACTCATTGTCTTCCTTCCCAGGTGTCTCTCACGGCGTCAGGCGCAAGGCGCCCGGCTATTGCCCGTGAGTGTTCCCGGTGCTGATGGCACACGCCTTTCGAGGAAGGGGTATCAGTTCTGGACGGTTTCAAATAAGTTTGTCTCCTGGACGCGCTATATCTTGCAGATACGGCGGCGGGCGCTTGGTAAGGTTATCGTGCGAGACACGATGACCTTACCTCATTGCAATGGGGACGTCAGGATTGGTGGCACCGATGCGCAGCGCACTGCGATCGAACACCTGCTAGACGATGTGCGACTTACTAACCATTCCTCTACCCGTCTGTGAACGACAGGGTCTGAAGAGTCGGTTTCCGGTTTCTCTTTGACGGGATGCAGGCGGTGATGCCGCGCTCCGCGAGCGCCTTGCGAAACCAGTCGGCATCGTAGCCTCGATTGCCGAGCAGTGCATCGGCTTTGGGCAAGGCGTCGAGCATCAGGGCAGCGCCTTCATAGTCGCTCATCTGCCCTTCGCTCAGCAGCATGACCAGCGGTCTTCCCTGACCGTCGCAGACGGCATGGAGCTCCGAGTTCAGACCGCCTTTGGTGCGTCCGATACGTCGGGGAACAGCCCCTTTTTGAGCACGCGGGCTGCCGTACGATGCGCCTTGAGATGGGTCGCGTCGATCACCAACTGGTCGGGCTTGCCGGCTTTGGCTGAAAGAGCCGCGAAGATCTTGTTGAATACGCTAAGCCTGCTCCACCGGATGAAGCGGTTATAGATCGTCTTGGGAGGTCCATAATCAGCGGGCACATCGCGCCATCCCGGGCTATTCCTGATCACAAAGATAATACCACTGATGATCCGACGATCATCGACCCGTGGCACGCTGTGCGACAGCGGGAAATACGGCTCGATCCGGCGCTTCTGCGCATCCGACAGTTAGAGCAGATCACTCATGGCGATGTCTCCTCACCCAACCATTGAATCAACCTATCCCCATCCTCGCAACCAATTTAATAGGCCCTGAGCCTAGAGTGTTTCACCAGTATCACCCCGGATTCATGCCGCTTGCCGCACATAGTCTTCAGGACTTCGGTGCCCGCTCAGATCCGCTCCGATACTGAGCTCTGTTCAAACATTAGCCATCATTCTGCCTAATCGTTCCCGCACAGAGGTATTTATGGATCGTATCAAGCCTTAATTCTAAATCGAATACCGGAAAAGGCGGTCCTGTATGGACCATCTTCGCCCTTATGGTCATGCACAGATGCAGCACCGGCTCGATGCTAATCCGGACGCTATACGCATCCGGTGCCAGACTGTCGGGCATCTCTTTGGCATCCTCAAGTCGCGAATGGCCCTCCACGTCCTCGCCTACAACCTCACTCGCGCCCTCAACGTCATGAGACCCGCAATTTGCTGAGACCAATCGCCAGCTAAGACAACGTCGCGTAAACTCGGCCTGGGACGACATCCATCGACCACGACAGCGAAGACGTTTCCGCACAGCCTGGGTCGGTTTCGGACAATCCTGACCTTCGCGAGCAACTTAGAGTGAGGAATGAACAGACTAAGATCGGTACCTGATAAGGCATCGCGTCAGTGATGAGTTTGCTGATTCAAGTTAGGCAAGGGCTGGTGGGCAACCCAAACGTATGCTTTTGGGGGGCGTAGAAGTAAGCTATACAGCAAAAATATCACCCTAATGCATTGAAACAATAGCTAGATTTTCCCTTGCTTGATCTCGTCGACCGCATATGCGGCAGCCCGCGCGGTCATCGCCATGTAGGTGAGTGAAGGGTTCTGCCAGGCGCTTGACGCCATCGCCGATCCATCGGTCACGAATACATTTTCGACCGCATGCATCTGGTTGAAGCCGTTGAGCATCGAGGTGGCCGGATCGCGGCCCATGCGCACACCGCCCATCTCGTGGATGGCGCCCTTGATCGCATAACCCTCGCCGGGACGGGAGACGACCGTGGCGCCGAAGCCCTCGGCCATCTCGACGCTTTGCGCGATGGCGTCGTCCAGCAACTTGCGCTCGTTGGCGCCGAAGCGCAGGGCGACGCGGATTTGCGCGATACCGTCCTTGTCGCGAGCCGCGGGGTCCAGCGTCAGGCGGTTTTCGGCATCGGGCAAAGTCTCGGCGAACAGGTTGAAGCGCAGGCGCCAGTCGCCGCGCTGGCGGGCCTTGCGCTTGAGGTCGTCACCGATGCCCGCGCCGAAAGCCCCCGCTTCCCAGTTGGCACGCGCGGCGTCGAGCTGGATGCCGTAGCCGCGCAGGAACGCGGGCGAGGTGTCGCCCCCGACGTTGCGGAAACGCGGGATGAAATGGTTGGTCGGCCGGAAGCCCGTGTAGTTGCGGTCCTGATAGCCCGGCACATGCGCGACGACCTGCACGCCCGAGGCATGGTCCATGATGTAGCGGCCCAGCACGTCGCTGGTATTGCCAAGGCCGGTGGGGAACGCCTCGCTGGTGGATTGCAACAGCAGCGCGGTGCTGTTGAAGCTCGATGCGCACAGGAAGATCGTGCGCCCGGTCACCGTCGTGGTCGCGCCGGTAGTGGTATTGCGCATGCGCACGCCGCTGGCGCGCCGGGTTGCGGGATCGTGTTCGATCGACACGACGCGGCTGTCGGTCAGCACCGTCAGCAGCCCGGTCGCCTGCGCGGCGGGGAGCGTGGAACTCTGCGTGCTGAAATAGGCCCCGAAGGAACAGCCACGCGCGCACAGGTTACGGTACTGGCAGTTCGAGCGGCCTTCGTCCGGCTTTGCCTCGGTCATGTTGGCGAGGCGGCTGGGAATGAACTTGCGACCGGGATAGTGCGCCTCCATCCATTCCTTGAATTTCTGCTCGACGTGGTTGAGCGCCATCGGCGGCTGGAACTGGCCGTCGGGCAGATGGGCGATCCCCTCGGTGCTGCCCGAGACGCCGATGAAGCTTTCGACATGGTCGTACCACGGTGCAAGGTCGGCGTAGCGGATCGGCCAGTCGGTGCCATGGCCGTCCAGCTTGTTGGCGGTGAAGTCGAGGTCGCTCATGCGGAAGCACTTGCGGCCCCAAACCAGCGAGCGGCCACCCATCACATAGGCGCGGGTCCAGTTGAACGGTGCGTCCTGCGGCGTCTGGTAGGGATGATCCTCCGGTGCCACGAAGAAGCCCGGCGCCTGGGTCAGCGGGTAGAGCGAGGACGCACCGTTGAGGTTGGCGTTGCTCATGCCATAGCCGGCGAGGCCCTCATGAGTGGCGGCGGGATCGCGCTGGGCGCGGTAGTCGAACTCCCAGGGCGCCAGCGTTTCGGTTGCGTAATCGGTGCCGTGCTCGACCATGCGGCCGCGTTCGATCATCGCGACCTTGAGGCCGCGCTGGGTCAGTTCCTTGGCCGCCCAGCCACCGGTGATGCCCGAGCCGATCACGATCGCATCGAAGTCCTTCGAGATACTCATTGGCCAAGCACCGTTTCGTTGCAGTAGTTTCGCCAGTCGGCGGCAAGCTCGATATCGGGCGCATAGCCGCCGGGCACCAGTTCGAAGCGCAGGTCCTGCGAGCCACCGGCTTCGGATGTATAGAAGCCCCAGACCGTGATAGCCTTGAGCAGCCGGTAGGTTGCTCCATCGGCATCGTCCGCGCTGGTGGCGGGCACGCGGCAATCCTTGCGGCCCAGCATCGAGGCGGCGTCAACTTGTGCAAGGACGGTGTGCCGCACGGGCGCGGGGGCTGCCGCGAAGGGCCGGCCCGCAGCCGTGTCGAGCACCCGCTCCAGCCCGTCGATCGAGGTGCGCAAGGCGGCGATCTGCGCTTCGTCGCTGGCGCGCACGGCAATACGGTCGATGAAGGCGGGCACGCCGGCGGCCAGGGCCCCGGGGGTATCCGTGGCCGAGATGATGGTGTCGCAAAAGGCGGACAGGAACCGCATCTGCGGCGCCGTCAGCGCGCTTGCCGCAGGCGCGGGTGCAGCCCATGCCGCCCGCGCACCGCTCAGCGAGAGCGAGGCGGCGAACAGGCCCGAGACGAGGAACAGCCGACGGTCCATGTTACTTCGCGTCCTTGGGCAGTTCGCGGATCGCGATGTTGCGCCAGCGCAGCACGTCGCCCGGCCGCCAGCGCTGCCAGCCGCCATGGACCTGCAGCGCGATCGGTCCCGCCACCATGCCGCCGACCGCATGGTTGGCGGTGTCGGTGGTGTCGCTCACTTGCGTGCCGTTGATCCATACGGTGACATGAGGCACGTCGCCGGCGACGCGGATCCGGACGTGGTTCCATTGCTCCCGCTTCCAGAAGTCGGGAACCGGCTCGATCGGCGGATGCGCATAGTCGGGCTGCGGTTTCGCCGCCGCCTGCGCGGGATCGAGCTTGGGCGAGGTCGCCGGGACGTCACCCACCTGGACGCCGCCTTCACCGATGAAACTGCCCAGGTTCAACCCCGGCCCGGCCGTGTAGGCGCGGTCGCTCGAAACGTAGTCGAGCGTTACCTGATAGCCTGCACCTTCTTCGGTGGTGCGGAAGAATACGCCGCTGTCAGCACTCCAGTCCGGCTTGAAGTCGAAGGAGAGTTCGAAATTGCGGTACTTGCGATCGGTGACCAACTGCCCGCCTTGGCCGGGCGCGCCCTGCATCCCCATCAGCACGCCCTGACGCACCTCGAAGACGGGCGCGGTGCCGTGGCGGGATGTCTTGCTGACGTGCCATCCGGCGAGGTCACGGCCGTTGAAAATTGGCGTGAAGCCCTCGGGAATGGCGACCGGCAGCGGCGGTGCCTTGGCTTTGCCGTAGTCCGGCACCGGCGGCAATCCGGGCGCGAGCGCGCGGAACGGCAAGGTGAGACCCGGCGATATCTCGCGCATCTCGACCCCGTCCTTATCGGGAGCGGCGAGCGCCGGCATGGCTGCTAGGGTAGCATGGCCGGCCAGCAGGGTGGCGATCCGGCGCACGGTCACTTGAGCCCCAGCAGGTAGTCCGCAAGCGCGGCGGCCGCCTTGGGGTCGGAGGTCCCGGCATAGGCCATCTTGGTCCCCGGCACGACGGTGCGCGGCTTGGCGAGGAAGGCCATCAGCGTCTTGCGATCCCACACCAGGTCCGACTGCTTCATCGCCGGCGAGTAGGCATAGCCGGGCAGCGTCCCGGCCTTGCGGCCGCCAACGCGCCAAAGAGTCGGGCCGATGGCGGAAGGAGCCTTGTCGGTGGTCTTGTGGCAGACCTTGCACATGGCGAACTGCGGCGGCGGGGCGCTTTGCGCCGATGCTGCGCTCGGCAGCAAGGTGGCGCCTGCGGCTACGACGGCCGCGCGAATGAGAGTTCTCGTATAAGTCATGGAAGCTCCGTTTCTGTTCTTGCGGCCCGTCCGGCAGGTCATGGCCCACCCGGTTCGAGGTCTATGGGTAGTCGCGTGCAAGGGCGACCCGGCTGCACTGCGCGGCCACTTTCAAGGCCCGTTGCACCGTCGCCTGGCCCGTCACGAAGGGAGAGGTTGCCCCTTTCCGCTCCGCGGCGATCTTCGCGAACGTATCGTCGAACACCGGATGGTTGGACAGCCAGACGTCCGCACCCCGCTGGCGCGCAAGCCCCGCGAACCGCTCGGCCGAGGCGGCCATGCCCGCGTACTGCTCGCGCGTCCGGGTATTGAACGCGGTGCCGCCCCACAGCGCGGCGACATGGCGCTCAGCCCCGTCGTGGACGGGGAACAGCAGCGACAGCGTGCCGGGCGTGTGGCCGGGCGTTTCGATCAGACTGATTACCGTCCTGCCCAGGGCCAGGTCCATCGCCCCATCGACAACGATGTCGCGGCGAGGTTTGGGATCGGTCCAGCGGGTGGTCTGCGCGATCACGTCCCAGTCCTTGCGGCTCGCCACAACCCGCGCGTCGTAAGTGTCCTGCAGGTAGCGCGCGCCGCCGTAGTGATCACCATGGCCATGAGTGACGACGACATAGCGGATCGTCGCCGGATCGAGGCCGAGCGCCTTGAGCCCATCGACGATCTCGGGACCGACCGAGTAATCGAACAGAGCGTCGATCAGGATGAGGCCCTCGTCGGTCTTGAGCGCCCATGCGGAAACGCCCTGCTGACCGACGTAATAGAGATCGTCGAACGCCTTTGCCGGGGGCGAGTACCAGCTCGCCCGATCGGCCACGTTCTCCGCCGGCGGGTGCACGACATCGACGGGGCAGAGCACATCGTAAAGTGCGCGGAGGTCTTTGCCCGCCACCGCTTCGGCGCGGCGCATCTTCGGGTGAGGAGCCGAGGCCGGTGCCGCGGCGCCAATTGCCGTTGCCATCATCGCGGCGATCAGGGCCACGCTACCGATCAAGGCTTGCTTGCGCATCAGGCCGCTTCCACGGCCAGGACATCCTCGCGCAAGCCCATCTCGACCAGCAGCGGCAGGACGTTCTCGCAGAAGTAAGGCAACTCCTCGCGGTAGTTCACGAACGACAGCGCGATGGCGGAGAAGCCGGCCTGCGATATCTCGGCCATCTGCCGTGCGATCGTCCCGGGCGAGCCTACCAGCGGGAAACTGCCGGCCCCGCCGGCGAAACGCTGGCGGTAGAGACGATAGCTTTCGTCATCGTGCGAGCCGGAGAATTTCTGCTTTGAACTCATATGCTGCTCGACCGCATCGTGGTCGGCGTTGGTGAGGGCATAGTCCTCGTAATAGGCCTCGGCCTCAGCGTCGGTGGGGCGGCACACCACGTGGCAAACGGTGCTCACGCCGACCTCGCGCCCGGCAGCGGCGGCGCGCGTGGCGATGTCGGCGATGTGGCGCTTGCCTTCCTCGATCGTGGTGAAGGTCGTGAACAGCTGGTCGCAGGCATTGGCGGCGAAGTCGCGGCCCGGCGGGCTGAAGGCGGCGTTCATCGTCACCGGGCGCGGCCGTTGCAGGGCAACGGGGCGAGTGATCGCCTGCTTCAGCTTGTAGAAGCGGCCGTCGAAGTCGATGGGACCATCGGCGGCGTAGAGCTTCTCGATCACATCCAGCCATTCGGCGGCGCGGGCATAGCCGTCGTCGTCCAGCGTCATGCCAAACATGCCGAACTCGCTCGGATTCCAGCCGCACACGATGTTGAGACCGGCGCGCCCGTGCGAGACGTGGTCGATCGTGGCCAGCGCCTTGGCCGCGAACAGCGGGTGGACGAGCGGCACGTGCACGGTGCTGAACAGCGCGATGCGGCTGGTCGCAGCCGCAAGCGCCGAGGCCCAGGTCAGCGTCTCGAACGACCATTCGCGCGCACGGGTGGCACCGCCGAAACCCTGCCAGCGGGCGATCGGCAGCAGAAAGTCGAGGCCTGCCTCGTCGGCGGTCCGTGCCGCGGCGAGGCAGTCGTCCCAGGCGGCGGTCCAGCGTTCGGGCACGGTGGTCAGCGACAAGCCGCCGTCGGCGTTGCTGGCAAAGGTGCCGAGCTTGAGGCGGTGGGGGCCGAGCATCGGATTCATGCATTATGCTCCATTGGAATGGCGAAGTAGCAGGTGGTGCCGCCGTGCTGCGCGGCGCACCGGGTTTCGGTGGCGGTGACGGGCGAGCCGCTCATGATCGTGCCGACGGCCGAGAGCATCCCGGTCATCGCCGTGCACACAGGCTGCGCCGCGCCGGTCAAGGGGGCCGCGAAGGGGCTGTCCTCGACGGTGACGCGGATGGCGTCCGCTTCGTGGGCTACGGTCCAAAGGCCCCAGCCCAGGTCCGGCGCGGTCTGAGCCACCACCTCGACCAGCGGGCGGCTGGCGGTCTTGTTGTAGGTGCCGGCCGATCGCCCGCCGAAGTCCAACACAGAGGCGTGGAGCGCCGCCAGCATCTCGGCCTGAGCACCGGGCGACAGGCGCATGATTGCACCCATGAGCGCGTCGGGCCGGATCAGCATGTAGCGGATTGCGCCGTCGACCATCTGGCCGGGCACCGCGCTCCAGTCGAGCCGATCGCGGAAGGGAGGGATAGTCGCGCTCATCCCAGGATGCGCCCACGCCCGAGGATGCCGCGAGGATCGAGCGCCTGCTTGATCGCGCTCATCGTCGCCAGTTCGTCGGGCGTGCGCGTGCGCGAGAGCACCTTGCGCTTCTTGAGGCCGATGCCGTGCTCCGCTGAAACCGAGCCTCCCAGGTCGGAGACGATGCCGTAGACGAAGGCCTCGACGGCTTCGACCGTCTCCGCCGTCGCACCCGGCACGTCGGCGATGAGGTGGATGTTCCCGTCACCAAGGTGGCCGTAGACCAGCGCCAGCGAGCCGGGATGGCGCGCCTCCAGGCCTTGGGTGATGCGGCTCGCAGCTTCGGCCAGGTCGCTGACCGCGAAGCTGATGTCGAAGGCGATCATGTTGGGAATGAGGCGCGGGAATTCACCCGGCGCATCGCGCACCGCCCAGAAATCCAGCGCGGCGCGTTCTGACATCGCGACCGCCGCGTCCTCCAGCACTTCCTCCTCGAACATGCGGGCGAGGAAGGCCTCGAACTGCTCGCCCTGCGCCTCTGGATCGGCGCCGTCCGTTTCCAGCAGCACATAGAAGCTGTGGCTCCCCGCCAAAGGACGGCGCAGTTCGGGGAAGTTGCCCAGCACATAGTCGTAGTAGCTCGGCCACATCACCTCGAACGCCGATACCCCGCCGGCGAGTTCGGACTGCGCACGGCGCAGCAGCGTGGTGACGGCCTTGAAGTCGTCCAGTCCGCACCACGCGGTTGAAACCCCCAACGGGCGAGGACGCAGACGCAGGACTACGCGGGTGATGATACCCAGCGTGCCCTCGCTGCCGATCAGCAGGTTCTTGAGATCGTAGCCGCTGTTGTTCTTGAGCATCTTGTGCAGGCCGCTGATCACGCGGCCATCGGCGAGCACCGCCTCGACGCCGAGCACGAGGTCGCGGGTCATGCCGTACTTGATCACGCGGTTGCCGCCCGCATTGGTCGCCAGCACGCCGCCGATGGTGCAGCTTCCCCGCGCGCCGAGGTCGAGCGGGAAGAAGTAGCCCGCCGCCAGCGCGGCTTCCTGAACGCTCTGCAGCACGCAGCCTGCCTGGACGGTCATCGTCGCCGAGACTGCATCGACCTCCTCGATCGCCTTCATGCGCTCCAGGCTGACGGCGATCTCGCCATCGAGCGCGCTGGCACCGCCGGCAAGGCCCGTAAGTCCGCCCTGCACGGTCACCGGCTGCCCGGCGGCGTGGCAGATCGCCATGGCCTGCGAGAGTTCCTCGGTCGAGCGGGGGCGGATCAGGGCGAGGACGTCGCCCGAGGGAATACCGCTCCAGTCGGCGAAGCGGCGCCCGTCTGCTTCTTGTGCGAGCGTGACGATGTCGGGGCCAAGTGCGGCGAGCAGGCGCTCGACGACGTCGGTGGTGGTGGTGGTGGTGGTGGTGGTGGAAAGGGCGGTGGTGTCAGTCATGGGCGGGTGCTCGCGTCAGGAACGAAAGAACTATCGCGGCGAGCAGCATGGTCGCGGCGAAGACGTACATCGGGATATCGAAGGCGCCGGTGGCAGTCTTGATCCAGCCGACGAGATAGGGCGAAAGGAAGCCGGGAATGTTGCCCAGCGCCGAAATCAAAGCGATAGCGGCGGCGGCAGCGGTGCCGGTGAACATCGCCGTCGGCAGGTTCCAGAACACCGGCAGCGAACCCATCGTACCCGCCATCGCCAGCGAGCAGCACAGCATCGCCAGCGGCATGCTGACGAGCGCCGCCGGGCTCACGGCCCAGCCGAAAGCCGAGACCAGCGCCAATGCGATCAACAGCGGGCCGACGTTGCGCAAGCTCGACACCCGCGAAGCGAGGGTGAGCATGGTGGCCGCCCCGACCAGCCAGGGGATGGTGCTGAGCACGCCGATCATCAGCGGGCTGGCGATGCCGGCGCTCTGGATGATGGTGGGCAGCCAGAACACGAAGCCGAAGAACGAAGTGCCGTAGCAGCCGTAGACGAGGCTGAGCGCGAGGACCCGGCCGTTGGTCATGACCGAGGACAGCGGGGCATGGCCAGTTGCGGGGCCGGCTGCGGGACCATCCTGCGCGACGATGGCGGCCAGGCGGTCGCGCTCTGCGGGGGTGAGCCACAGCGCGCTGGCAGGTCCGGCGTCGAGGCGCTTCATGCAGGCGATGCCCAGCAGCACTGCCGGCGTACCTTCGATGATGAACAGCCATTGCCAGCCGGGCAGTCCGCCGAAGTCATGCAGCGTCTCCAGGATCAGGCCGGAGACCGGTCCGACGACGACGCCGGCCACCGCGATCGCGGTCATGAAGATCGCGGTCATGCGGGTGCGCCGCGCGGCCGGGAACCACAAGGTGAGATAGAAGATCACACCCGGGAAGAACCCGGCCTCGGCCACGCCGATCAGGAAGCGCAAGGTGTAGAAGCTGGCGGGCGTGCGCACGAACAGCATCGCGATCGACAGCAGGCCCCAGGTGATCATGATCCGCCCCAGCCACATCGGCGCGCCGAATTTTCTCAGCGCGATGTTGCTGGGCACTTCGAACAGCACGTAGCCGATGAAGAACGTGCCCGCGCCGATGCCGTAGACCAGCTCGCTGAACCCCAGGTCCTTGAGCATGGTGAGCTTGGCGAAGCCGACGTTCATGCGGTCCACCTGGGCGATCAGGTAGCACACGAACAGAAACGGCAGCAGGCGGCGCGCGACCTTGGCGAACAGGGCGGCGTCGCCATCCCCCGCCAAAGTGGACGCTGGGGCGGGCATATCCATGGGTGTGGCTCGTTCCATCTCGTAAAACTGTCACCAATTAAAGGCGTCTGGGGTCGTGGAAGCGAGGGCCGGGCCGGTCATGGCCGACCGGACCCTCGCGGCTGGGAGCTTAGAACTTGAAGCGGACGCCCACCTTGCCGGCGCGGCCGATCGCATCGTAATATGCGAAGTTGGTGGCGCCCACGCCGTAGACGGGAACCAGCGGCGGGTCCTTGTCCAGCAGGTTGTTGATCACCGCGAAGATTTCCACGTTACCCAGGTCGCTGTCCAGCAGCTTGTACTGTGCCGAGAGGTTCACGTAGAGCCGGCTCGGCACGGAATTGTCGTTGATATCGACGCCTTCGACATAGGTGTTGTCGTACTTGCTGGCGCTGATGAAGCGGCCCTGCAACTGCATCCCGAAGCGACCGACATCGTAGCCGAGGTTGGTGTTGACGATCCAGCTCGGCACGCTGGCGACGGTGTTCACCACCTGCCCGTCGAGGCGAGTGGTGACGAGGCCGTCGCTGGTGGTCGACTTGATCGTGTAGGTCGCGAAGGCGCGCAGGCTGACGGTGCCGGGCAGCGAGGAAATTTCGTCCAGCGGCTGGCGGTAGCTGAACTCGATATCCACGCCCCGGTTCTTCAGGCTGGCGACGTTGATGTACTTGTTCGTCACCGAGGTCACCACGTCGCTGCTATTGCGCACGATCTGGCTGCACAGCACGGTTTCGCCCGTCTGGCAGCGATCGAGGATCGACTGGAAGGCCAGCGTCGAAATTGCATCGTTGATCTTGATGTCGAAGTAATCGACCGCAAGGCGCAGGTGCGTGCCCGGCGTCAGGACGATCCCGGCGGTCAGCGTATCGGCCTTCTCCGGCTTGAGCGCTGTGTTGCCTGACGTGATCGTGGGCATGAAGTAGCTGCCGCCGGTCTTGGGATCGCGCAGCGTGTTCTGGCCAAACACCGAGGTGCTGAACAGTTCGGTGATGTTGGGCGCGCGGATATCGCGCGAGCGAGTGGCCCGAAGGCGCAGGAAGTCGTTCACTGCCCAGTCGAGGCCCGCCTTCCACGTCGTGACGCTGCCCGAGGTGCTGTAGTCGGTGTAACGCACGGCACCGGTCACATCGAGGCGCTGGGCGAAGGCCCAGTCCTTGATCAGCGGCACGTTGACTTCGCCGTAGAATTCCTTGGCGTTGTACGATCCGTGCAGCGGCTTGGGGTTGGCATAGTCCCACAGCGAGGCCTGGGACGCCGTATCGGAATCGGCGTTCACCTGCTCCTTCCGGTACTCGGCACCCAGCGCCACCTGGAGCGGCCCGGCGGGCAGTTCCAGAACCTTGCCCTGGATGTTGAAGGCGGCGGCATTCTGCACGGTCTTCTGGCGCAGCCAGGCGGTGCCGGTGAAGTAGTCGGTCGAGGCCGGATTGAAATTGCCGACGCCGAACGGGTTGAACGCCAGGCAGGACGTGCCCGGGTTGGTCAGCGCAATGCGGCACACGGCCTTGCCGGTCGCCGGGTCGATCACCGAATCGAGTGCCTGGCTGAACAGGGCGGACTGGCGCAGGCCGTGGATTTGCGATTCGTACTTGGTCTCGCCGTATTCGTACGAGGCTTCATAGGTCCAGTCGGAGCCGATCTTGCCTTCGGCACCCAGGACGGTGCGGAAAGTGCGGGTGGATAGTTCGGTCGTGACCTGACCGATATCGCCGCTCCAGCGCCCGAAGCTGACCGACGACAGGTTGTTCGCCACCATCGCATCGCGGACCGCCTGAGGCAGGAAGGCGTTGTCGACCGCGATCTTCAGGTTGCCGTAGTTGTAGGCGTTGGCGCTCTGGCCGTTCACCTGGCTGTCCGAATAGGACACGTCGGCGAACAGGCGTAGTGAATCGGTGGCGTCGAAGGCCACCCGGCCGTAGCCGATCTTGCGCTCCATCTTCGGCAGCAGGTCGAAGCCACGGTAGAAGTAGCTGGCGCCGTCGCCCCCGATCATCAGCTGGCTGCCGGCCAGTTGGCCAACGGTGAAAGGCGTGGGCGTGCCGTCGGCGGCGAACTGCACGAGGCGCGAATCGCTGGTGCCGGTGAGCGAGCCCCAGGTCAGGCCCGAAGTGATCAGGCCGCCGTCGGTCTGGCGCGAATCGTGGACGTTGTTGGTGATCACGCGGGTCGGCGTGCCGTTGCCCGGAGTCGGGTTTACGACGAGGCCGGGCTGGCGGCGGCCCCAGTCGCGGGTGAACTGGTCGCCCGCACCTTCGTTGTCGTAGTATTCGCCGGCGGCCATGATGTGCAGGCGATCGTCGAGCAGCGAGCCGCCGACGAGCAGCGCGGCGCGGTATTCGTTGGCGTCGTTCTTCTGCGACTGACCGTACTGGATATCGCCCTGGATCCCCGTGAAGTCCTTCTTCAGGATCAGGTTGACCACGCCGGCCACGGCATCCGACCCGTAGCTGGCCGAAGCGCCGCCGGTCACCACTTCCGTGCGATCGATCAGGATCGAGGGAATATTGTTGAGATCGACCTGGCCGGTGCCGGCGGACGGCACGAAGCGCTTGCCGTCGACCAGCAGCAACGTGCGTGAACTGCCCAGGCCGCGCAGATCGACGAAGTTGGAGCCCGCGATCTGCGAGCGGTTCGACGATCCCTGCGGCGTCTGCGCCGGGCGGAACGAAGGCAGTTCGTTGAGCGCATCGGCGACGTTCGATTGGCCGCGCTGGTTCATATAGTCGGCGCCGAGCACGGTGACCGGAGTGGGTGCGCTGGAGCCGTCCCGGGCGATGCGCGAGCCGGTGACGACGATGTCGCCGGCGGGCGACTCGGCAATGTCGGGGTTCGGCGCGGACGCTTCCTGCGCCAGCGCAGGTGTCGCTGCGGCCAGTGTGAGTGCAAGTGCGCTGGCTCCGAGCCAGCGGTTATGTGCGATCCCTGTATGCATTGGAAACTTCCCTCATCGTTTCGAATACTGATGGGCATAACAGAATATGGATTTGGGTGGCCGTCAAGGGCGTATTTCGCAATTATTTCGCCGAAAACACCAAAATTGAGCATTTTTGCATGGACAAGCCGCTTATGAACCGTATTCTGTTTTTCACTTGCTAGGCAACGTGTCTTGAAAGAGAATACGGATATGACAGTGCATCAGCTCGATCGTGGGGCGCGCGGAACGCCCGCTTACATGGAGGTGCTCGCCCGCATTCAGCGCGGCGACGTGGGGCCGGGGGACAAGCTGGTCGATACCGCGCTGGCCACGGAACTGGGCGTGTCGCGTATGCCCGTGCGCGAGGCGCTGCTGCGGCTGGTCCATGAAGGATACCTCGTCGGCACCACGCGCGGCTTCATGCTGCCTGAATTGTCCCAGAAGGACATCGCCGACATCTTCGAGATCCGTAAGATGCTCGAACCGCGCGCTGCGGCGGCTGCCGCATACAATCTTGACGCGCAGGCCGTGGCCGATCTCGAAGCGGCCTATCGCATGGCCTGCGACGCGGTGGAGCAGGATGAGCCGCTCGCCCTGATGCAGGCCAACACGCGCTTTCGTCAGGCTTGGCTCAACGCCGTGCCTAACCCCCGCCTGGCCGCGACGATCGGCCGCTTCGTCGACCACGTCCAGACCGTGCGGATCGGCACGCTCCACGACAAGGAAACGCAGATGGTGGTGATCGCGCTGCTGACCGACCTGCTGGAAGGCTTCCGCGTCCGCAATTCCATCGCCGTCTACGATTCGATGACCCGCTTCGTCGATGTCGCGCAGGGGCGCTTCTTCGCACTGATGGAGAAGACGCGGGCCGATTTCGACAACAAGGACATTGTCTCGGGCGGAGCTCTCTGAATTCGCCTCCAGCCGGACCCCATTCAAGCCGGATCTATTCAAGGATGTACATGACCACCCTCAATCCAGTGCTCGCCAATGCGAGCGACATGCGCGCGGCTCTCAAGGGCGGGGGCATGATCACATCGTGGTTCGCGATGGGTTCGGTGCCGCTGATCGAGATCGGCGCGATGGACTATTTCGACGCCGCCATCATCGATCTCCAGCATGGCCTGTGGGATCGCATGACCTCGCACCTCGCCGTGAGCGTGCTGGGCCCCAAGCCGGCGATCATGCGGGTGGCTGCCAACACCATGCCGGCGATCGGCGAAGCGCTCGACAGCGGCGCCGAGGGCGTGTTGGTGCCGTTGGTCGAAACGGCCGAGCAGGCCCGCGCAGCGGTGGCTGCAGCCACGTTCCCGAAGGACGGCATCCGTTCGGGCGGCGGCGTGCGCCCGCTTGCGGAAGGCTTCACCCGCTATCACAAGCGCAGCATCAATCCGCTGATCGGGGTGATGATCGAGACTTCCGCCGGCGTCGACAATGCGGCCGAGATCGCGGCGGTCGACGGGGTCGATTTCGTCTTCATCGGGACCGGCGACCTGGCGCTGTCGCTCGGCTGCTTCCCGCAGATCGACGAGCGCCACGAGCAGGCATGCCAGAGCGTGTTCGAAGCCTGCAAGCGTGCCGATACGCCGTGCGGTATCTTCACCACCACTGCCGAAGCCGCCGCAGCGCGGATCGAACAGGGCTACGCCATGACCGTAGCCGCGAACGACGTCGACATTCTCCTGCACGGGTTCGCGCAGGCCGGTCAGGCCGCGCGCAAGGTCGCCGCGCACGCCTGACCGGGAAGGCCCGACGCTCCGGCGTCGGGCTTATATAGTTCAATGCTGAAATAAAACGGGGGCGGAGCTCAAGGTGCCAGCGCGAGGCAAGGCGCGCATTCATCTCTTGGACAAATGGGGGGAAACATCATGCTTTCCAAATTGCATCTGAGGTACGACGTTCTGAGCTGCACGGCCAGTTTCGCTGCGTTGTCGGTCGCTCTGGCCAGTCCTGCGACGGCGCAGGTTGCAGTGCCGGTGGGGGCACAGTCCGCTGCAACCGATGCCGAAAGCCCGGCGCCTGCCGGCGATATCGTCGTAACCGGCACCCGCATCGCCCGCGATGGTGCATCTTCTCCCACGCCGCTCACCGTACTGGGCGGCGACTACCTCGCTGCCCGGGCGACCAGCAACGTCGCCGATGCGCTCAATGAACTGCCTTCGTTCCGCGCCACCACCTCGTCGGCCAGCACCAGCTCCACCGCGACGCAGGCCGGTACGAACTTCCTCGATCTGCGCGGCCTTGGAAGCAACCGCACGCTGCTGCTCGTCGACGGCAAGCGCCACGTGTCCACCGCGATCACCGGCCAGGTCGATATCAACATGATCCCGACGCTTCTGATCGACCGGGTGGAGGTCGTCACCGGCGGCGCTTCGGCGGTCTATGGTTCGGATGCGGTCGCGGGCGTGGTCAACCTCATCTACAAGAAGAACTTCACGGGTCTGGAAGGCGATGCGCAGTACGATGTGGCGCAAGTGGGCGATGCGCAAGGCTATCGCTTCGCGCTGCATGGCGGCACCGCCTTCCTGGAGGACCGTCTCCACGTCTCCGGCGCGGTCGAGGTGTTCCACAACGACGGTATCGGCAGCATGTATACGCGTGACTGGGGACGGCGCGAATACGGCATCCTGACCAATCCCGCGCGCGTCACCAATGGCCTGCCGGTGCGCATCATCTCGGACCATGTCCGCACTTCGACGATGACGCCTTACGGTCTCGTCACCTCGGGTCTGACCTACGGCGACCTGACCGGGACCACCGACGCCCGCCGCATCCAGTTCGCGGCCGATGGGACCCCGGTGCCCTTCAATCAGGGCACGCTGGCCGGTTCGCAGTATATGATCGGCGGCGACGGCGCTGGCCAGGGCTTCCTCAGCGACTTCTCGCTCGCACCGCGCATCTCGCGCCAGTTGGCCAGCGGCGACATCCACTATGACGCTGGCGACGGGCTGGAGTTCGGCACCGCGTTCTACTACGCCCGTTCGCGCGCGTCGGGACAGGCGATCGCGCCATTCGACTTCGGCACGCTGACGATCCAGCGCGACAATGCATACCTGCCCGCGGCGCTTGCGGCGGCGATGGACGCCAAGGGCCTGACCAAGCTCGGCTTCGGACGCCTGTCGCTCGACGTCGGGCCGAACACGTCCGACAACACCACCCAGACCTACCGCTCGGTCACCGACGCCAAGGGCCGCATCGGCGCCTGGAAGTGGGACGCCTACTATCAGTACGGCAAGACCGACTATGTCGGCCGCTTCAACGGCGTGCGCAACAATGCGCGCTACCTGGCCGCCATAGATTCGGTCATCGACCCCGCCACCGGCAAGGCGGTGTGCCGATCGACCTTGACGGCGCCGGGCAACGGCTGCATCGCCTACAACCCGTTCGGCGATACCAATTCGACAGCAGCCAAGGAATACGTGACGGGCGACCAGTACTATCACCTCGTCACCCAGCAGCACGTCGCGGCGGTGAACTTCACCGGCCCCGTCGCGGAACTGTGGGCCGGCCCACTGGCCGCATCGCTCGGCGCCGAATATCGCCACGAACAAGCGAGCGCCACCGCCGATGCGGCTTCGATCGCCGGCGCCTATGCGGCCGGCAACTACAAGCCGATCGACGGTCGCTACAGCATCAGGGAGGCATACCTCGAAATGGAATTGCCGGTCGTGCGCGACCTGCCGTTTGCCAAGGCGATCGACCTCAACGGCGCGGTCCGCTACGCCGACTATTCGACCAGTGGCGGCTACGTGACCTGGAAGCTGGGCGGCACCTGGGATATCGGGTCGGGCCTGATGGTGCGCGCCACCCGATCGCGAGACATTCGCGCGCCCAACATCTCCGAACTCTACGCCTCGTCCGTTACACGCATCACCAGCGTGACCGATCCGCAGAACGGCAATGCCTCGATCTTCATTCCCACGCTGACCTCGGGCAGCACCGCGCTCAAGCCGGAGAAAGCCAACACTTTCACCGCCGGCGTCACTTACGCGCCGACCTGGATCAATGGCGTCCAGCTTTCGGTCGACTACTACGACATCAAGATAAACGACGCCATCACCAGCCTGACGGCGCAGAACATCGTCGATCGCTGCTATGCCGGCGACCAGAGCCTGTGCGGCCTGGTGGTTCGTTCGGGTGGTACGATCTCGCAGATCAACATCAACCAGATCAACCTCGCCTCGTTCGCTACCGCCGGCGTAGATTTCGAGCTGTCATATTCGACCGATCTGCTGGGCGGCCGGTTCTCCTGGCGCAACCTGCTGACGTACGTGGACAAGTTCGAACAGAGCAATGGCGCGGTCGTCACCAACCTTGCCAACCAGTTCAACGGCGCGGGCGTAGCGCGCTGGACCGGCAACTCGACCATCGCCTACCAGCACGGCCGCGTCGGCGGCTCGCTGGTCGGGCGCTTCGTGGGGGCGGGCAAGTACGACAACCTCTTCGTCGAGGGCGTCGATATCAACGACAATACCGTGTCCTCGCGGTTCTACCTCAACCTCAACTTGCGCTACGACCTGACCGATGACGGTTCGGTGCAGATCTACGGCGTCGTCAACAACCTGCTGGACACCGATCCCTCGATCGCGCCGCAGACGACGACGGTAACCAATGTTGCCTACTTCGACGAAGTGGGCCGCGCCTTTCGAATTGGTGCGAAGTTCAAGTTCTGACCTGACGGGGGCGCCGTGCCGCGGCAGGCGCGGTGCCCCACCGGACGAGACAACAAGGAGTGAAGGCAGGCATGTTTGGCAATGGATCTCTGCGCAAGGCACTCGCGCGATCGAGTGCGATCCTGACCGTAAGCTGCGGCATTGTCGCCGCGGCCTGTGCCCAGACCAACGTACCCGTGGCACCCGCGTCGAACATCCAGACCAGCACGCCTGACGGCCGCTCGCGCGAAGTATTGCCGATCGTCGACAGCCCGTTTCGCGGCGTTACCGGGACCACCGTTGCCGAATCGCGTCCCGACTGGCCGGTGCCCGTCGCCGCACCGGCCGGGGCGCCCAATGTCCTGCTGATCATGACCGACGACGTCGGCTTTGCGGTGACCTCCGCGTTCGGCGGCGCCATTCCCACGCCCAATCTCGATCGCCTCGCCAAGCGGGGCGTGCGGTACAACAACTTCCACACCACCGGCATGTGCTCGCCCACCCGCGCGGCGCTGCTGACCGGGCGCAACAGCCATGCGGTGGGCAGCGGCGCGGTGACCGACGTGGCGTCGGGCTATCCGGGCTACAGTTCCATCATCCCGCGCAGCGCCGCTTCGATCGGTGAAGTGCTGCGCGACAACGGCTACAACACCGCCTTCTTCGGCAAGCACCACAACATTCCCTCATGGGAATCCTCGCTGTCAGGCCCGTTCGACCACTGGCCCACCGGGCTCGGCTTCGACTATTTCTACGGGTTCGTGATCGGGGATACCAACCAGTGGAACCCCCGCCTCTATCGCAATACCCTCTCGGTCGACGCACCGGCGCTGCCGCAGGGCCAGACGCTGGATTTCGCGCTGGCCGATGACGCGATCCACTGGATCCACCAGCAGAAGGCGACTGGCCCGGACCGTCCATTCTTCGCCTACTTCGCGCCCGGCAGTGCCCATGCGCCGCACCAGGCCCCTCCCGAATGGATCGCCCGCTTCAAGGGCCGGTTCGACAGGGGCTGGGATTCGCTGCGCGAAGAGAACTTCCAGCGCCAGAAGCGCGAAGGGGTGATCCCGGCTAATGCCACGCTGACGCCGCGCCCGGCCGAAATCCCGGCGTGGTCCTCGCTTACACCCGTGCAGAAGCGGGTCTATGCCCGCTACATGGAAGTGTTCGCGGCGATGATCGCCTATCAGGACGCGCAGGTCGGCCGCATCCTCGACGAACTCGACCGCATGGGCCAGTCCGACAACACCATGGTCCTCTACCTCGTGGGCGACAACGGCCCCAGCGGCGAGGGCGCACCGGCCGGGACGCTCAATCAGGTCCAGCACATGAGCCATGATTTCGAGCAGAGCGCCGAAGAAGTGGCCGGGGTGATCGACACAATGGGCGGGCCGGACACCATCGAGCTATATCCCGCCGGGTGGGGCTGGGCGATGGGCACGCCGTTCCGCTACATGAAGCAGTTGTCCTCACACCTCGGCGCCATCCGCAACGGCATGGTCGTGTCGTGGCCGGGGCACCTGAACGATACCGGGACAGTGCGCACGCAGTTCGCCCATGTGACCGACATCTTCCCGACCATCCTCGAAGCCGTGCGCCTGCCGGTCCCTCGCCAGGTCAACGGCATCGATCAACAGCCGGTCGACGGCGTAAGCCTCGACTACACCTTCACCCATCCCCGCGCGCCCGAGCAGCACAAGGTCCAGTACTTCGAGATGTTCGGCAACCGCGCGATCTATGCCGACGGCTGGATGGCGAACACCACCCCGCGCCGGATGCCCTGGGAAATGGGCAATCCCGGCGGCAACCCCTACACCGACTACAAATGGGAACTCTACGATCTCGCCAGGGACTTTAGCCAGTCCCGCGACCTGGCCAGCGCCAATCCCGCCAAGCTGACGCAGATGCAGGCGTTGTGGCTGGAGGAGGCGCGGCGCAACCACGTGCTGCCGCTCGACGACAACCTCGCGAAGTCGCGGCTCGGCGCCTCGCATGCCCACTATGCCTCGGGGCGCACCTCGTTTGCGTACTGGGGCGGGAACCTGAGCATCAGCGAGAACCAGGCGCCCAGCTTCCGCAGCCGTGCATTCACCATCTCCGCCGACGTGACGCTCGACGTCGAGCGCGCCACCGCGCCGATCCTGGCGCGCGGCAGCCGCTTTGGCGGTTGGGCGTTCTATCTGCGCGATGGCGTGCCCGTTGTGCGTCAGGCCTATACGCAGCGCCCGCAGGATCAGGCCGAGATCGTCGGCAAGATCGCCCTTGGTCGTGGCGCTTCGAACATCGGGTTCGCATTCACTCCGGACGGAGCCGGCAAAGCGGGCGGTACGATGTGCATGACCGTTAACGGTGCCGAGGCAGGGTGCAGCCATCTCGATTATGCCGACGTCAAGGATGCGGGCCAGGGCGAGACTATGGACATCGGCATCGACACCGGTGCGCCTGTATCCACGGACTATGCGGCCAATGGTCCGTTTCCGGGCGCAATCCACAAGGTGCAAATCGAGCTTACAGGCAAGTCGGAAGCCGAAAAAGACAAGAAATTATAATAAATTAACTATCAGTATAAATAACTATCATGATAATGCAGGATTTGTTCTCACGATTTCGTGAACGGATTTTTCGCTCCGTGGCATCCTTATGCGTGTCGTCATTTGCATGGTTCGCCTAGATCTGTATAAAGTTTGTGCTATTCATAAGGTGGCTGGATAATTTATTCTGAACGAAGCATCTCTGTGCTCCTGGTCGCGGCAACGGGCTGTCAGGCTTCGTCACCGATGCAATAGCGTTCGAAGCGAATGACCCACGAGGGAGGAGGCATTTCGATGAGGAGGAGTATCGGTCAGCGCAGGTAAAGAAACGACGGCTTTCAGATCCGGCGTTACAACTCATGAGTATCCGAAATAGCGGTGCCAACGGAAGGCAGGTTCGCTCCCACGGATCGTCCGGAATCGACGCGTTCCAATGTCGCCGCTTGCCACCAACCACAGCCGTTCCTTCTATCGATCCGTTAGCCTGCGTGGTGGCGCCGAAGGTTACGCCGTGAGATATACAGATGACGCCGTGAGGAACTGCTGATGGAAGAGCAAGATATTGATGCCGACCGGATCGATGACGCGGTGCTGGCATTGATGTTTCTGACACTGCACGATCTGGATCGGTTGTCAGGGGCCTATAGGGCCTGGAAGTCCTTTGATTGATCTGCCTTAGGACGTTGCACGAACAAGGGTTGATCCACGATCCCGTGGGTAAAGCCAAGTCGGTGGTGCTTACGCCATTCGGCCGCGAGCGCAGCGAACAGCTCTTTCACCGCCTGTTTTGTGTTCGCGGCGAGCCCTTGCTCCAGTAGCGCCTTCGGCCGTCAGGCTTTAGGCAGCGCGACGCCAAGCGGCTTTCCTATGCTAATCCTGCGCCGACACATCTCTTTCCTTTGGCGCGTGAGATACCCGCTATTTCGGGGAAGGCGAGGACGAGAGGGAGTGGCATCTCAGGGTCGTGCTCTGATCGCGCTCTACTTCCACTCCGCGTCAGCCGTGCCACTTGGGGGCGTCTCGTCGGCATAGCCGAGAGACATGCGTGACGGGCAGCATCCTTCTGAGAGCAGGCCGGACGAGCGGCTTTGCCGCTCGTTAGTGGTCGCGACACCTCCGGCGCGCGGCGGCGCAGGGCCTTTGGCGGCATCAAAGTGATTGGTGGGCGTCGCAGCCCTATAGCCCCGCTTCGCCGCGGTGCAACCCGTCCGCCTCGCTTGCCGGGTCCTCCGCTTCGTCGCGGCCTTGTCAGGTGCGCCACGCCTTGGCCGGCGGGGCTAATGATCGCAGCATTCGGCGCTGCGGCGCCAAGGCCAGTTGAAATAGCAGGAACGATACTGTTTATATGCACCTCCGTCCGCGTCAGGAGCGGTAACGGAAGACTTCAGGACATCACGCGGACCAACCCCAAACTCGTCGGCGAATCCGGTGTGCGCATGAAGGTGCTTTCGGGGGTGGCGCGGAACTGCTGCCTCTGAAGATTTGCGTTGACGGCTATGGTTTGCGGGCTTCATTCACCGAGTTGGGCGGCAGATAGCGTCCGGCCAGATGATACCCTTCATGCCACGCGATCGCATTGAAGATCAGGGATGATCCGATCTCTACCGTCAAAACCTCAAGCAGCCAGAGAAGATGTCGGATTTGACTTTCCACCCCACTACGACCACCCGGTCACCATCGATTATCGGCAGCATGGGAGCGGGATATCGGAACCACTCGTGGCCAATCCGGAATGTGATGGCGTGAAAATCGGTGAGGGGATGTTGGTGCTGACGTCGCTCGATCGAGGTCACCGCGCCCTTCCGAACGATTCAGGGATTGAGCCAGGTCATTGGCCAGTTCCCATCTTGCCGCAGCCCTCGACCTTCGCCTCGGTATTCGTCCTTTGGGTTCCGATTTGAGCCTGGGCTGCGACAACGAGGATGTCGAAGCAAGCCGCAGATTGACGGTCTGCCCGTTGATCCGACCATCGTCAAACCAGACGCCCCCGCCTCTGATCTAAGTAACCCTTTGCGGATCAACGGCAAAATAACCGGCCGGGATATGTGTGAAATGGATGTTGCCCGAGCCGGTAAGGTCGGTGGTGCACCCGTTCCTGGACACTTGGTTCTCAGCCTCTGCGATCGCTGCTTTCAGTGTATCCACCGGGATTGATTGGAACGCGATCAGCACCTGTTTGCGGGTAGCCTTAAGCGCGAAAATGCTGACGCTGCGGCTGACCGAATTGCAGGCGCTCGCGCTCATGGAAATGGTGATGTATTCTCGTTCGGAGGTGCGGGCCTACGAACTGACCATGCGTGGTCAGATGCTGCACAAGGTCTTGAGAGTCGTGCGAGAGCTGGGGCAGGGCAGCCTCTTCGTCGACCGAAGTTGTCGTATTCAAAGGACGGGTGCCTGAATGAAAGGGCCGTTCAATGGGTCTCGACGTGCGAATGTCGCTCGACAAGGCTAAGTCTTGAAGGCGAGAGGGCTCCTCCGGTCGAAACGGTTTGTCCGCCATCGCGGGTGGTAAGCCGCCAAGGGCCAGTTCTGCCAAAGGTTGCCAGGCGGGGATGGCAACCAGCCGTTCGGCTATGCGCTCCTTTTCGTCTTTCAAACCGCCATTTTGCATTCCTTTAAGCTCTCGCCTTATTTCTCTTGGTTCCGATCAGAGTGGCAGGATCATCTTCAGCCACAGCCGTTCGCCCTGCGGTCGGTACTCGGCATGGAATTCATGCTGCCAGGTGCCGATGATCTGCGCCTTCCCGACCTGATAGCTGACCGACGGCCCCGCCGCGAAGACCTTGCCGCGAAAGCCACGCAGGGCATCGATGGTGGCTTGCGCGCCCGCGTCGGAAACCTTGTCATCGCTCGTCTGGGTGTAGAAGTAGCCTGCCGCGCCCAGCTTCAGCTTGCCGATCTGCTGGCCCACCGCGAAGTCCGCGTGGAATTCGTCGCCTGACCGATAATCGGCGCCGGTCGGGTTGAACGGCGTGATCATCGCGTCCCGGTTGCGGAAATTCATGTCGTACATCAGCTTGAGATCGGCGGAGAAGCCGCTCTTGCCGTAATAGGCGAAGGCGACGACAGGTTCGACGCTCCAGTAATTGCGGCCGATGTTCGACAGCTTGCGTGGGTTGTAGCGGCCCACCGGCACCGTCACGTCGACGCCCGTGGTGATGTGGACGCCGCTCGGGAAGTGCCAGCCGAGCATGACCGGATCGACGATGATGTCGCCGATGCCGGTCGTCTCGTCCGCCATGCCCGCCGCGCCGACGCGCAGGTTCACCACCGGCACGATCGCCTGCATTGCCCAGCTCGCGCCGAGGATGCGTTTGTCGGTGACGTGGACGATGCGCGCGATCGTAGCGTCGGCGCGGGCGTGGAAGTCTGGCAACTGACCGGAATCGCCGTTGCCGTCGTTGAAGCGGTCGGCATCGTAGTGCTCGACGTAGCCGAGCAGGTAGGTACCGGGTGGGGGCAGGGCGGCTCCGGAATAGCCCTCGGCGCCGTTGGGGTAGACGCCGCCGCCCGCCTCGGTCGCCAGCGCGGGATGCGCGGCCAGTGCGCCTGCGGCCAGAGCCAGCTTCAGCGCAGTCTTCATCGTCCTCATGGTCATGATCTTTCCCTGTCGTTGTTTTGAGTGTCTGGTCAGGCGGCCCGCTCGATCTGCCGGTATTGTCCGCCGTAGAAGAGCAGTGGTTCCTCTCCGGCGCCGCCGCGCTGTGCGTGGTGCAGCACTTCGCCCACGAACAGGCCGTGGTCCCCGGCGGGGAAGACGTCGCGCAAGGTGCAGACGAGATGAACGAGCGCCCCCTCGATCAGCGGCACGGCGCCGTGGCGGGTGAAGGGGATTTCGGCCTCCCCCGGCCGTCCGGCGAAGTGGTTGGACAGCCCCTGCTGCTCTGCACCCAGGATGTTGAGACCGAATTGCCCGCCCTCGCGCAGCATGGCGGCCATGCGTGCGTGGTTGCCGATGCTGACGAGCACCAGCGCGGGGTCCAGCGACACCGAGGTGAAGCTGTTCGCGGTCATCCCGTGGACCGCGCCGTCACGCTCGCAGGTGACGATGGTGACGCCGGTGGCAAAGCGGCCGAAGGTACGGCGCAGTTCGATACGGTCCATGGCTCACACCGTTTCCGCAAGGAAGGCCGCGGTCAGCGCCGGGTCGGCGATGGTCGGGAAGAACCCGCGCGGATCGTCGAAGTTGTTGGCGAACCAGTGCGCCACGCGCGGCTGTGCTCCGGCCGCGCCGAGCAGTTGGACCATATGCTGCGGCGGGGGCTGCAGCATGCCGTTGGTCCATGCGACCACATCGCGGGCATAGTCCCAGTAGCGGTCGAAGGTGCGCTGCATCCACGCCGCGTCGAAAGCCTTGTCCTCGTTTTCCCGGATCGAGGCGAGGTAGGATGCGGCGCACTTGGCGGCATTGTTGGCGCCCTGACCGGTGATCGGATCGTTGAGGCAGACCGCATCGCCCACGCCCAGCGCCTTCGCGCCCGAGGGCAGCGTCAGCACCGGCTTGCGCACCGTCGGCGGGAAGCGGCCGCAAAGCGCACCGAGATCATCGGTCAGCGTGCAGTCGCGGCTGCGCTCGTACTCCCAGGGCAGGAAGCGCTTGAGAATGTGCTGGCTGATCTCCAGATGCTCCTCGGGGCTGGCCCCGGCGCTCCACAAGTCCATCGGGCCGCCGGGGATCGCCTCAAAGACCATGATCTCGCACGGGCCGCTCAGCGTCAGCGCAGGGAACACGAAGTATTCGCCGATGCCCGGGATCAGGTTGAAGTTGACGGCGCTGTATTCCTCACGCGGGCGCATGCCGTGAACATAGGTGAGCGCGAGGCTGCGCATCGGCCTGTCGAAGGAGGACTTTTCCGCGTCCCTCTCGAACAGCCGCCCGACTTCGCCCTTGCCCGAGGCGACGAGCACGAGATCGCATTCGCGCGCGAGGTCTTCCAGTTCAGCGATCCCGGCATCGACGATGCGCAGTTCGCCGCCGCGCGCCTCGAACTCATCCATCCAGCGCGGCATCTTCACGCGCTGGTCCACCGACTGCGCGGGCGCATCGAGACGCGCCGACCAGTCGAGCAGTTTGTCCGGACCTTCTCCCGCCAGCGCAAAGCCGATGCCCTCCACCGGCGGGCAGGCCTCATCCCAGAACGCGAGGCCCAGCGCTCTCTCGTGCGAGCGGGCGGTGTCGAACATGCACTGGCTCGACGTGACGCGCCCGGCGGCGATCTGCGCGCCGGTGAGGTTGGAGAGCATGACCACCTGATGGCCGCCGTCCAGCAGCCCGATGCCCAGCTGCAACCCTGCCTGTCCTGCTCCCACGATGCCGATCTTGGTCATCTTGCCCAGCCTTTTCCTGTGATTGATCGAATGACCACAGGATAGGCACGGCGGCCGCGCGGGCTCTATGCAACCAGTGCAGCCGCCATTCGGCCAGTGCCGAAATCAAATGCCGAAATCAGATGACGCTGCCCGAGCCGCCGGTCAGCTTGGCGATGGCCGGCCCGGCCTGCTCCGGCCCCATCGCCAGATAGCCGCCCTCCACCCGCAGTTCGGAGCCCGTGGTGAAGCTGGCATGGTCCGAACACAGGAACAGCGCTCCGTCTGCCACTTCCTCGGGGCGGCCCAGCCGCCCGAGCAGGTGGAACTCGGCCGCCACCGCATCGGCCTTCGCCAGATCGCCGCCCGAAAGCCCCGCGATCGGGTCAGACCATGTCCACCCCGCCACCAGCGCATTCACACGGATACCGTGCGGCGCATAGTCCAGCGCCTGCTGCCGGGTCAGGTGCAGGATGCCCGCCTTGGACACCGGATAAGTCCATCGCCCGGCCTGCGCGGCATGGCTGCTGATGCTGGCCATGTTGACCACGCTGCCGCGATTCTGCGCCAGGTAGGGCCGCGCCATCTCCACCAGGATCGCCCCGCTGACCAGATTGACGTCGAGCGTCTCCAGCCACTCGGCCCTGCTCGATGCCGCGCCGTTGTCAACGTAGGAGCAGGCGTTGTTGACGATGCAGTCGATGCCGCCGAACCCCTCCACCGTGCGCGCCACCAGTGCGGACAGCGCGGCGTCGTCGCGAATGTCAGTCTCCACCGCCAGCGCCCGCGTGCCCAGTTCGCTCGCCAGTTCCTCAGCCGGAGCGCCTGAGCGCGCGGCGATCACCACGTTCGCGCCTTCCTCGTGAAAGCGCCGGGTCAGCACCTTGCCGATGCTTGCTGCGCCGCCGGTGATGATGACTGTCCTGCCTGCGATACCCTTCATGTCGGTCGTCCTTGCCATGCTTCGATGGCGCCGGTCTGATACCGGCGACGGGCGCGGGGAAGGCATCGCAGCGCCTGCCGAGCGTTTTGCAGCGCCACGCGCACAGGCCCTGCACTTTGCGCATGGTTGCGGTCCTCAAGCGGGACTCCTTGTCCGATGGAATGGTTGCAGATGGCAGCATTCCGTGATGTACTTTCGCCATAACGATGACGGGCCGAAAGCCCGACCATGACGGGGAGCACAGGCTCATGCTGGACGGGACATTCCGCCCGCTGAGCGGCCATCGCCTGTTCGCGTCGACCGATGTCGACGATGCACGCGACACGGTCGCTCGGATCTATTGCGAACATCGCCTGACGCCGTGCGAGCGCGGCGGGCGGGTCGATGCCTGGCAGAACGCGGTGCGGCTCAAGCGCACCACGCTGAGCGCGATGAGCTACGGCGCCGATGTGCGCGTCGAGCCGTCGCGGCTAAGCGACTTCTATCTGTTGATGCTGCCTTATTCGGGCAAGGCGGAAGTCGAGGCGGGCGGACGGCTGGTGGCCGCGCACGGCGAACTCGGCACGATCCTCAACCCGACCGAACAGGTGGCGATGCGCTGGTCCGCCGATTGCGCCAAGCTGATGGTGCGCATCGAGCGCGCCGCGCTGGAGCAGCAGTTGTCCGCGATGCTCGGCCGCCCCTTGCGCGAACCGCTCAACTTCCGCCTCGCCATTCCGAAGGACGGCCCCGGCGCCAACTGGTGGCCTTTCGTGCAACTGCTCATCAGCCATGTCGAGCATCAGGGGCGCAGCGGTGCCAATGCGGTCAGCCTCGAACTGCTGGAGACGGCGCTGCTGACCAGCCTGCTCGAAGGGCAGGTGCACAACTATTCGGACAGCCTGCACTCGCGCGCCTGCACCGTGGCGCCGCGCCATGTCCGGCTGGTCGAGACCTTCATCGAGGACCACGCCGCCGACCCCATCGGCATCGAGGATCTGGTGAAGGCGAGCGGCGTCAGCGGCCGCGCCCTGTTCGACGGGTTCCGCCGCTTCCGCGACACCTCGCCGATGGCGCACCTGCGCACGGTGCGCCTGCGCCGCGTGCGCGACGACCTGCTCTCGGCCAGCGAGGGTGTTACGGTTTCCGCCGTCGCCAGCCGCTGGGGCTTCTTCGAATTCGGCCGCTTCGCCGGGCAATACCGCCAGCTGTTCGGCGAAACGCCCTCGCAGACGCTGCGCCGCCGCTGAAACGGAAAAACGGGCGCCTCCCGCTTGGCAAGCGCCCGTTTCATCCCATACCCATACCTTCGTCATTGCGAGCGTAGCGAAGCAATCCAGGGCGGCGTAAAACTGCCCTGGATTGCTTCGCGGCGTCGCCGCTCGCAATGACGACCCTTTGAGGTCGATCAGAACGAGTAGCGCGCACCGATCTGGAACATCCGCGGCGGCTTGTACGAGACTTCGTTGCAGCCGCAGAACGTCGCGAGGTCGAAGCCCTGCACGCCCGCGCGCGCGTCGGTCAGGTTGCGCACCGCGAAGGTGATGTCCCACGGGTCCAGCTTCCAGCTCACGCTGGCGTTGACCATCACGTAACCGCCGAACTTGTCGGCCGAGAAGTTGCGCAGGTTGTAGTAGAAGCTGCTGGTGTACTGCGCATCGCCGCCCACCGACATCCGCCCGCCCAGCGCGTCGAAGCCGTAGCGGATGATGCCGGTGGCCTGCAGGTGCGGGGCGTAGACCGGCTCCACGTCGCGCACGATCGGGCCGTCGACGCGCAGCGGCACATCCTTGACCTTGGCGTCGAACCACGAGAGCGAAAGGCCGGTGTCCAGTCCGTCGAGCGGCTGCGTGAACACTTCCGCCTCGATCCCGTAAGTGCGCGCATCGGCATTGATGACCACGCCCGAGACGCCGGTGAACAGGAACGCCTGATAGTCCTTGTAATCGTAGTAATAGGCCGAGACGTTGAAGCGCGAGCGGCCGTCCGGGAACGTGTACTTGAAGCCGCCTTCGTAGCTGGTCAGCGTCTCGCCCTTGTAGGGGATCGCGCTTGTCGGCACGGCAAGGCCGCCCGCCAGCTGCGCGTTGTAGCTGCCCGCCTTCACGCCGCGATTGACGCCAAAGTAGAGCATCAGGTCGGCGTCGGGGCGGTATTCGATCTGCGCCTTGCCCGCCCACAGCGTCTGCCCGCGCTTGTCGGTATAAGGGGCGCCGTTGTCGGGGCCGATCACGATGGGCGTGCCGGTGTGGACCTTGCGCGAATCCGGCGTGCTCCAGATGCCCTGGAAGAAGGCGTAGTCCTTCTGCTCGCGGATCACGCGGCCGCCCAGGATCATCGTTAGCTTCGGCGCGAACTTCCATTCGACCTGGCCGAAGGCGGAATAGGAGTCGGTTTTGAGCCGCGCATCGACGCCAAGGTCCATCGGTGCACCCGGCACCACGCTGCCGACCGGGAACTTGAGGCCATTGAGCGAGTGGTTGTCGATGTGCAGGTAGAAGCCGCCCGCCACCCAGTTCAGGCTGTCGGTAGACCCGTTGAGGCGCAGTTCCTGCGAATAGGTGTTGGCATTGACGCCCGCATAGTTCGCCGCCTGATTGCCCGGCCCGGCATCGACATCAACGAACAGCAGCTTCTCGAAGTGCTTGTAGTCGGACACCGAAGTCAGGCTGACCGCATCCGACAGGTCGAACTCGGCCGTCAGGTTGAGGCCTTGCGTCTTGACGTGGTTGTGGTTCTTGAAGGCGAAGTCGCTGGAGGTGGCGAAGTCCTTCCCATCCGGGTCGATGTAGCCGAAGAAGTCCCCGCCTGCGACCGGACGGCCATAGCTGTCGCCGAAGACGCCGTTGTTGTCGGTGTCCGAACCCATGTCCTGCCCATTCGCGCCGATCGTCGCGCGGGTTTCATTGGCGGCAGCATTGCGCACGTCGATCAGTTCGCCGTCGGCATTGAAGACGCCGATGGTGGACTTGCTCTGGTAGGGCGCTGTGGACATGCGGCTGCGCGCGGCATTGCCCGAAAGCGTGAAGCGGGCAGTGTCGGTCGGCTCGAACAGCACCGTCAGGCGGCCCGCCAGCGTATCGTCGTCACCCAGGTTCGCGCCGGCACCGGTGCCCGGCGATCCGCCGACCGCGCCCGAAGGATAGCGGTTGCGCAGCAGCGCGTCGCTCTTGTTCCACATTACCGCGCCGCGCACCGCCAGCGTGGTGGAGAGCGGCACGTTGAGCGCGGCCTCGCCGTGGAACATCATCGGCGAACCCACGGAATCGTAGATGCCGCCCTTTACGTCGATGTAGCCGGTAGTCTCGGTCAGGCTCGGCTTGGTGCTGACGAAGTGGACGAGGCCGCCGGTCGCATTGCGGCCGAACAGCGTGCCCTGCGGGCCCTTCAGCACTTCGACACGGTCGATGTCGAAGGTCGCGAAAGTCTGCCCCTGCGCGATCGCGATGTAGCCTTCGTCGAGATAGACCGCGTTGGGCGCCTCTACGATGTCGTTGAAATCGTTCTGCGTCACGCCGCGAATGGTGAACTGGGTGTTCTGCCCGGCGATGTTGCCGCCGGTATGCACGCCTGGCGAGAACGCCGCGAGATCGCGGCTGTCGGTGACGTTCAGCGTGCGCAGCTGCTCACCCGAATAGGCGGTGATGGCGATGCCGACGTCCTGCAGCTTCTGCTCGCGCTTCTGCGCGGTGACGACGATCTCGCCGCCGAGCCCGCCGCTGTCCGCCTGCGCTTCCTGTGCCAGCGCCGGTTGCGAGACGCCGCATAGGGTCGCCACCACAAGGGCGGCGATACTGGTGTATGTCCTCATGACGATTACTCCCCTTGGTACTGATTTCACCAAGGCGCCCGCCCGTGTGCCCGGGACGTGGTGCCACTAGCCTCCTGCAAACAACTTCAAGCCTAAAATCTTTAGATATGAACTATTTGGACGCGACTATGCGCCGCCGGAATTCCGGCCTGTGTCAGTCAGTGAATGAACCGGCGTCTATCGGCCGTCAGTAAAGCGCTGGTGCGTCGCGGTGACGCGCGCGGCCTGTTCGTAGATGCCGGAAAGCAGATTGAGCGTCTGGGTCGTCTGGCGCAGCCGTTCATCCATATCCTTCACCACTTCGGTGAATTCGATGAGGTGTCGGCGGCGCAATTCCGCATAGAGATCAGAGATTTCGCGGCCCTTGTCAGTAACCTGATAGACCGCGTTGCTGCGGTTGCCGATCTGCTCGATCAATCCGAGCTTCGTCAGCTTGCGCAGCGCGTACTGCATGTTGGGAACGTCGTCCCGGTTGGTCAGGCGCGCCAGTTCCTTGAGCGGCTTGGCGCGTTCGTGAAGGCGAATGGTGTGCAGCAGGGCGTTCTCGCTGCCCGAAGCGGACAGCCCGCTGGCGGCGGCGAAACATTCGCCCTGCCAGCGTTCGAACGCCTCCCGAACCCGCATCAATGCGAATTCGAGTTCGGTGACATTCACTTCGTGCGGTGTCGAAGCGAGATGCCAGCGCTGATCGAGATCACCCGGTCCCGGCCCACCCGCAGGCGGCCTGGAAGCCTTGCTTCGCCCCATGTTTCGGACTCCCTGTTTGTCCTTGAGTCGAAATCTAACTGTAATTTTTGCGATGGACAAGCATCAAAAGCTAACATAATTTTTTATTTAGAAATCGAAGAAGGGGAGTAGCATGACACAGGATCGAGGGATGGTGCGTCCGGATCATTTCAAGCTGGGCACCTTTGCAACCAACTGTTCGGGCGGCATGTCCGTGACCACGGTTCCCGAGCGCTGGGACGCGAGCTGGAAGAACAATCTCAGGCTGGCGAAGATGCTCGACGAAGCAGGCATAGACTTCATGCTGCCGATCGCCCGCTGGATCGGCTACGGCGGCGAGACCGACTTCCACGGCTCGGTGCTGGAAACGATGACCTGGGCCTCGGCCCTGCTCGCTTCGACTCGTAACATCACCGTCTTCGCCACGATCCATACGGCAGTGAACAACCCCGTCGTCATCGCCAAGCAGATCGCCACGATCGACCGCATCGGTGGCGGCCGCGCAGGGCTCAACATCGTCGCGGGCTGGAACGAGCCGGAATATCGCGCGCTCGGGCTCAAACTCGCCGCCGATCACGAGACGCGCTACGAATATGCGCAGGAATGGTTCGACGTGGTGCAGGCGCTGTGGTCGCGCGAAGGGCGCTTCGACTGGGAGGGCAAGCACTTCCAGCTGGAACAGATCCACTCCGATCCCAAGCCGGTCGTCGCCCGCCCGCCGATCATCAACGCCGCCGGATCGGCGCAGGGGCGCGACTTCGCGGTGCGCAACGCCGACTTCCTGTTCACCCCGGCGATCGACCTGTCGCGCTCGGCCGCCGAAGTCGCCGAGCTGCACAAGGCCGCCGCCGAGCAGGACCGCAGCGTCGAGGTGCTGACCTTCAGCCATGTCGTCTGCCGCCCGACCGAGGCGGAGGCGAAGGATTACGTCGCACACTTCACCGGCGACGCGCTCGATTCGGTGGCGCTCGACAACCTCGTGAACCTGCAGTTCGCGCATGCGCAGTCGTTTCCGCACGATCTGCTGGCGCTGATCCGTGATCGCATGGGCATGGGTCACGGCGGCGTCCCGCTCATCGGCACGCCCGAACAGGTGGCCGAGGGCCTGATCGGTCTGCACCGCGCCGGGTTCGGCGGCACCACCCTCTCGTTCGTCGATTACGCCGAAGAGTTTCCCTACTTCCGCGATACCGTGTTGCCGCTGCTGGAGGCGGAAGGCATCCGGACGCCTGCCGCCAAGACCGCTGTGCCCGCGTGAAGACCAACTGGGACGCCATCGTCGTCGGCAGCGGGATCAACTCGCTGGTCTGCGCGGCGCAACTGACGGCTAAGGGTCGCCGCGTGCTCGTTCTGGAGCGCGCGGCGGTGGCGGGCGGCTGCATCCGCACCGAGGAGGCGACCGTGCCGGGATTCCGGCACGACCTGTTCTCGATGTCCTATCCGCTGTTCGTGACGACGCCGTTCTACCCGCAGCTGGCGCCGAAGCTGGAAGCGCATGGCGTTCGCATGGTCCAGGCGGAAATCCCGACCGGCGTGCTGCTGCCCGATGGCCGCTCGCTGCTGCTGCGCCGATCGCGCGAAGTGAACGTCGCGGCATTCGACGCGGCGCATCCGGGAGATGGCGCCGCCCATGCGCGGGCGATGGCGGGCGTCGAGGAACAGGCGCCGCTGCTGTTCGGCCTGCTGAGTAACGAGCCGCGCTCGTTCGATACCGCCAGCCTGCTGGGCAAGACCTTGCTGAAACAGGGCATCGATCAGGTAAGTGCGTTCGGTGCCGATTCCCTGAAATCCGCGCGCGACTGGCTGGAGGCGCGGTTCGGTTCGGACCTCGTCCATGCGCTGATCGCGCCGTGGGTCCTTCATGTCGGCCTCGGCCCGGAAAGCGCGGCTTCGGCGATGATGGCGCGGGTGGTTATGTTCACGCTGGAGGCGGCGGGCCTGCCCTTCGTCGAAGGCGGCAGCGATCGTATCGTCGCGGGCTTCCGCGCGATCATCGAAGGTGGCGGCGGCGCGCTGCTGACCGATGCCGACGTGGAGGAAGTCATGGTCGAACGCGGCCGCGCGACGGGCGTGCGCCTCGCCGATGGCCGCACCTTCACTGCCCGGCGCGGGGTGGCCTGCAATGTCACGCCCACGCAGCTCTACCAGCGCCTGCTCCCGGCCGAGCACGTCCCGCCCGCGACGGCCGAGCGCGCCGCCGACTACCGCTACGGCCGCGCCTGCATGCAGATACACATCGCCTTGTCCGAGCCGGCCGAGTGGGCCGATCCGGACCTCGGCAAAGTCGGCCTGCTGCACCTGACGCCCGGCATGGACGGCGTCTCTCGCGCGGTGAATGAAGCCGACCGTGGGCTGCTCCCCGCCGAGGCCACCATCGTCGTCGGCCAGCCCGCCCACGCCGATCCCTCGCGCTGCCCGCCGGGAACCTCGATGCTGTGGATCCAGCTACAGGAACTGCCGCGCACGATCCGGGGCGACGCAGCCGGGGAAATCGCGGTGCCTGCCGAGGGCCGCTGGAACGACGAGGTGGCGCAGGCCTATGCCCGGCGAATCGTCGCGCGCATCACCGCGCATGTGCCCAACCTCGAACGCGCGACGCTGGGCATGCGCGTCCTCGGCCCGCATGACCTTGAGGCGGCTAACGTCAACCTCGTCGGTGGCGACCCTTATTCCGGTGTATGCTCCATCGACCAGTTCCATCTGTTTCGCCCCTTCACTGGGACCCGAAACCATGCAACCCCCGTAAAGCGACTGTTTCACATCGGAGCCTCCTCTCATCCAGGTCCGGGTCTCGGCGGCGTGTCGGGATTTCATGCTGCATCGGCGATAGGATAGCCCGTTATTGGTAGCATTCTGGCAATAAACTAAACGATTTTTCTGCTATTTAGAGTCCTCTTCCGAGGAGGAACCCCTCCGACTTCAGTCGGATATTGGCTTCAGCCTTAGGCTCGCGTGCAAGCCTGTAACCTCAGGGAAAACCGAAGACCGCCTGAAGGGCGTAAGTCTTCGGTTTTCCCTGAGGTTACAGGCTATGCGCTACAAGAGCGGTTGTCACACAACATTCCATCACCGTTATCATCTGGTGTGGGCGCCGAAGTACCGCTTCAAGGTGCTCCATGGCGACGTGCGCTTGCGGGTCCGGGAAATCATCAGGCAAGTCTGCGCCGAGATGGGCGTGACGATCATCAATGGGGCCCTGTCGAAGGATCACGTTCACATGTTCGTCGAAATCCTGCCGCACGTCTCGGTCGCGGACTTCGTGCGCCGGGCCAAAGGGCGCTCGTCACGCAAGATCCAGCAGGAGTTCGAGCACATCCGCAAGCGCTACTGGGGACAGCGCTTCTGGCAACGCGGCTACTTCTCGACCACTTCCGGCAACATCACCGATGACATCATCATGCGGTATCTCGACAAACATACACACAAGGATGGCTTCAGCCCCGCCTCATGATCCTACCGGCGTCAGCCGGTCAGTCATTCAGCTTTCCTGCCAAGGTGTTGAATTTATCTAAAATGATAGCGCTGGGGCTAATGGAAGGAAAAACTTTGGAATTTTATGGTGGAGAGTGAAAGAAAAAAGGTGCCGTTATCTGCCATAATTCAGAGATAATCTGACGAAATATCACTGCCCGCAAACGGACAATATTAGGCATGCAAGATGAGAAAGCTGCCGGTCCGCACCTAAGGGCGTAAAGTTGGTTGCTGAACGACTGAAAAAATTCGCTACCCAAGATGTCTTACTGACTTCAAGATCTGCGCCTCATTCCGATCGTTCTAAAGCAGCGCGGCTCCCCCGCTAACCGTTCATCCCGGAGACCGAAAGTTAGAAGGCTGCCCATCAAACTGACACAGTTCTGGAAGTTTTGATCGGTCTGCACTTCGGACAAGACTGGCTCTGACGGCATAGAGTGTGAACCATACGCAATCCCGGTTGGCAGCGGGAACGAGAATGAACTTGGACGTTTCTACGCATGCTAGGGCAGGACATCGGGAACGCAGCAAGATGGTCGAGCACGGCTGATTATAGCCGATTCGATACACTTTGTGCTTGGGGCGTTTTAGGTTTTTTGTCCTTGTTCGTCGTGCTGGTAGGCAGCGGATCACCCTTTCGGTTTGCCTTTGCCAACAGACTTTTAATCCAAACGAGGAAACGCCATTGCCTGCCAACGATCCAACACTCAAGACGGCCTCTACCGGCATAGTCGGGCTCGACGATATTCTGAACGGTGGCCTTACTCTGGATCGTATGTACCTGATCGAGGGAACACCGGGCACGGGCAAGACGACGCTTGGTCTCGGATTTTTGCTGAGTGGTGCGGCCGCGGGGGCATCCTGCCTTTACATAACGCTAGCCGAGACCGAGGTGGAGCTTCGGGCGGTTGGCGCATCCCACGGCTGGTCTCTCGACAGTCTGCACCTGTTCGAGATGGTTCCCGCCGATGGGTTCAGCGAAGATCAGGAGCAGACACTTCTGCATCCGAGTGAAGTCGAACTGGGGGAAACGGTTCGCAGCATTATGGCCAAGGTCGACGAGTTGCGGCCTGCACGCGTGGTGCTGGACAGCCTTTCGGAACTGAGGCTGCTCGCCCAAAGCCCCATCCGATACCGGCGCCAAATCCTGGCGCTGAAACATTTCTTCTCGACCCGGGAATGTACCGTCCTGTTTCTGGATGACAAAGGTGCCTCGGGGAGCGACCTTCAACTCCACAGCATTGCCCACGGCGTCATCTCGCTTGATCAGACGCTCGCCAGCTTCGGCGCGCAGCGCCGACGCCTCCATGTCGTGAAGATGCGCGGTCTGGCCTTCCGGGGCGGCTATCACGATTTCGAGATCGAGCGCGGCGGACTGCGAGTTTACCCGCGTCTCGTCGCATCGGAGCACGACACTGCCGACAACGCTGCGGCGATCACGACCGGCTCATCCGAACTGGACGCCTTGCTGGGCGGCGGGCTGGTACCCGGGACGGCCACTCTGCTGACGGGACCAGCCGGGGTCGGCAAGACGACCACTTCGGTCCAATGCATGGTCGCGGCTCTCGAGCGCGGCGAGAACGCGGCTTACTTCTTGTTTGACGAACGCATGCCCACGCTGATGGTCCGCAGCAAGGCGCTTGGCATGGATTTGCAGCCCTATCTGACAAGCGGGCAACTGCTGATGCGCGCCATCGATCCGGCGGAGATGTCGCCTGGCGAATTCGCAGCCTCGGTTCGCAGCGCCGTGGAAAGCCACGGCGCCCGCATTGTCGTGATCGACAGCCTCAACGCCTATCTCCAATCGATGCCAAACGAGCAATTCCTCGTTCTGCAGATGCACGAGATGTTGACCTACCTCGGTCAGAAAGGTGTGGCGAGCCTCCTCATCCTTGGCCTTCATGGCGTGACGGGAGACGTCCGTTCGGATGTCGATCTCAGCTACCTGTCGGACACCGTGGTTCAACTTCGGTATTTCGAGGCACACGGAGAAGTTCGTCAGGCCATATCTGTGATCAAGACGCGAACGGCACGGCACGAAAGAACGATCCGGGAGTTTCAGATCAGTGAGGACGGCTTGCAATTGGGTGAGCCGCTCCGTCAATTCCAGGGCGTTCTGACCGGCGTGCCCACGTTTTTAGGTGAAGGAAGAAATCTGATGGCTGCTCAACCGGATGGCGAGTTGCCGAACGGCTAGGATGAACCTCCGTGTTTTGATCCTGGCGCCGCGCGGGCGTGATGCGGCCATCGCCGCCGACCTCCTTGCCCGTAATGCGATTCCATCGCACATCTGCTCCGACCAGCAGGACCTTGTCGAGCGGCTGCTGGAAGGGGCCGGGACTGTTCTTCTCACCGAAGAAGCTCTTGCAGCACCAATTCCGTCCCAACTGGCAACCTGGGTGGCCGGGCAACCGAAATGGTCGGATGTTCCCTTCGTCGTGCTTGCCAACGGTTCGCGCTCGCCGCGCACAGTCGCCGCAACGGCGCGCCTGGCGGAGCTTGGCAACGTTGTCCTGCTCGAGCGACCCTTGCATGCCGAAGCGATGCTTGGCGCAATCCGCTCGTCGCTGAAAGCCCGGGCTCGACAATACGAAGTTCGCGATGCTGCCGCGCTGGCGGATGCTCAGAACCGGGTGCTCGAACTCGCGGTCGCCCAAGCACCGCTTGCGGTGACCCTTGAGGCTCTCGTGCGCGAGGTCGAAGAGTTGTCCTCGTCGGGGGTCATCGCCTCGATCCTTCTGATTGACCAGGAAAGCCAGCGGCTGAGGCACGGCGCCGCCCCCAACTTGCCCGCTGCCTATAACGAAGCGATCGACGGTATCGCGATAGGTCCCGCCGTTGGCTCATGCGGGAGCGCAGCACACCGCAAGGAACCGGTGTTCGTCATCGACATCGCAACGGACCCGCTATGGTCCGAGTACCGGGAATTGGCGCTGGCGCACGGCCTGCGTGCCTGCTGGTCATTCCCGATCCGGTCCACCCAGGGCGAAGTCGTGGGTACGCTTGCCCTTTATCACCGCGAAACCTGCGCTCCGGTCGAAAAAGATCTAGAGATCGTCGGCTTCGTCGTGCGCACTGCGGGAATCGTCATCGCCCGCGCCCTGACCGAATTCGAGTTGCGGACGAGTGAGGCACGCTACCGCCAGATCGTAGAAGGTGCGGAAGACTTCGCCATCGTGACGCTTGATCTTGCAGGTACGATCACGGGCTGGAACAGCGGCGCCACTCGGCTCTTGGGTTACGCAGAGCACGAGGCACTTGGCCATTCGGGCGCTATGTTCTTCCCGATAGAAGACACGGGAAGTGGCGAGCCTACCAAGGAGATGGAGCGCGCCGTTGGTGAGGGGCGCGCTGTCAACGAGCGATGGCACGTCCGCAAGGACGGCTCGCGGTTCTGGGGATCCGGCCTCACCATGCCTCTGGCAGGCGGTGATGCAGGATTCGTCAAGATATTCCGCGACCGTACGCGTGAACATGAAGCCGAAGCGACGCTCCGCGAAAGTGAAGCGCGACTGCGGTTCTTCGGAGAAATCGAGGAACGTCTGTTCCGCGCAGGAGACGCATCGGACGCCATGCGAGCAGCGACCGAGATGCTGGGGCGCAAGCTGGCGGCGTCGCGATGCGCCTATGCGGACGTCGACACCGATGCTGATCGATTCTGGATTCGCAGCGACTACACGGCAAGCGGCATCGTAAGCTCCGCCGGCGTCTACAGCCTCGATCTGTTCGGTCCACGCGCAGCCGCCGACATGCGTGAGGGAAATACCCTCGTCGTAAGTGACGTGGCGGAAGAACTGGATGCCGGTGAGGGCCGGGAGATGTTTCAGGCGATCGGCATCAATGCAATCGTGTGCTGCCCGCTCGTCAAGAATGGCTCACTGGTGGCCATGATGGCGATCCATCAGAATGAACCTCGTCATTGGACCACATTGGAAATCGCGCTCGTCAAGGAGACTGTCGAACGGTGTTGGGCGCATGTCGAGCGTGTCGGAGCCGAAGCGCGTCTCAAGGAAAGCGAAGAGCGATTGCGTCTGGCCGTCGAGAACGCAGAAATTGGCTTCTGGGATGTCGATGTCATCAGCGACCGCTTGATCTGGCCGGCCAGGACAAAGGCTATGTTCGGGATATCCGCGGATGTGCCGGTGAGCATGAACGATTTCTACGGCGGGCTTCATCCGGAAGACCGCGACGCGACCATAGCAGCCTACCTTGCCGCTGCCGATCCCGATCTTCGTACCTTGTACGATGTCGATTACCGCACCATCGGCAAGGAGGACGGCGTCGAACGCTGGGTCGCAGCAAAGGGCCGGGGTCTATTCGACGCAAGCGGGCGCTGCTTGCGCGTCGCCGGGACAGCGCTTGACATCACCGCGCGCAAGCAGGCCGAGATTGCGCTTCGCGACCTCAACGCCACGCTGGAGGCCCGGGTTGCCGAAGCTGTCACCGAGCGGGAGGAAGCACATGAAGCGCTTCGTCAGAGCCAGAAAATGGAAGCCATGGGCCAGCTTACCGGCGGCGTTGCTCATGACTTCAACAATCTTCTCACGCCGATCGTAGGTGCGCTCGATCTATTGCAGCGAAGAGACGTGGGCGGGGAGCGCGAAAAGCGTCTGATTGCCGGCGCGGCACAATCGGCAGAACGCGCAAGGATTCTCGTGCAGCGCCTGCTCGCTTTCGCGCGGCGTCAGCCGTTGCAATCCACAGCGGTCGATATTGCGAAACTGGTCGCGGACATGGGCGAACTCATCGAAAGCACGACTGGCCCGCAGATCAAGGTCGTCGTCGAGAGCCCTGCGGACATCCCGCCCGCCAAGGCGGATCCAAACCAGCTGGAAATGGCGGTCCTCAACCTCGCCGTGAATGCCCGCGATGCCATGCCGGAGGGAGGTACGCTACGTATCTCGGCTTCGGTGGCAAACGTGGGTTCGGGGCACCGGTCACGGCTAGTGCCAGGCAGGTACGTCTGTCTTTCGGTAGCCGATACCGGCACCGGCATGGACGAAACCACGATAGCCCGTGCCATCGAGCCGTTCTTTTCCACCAAGGGTATCGGCAAGGGTACGGGGCTGGGATTGTCCATGGTGCACGGACTGGCTTCCCAGTTGGGCGGCGCGCTCACGATCGAGAGTCATCTCGGGCTCGGCACGAACATGCGGTTATGGCTCCCGCTCAGCGAACAAAGGGCTGACGAGTACGTGATACCGCCTCCGATTATCCCTTACGCCCCACGCATGGGCACTGCCCTTCTCGTCGACGACGAAGCGTTGGTCCGTATGAGCACCGCCGACATGCTATCGGACCTCGGTTACGAGACCATTGAAGTCAGTTCAGCAGAGGAAGCCTTGCAGATCATGGCATCAGGACAGCATATCGATGTCCTCATCACCGATCACCTGATGCCGGGAATGAGCGGGCTCGAACTGGCCCAGAATGTGCAATCCACACGTCCGGAAGTACCCGTCTTGCTGGCATCTGGGTATGCGGACCTTGAAGGTATCGATGCCGAACGTCCGCGGCTGACCAAACCGTTTCGCAAGGACGATCTGGCTGCGGCACTGTCTTCGCTATAGCACCTGATGCTACCTTTCGTCTCAAATTCCTCCCAGACGCATCAGCATCGGCGCCGCTCAAACAACAGGTTCCAAATCGGCATCGAGCAAATGTAAAGGCGTGGATACTGGCCGGCATCTAGCTTCCCATTCGCACCAACACGCCATGCCTGAAGGCTGCGGAGCAACTGCTTCGCGCCGGTAAGCTGGAATTCCGTAATCGGCCGCTTCTACGTGCGCGGGATTGAAATGCTGCCGGTCCGCACTTGGTAAGCGAAATTTCGGCGTTGAGCGGCCGACAAGAGTCGGGTCGAGACCACCGGTGCGCGCAACTTTCAAACTTTTGACGAGCGCGTCCACGATCTTGGTCGTCGTTCTCCTCACTCTTTGCGTTTGGCCAACCAGATGGTGCGAAAGTCACAAGACGGGTCTTCAACGACGTGATCTAAGACGACGAAGCCAGCCTTGTCCAAAAGGCTTTGATACTCTTCAGAGTCAAGGCTGCCATGATAGAGTGGGTCTCCTTCCAAATCGCCAATGGCTTCGCCTTCAGATGATCCACTGGTGAACATAAGGGGCGCACCAGATTCTGCATGCGCATGGAAGCACGCAAACATCCCACGTTGGTCAGAAGGCGAGAGATGGAAAAGGCTATCCCATGCGAGAAGACCTGAAAATCGTCGATCGAAGGCGAGCTTCCGCATGTCGATGAGATGCGCCTCAACGCCAGGTAGATTGTGTTGGAACAGCTCAAGCATTGCCGGCGTGCCATCTACTCCCGTGATCTTGAAGCCGCGGCCGATCAAATCGCCAGCAACTGGCAGCCCGGAACCACAACCGATATCCAGCACAGTACCGCCAGTCGGTAAAAGGTCGCAAAAGCGATCGAGCCATGAGCGTTCCGCTAAGTGATCACTACGCAATTTGGGCCAAGCACCGCCGTGAAGTTGGTACGTCTCGAGCACGGTGAGCGGAGCATGTTCAGGCATGTTCATCGGAATACACTGAAAGGCGAATAGCGGCTACGTGCTTAAAAAGCTGCTTTCTGGTACCGATTGCACGCATTGCAAGGGCTGTCGAAAGCCCGGCGTTACTATTCTCCCGCCCCCACCGGCATCCTCGATCGCAAGGCCGCACAGCGCTTTCGCGCGAACAATGGGCTGACGCTGCAATGGATCGACTGTGCAATACTCGTGATACTACTTAAGTAAGTGCCCAAAGGCGGCTCATGGGAATTGCGCGAGCGGAGGCCGCGCCGTGCCCAGCGCCCGCTCCTCGACGATACGATCAAAGAGATCGGCACCGACTACTTCACCCTCGCCGGCCGCATTGGGATCACCCACACTCCCGACGCAGCCGCGTGTACGACAAGGACGAGACCTGGCAGGTCGCGACCATCCAAAGGCGGCGCTACTATCGCTTGCGCGAGTTCGAATGATGCGACGGCCTGACAAACTACATAGACATCCATTTCTGAACATGGACCGTCGGCATGGCCCGGCTCATCCGGGAACGTGCAGGCGGGCGAAGTCGCCCTCGATCGAGCGGTCCAGCATCTCCCGATATGCGGCGAAATGGAGCATTTCGGGCGTGACCAGGCCAAGCGGTGCGTCCTCCCTATCCCCCAGCTTGCGCAAGGCGATGGGAGCAGCGGCCGGCACCAACTGCGAGCCATGGCCCACTTCGAGGGTCGTCAGGATGCCGAACAGTCCGCCATCGATCGTCGGGCGCGACAGGATGGCGAGGCGGTACTGCCCCTGCTCGTTGGTGACGAGATAGATGTGGCCCGAGAGGTTGGGCATGGAAATCTGACCGGCCTGCTCGAACCGGGAATCCGAACGGCCCGATTCAGCAAAGCCGAGGCAGGCTCTCTCCGCAACCCAGCGGATCGTCGTCAGGTATGCGAACAGGCCGCCTGTGGTGCCGAAGCTGGGCCGGACGGTGAGATAGCATCCCTCCAGCCAGGTCACGGCCGAGCGGGCGTAAGCCCCCATCGCCTCGGGCGCGACGTCACCGCCGGTCGGCGCCACTGGCACAGAGCCGGGACGAAGGCTGACGCCCAGCGCTTCCTCGATCCGCAGGAGTGTGGCGAGCGTGAAGGCCCGTTTGCCCGCCAGAGCTTTTTCCAGCGTCGATAGGCTGATGCGCGCCATGTCCGCCAGCGCCTGGCGCGACAAACGGCGCCGGGCGATTTCCTCGCGTACGCGCCGCGCGGTCTCGGCGCTTTCTACTGAGAGGCCCTCGGCGTCTGGCCGGTCATCTCCTAGGGTCGTGTCCATGCGTACATATGCGCACATATCCGCACATTGCGTCAATCCTTCCGCTAGTTTGCGTCGCCGTGCGCAAGGCTCGGCAGGAACCGGCTGAAACTGCTCGTGGCTGTGTGCACCGCCCTGCGCATAGAGGGTGGGCTCCCCAGTCGCAGGAGCCATCCGATGCCGCATTCACTCTCTCTCCGCCGCGCCCTGATCCCCGCCGCCGTGCTGGCCTTCGGGGCTCCCATTGCGCTTGCCGTTGACGCAACCACCGCGGCCGCTGCCGACGAGAGCGCCTCCGACGACGCTTCGGGCGATGAGGGGCCCGCCACCGGCACCCTGATGCTGCGTGGCCAAGGCATCGTCCGGAGCATGCCCGCCGTGCGCCTCGGCACCGACATCGACGTGACCGTGACCGGTCAGACGGCCCGCGTGCGCGTGGTCCAGGCGTTCCGCAACACCTCGGGCAAGTGGATGGAGGCCAGCTACCTTTATCCACTGCCGCAGGACGGTGCGGTGGATTCGCTCAGGATGGTGGTAGGCCAGCGCGTGATCGTCGGCCACATAGAGCCCCGCGAAAAGGCCCGCGCCACTTACGAGGCGGCGAAAGCGAGCGGGCGCAAGGCGGGCCTCGTCGAGCAGCAGCGACCCAACATGTTCACCACCATGGTCGCCAACGTCGGCCCGGGCGAGACGGTGCTGATCGCTATCGAGTACCAGGCCCCGGTAGGCCAGGCCAACGGCACCTTCTCGCTCCGACTGCCGCTGGTCGCCGGCCCGCGTTATACACCGCCGCACACGCTGGGCACCGTGGCTGCCGTCGCCGACGCCAATGCCGTCACCGCCGCACCGGTGCTCGCTCCGGGACTTGGAGAAATGCTCAATCCGACGTCGATTTCGATCCATCTCTCCCCCGGTTTCGAGGTCGCCAACCTCATCAGCCGCTACCACCGCGTCAATATCACCGGTCCACTCGGCGATCGCACGATCAAGCTGGACGGCAGTGTCCCGGCGGACCGGGACTTCGTTCTGGAATGGCGCTCCGCCTCCGCCGACCCGACACTTGGCCTGTTTGCGCAGCATACCGCTAAAGGCGATTACGTGATGGCCTCGGTGACCCCGCCCGCCGACACCTCCTCGCTGCCGACACCTCCGCGCGAGATGGTGTTCGTGATCGACAACAGCGGCTCGATGGGCGGCGATTCGATGGAAGAGGCCAAGGCCAGCCTGCTCCATGCGCTGGATACGCTGCGACCGCAGGACCACTTCAACGTGATCCGCTTCGACGATACTATGACCCGGCTGTTCGACCACAGCGTTGCCGCCACGCCTGACCAGGTCGATCTCGCCCGGCGCTTCGCCGGATCGCTGGAGGCGCAGGGCGGAACGGAGATGCTGCCCGCGCTCAAGGCGGCGCTGGCGGATGCCGCGACCGGTGGCGGCAGCGATCCATCCATCCTGCGCCAGATCGTGTTCCTGACCGACGGGGAAATCTCCAACGAGCGCGAGATGGTGGCCGCGATCGGTGCCGATGGGGGCTGCAGCCATGTCTTCATGGTCGGTATAGGCTCGGCGCCAAACGACTACCTGATGGAGCGCATGTCGACGATCGGCGGGGGGCTCTACACGCATATCGGCGCCCCGGGGGAAGTCGCCGCCAAGATGATGCCGCTGCTCGACGTGCTCAGTCATCCCGCAGTGCGCGACCTCTCCGTGCGGGTTGAAGGCGGCTCGCTTGAGCTCACCCCCTCGCGCCTTCCGGACGTCTATGCAGGCAGGCCGCTGGTGCTGGTGGGTCGCACCGACCACCTTTCCGGCACCCTGACCGTGAGCGGCACGATCGGCGGCAAGGCGTGGGAGCGAAGTGTCGATCTAACGAGCGCTCTGCCTAGCCCGGCCATAGAAAAAGTCTGGGCCCGCAGCCGCATCAGCGACATCGAGGCAGACCGCGCGCTCGGCAAACTGGAAGACGGACAGGCCGATGCCGAAGTCGAACGGATCGGCATGGAAAGCATCATCGTCACCAGTCGCACCAGCCTCGTCGCGGTCGAC
>Ga0308159_1000216_pt1 | contig 176767 bp, 164 predicted proteins | sample PhyCR1_FD_201040 | JGI IMG/M metagenome (GOLD analysis project Ga0308159, IMG submission 201040) | Phyllosphere microbial communities from UC Gill Tract Community Farm, Albany, California, United States - DLSLC.R1 | ecosystem: Host-associated > Plants > Phyllosphere > Unclassified | place...
ATATTTGTTATGATCGACTCCTGATCACCTTTGAAATTATCAAACCCAAAGAAATTTTGTAGGTTATCAAATAACGACTTTTTCACGTCCATTTTGTGTAATAAAATATGCGATGCTATTTTTCTATCCAAAATAACATAATTTTACAAGAATTTCAAGTATCAACAAACAATTATTTTCTCTTTGAAAAGTAAAAAATATATTCTCCAGTCTGCTAAAAATACGTTAGCGCTCGAAGCAGCAGCGATATTGAACGTTGCAAAGAATCTAAACGACGATTTTGAACAGGTAGTATCAACGATTTTAAGCTGCGATGGCCGCGTAATTGTAACTGGAATAGGTAAAAGTGCGATCATTGCTCAGAAAATTGTAGCTACTTTTAACTCTACAGGCACTCCCGCAATTTTTATGCATGCTGCAGATGCGATTCATGGCGATCTGGGCATGATCCAGCGAAATGATGTGATTATTTGTCTCTCAAAGAGCGGGAATACGCCAGAAATCAAAGTATTGATTCCTTTGCTCAAATCTGCAGGAAACACTTTAGTAGGAATGGTAGGCGAAATGAGTTCTTTTTTAGCAGAACAGGCGCATCTGGTACTCAACACCATGTTCGAAAAAGAAGCTTGTCCGCACAATTTAGCACCAACTACAAGTACAACTGCTCAACTGGCGCTGGGCGATGCACTGGCAATTTGCTTATTGGAATGCCGGGAATTTAATGAAGCAGATTTTGCGAAATACCATCCCGGCGGTTCACTAGGTAAAAAATTATATTTAAAGGCTGGCGATCTGGCTTCTACCAATGAAAAACCATCAATTATGCCATCTGCTCCTGTAAAAGATGTGCTAATAGAAATTAGTAAAAACCGTTTAGGCGCGGTGGCTGTTGTTGATAGCAAGAATCTGGTAGTTGGCGTAATTACAGATGGCGACATTCGAAGAATGCTCGAAAATAACGATTCTATTATAGGATTGAAAGCAGAAGATATTATGGGAAAAGCACCCAAAAGTATACAATATGACTCACTTGCCGTTGATGCGCTACACATAATTAAGGAAAATAACATTACACAGTTGCTAGTGTTAGAACAAAATACTTACTTTGGAATAATCCATCTGCACGATCTCCTAAATGAAGGGATTGTGTAACATTAAAATATAAAATGAATAAAGATTACTACGCACTTATAATGGCAGGCGGAGTCGGAAGTAGATTCTGGCCAGTTAGTAGAACAGAATACCCAAAACAGTTTATCGATTTTTTCGGCGTTGGTAAAACGTTGATCCAAAGTACTTATGAGCGATTCTTAAAAATCTGCCCTCCCGAGAATATTTTCATTGTAACCAACGATATTTATTCGACTTTAATTAAAGAACAACTTCCTGAGTTAGGTGATAATCAAATTCTTGCAGAACCTTTGATGAGAAATACAGGACCATGTATTGCTTATGGAAGTTTTAAAATAGCAGAATTAAATCCGAATGCGACCATTGTGGTAGCACCATCAGATCATACTATAGCAGATATCGACGGCTTCGTAGATTCTATTGAGCAGTCATTATCAGCAGCTTCCAAGAATGACTGCCTGATCACATTGGGCATCAAACCAAATCGTCCGGATACGGGTTATGGCTATATTCAGCATACTGACCACGTATTAAACACTGATACGGATTTACATAAAGTTAAAACTTTCACTGAAAAGCCAAATTTAGAACTGGCGAAATCGTTTATACAGAGTGGTGACTTTTTATGGAATGCGGGGATCTTTATCTGGTCTGCACGAGCAATATTAAATGCTTTTGAAAAGCATCTGCCTGACATGTATGAAATCTTCAATGTAGGAAGATCTGATTTGAATAAAAGCAGCGAGAAAGAATTTATTAATAACGCTTATTTCCAGTGCACCAATATCTCCATCGACTTTGGGATTATGGAAAAAGCAGATAATGTTTATGTTCTTCCTTCAGATTTCGGTTGGTCTGATCTTGGTACCTGGGCATCCATTTATGAAATGGCCGACAAAGATTATGTAGGCAATGCAGTAATTCCTTCTGAACAGGTAATTATGTTTGATTCGTCTAACTGCATGGTGAACGTACCGAAAGAAAAATTGGTGATTTTGAATGGATTACATGATTATATTGTAGTAGAGAACAACAACATGTTGATGATTTGCCCAAGAAATGAAGAGCAAAAAGTTAAAGAGTTTGTAGCCGAAGTGAAATCTCGTTTCGGTAATAAATTTATCTAAAATATTGAGCTGAATCGGGTAAAGATTTTATACTACGCGATTCAGCTTTTATAGTCTCAATTTAAATGCTACGTTGCCTTACTGCTTCGTAAAGAATTACACCTGCTGATACAGAAACATTCAGCGATTCTATTTTACCAGCCATTGGTATTTTTGCCAGATGATCAGCAACACGCAAAAGATCATTTGAAATCCCTTCATCTTCAGAACCCATTACGATTGCAGTTGGCATGGTATAGTCTGGTGAGTAAATTAAATCACTTGTTTTTTCTGTACAGGCCACAACTTGTAACCCACTATCCTGCAAATACAAACAAATCTTATGAAGGTTAGCATGTCTGCAAATTGGAATACTAAATAAAGCACCTGCAGAAGTTTTAATGGCATCGGCATTAATTTGTGCAGCATTTTTTAATGGCACAACAATCGCATGTACGCCAACGCAGGCAGCTGTACGTGCAATGGCCCCCATGTTACGCACATCAGTTACGCTATCCAACACCAAGATTAATGGCACCTCACCCTTCTCAAATATCGCAGGAACAATATCTTCAATATTTTGATAAGTAATCGGCGAAATAACCGCAATAACACCTTGATGATTCTTCTGGGACATGCGGTTCAATTTCTCAATTGGAACACTGTTTAAAGGTATCAAAGTATCTTTTAACAAAGCTTTCAACTCTAGAAAAAGTTCTCCGCCAAGACCACGTTGCTGATAAATCGTTTCGATATCCCGACCGGCTTTCACGGCCTCAATAACGGCTCTGATGCCGAATACAAACTCATTATTTTCTTTTGCGCGTTGCGGTCTTCTAAAATTATCCATGTTTTGAAATTGTTAGGCAAAAGTAATTGTTTTTAAATCAAAGCTGATGAAATTTATTTAATTGAGAAAATTGACTGTTTAAATGGATATGGGAAATAGGGAAAAGGAAATGGATTAGGCTGATCAAGTTGGAAATGGGAAGTAGGGAATAGACTAGACTTTAACAATTTGTAAAAAGGAAATGGGCAAAGTCCATAAAAGTGGAAACCTGAGAGTGTAAAATAAACTGTGTCAAAAGTTAAAATTACTAACTTTAGATACAGTTTATTATGACGAGAGAAGAACAACTCGATTATGAGTTAATGAAACAAAAAGCCCTTGGGCAATTGCGTTCGGGCAAATCATTGTACGGCAAGGATGGAGCGTTCGCTGCTTTGCTTAAGAGTTTTCTTGATTCTGCCCTTGAGGCAGAAATGGAAACCCATCTTGACGAGAATGAGCGTTTTTCAGGTAACCGGAAAAATGGCAAGACCTCTAAAGAGATAAAAACCTCCGCTGGTACAATCTCCACTCAGACGCCTCGAGACCGAAACTCTACTTTTGAGCCTGAAATCTTTCGCAAAAGAGAAACCATTCTAGCCGAAAGCCTCGAAAGTAAAATCATCGGCATGTATGGCTTGGGAATGAGTCTGCGTGATATTTCCAAGCACATTAAGGATATGTATGATACAGACATCAGCCATGCAACACTTTCCTCGATTACTGATAAGATTATCCCTGAGGTAAAGGAATGGCAATCCAGACCACTTGAAGAACTCTACACGATTGTTTGGCTTGATGCTATGCATTACAAGGTAAAAGAAGACCACCGAATGGTATCGCATGCGGTATACAATATTCTTGGGATAAACCGCCATAGACACAAAGAGCTTTTGGGGATGTATGTATCCCAGAGTGAGGGTGCCAACTTTTGGCTAAGCGTGCTTACTGATCTGCAGAATCGTGGAGTAAAAGATATCCTAATTGCCTGCATCGATAACCTGAACGGTTTTCCACAGGCAATCAATGCCGTTTATTCGCAGACCGAGATACAAACGTGCATCGTTCACCAGATACGCAATAGTTTAAAATATGTTGCCTCAAAGGATCAAAAAGCCTTTATGAAGGATCTGAAGCCTGTTTATCAAGCAGAAACCCTTGAATTGGCCGAACTGAGGTTAGATGAACTCGATGAAAAATGGGGTAAGAAATATGAAAAAGTGCTAGAGTCCTGGCGAAGAAACTGGTCTAAACTTACCAGCTATTTTCGCTATGATGCTGCCGTCAGAAAACTGATTTACACCACAAATACTATCGAGGGGTTTCATAGACAGGTTAGAAAAGTCACCAAAACAAAGGGTGCATTTACTTCAGATATGGCGCTGCTAAAACTGATATATCTGGCCCAAAAGAACATCAGCCAGAAATGAACTATGCCTCTGAGCAATTGGGCTACAACTGCTCAGAAACTTGCAATTTGGTTTCCTGATAGTAATGATATTAGATTTAAACTAGGATGTTTTGAGAAGCATTATTTTAGATTGACACAGTTTATTTTACATACCCTCAATGTCTTTTTCATTCGCTCTATTTATATTTCCACTTTTTCTTTTCGACACTGTCCTATTTCCGCTTGATCTATTCCCCACTCCCTATTTACTATTTTCCTTTTTTTCTTTTCGCCACTTTCCTATTTCCGCTTGATCTATTCCCTATTTTCTATTTCCCCTTTTTCTTTTCGCTACTGCTATTTACTCTTGATCTATTCCCTACTTCCCATTTTCCCCTTTTTCTTTTCGCCATTGCCTATTTCCCCTTGACCTATTCCCTACTTCCCATTTCCTATTTTTCTTCTCCTCCGAGTTTTCCTCATTTCAAAATGAAATTTATTCACTTCCAATTTGTTAAGAAACTGGTAATAACTTGTTCACCAAATCCGCTAAACTTTTCGTTACTTTTGTAGCATGAGTATCGATAACGGACAAGGTGGAAAAAATAGTTTAACAGCCAGAAAAGCACGTTTAACCAGCACAGTAAGTACGATGGGGAAACTACCCCCGCAAGCTTTGGATCTGGAGGAAGCCGTTTTGGGCGCGCTTATGCTTGAAAAAGATGCGCTATCTGCCGTTATTGACATTTTGAAGCCGGAAGTTTTTTACCAGGAATCTCATCAAAAGATTTTCGAAGCCATTCACATGTTATTCGAAAAATCAAAACCGGTAGATATTTTAACCGTTACCGCGGAACTTCGTCAAATGGGTTCGCTCGAGATGGTAGGTGGTGCGTATTATATTACTAACCTTACCAATCGCGTTGCATCAGCAGCAAACATAGAGTTTCATGCCCGGATCATTTCTCAAAAGTATATTCAACGAGAGTTAATCCGGATATCAACCGATATCATTACCACAGCATACGAAGATACCGCTGATATATTTGACTTGCTCGATCATGCAGAAAAAGGACTTTTCGATATTGCCCAAAACAATTTGCGTAGAGATACCCAGAAAATGGACGATATCATTAAGCAATCCCTGGCGACCTTAGAAGAATTAAGGACAAAAACGGATGGCTTAACTGGGGTACCCACTGGCTTTACAGGTTTGGATCGAATTACAGGCGGCTGGCAAAAGCAGGATTTGGTGATTATAGCGGCTCGTCCCGCAATGGGAAAAACAGCTTTCGTACTTACCTGCGCAAGGAACGCTACTGTAGATTTTGCAAAACCCACAGTAGTTTTTTCATTAGAGATGTCATCAGTTCAGTTGGTTAATCGTTTAATTTCAGGTGAAGCAGAGATTGAACAAGAGAAAATCAGAAAGGGAAATCTGCAGGAATGGGAATGGCAACAATTGCATAGTAAGATTGGGCGCTTAACAGAAGCACCTTTATTAATTGATGATACCCCAGCCCTAAATATTTTTGAGTTTAGAGCGAAATGTAGAAGATTAAAGTCACAATACGACATACAGCTGGTGATTGTCGATTACTTACAGCTCATGCACGGTAAGGGAGAAGGAAAAGGCGGAGGTAACCGTGAGCAGGAAATTGGTAGTATTTCCAGAGCCTTAAAATCAGTTGCGAAGGAATTAGATGTACCTGTACTGGCACTTTCTCAGTTGAGTCGTGCGGTGGAGAGCAGACCAGGTTTACAAGGTAAGCGTCCAATGCTTTCCGATTTGAGGGAATCTGGTTCCATTGAGCAGGATGCGGATATGGTGTTATTCTTATATCGCCCGGAATATTACGGTATTACGGAAGATGAGCAAGGACGTTCTCAGGCTGGTATCGGTGAAGTAATCATTGCGAAACACAGGAATGGTGAAACTGGCATTGTACCGCTTCGTTTCGTTGGTAAATTTGTGAAATTTACAGATTTGGAAGAAGATTTCAATTCGCCAATGCTGGGATCAGGGGACTCGAGCGCAGGGATCATGCCATCGCAATCATTCGATAACTTTAATAATCCGAGACCTCAAGGCAACACGATCATCATGCCTTCAAGAGGAAATGATATGCACGATGATGACGATCCACCATTTTAGAAGATTAATATCAATATAAGGCCATCTCATAATTTGAAATGGCTTTTTTTATGTTTGTATCAGGCCATTACTTCGTTTTTGTTTCTAATACAGAATCTTAACCACTTGATTCGTATCTCACTAAGCAACCTAATCTTACCTCTTCATTCAGTTGAATTTAAAAGTACAATTTTCTGTTGGTGAGACACTAGCCGAAAAATGGAGGTTTTAATTAATTACATCCAACTAGACTTAATTCATTGCCAAAATTATCAAATTCCACCGATACTGAATCAATATCACTAGTGAGCAATCACATGCTCAATGAACTTAATTCAGATTAATGACCGTTCATATTTACCATCAGGCTTTTCGAAGAATTAACTTTTAAAACATATATCCAATCAAAATACCTGCCAGCACAATTATTGGCGGACTGACTTTAGTGAAGTTCAATAGTAAAAATGTAGCGAGCATAATTCCGAGAAACAGCCAGTTAAATCCCATCGGGATAAGTAAAAGAATAAAGGCAGCGATGATGAACCCAACGCTCACTGCGTTAATTCCGGAAAGGCTGTGCCGAATGCGTGAGATTTTTTTTAAATCATCCCAAAACGGGACGATAAATAAGACAAGAATTAATCCAGGAAGATTAATTCCAATCACACCGATTAAGCCGCCTAACACTTGTCCCCAGATTCCATAACCAAAATTTTTCATGCTCAATGCCCCGAGATAGCTGGTAAATGAAAAAGTTGGTCCTGGGAGTGCCTGTTGAAGTGCAAAGCCAGATAAAAATCCAGTAGAGGGCAGATAATGTTTCATTTCAACGAACTCAGTAAACATCAATGGCACCAACACTTGTCCGCCCCCAAATACTAAAATACCGTTACGATAAAAGTTTTCCAGTAAACGAATTGGCAAACTAAACGGAGAAGTTCGGTTAATTATCGCGCCCACCAAAGCAAAGAGCAGCAGCGCACCTAGAAAATATATCAATTTTCTGGGATTAAGATTCGAAAACAGTTTAACCCTCAACTCGGTTTCTTCCCGGGGTGTTTCAATTGCCGAAGAAATAATACCGCCCACTAAAATTGCTAATGGGAACACGTAGGCGTTTCGAAGTACAAAAGTAGCAACCACAGAGGCAACAGCTAAAAATATGGATACCTGAGAAGAAAGTACCTTCCTACCCAGTTTCCATGCTCCATAGGCAACAATACCTAAGGCAATCGGCTGGATATACTCCAGAATATCATTAAATTTCTGTTTTTGATCTAGTAGCGCGTAACTGATGGCCGCAAAGGTCATTACAGCGGCAGTTGGTAAAATCCAGATCAGAAAAGTAACAATCGCCAGTCTCAGTCTCCCTACTTTCCAGGCGATTCCGACTAAGGTTTGCGTAGAAGCTGGTCCAGGTAATACTTGTGCTAAAGCATTTAATTCTAATAATTCCTCTTCAGAAATAAACTTAGTACTTTGAACAAAATACTTTAAAAGTAATGCCAGATGGGCTTGCGCTCCACCAAATGAAGTAAAGGTAAAAAACAACACATTCCTTAGAAATAGCAACTGTTTTTTTGTCGAAATTGGTTTGGGCTGCATCAAAGTTGATTATCAATAACCACTAAATCATTAATCGTCTTCATAATCTAAACCAGCAGCTGTATTGTATGCACCTTGAAGTTCTGAAAATGCGTGCATATCCCGCTTGTTTCTAGCGGTTACCATTCCTTTCTGATACACTTCGATTGCTTTCTCTTTCTGTCCGTCTTTTTCATATAACTTACCTAAATGATAATATGTACCCACATAATCAGGATGCTTATCAGTTAACTGAAGGTAAAAAGAATAGGCTTTTTCTTTATCATTTTGGTTGTTATACTCTGTGGCTAAGGCATATAGAATAAACGGGTCGTTAGGTTCACTTTCTAAAAACTCCAATAACTTGACTAAACGGGTTGATGACATTTTATTTCCTTGCTTTTTTAATTAAATTTGCAGAAAGACCTTATATATAAATCTCAATAAATATGAAAATATTAGTTTGTATCAGTAACGTGCCCGACACGACGACAAAAATAACTTTTACCAACGATAATACCGAATTCAATACTGCAGGAGTGCAATATATTGTTAATCCTTATGATGAGATTGCCTTATCAAAAGCAATTGAATTAACTGAAGGCGGTAAAGGGACGATCACTGTAATTAATGTTGGTGAAGCAGGAAACGATCCAACAGTTAGAAAGGCTTTAGCGATTGGCGCGGATGATGCGGTTCGTGTAAATGCTGCACCACGCGATGCATATTTTGTTGCTAAACAAATTGCGGAATATGCAAAAGATAAAGATTTCGACATGATTCTAACAGGTCGTGAATCTATCGACTATAACGGGAATCAGGTTGCAGCAATGGTAGGTGAGTTTCTAGATATCCCTTCCATCTCAATTATAAAGAAATTAGATTTTGATGGAAGCACTGCAACAATAGAGCGAGAAATTGAAGGTGGTAAAGAGGTTGTAACGGTTTCAGGTAAGTTTATTGCCAGCTGTGCAGAAGGTGTAGCAGAACCAAAAATCCCGACAATGCGTGGAATTATGAGCGCCAGAACAAAACCGCTAACCGTAGTTGAAGCTGTTGCCATTGAAGAAGTAACAAAGGTGGCCAAATATGAAACTCCGGCCCCACGCGGAGCCGTTAAGTTGGTTCCTGCTGATCAAACCGAATCCCTTATCGGCTTCCTTCATAGTGAAGCTAAAGTAATTTAAATATGTTAAATTGCCATTAGTGCAATAAACGAGATAATTAACAGCATTAATTTCATCAAAAAATAGAAATCCCAAACGGGGTTTACGGAAAAATATATGTCAGTATTAGTATATGTAGAACAAGCTGAAGGTAAATTTAAGAAATCTGTTTTCGAAGCCGTTTCTTATGCCAAAGCCATTGCAGATCAACAATCCACCAGCTTAACAGCAATTTCAATTGGCAATGTCGCTGAGACTGAACTGAAAGTGTTAGGAAAGTACGGCGCTGCTAAAGTATTAAACGTAAGTGCAGACCAGTTAAAAACTTTTGTTAACCAAGCCTATGCGAGCGTAATCGCTGCTGCTGCAGAAAAAGAGGGAGCAGACATTGTTGTTTTATCTAACTCTTTCTCTGGAAAAGGATTAGCACCTAGAATTGCAGTAAAACTTAAGGCAGGATTAGCAGATGGTGCTGTGGAATTACCAAGTACAGACGGGAAATTTTCAGTTAAAAAAACCGCTTTTTCAGGTAAAGCTTTTGCCGTTACAGAAATAACATCTGCAAATAAGGTAATTGCTTTGAATCCAAATGCATTTGGCGTGAAAGAAAATTCAACAGATGCAACAATTGAGAACTTTGAAGCAGATATTAAACAATCAGACCTTGGAACTGTTATCAAAGATATTGTAAGGGCTACAGATAAAGTTTCCTTACCTGATGCGGAGTTAGTTGTGTCAGCTGGTAGAGGTTTAAAAGGGCCGGAAAACTGGGGAATGATCGAAGAGTTGGCAGGCTTGTTAGGCGCTGCAACTGCTTGTTCTAAGCCAGTATCTGATGCAGATTGGAGACCACATTCTGAACACGTTGGTCAAACAGGAATTGCCATCAGTCCAAACTTATATATTGCTATCGGAATTTCTGGTGCAATCCAACATTTGGCTGGTGTAAGTTCATCTAAGGTTATTGTGGTCATCAACAAAGATCCAGAAGCACCATTCTTTAAAGTGGCAGATTACGGTATCGTTGGCGATGCTTTTGAAGTAGTACCAAAATTAATAGAAGCTTTAAAAGCACATAAAGGATAGATTTGTCATCCTGACCTTGTCGAAAGTTCGGTATCACAATCTTTCAAACGGGTCAACATGGCATCAGCAAATATGAAAAAAGTTAAGTTAGATATTGTAGGATTATCTTATAGCCAGACGCAATCTGGCGCCTATGCCCTAGTTTTAGGAGAAGTGAATGGAAGAAGGCGTTTGCCTATTATTATTGGCGCGTTTGAAGCCCAGGCAATTGCTATAGAGATTGAGAAAATGACGCCAAGCAGGCCCTTAACTCATGATTTATTTAAATCAATGGCAGACACTTTTCATATCAACATCGAAGAAATTATTATATACAACCTGGTTGATGGCGTGTTTTATGCAAAATTAATCTGCAACGATGGAAAGAATAAGCATGAAATTGACGCCAGAACATCTGATGCCATTGCCTTAGCGGTTAGATTTGACGCGATGATTTATACTTATGAATTCATTTTGTCATCAGCCGGAATCGTAATTGAAGGAAATGATTTTCTATTTCTGGAAAATATGGATTCGATTGCAAAAGAGCCAGATGCAGATAGCGTTCCCAATCCTACTAAGCAACAAGGCTTTGGAGATTTATCTATGGAAGAACTGCAACAAAAACTTCAAGAAGCAATCGCCGAAGAGGCATATGAAAAAGCAGCAAGACTACGTGATGAATTAAACAAGCGAGGTAAATCATAAAAATGCTCAATTAAATATTATTCAGACAGAATAATTCTATATTTTTCTTAATAAAAATCTGAAAACAGAATAAACCCAAATTGCTCAAAATAATTTGGGTTTATTTTTGAATTATGTTTCAAATTAGTTCTATATTCAGCCTTTACTTTCAAAAATCAAACAAACGATATGACGAATGTTAAGTTTCGCTTAACCTTGATGAGCTTTATGCAATTTTTTGTATGGGGTGCCTGGCTTATCACAATCGCAAATTACTGGTTCGGAACAAAACAGTGGGACGGGACACAATTTGGGGCAATTTTTGCCACAATGGGCTTCGCATCTTTGTTTATGCCAACATTAACGGGAATCATTGCAGATAAATGGGTTAATGCAGAAATCCTTTATGGCATACTCCACATCTTATATGCCGGTGTTTTATTCTATCTACCAGAGGTGGAAGGTCCAAATGCCTTCTTTTGGACAATGCTCATCGCCATGTGTTTTTACATGCCAACCATATCGTTAAGTAATTCTATATCATATACAACACTAAAGTCTGGAAATCTGGATGTTGTGAAAGACTTCCCTCCCATAAGGGTTTGGGGAACAGTTGGCTTTATAGCGGCAATGTGGATCACTAACTTAACGGACAACAAGGCAAGTGCTAATCAATTTTATATCGCAGGAAGCGGTGCATTATTACTCGGCATATACGCATTTACGCTACCCAAATGTAAGCCCAGTAAACTCATCTCAGAGGAAGCATCCCTCATGCATACATTGGGTTTAGAAGCATTTAAGCTTTTTGCAAATTATAAAATGGCGTTATTTTTCATCTTCTCGATGTTTTTGGGTGGTGCGTTACAGCTTACAAATGCTTATGGAGATGTGTTTTTAGATGAATTTAAGCACTTTCCAAAATATGCTGACTCATTTGTAGTAGAATATTCAACCATCATCATGTCTATTTCTCAAGTATCAGAGACCCTCTTTATTTTAGCAATCCCATTCTTTTTAAAACGCTTTGGAATTAAAAAAGTGATGATTATCGCCATGTTGGCTTGGGTTTTCAGGTTTGGTTTCTTTGCTTATGGCAATCCTGCAGGCAACCTTTGGATGATTATTCTTTCTTGCGTTGTCTACGGAATGGCTTTTGATTTCTTCAATATTTCGGGATCATTATTTGTAGAAACTTCTACAACAGCTAAAACAAGATCATCTGCGCAAGGAATGTTTATGATGATGACCAATGGATTTGGTGCTGTATTTGGTAGCTTAGTCTCTGGCTGGATGATTGATAAATACTTTACCAAATCGTTTACCAATATTCAGGCAACATCTGAATTTGTAGGGTCTACGCCAACAAATAATCATCTGCTTGATTTTGTAAAAAGTCAGGGCGTAAGCATCTTAAACAATGGTACTTTCGATAAGGCCATTCACATGAAAGACTGGCATCACATCTGGCTATCATTTACCATCTACGCACTAATCATTACTGTTCTATTTGCGCTATTATTTAAACACAAACATTCCAAAGCTGAAGAAAAAGCGATAGAAGCAATCAGTCACTAAAATTTAATCCTCTCCCAACCCCTTAATATGTCAGCTGGCAAGTATAGAAAAGAACATGATTGTTTAAATTGTGGTGCTCATGTAGAAAAACATTATTGTAGCAGTTGTAGTCAACCCAATTTGGAACTAAAAGAGAGTTTCTGGGGATTTATCAGCCACAGCATCGCCCATTACTTCCATTTCGATAACAAATTTTTCCAAACCCTCAACCCGCTCCTAACTAAACCAGGGCAAGTTACACTAGATTATCTTGCAGGAAAACGAGCCCGGTATATTAATCCGGTGAGCATGTACATTTTCGTATCCATCGTCTATTTTATTGTTGTGCCTAAGGCTTCTGTTGAGGGCGATAAATCAAAGCATCACCAAACAAAACTAGAAAGGAAGCAAATTGAAAGAGCCACATCTAAATTAATAGATACCAGCAGAAACGGAGAAAATAACGTAGTAAGCGGAATAGCTAAAACAGCAATAAACCGCATTAACAGCAACATTTCGATTAGCGAGTTCCAAGATCTTACGTTTAAAGAACAAGAAAAAGCTATTGCTGATCTCAAAAGCAAATCGAAAACCTCAGATTTCAACGCTGACCTGCTGGTAGAATACAATAAATTTCACATCATTAAGCAAGATAGTACTTATACATCTTATTTAAACAGGCAAGCTAAACTTTCTGCCAATGAAAAGGATAACTGGTTTCAACGAACCCTCAAGAAAAGAGATATTACGGTCAATCAAAAAATGGTTTCCGGATGGACTTTGAAAGAAGAAATAGAACATTACCGTCCAAAACAGTATTTCCTGCTGATGCCTATCCTGGCCATGTTCATTATGATTATTTTCCGTAAGAATAGGAAATACTATCTGGACCATCTGATCTTTACTATCCATGGAATGACAGCCTATTTTATTGAAGAGATTATCACCAGTCCGATTAAAAAGCACGTGTTTGGACTCGATTCCACAACGTCGGATTTGATAGGAGTGATCGTTTTTGCCGCCATTGTTTGGTATATGTACAAGGCTTTAAAATTATTTTATAACCGCAGCAGAAGGGCTACGATATGGAAGATGTTCCAGGTTGTTATACTCTATGCCATAACATTGGTTATTACAGAAAAAATAATTTCGGAAACCATCTATTACTTTATTGCTTAACTCAATTGGTTTGAACAGAAAAGCCTCAGCATTAGGAATGCTGAGGCTTTAGTATTTTATTGGATCTGAAAATTACTTTCTGTCTTTCAACTCAACAAAGGCTCTATCGGTTTCACCAACGTAGATTTGACGAGGACGGCCGATTGGCTCTTTATTTTCATGCATTTCTTTCCATTGTGCAATCCATCCCGGTAATCTACCAAGAGCAAATAACACGGTAAACATTTCTGATGGGAAGCCCAATGCTCTGTAAATTATTCCAGAGTAGAAATCTACGTTAGGATATAATTTCCTATCAATGAAATACTGATCGGTTAAAGCTGCTTCTTCTAATTTCTTTGCTATCTCTAAAATAGGGTCATCAATACCTAAGTTTTCTAAAATATCATCACATGCTTTCTTAATGATTTTTGCACGTGGATCAAAGTTTTTATAAACCCGGTGGCCAAAACCCATCATACGGAACGGATCGTTTTTATCTTTCGCCTTATTGATCCATTTCTCTGTATCACCACCATCTGCTTTAATCAATTCAAGCATATCGATAACAGCCTGGTTTGCCCCACCATGTAGCGGACCCCAAAGCGCAGCAATACCCGCAGCAATAGATGCATACAAATTACAATCAGACGAACCTACTATACGAACAGTTGATGCTGAACAGTTTTGCTCATGGTCTGCATGTAAAATCAGCAATTTATTCATTGCGCTAACTACAATTGGATTTACATCATAATCCTCAGTTCGCTGACCAAATGTCATCCAAAGGAAATTAGTTACATAATCATATTTATTTTTAGGATAAATTAGTGGATTACCTAAAGACTTTTTATAAACAAATGAAACAATAGTTGGGAACTTCGCCAATAGTTTAATAATTGTTAAGTCTTGTTCCTCTGGGGTTTGATTTGGTTTTAAACATTCTGGATAGAATGTTGATAGTGAGAAGATTAACGAACCTAACTGACCCATAGGATGAGATTTCGAAGGATAGCCATCGAAGAATTTCTTCATATCCTCATGGATCAACGTATGCTTGTTAATATCAGTTTGTAAATCTTCTAATTGTGTTTGTGTTGGAAGATCTCCATAAATGATCAAATAAATAACTTCCAAGAAACTAGATTTTGCAGCAAGCTCCTCAATCGAATATCCTCTATACTTTAAGATACCTTTTTCACCATCTAGAAAAGTGACTTTGCTTTTGGTAGAACCCGTATTTTTAAATCCAGTATCTAAGGTTACAAAACCAGTTAAATCCCTTAATTTAGAGATATCAATAGCCTTTTCATCTTCTGTTCCTGTAATTACTGGCAATTCTATCGTTTTACCATCAACTTTAATTTCTGCAATATCTGACATATTATTGTATTGTGTTTATAGCTTTCTAAATTATATAAAATTAATATACGTGCATAACAAATCTGTTAAATTAATATGAATAATCGGTCAGAGAGACGTAACAATCATGCTGAATTCAACACTGAAATATTTTACTATTTCGCTTTCAGTTCCTCTATTACACGACCACATTCCAGCATCTCGTCGCCATAATATGGATTTTTTATTTCCTTTGCTGTTGATAACCAATCTCCTCCATCGCCTTTATTGGCCATTGGGCAGTGCTGCACATAGATCGTTCCTTTTTCTATTTCGGCACTTTTCATCAGGGCTATTAAATCTGCACTCAAAGTTGTAAAACCTTTTCGTTGATCAATGAGGTCTGAACTAGCGGCAATTTTTCCCGCGATTTCGGCAGTTGGCTCGCAGCCTTCGAAATCAGCTAAACTTTTCTGTAACGCTACTGCAGCTTTTTGAGAGACTTTAGCGTCAGATTTTACTAATGCATCTTTTAAAATAACATATTCTGTAAAAATATTGGCTTTCTTCTGGTCTTTAATAGAAACATCGTTCCTAACGTTAAGAGAATCTTTTTGAACGGAATCTTTTTTATCTGCTGATTTCTTTTCTGATGGATTACAAGCCATAAGGCCGGCAAGAATAACTATTCCGAATAATTGTTTCATGGTATTTGGTTTTCGGTTCAAAATAGGGATTTAAATATGAAATAAACAAAAAAAGCCCCGCAAAGTGCGAGGCTTGGGTATTAAATGATGTTTTAATTATAATTTGAAATTATAAGCTAACCTAACCGCATATTGTCCGGTTTTTCTGAAATAAGTTGTAGAAGCGCTATCATTCACATAACCTTCATATCTTACACCAACATCAAAACCACCGAATTCATAGCCTAGACCACCAGAATAAATAAAGTTGGTTTTTGCGCCATCCTGAATAGCAATGCCTGCACCAGCTTCAGTAGCTAAATACATTCTTTTGATCGGGAATACTTTAACACCACCTTTTGCCGGAATGAAATCAGCATCTACTGCGTTATCTTTTGCCACCAATTTAGTGTAGCCTCCAGAAGCGGTTACCGCAACGTAAGGTGTTAAGTCCCATTGTAATTTCAAATCTGCACCGTAAGCATAGTCCATCGGAGATTTGTCGCGGAATACACCACCATTAATACCAACGCCAACTTTGAAACCCATACCTTTTGGAGCTGGATTTGGATCAGGTTCCATCATTGTTTGGGCACTTAAGCTCGTCGAAGCAAAGATGGTGACTGCCGTAGCTGCTGTTGCGAAAATTTTAGTAATCGTTTTCATATTAGATAAATTAAGTTAATTAATAAGGTTTTGAGGTATATACGAAAACTGATTTCATTTAGATTTATTTATTTTCATTTTTTTCAGAAATTATTATAAATAAAAAAAGCCTCAGCGAAAGCTGAGGCTTTTGAATATAGCTATCTATTTTTTACAACTTAAAGCCATAAGCAAGTCTCAAAGCAACCTGACTTAAACTTTTATCTAAAAATTTAGTAGTGTTTCCTTCGTATCTTACGCCTAAATCGATACCATTGCTCCAAGCATAACCTACAGATGGTGAGTATAAAAATCCTGTTCCAACACCACTTGGGCTCACGCCGATACTAGCACCTAGTTCCGCTAAGCCATAAACGCCAGCGCCAGACTCGTTAAAGAAATATTTAACACCAGCTTTTACAGGAATATATCCGTAATCAGCAAACTTCACTCCTGCGATTCCAGTATCTTTACCAATAAAGTGTGTATAACCTGCTGTAACAGGAATTGACAATTGCTTATCAACATCAAATTGATAACGTACATCGCCACCAATTGCAAAGCTATGGGTATCAGAAGATGTAGGCAAACCTACGCTTAAACCGATTCCTAATTTTTGAGATTGTGCATTAGCGTTAGTTGCAAAAAAAAGAGCCACTACAGCTGCTGAAGTAGCAATAATTTTAGTAAAATTTTTCATTAATATATTATTTTAAAGTTAATTAATATACCGCCACAATTACAAAAGGTGTGCCAAAATCGAAAAATTGACAACTTTAGGGAATTTAACTGATAAGCTACTCAAAATAAGAAGGTTATTCTTCAAGAGGAAAGCTTTTCTAAGATGTGCTGTTTTAACGTAGTGGTTGCCAATGAAGCGTCGAGCCAAACGATGTCAACACCATCTTTTTCCATTTTTCTAAAAAATGTGTTTTGCCGCTTGGCGTATTGGCAAATCGCTATACCCAGGTTTAACTTCAACTGTTCATAAGAAAGTACCCCATCAAGGTAACTCACTATAAATTTGTACTCTAAGCCATAGAAAACTAACATCTCATGATCTACACCGCCAGAAATTAAAGCAGAAACCTCTTCTATCATTCCATTTTCCAGCCGGTATTCAAGTCTCGATAAAATTTTGGATCTAGTCAGTTCAACCTGATTTTTTAAGCCGAATATTACTGGCTTAATCTCAGGCCACTTTTTTTCCGATAGCTGATGATCTTGGAGATATTCAGCAATCTCAATAGCCCGGATTAACCGTTTTTTTGATGATAGATCAACGTGTGAAACCTGTGCTTGTGGAAAGGCATTTAACTTCAATACCAATTGATCTTTATCATATGCTTCTAACGATGTTCTCAAGGTTTCATTAATCGGAACTGCCGTATACTTTTGATTTTGCAGCAAACTGTGGATATACATGCCTGTTCCACCACATAAAATAGCTTGTTTCCCCCTCTTACCAATTGATTCAAATGCCTTGTAAAAATCATTTTTAAAGGCGTCAACATGATAACGTTCTCCGGGATCTAAAATATCGATTAGGTGATGCGGGATAATTTTATCGTTAATTTCGTATTCATGAAGATCTTTGCCAGTACCTATATTCATCTTTCTAAAAATCTGACGACTATCGGCACTGATGATTTCACCGGTTAATTCATTAGCTACCTGAACTGCAAGTTTCGTTTTACCAGATGCCGTTGCACCCAGAATGATAATTAGGTTTTGATCTAACATTTAGAACTTCAGGATAAATTTAAGACTTCCGGTATTGAACACCACGGGGCAAACATCTAATCTATTTTTAATAAGCGATCGTTTTAGATTTTCGTCTAATGAAAACCGCTGATAAGCTATCGTTTCAGTTAATGAAAAACCAAGCGTAGAATAAGCTTCACCAAGCGACCAGTCTCTATCTGCATAAGTCATTAAATCATTTGGCCGGAACAACATGGAGAAATGCGAGATCAATTTGCTCAAACCGCCAGTAACCGTATAGCCTGATTTTACTGCGAATCTAATTAATTCAGCCGACTTATAGTTTTCAGTATGGTTCATATTTCTAAGCGCGGCAAAAGTGGCTACTGCAACCAGTTCTTCCTTTTCAAACAGACCTAGCTTGTAGCGACTATTTACAGCTCCTTGCAAATGGTTGCGGTTAATAAACTCATCGGCAATTGGTTTGGATATTTTAGATACTTTAGTTTTACGCCCATGAATCCTGGTGTTTAATCCAGCCAGCGATTCAATTCTTGCCAATACCTGCAAAGTCCTCGTCAACCACACGTCTTCCCAAAGGTGAATAAGTTTGATACCTGCACTGCGGTACCTCTCCTGTAAACTGATGAGCTGTGCAGGATTATAGGCGTTTTTAAGATTAATCAAATTAACAATAAGTTTTCCCTTATTCAGGGAAACTAAACAAAATTCCTGATCAAAAGAAAAATGGCATTCAATTTTTAGATCTTCCAATCCGGACCTAAACTGATGATGCCATTCTATATTTTTATTTATTTCTGGTTGGTTCAAGATGTTGATTTATCAGCTTTAAATGCTGTCGACAAATTTAACCATCCTATTGTTATATCCATTCTTTTTCTTTGAAGTTGGTATTGATAATTTCTATGAACGTTTGGATTTCTTTTAATTTTTCATCATCTAATGCTGAAATCTCGTAACCAATTCTTTCCTCGCCAAAAGTTTTCAAATCTTCTGTACTTGCTGTAAAATCTTCTGCATTGAGCTTAACCTGAACTACATCTCCGTTAATGTAAACTCCTATAAAAAACCGTTCTGTAATTTTACCATCGGCTGTTTCAATATTTTTCTCACTATACAGATCATATCCTGTTTCAGAATTCTCATGAACGGTATATCCTCGTGTGGCGTAAGGTTGAACGCCTGCTCTAATCGTTTGAAATATTTCTACAAGGTCTGTTTTCATAATCGTATTTAGTTTTAAAATTAAACACGATCAGTCCATTATTGTTTAATTTTATTCTTCTTGCCACCATTTTGCATTTGGCAAATACTGATCAATGATGATGGTCTCCCCTAGCCTTGGCGTAACGAGTAGTAGTTTTCTCGCTTCACCAGCAGCAACTACCCGCTGTATAGAATCATCCCAGGGATGCATGGCTAAACTAAATTTAGCCCAGTGCACCGGGAGCAATACTTTTGCTTTTAAATCAATGGCAGCATCAACCGTTTGCTCTGGAAACATATGAATATAAGGCCAATAGGCATTGTACTGACCGCACTCCAGAATGGCGAGGTCAAATGGGCCGTGGGCATTACCAATCTCTGCAAAATGAGTGTCGTATCCAGAATCTCCACCAAGAAAAAACTTCATTTTTTCTGTTTCCAAAACGAATGCAGACCACAGGGTTTGATTCCTTTTGAACTTCCTCCCGGTAAAATGACGGGCAGGAACCGCTGTAAATTTGATATTATTGGTAATTGATATTGATTCATTCCAGCCAAGTTCTTTGATCTGGCCTGAAGGTATCCCCCACCTTTCTAAATGAGATCCTACACCAAGAGAGGTTATAATCGTTTTAACGTTTGGTGCAATTGTTAATATCGTCTGATAATCTAAATGGTCATAATGATCATGTGTGATGAGCAGAATATCAATATTCTTAAATTGTTCTGCTTTTACAAAGTCGGTTCCCGGAAAGGCCTCGGTTCCTATAAATGAAAATGGTGATGGCTTTTTACTAAAAATTGGATCAACCAGGATACGTAAACTGTCCACTTTCATCAGGTATGACGAATGACCAAACCAGATTAATTCAGGTAAATCACTATTGGGAAGCGTATCGAGATCTGGTGCTAAGGCCGTTAATTTTTTGTCCGGAACTTTATTGGGATGTTTTTCAAGAAAAAAAGCCTTCAAGATTTTTAAGAAACTAACGCCTTCTGGCTGCATAGGCGTTACGGATAGGTTCTGCAATGCGCCGCTTTTGTAATTTGCCAACTGATGAATTTTGGCTAATCGCAAACCATTAGGCTGGCGGCCGAATACAGGCAGATTAAGGATAATTAACACCACTACCGTAATGATAATAACAATATAAAGGAAAATCATTTTTAAGAATTAATGCGCTAATGTAACTATTGCCAGAGTGATAAATCGTCAACTGCTATCCCTTGCATGTTTTTTCACCTCATTCTTACAAAACACAGACCGAGCGTGTCTAAATCAGATGGATTAAAAAATGTTTAATAATTACTTATTTAAGCTTCCGGGAAGTAAGCCATAGTATTTTTTAAAGGCAGTAATAAAATGTTGTGCATTTTTATATCCCACCAGGAATGCCACTTCATTTACTGATTTCTTTTCTTGTAGAAGGCAGTAATATGCCCTTTCCATCCTGATCTTGTATAAATAACCGAAAACGGTATTTCCAATCAGCGCTTTAAAACCTTTTTTAAGTTTAAAATCGTTTATTCCAACCTTTCGGGATAGATCCATTAATGAACATGGCTGTTGTAAATCCATCTCAATTATTTGCTTTGCCAGGAATATCTTCCTGGCGTCTTCTTCTTTAATGAATATGCTATTAGTTTCCTTTTTTTGCAGGTAAGAAATAAGCAGTTCGAATATTTTAGACTCGAGAAAGATGCGTTTTAACCTTCCCTCATGTTTAGGGTTAAACATTGTCCGAATCAATAATACAATCTCAGGCCTAATCGCATCTGCCTTTAATTCAACTTGTTCTTCAAAACACTGATTTGTAACCTTGTTAAAATAGGCCTCTGTGAGTTGGATGTAGACAAAACTTGCCTTCCCGGTAATATTGAATGCAATGCGGTTAAACTTAGCTAATGAAATATTTTGCTGATTGTTAGTCAGACTTATCAGTTTCTTCTCTTTATCGCTAAAATAATTGATACTTCCATTCAGACAAAATAGAAATCCGACGTGCTGGTGCGAAGACTCATAATAAAAATATTGGGGGCCATGCGTAATAATTTCAGTGATATTAATATGAATACCATCAAACCAGTTTTCACTTATGTTCAGGTGATAACTGTCCTTATGAAATTCTTGCTTATGTTCTTCAAGGTCTTTTTCCGTGTAGAAGTTGGAGTTATAGGTATGATCGTAAATAATATTTTGTGTCGGGTATTCTAAAAGTCTGATTCTCATTTTATTAACTTGCTGCTGATCAACATCCCTTCTGTCCATCGCAAATAACTCGCTATCCTCGAAAAATTGGCTGTACATTAATCCGTATTACGGCATTAATTATCCGTATGGCGTTATCTCGTTATGCTGATTATCTACAAATTTGCATAATTATTTATAATTAGTCTAAATAAATGAAGAGATATTTATCAATTGCTTTTACCCTCATTTGTTCTTTCGCGCTTGCACAGGAGAAAAAGATCGATACGGCAAGAGCAACTGATTTGAAAGATGTAGTAGTTACCGGGCAATACGGACCTCAATCTTTAAAAAATTCGGTTTACAATGTCAGGACGATTAGTGCGGAGAAAATAAGATTACGTGGCGCGGTAAACCTTCAGCAGGTTTTAAATACCGAACTGGGTTTTAGATTTAGTAACGATTTAACATTGGGTACTAGTGATGTCTCCTTAATGGGCATGACCGGAAGAAATGTAAAAGTGCTTCTGGATGGTGTACCGATGATCGACAGATCTGATACCAGGGAAAGTTTAAATCAAATTGACATTAATACCATTGAGCGAATTGAGATTGTAGAAGGGCCTATGTCTGTCGTTTATGGATCTGATGCCCTGGCTGGCGTGATTAATATTATTACTAAAACAGCTGGAAAATCCCTGAATGTAACTGCAAGAGTACAGGAAGAAACTGTTGGAAAGGAATATAATGCATTCTCTAATAAAGGAAACCATGTACAGAATGTTGGTTTGAGCTGGCAAAATAATGGCTGGAGTGCTTTAGCTGGTATTACACACAATGATTTTGGAGGCTGGAATATTAAACCGAGTACTACATCGAAAGAAATTGTCGATCAGGATTTAGCAAGTGGCAATCGGTGGAAACCAAAAGAACAATGGCTGGCCAATACAAAGATTGGATATAGAAATGAGCACTTTAATATTTGGTACAGGTTGGATGGTCTTCAGGAAGAAATCATCAGTCGTGGTGGAATGAATACTTTAAACTATATTGCCGAATGGCAAACTTATAAAACCAGGCGATATACCAATCAGTTACAATCTGAATGGAGATTAAGTCCTTCCTTGCAACTAACCGCGATAGCTGGCTATTCTGATCTTCAACGTTTAACGCATACCATAAACCATAATTTTAGTACTGGTGCAGATGTTTTGAGTGCTGAACAAGGCAAACAAGATACTGCCAAATTTAACTCTACCATTTTCAGGGCTACCGCACAATACTTTCTCAGCCCGAAGATTTCATTCCAACCTGGTATTGAATATAATAGAGATGCAGCTAGTGGACATCGAATCGATGGTTCTCCGGTGATTAATGATTATGCTTTCTTTATTTCATCAGAAATTAAACCTGCTGAAGGGATTAATATCAGGCCAGGGCTAAGATTTATCAAAAACTCCATCTATCCTGCTCCTCCAGTCATTCCTTCATTAAATACTAAATTTAATTTAGGTAAGAATTTTGATTTAAGATTGGCTTATGCGAGAGGTTTCAGGTCTCCGGCATTACGAGAATTATATTACGATTTTGTTGATGCCAGCCATAACATTATAGGTAATCCAGACTTAAAGGCTGAACAATCCAACAGTTTTAATGGTTCGCTTAGCTGGGCTGGTTTAAACATCAATGACTTACAAATCCGTTCAACTTTGGCTGGTTTCTACAATCTCTTTAAAAACAGGATCACTTTTGCCCAATCTACTCAGAATGCTACCATGACCACTTTGTTTAATGTATCTAAATACAAAACTACCGGCTTTACCTTAGACAATACAATCATCTATAAAAACCTCAATGCCACTATCGGCGCCTCTTATATTGGACGCTATAATGAACAACTTCAAGACAACCCCGATTTATCAATTTCTGAATTTGCATGGTCGCCGGAAGTTACGGCAACTATCCTTTATAATTTTCCAGCCATTAAAGGAAATGTTAGCTTATTCTACAAATACTCGGGTAAAGTACCAAGCTACCAAAGTGTTAATGGTAACACCACAGATCTTAAGTTAGTTGAAATTGGCAGTTTTAGCTTAGCTGATTTAATGCTTAACAAGAGCATCTACAAATTCTTTACTGTTAACGCAGGTGTAAAAAATTTATTTAATGTAACTCAACTTAGCAATACTTCTACCGCATCGGGTGGTGCACACAGCACAGGTGGCGGCACAGTGCCCTATAGTTACGGACGCTCTTATGTAGCGGGATTAACTTTTAACTGGAACAAATAATTAAACACAAAATAAAAACATGAATAAACTCAACTCCATGATTGCAATCGCTGCCTTGGCGATAACTTTTACCGCTTGTAAAAAAGATAGTGAAGAACCTGTAATTGTTGTGCCACCTTCGGATGGCAGTATATTAACGCTAAACGGAATAATTGGTACGGAAGCTGGCAGCGCGGCCGGGAATAGTGTTTATGTAGATTTTAGCACTGACAAACAGACTTCCGTAGCAAGAGCTTCCTGGGATTTAGGGTTTTACAGTGGTTCTGATTTCAGGGTAATCTTAAATAATACAACTGCTGCTGGAGCAAAAGTTATTCAGACACCTAATGCTAACCTTGCAACTGTTGGGGAAGCCGATACGTTAGGATTAACTTTAGCCTATAATCCAGGGAATCCCTTAAATACAGACTTCGCCTATTATGATGCAATTGATGGAAATTTATCAAATACTGCAATACCTGCTATTTCTTCTGTTGCTGGTGAAAATAAAGTAATTATCCTAAACCGTGGTACAGGTGGCGGAATTGGGGCAAGATCATGGATTAAACTTAGGGTAACCAGAAATGCTTCAGGAGGATATACACTACAATATGGTAAAATTAAAGAAACTACAAATTTTACTACTGTCGATATTCCAAAAGATGGAAACTTTAACTTCAAATTGGTTTCTCTTACAAACGGAACTTTATTAAATGCGCAACCTGAAAAAGCAAATTGGGATATTTCGTGGACGTATTCAATTTACCAGACAGGTAATCTTCCTTATGCTTTCTCTGACTTAATTTTCATTAATAATTTAGATAATGTTACAGCTGCTTTGGTTGATACCGGCATAATTCCATCGTTATCATATACCACCTTTAGTGAAGCTGATATTGCTAAAGTAACATTTTCTAATTCCAGGTATACAATTGGTTCATCATGGAGAAGTACACAACCCGCAACTGGTATAAAAACAAATCTCTTCTATGTAATTAAGGATGCATCAAATAATGTTTACAAATTAAGATTTGTGAGTATGGGTGTTGCTGGTGATGGTGGAACACGCGGTAAACCCGTAATCGAATATAAATTAGTTAAAAAAGGATAAAGTATAAGCGAAGAATTTCGTGAAAAATATGTTTTGTTAGTTGGATAGATGCTCCCCGCGATGGGGAGCTTTATCTTTTTAACATATCTTGGATACTTTCGATTTTTATAGAAAGTCCTTTAAACTTTCTGGTTGAAATTCCCCAAACGCAGAAAGGCCCCGAAAATCGGGGCCTTTCTGTTTCATACTCAGGAAATATTATTTTTCAGAGTTTTTCTTGTCTGTTACTTCAGCACGAATTTCTTGTGCTAAAACTTTAAGATCTTGCATGGCTTTACGCACACGAGTACCAGCAGCTGCATTGCCAGCATTATAAAATTTTTCTACATCTGCTTCAATCGCAGCAACAGCAGCTTTAACTTTTGAGAATTTTTCCATCGCTAATTGATGTTTTTAGGGTTTAAAAAATTAATTTTTTTTCAATAATACATATTTACCTCGAATTAACAAGAGAATGCAAGTATTAATTTGCAATAAGTTTTGCACATATTCACAATCATAAAAAATGCCCTGGCGGTTATGTAGAACTATTTTTTGAGACTAATGTGAGAAAATGTGTTCGCTTATTTTAGCTGCCTCGAAAGTTTAATCAAATTTTCAAAAGTTTGGTTCGCGCTGGCGACACAATGTTGATAATCAGCCGCTTCAACAGATTGATTCAACACCGCAACAAAAGTCTTCCATTTACTGCCTAAATCTGCTCCATAAACACCATAATAATTTAGTCCTCCTTCTGCATCCTGAAAATTTGGATTGGCTAAAATATGCTTTTTTATTACGTTTCCACCAAGTGTAGCGCCTTCCAGAACATATAATGCACCCAAAATAGCAGCATTATTTTGATCAGGAATAAACAATTCGAAATTCAAGGCCGGCAGCGTCAGGTTATCGATATTCCAATAATCGAGATCTTTTTCTAAAGCGTTTAACTTCAGCCGGCTACTCATATCAAGCTGTCTTGCCAAATTCGCATCCAACATATTGGCTAACTTATTTTCAAGCTTCTGGTGGATAATATAATTGATCGTTAGTAATTTCTTATAATTTTCTACACTCAAAGAGTTGTTCATAATTTCCTGAACAAACATCAGGGATTCTAATTCTTTGTGTTTTTCAGCAGTTTCAGTTCTTAATAAGTCGGCAATCATAGTGGGTTGAAATTAAAAAAAAAGATTCGAATGAATCATCCGAATCTTCAATTGTAACATATTTTTTCTATTAGTTCATTCGTAAGTGCTGGTTAAACCAAAAATCGTGTACCGAATGTACACATTTCACCAGGCTATCATAACCATCAGGTTTAGTGAGGTAAGCATTTGCACCAAACTCAATGGATGCTTTTACATCTTCGGGATTATCGGAAGTGGAAAATAAAATCACAGGCGTTGACTTCAGGTAAGGAATATCCCTAATGAACTTTAGCAGATCCAAGCCAGATAAGCCTGGCAGATTTAAATCCAGCATAATTAATTTAGGCTTCGTTTTACTTTCGGCAAAAGCTTGTAATCTGGATAAAGCTTCTGCACCATCTTCTACTATTGCTAAATTTAAAGTATCCTTCACCTCTTCAACAGCGCTGCGCATAAAAAATGCATAGTCTACATCATCTTCAACGTAAAATATATCCGGCGTTTTCATTTATTTATTATTTTTAAAAGCCACGTAAAATGTAGAACCGGCGTTTAGTTTGCTTTCAAACCATACACGACCATTATGACGCTCTACCACACGCTTTACTATGGCTAATCCTACTCCTGTACCCTCAATTTCCTTAACATTGTCCATGCGCTTGAATAACTCAAAAACCCTGTCGTAGTACCGGTTATCAATTCCCATACCATTATCCTTTACACTATATACCGTTTCGCCGCCGGCAATGTGTCCTGAAATTTCAATTTTTGGATTTTCGGTAGTTAAAGAGTATTTTACTGCATTACTGATTAAATTTGTAAATACTTGGGCAATCATCGTCCTATCCCCCTTCAAATCTGGCAATTGGCCTAAAATCAGTTCGGCTTTGTCTGCTTTAAAAGCCGCCCAAACTTCTGCAGCAATTTCTTTTGTTAACGATTCCATTTTAACCGTTTCAAAGTGAATTTCAGATCGCCCGACTCTTGCCAAATTCAAGATTTCCTTTATCAGGAAATTCATTTTATCTGCCCCCGTCAAAATCCTGGTTAGCATTTTCTTCCCATTTTCATCGAGACTTTTATTTTTAAGCATCAATTCTGCATAGGTTCTGATTGAAGTCAAAGGCGTCCTTAAATCGTGAGAAATTGTATAACTAAAGGTATCTAATTCCTCATAGGCTGATTGCAGTTTTTCGTTCAACAGCCTGATTTCATTTGCCTTTTTATTAATGTCGGTGATGATAATTTCACGGATTCTTAATACTGATGCAATTTCTTCTGCAAGCCACTTCTCAGAAGTATTATTAACAACCTGCGACCAGATTTCAAAAGATTTCCTAGGAGACAAGCTAAGCAAGCCGTTTTCGGCCATCGTAGCTGATTTATCCGGGTCACCGGCCCATTTAACGGTAGTACTAAGTTCGGGCTTAAACCAAATAATCATTTCGCCGAGTTCTTTACTGATGTTACAGGCCAGGATCCCGGACGCAATATTTTTATATTTTCTGGCAGGCGAATGGATCTCAGATAGTCGATGAGTATAGTATACAGATTCGTCACTGGTTTCTTTTAACCATTCCGCTAACTCCAAGATTTCCTCATCGGAAGGCACTTCGCCTATGGTTTTCAATTGGTTCTCGAAAATAATGGCAACCCCAGTTCCTTTCGTAACATCTAAAATGGTACGATTATGACCTGTTATGGCGTCAATTAAGTACTTATCGTGGTTTAAGTGCTCGGAAATTATAGCGGCCGTACTCTTAAATTGCTCTACAATTTCAGAATCTTCTTCGTCCTGACGGTATTCGAGCGCTGATGAAAGAATCTCGCCGATTAATTTTGCACCTTCACGGGCTTTATAATCAATAAATTTGGGCGAATAATTATGGCAAGCAATTAGTCCCCAGAGTTCTCCATGAGAGATCAGGGAAATACTAAAACTCGAATAAACACCCATATTCTTCAAGTATTGAATATGAATCGGTGAAACAGCCCTTAAGCAAGATTTAGTCAGGTCTAATGGCTGATCTGGTAAATAAGTTGCTATTGGCGAATCTTGAGTAGTAACATCTGCAATGAGACGGGTTAAATTAAGCTTGTATAATTCACGGGCCTGTTTCGGGATGTCGGATGCTGGATAATGAAGTCCGAAAAATGGCTCCAGTTCTGCATTCATATCTTCCGCAACCACCTCTCCGTGGCCATCGTCCAGAAACTTATAAACCATTACCCGATCGTAGTTAATTAACTTCTTAACTTCCGATGCTGCACCCTTTAATAGCGATGAAACACTTTTACCTTGCAGAATAGCAGAGGCTGATCGTCCGATTAAACTTTGCAGATCATATTGTAACGTAACAGGTTCAAACTCTAAAAGCCAATTGCCGTCTGAATCTGAAATGATAATATAAAAAGGATTTTTACCAATGTTAATTGGATACGGACTAATTGCATCAAAATTCTTTTTGTTTATTCCGAGCTTCAACAAATTTTCTACAATCAGTTCCGGCTCTTGTAAACCTAATAATTGATTGAGCTTTGATAGCGGTTTTTCAAGTAGATTGCTGGCTGATTCAGAAAGGAAAACGTTAACATTTTCACTCACATAAGTGATCAAAAAATTGACCTTATCAACAGCTACCAGGAAACCATGTGACTGAACTTTGCCCGGGATGTGGATAGGTTCTTTATCACAATTTGTCAGGTCTACAGAAAAATTATTCATATTAAATTTAGATGCTACAAAAATACCAGAATTTTCGAATTAATAAGTACTAAAGCAGGTATTTGTATGACTACAATCTACGCGATTCTGGATTGAGATTTATTTTTATTTATATTTGTGTAAAATTTAGAAACTCCCATTCAAATCTTGGCAAAGAAAAATATATTAGTTGTAGAAGATAACCATGCAATTTTAGATGTGATTACGCTCATTCTGGAAAGTGAAGCCTTTAATGTAGCAGGCTTAAATAACGGTACAAACTTTATAAATCACGTGCAGGAATTTGGCCCTGACGTTGTCATAATGGACATTATGCTCCCTGATATTGATGGACGGTTGTTGCTTAAAGAGTTAAAAGATACAGCGACAACCAAACATATTCCTGTACTAATGATTTCGGCGCGATATAATGCTTTTAACTATATCTTGGACGGCATAGCAGCCGATGATTTCATGGCTAAACCTTTTAACATAGATGAGCTAATGGATAAAATTTATGCCCTGTTGGGGAAATAAAAGCTTAGCTACGAATACAATAATTGGAGCTTACTCCTTTCAGTTTTACTTTTTTTAGATGAGATTAAATTAACATGCTTCAAACCCTGGAATATTCATATTTATGAGTAAAACAGGTAAGGGTGTTTAAGGAATCTAAAACTAAATGGTGGGCCATTTAATTAATGGCCCGGGTTGCCAAAAAGTTCATTAAGCTATTCTAGTTATTATCTAATTAAGTCATCTCTAAATTACCCCTTATCTTTTTCGTTATCTTTATCTTTAGTTACCGTTACTTTCTTAGCGTCTTTTGCTGAAGTCAGGTTTTCGTCTGCTCCTTTTGCTTTTTCATCTTTTAATGCGGTAGCCTTAGTTTTCTCTGCTGATGTTTTTGAATCTTTCATGGTCGTAATTTTGGTATTGATTAATCCTCGGCTGCAATCCAAGCTTTAGCCTCTTCTATTTCCTCTAATTTAAATCCTTTTGAGCTTCCTGGAATCAAGAATGTAAAAACATTTGAAAACCAGTCTACACTCTTTTCTTCGCTCAATACAGCGATTTTCTTCCACTTTGGAAAGTTTTTTAATCCAGCTCTTGCGTCCTGAATCCATGCACCACTGGTAAAGTTTTTTAACTCAGTATCTAAAACCAACAGATACCTGATTTCACCGAAGCGATCGTAGGTCCTTGCCAATCCGGGCAACAGCACATCTTTTAAATCAGTAGTTGTTACTTCTCCAGTAGCCCTTACGCCAAAAATGTGATCAGGCAAGCCTGTAATTTCCGCTAACATGTTTTTGTGTTTTATTTAGAACACCATAAATGCTCAAGAAGTTTGTAGTTATTTAAATTGCAGAAAAGTTGTTAATCATTTAAAACTCTATCTTCCTCATTGCGTTATAGAAACAACTTTTATACAAACAAAAAAATAATCACATGAAAACCAGCATAATTAAGCTTCCCGCAGTTGCTATTGCACTCGTTATCGCTATCGCCGCTTGCACTAGTGATACCAAAAGTACATCCGCTATTGATTCTGTTAACCGAGATTCTACTTTAAATAGCGTTTTGAAACCTGCTGGACCACCACCGGAATGGGGACAAAGTATTAAACCGGAAATGCAAGCCATAATTGAAAAGCTGACGAGTTACGGCGATAAGCCTCTTGAATCTTTAAATGAAGCAGATGCAAGAAAGAATCACACCCCAACAGATGCAGTGATGGCCCTAGTTGAAGCGAACCGTATTGCGATTCCCCAGACAAAAGTTGATACCACCGGAAAAGACATTGATGTGGCCGGCGGGAAAATCCACTTGCGCATTTATACACCAAAATCTGGTGAAGGCGCTTTTCCGGTAATTGTTTATTACCATGGCGGTGGTTTTGTTATTGCTAATCTGGATGTGTATAACGCATCTGCTCAGGCATTAGCCGAGCAGGTAAACGCCGTAGTTGTTTCGGTAGCTTATCGCCTTGCGCCAGAAAATAAATTCCCAACAGCTCATAATGATGCTTTCACTGCTTATGAATGGGTTGTGAAAAACGCAGTGAATTTGAAAGGTGACCCTGCGAAAATCGCAGTTGTTGGCGAAAGTGCGGGCGGAAATCTCGCTGCAAACGTTTCCATAACGGCTAGAGACAAACACATCATGGTTCCGGTACATGAAGTGCTGATCTATCCTATTGCCCAGGCCAATATGAATACTGAATCTTACAAAATGTATGAAAATGCTAAACCCTTAAACAAAGCAATGATGGGGTGGTTTATGGAAAAATACCTAACTACGATGATTGAAGCGCAGAACCCAAAAATATCTTTGGTAAATGCTAAACTAAAAGGGTTGCCACCAACCACGATTATAACTGCTGAGATTGATCCTTTACATGACGATGGTGCAATGCTGGCAAATAAGCTAGCTGCAGAAGGCGTAAAAGTAAATAGCCGCAATTATGAAGGCGTTACACATGAATTCTTCGGAATGGCTGCCGTTGTACCAGAGGCAAAAGCAGCACAAGCCTACGCTGCCGATCAATTGAAAGCCGCCTTTAAGTCAACAGGCAAATAATATTCTCAATCCGTTATTTTCTATTGAAGGCTAAATAAAAATCCATCCGCTTCTGTAATGAACATTAGCAGGTGGATTTATTTAGCTAAAAATACGTTCTCGCTGGCAGCTATCTGTAAATTGAGATTAAGTTTGAGCTTTACTTTAACTCAATTCTTATAGTCTCTCCGATATTAAAACTAAGCCCCTTTTTTAGAACCAAGACTTTGCATTAATTGATCGTAAAGATCATCACTGGTCGCTTTTTGTGGTTTCATTTTCTTAACGGTTGCCCTTTTACCCTTGGCTTTCGCTTTGATGATTTTTAAAAGTTCATCACTGTAATCATCTTTAAAAGCGCTTAGATCGAACTTAGACGTATATTGTTTGATCAATGCTAAGCCTACATCCATCTCTTTTTTGGAAATGGTCACGTCAGCTTTATTGATTTCCTCAAGGCTTCTGATTTCCTGTTCAAACCTGATTTTGGTAATTACAATTACATCCTCCATGGGATGAATGACACAAAGGTTCTCGGTATTTCGCAACACAAAACGGCCTACCCCTGCTTTACCAGATTTTTGAAGTGCTTTCAGCAACAATGCATAAGCTTTCTTTCCCTGTTTCTCGGGTTCGGTGTAATACGACGTTTCGTAATAAATGGGATTAATTTCTTTGATATCAACAAAGTTCTCTAATTCAATGATCTTTGTTTTTTCTGGAGATGCCTCCTCGAAGTCATGCTTTTCCAAAATGATATACTTGTCTTTAAGAAAATAGCCTTTTACAATTTTATCAAAGGGAACTTCTTTTTGTGTCTTGTCATTAACACGCTGATACCGGATTTTTTCATGGTCACGTTCATCCAGCATATCGAGGTCTAAATGTGTGGTTTGCACGCCAGAAAATAATTTTACCGGGATGTTAACCAAACCGAACCCAATTGAACCTTTCCAAATCGATCTCATATAAATACTTCGTTATTTATGGAAGTTAACACGGTGTCAATTCATATTGTTTGCTAAAAAAAACCACAATTCTGCTTGAAACAAAACTATTTACCCGTTTTTTCTGTTATTAAGGTATATTAATCTACAAGAATACTATGAAAATTGCCTATATTTCTACATATCCCCCACGCGAATGCGGTCTAGCTACTTTCAATCATAATTTAGTTAATGCCTTAAGCATTAATCCTTCGTATGATGCTGATAAAAGTTTCGTCATTGCGATGAACGAATCTGATGACGTTAATGAACACGCTTATCCGCGTGAGGTGAAATTTGTAATTAGGCAGCAAAATCAGCAAGATTATATTGATGCTGCTAATTTCATTAATGAAAGTGATGTAGATACCTGTATCATCGAACACGAATTCGGAATTTATGGTGGAAATAGCGGCGTGTTTTTATTGTCGTTAATTAATAAATTAAAAAAGCCATTTATCACCATTCTGCATACGGTTCTTAAAGAACCAAACTTCATGCAACAAACCATTATCAAAGAGATTGCACTAAAATCTTCCAGAATAGTGGTGATGAGTAAAAAAGCAGTAATGTTTTTAACGAGCATTTATCAAATTCCAAAAACTGCTATTAAATTAATTGAGCATGGCGTTCCAGATCTGGAGCCATTAATCAATAATGAACTTTCACAAAGTGATTTGTTCAAAAACAGAAAGGTGCTTTTCACTTTCGGCTTAATTAGTAGAAACAAAGGCCTTGAAACGGTTATAAAAGCATTGCCAAGTATAGTTAGTCAGCATCCTGATGTTCTGTATGTTATTTTAGGAAATACTCATCCTGGCGTGGTAAAACATAACGGCGAGGAATACCGCGACAGCTTAAAAGCGTTGGCTAAAGAATTAGGCGTTGAAAATAATATCGCTTTCGTTAATAAATTTGTGTCAGAATCAGAGCTGCATCAGTATCTTACTGCCTGCCACTTATACATTACACCTTACTTGAATGAGGCACAAATTACCAGTGGTACATTATCTTACGCCATTGGTGCAGGTGCTGCAGTAGTTTCTACACCTTACTGGCATGCAGAAGAGCTTTTGGCCGATAATAGAGGAAGATTATTTGATTTCAAAAATGATTTAGATCTTTCGAAGATTGTTAATGAATTGCTTAACGACGAAACTAAACATCAAACCTTAAAAAATAACGCTTACCAGTACGGATTAAAACTGAGGTGGCCGGCAATTGGTAATGTTTATCTTAATACTTTACAGGAGGCAATCGATGAAGGTGAAAAGCCAAAACGAGACACCCCTCCTATCATTGATGTTGAGAAAATGCCTGCACTGAATTTGAGTCATATCGGTTTGTTAACTGATGATACCGGAATTATTCAACATGCACGTTTTGGAATCCCAAATTTAAAAGAGGGATATTGCATAGATGACAATGCCCGGGCGTTGATCATGGCGTTGATGGCTTATCAGCAAAATAAAAATCAAACCGCATTGAAACTGATGCCAGTATACCTGAGCTTTATTCAATACATGCAGACCGAGGACGGAAATTTCAGGAACTTCTTAAGCTTCAACCGTAATTATCTCGATGAGGTAGGTTCTGAAGATTCATTTGGAAGAACAATCTGGTCGTTAGGATATTTAATTTGTATTGCACCAAATAACTCTTATCGTGAATTTGGTCGCGAGTTGTTCTCACATTCCGTCCCACACTTTAAGTCGTTAACGCATTTGCGTGGTATGGCTAATACATTGATCGGTGTATCTTATTACTTGTGCGCTCATCCTGGCGATGATGTAATTGTTACTGAGGTAAATCAACTTGCTACGAACCTAAAGAATGCTTACAAAGCGAATAAAGATGGAGACTGGCATTGGTTTGAAGATATCCTTACTTATGATAACGCGATTTTACCTTTAGCACTTCTGCATCACTATGAAGCGACGGGTAACTTAGAATCTTATCAGATTGCCATGGAAAGTATTAATTTCCTTAACAGCTTCTCTTTTGAAAACGGGTATTTAAATCCAGTTGGAAATGATGGCTGGATGAAGAAAAACGGAAAAAACCCTATTTACGATCAACAAGCGATCGAAACTATGGCCATGGTACTCCTTTATTGCAAAACCTATGAGGTTACCAGAGATGACAAATATTTAAGCTTAATGCATACCAGTTACGAATGGTTTTTAGGCAAAAACAGCCTTCATATTCCTTTGTATGATTTTGAAACCCATGGCTGTGCCGATGGATTACAGTTCAACAGTGTGAACAGGAATCAAGGCGCAGAAAGCACATTAGCGTATTTCGTTTCACATTTGGCAGTTTTGAAAGCTGCGGAGGCTGAATATCAAACATTAGCATCTCCGCTGGTTAACGAAAAGAAATCTGTTTAAGCAGAGGATGTATTTAAGCAAAAAGCGCTGGTTCATATGAACCAGCGCTTTTCGTTTAATAAGCTTTTTATTGCTTATCTACCTCCGTTTTCCAGTAGCTTATTTAGTAACAATTCCAGGTTTACCGCTGCAAACGTAGAGCTATAATCTGATAAGCCATAAGGAATAATCAATTCTCCATTACTTACAATCGATCCGCAAGAATAAACAACGTTGGGTACATAACCTTCTCGTTCATCGTTGTTCGGGATAATCAAAGGTTCTTTCAGGTGTCCAATTTCTTTACTTGGATCATCCAGATCTAATAACACAACGCCGATACAGTAACGCCTCATTGGGCCAACTCCGTGTGTAATTACCAACCAACCTTTTTCCGTCTCTATGGGCGATCCGCAGTTACCTATTTGCACCAACTCCCAATCATATCGGGGTTGTTTGAGTAAAACCGGATTTTCCCAAACGTTTACTTTATCAGAAAACATGAGATAATTATTCCAGCCATCTATCCGGCTCATCATCACATATTTTCCATTTATCTTTCTTGGGAAAAGTGCTAAATTTTTATTCTGGGCACCATCTCCATATAACGGGATTACTTTAAACTCGTAAAAATCTTCGGTCTGTACTAACTTAGGAATGATGAGCGAGCCATCAAATGCAGTGTAGGTTGCATAATACAATACTTTGCCGTCGTCTTTTACAAATTTAACAAAGCGGGCATCCTCAATTCCTTTTCTTTCGAATTCTGAGATTGGGAAAATTACACGGTCTGAAATATCGGTATCCTTTGAAAATGATATAGTGTGGTAAGTATCAGACAACCAAAGCACTTTATCATATTCCATTAGTCTGGCAGGATTTTCCAAGTGTGAACCTTTGGCGTCTTTAATAATGTTACTTAAGGCTGTGTACTCAAATCGATCATCAAGTTTCGCTTCAATTTCCGCTAAAACCGTTGCATCAATTTGCGCATACGCGGCTTTCTTAAAGAAAAGCTTCTTTACATAAATAGCGTTTTTAACTACTTCTGCTTCATCAACATAATTTCCAACGGGCAATACCTGGATATTGTTATGCTTATCAATCAGTGCTCGCCTAAAAACGATAGATGAGATGTGGCCTTCACCAACTGCACGAAAACTAATAATTACCCTTTTCTCGCCTTCAACCAAATCAGTTTGATCCGGGTCATCGACAATACTTGGATTAAAAAATGCGGCAGATTCAATGGAATATTCATGGGTAAAATAAGCACCAATCAGCAATCGGGTATACTGATCAAGATCTTCAATATCAGTGCCCAAAATGGCAAATTGTTTTTTTAACTTCTTACAATGCCGAGTTAAAATTTTAGTAATATTTCTATGCCTTTTAGAATATTCCTGAAGTATTGGCGATATCAGGGAGAACACTTTATCATCAGAAAATTCTAAAACTTTTCTGATTACTTCTAATGCTCTTTCTTCTCCGTTAAAAAAAAACCTGGCAATAACTCGTTTGGTATCGGGGTTAACCTTTACAGGTTTACGTTCTATGTATAATCTCATTCGTTAATGATGTTTTGGTAGTGGGTTATGTTGCTTCTTCAACAATCCGCATCAGCTATATTAACTAAAGTTACTACTTAATTGTTTATATTATTTATCCTTTTGATGATAATCTTTACCTTTAACATATTAGTGTTTTAACCTCCCTTTAAATGCATTTACATCCAATTTCAAATCAAAATATCTTATCAGAACAAGCGTTAAGCCTGCATAAACTGCATGAGTATGAAATTTTAAATACACCTGCAGAAAAAAGCTTTGATCACTTTGCACAAATGGCAGCCGACATTTTCGAAGTACCGCATGCAGCTATCGGATTCTTCGCGTCACAAGGCACTTTTTTCAAGGCGCTGATCGGTAAGCAATTAGCTGCTTCTCAAAATGAAAAACTTTCAAAGTTATTTACAGAAAATGATGAGGTATTGACTTTAGAACAGGCACCAGTTGCTTCACATGATTCATTTAAATTCTTTACCGGATCAGCCATCAAATCACCGGAAGGATACACTATTGGTGCAATTATGGTTTTTGACGAAAGCGAACATACAGCAACTAAAAAGCAGCTGGCGATGTTGAAGCGTTTAGCAGAGATGGTGATGGAAAATATGGAAGTGAGAAGGGCAATTAGAGAAACACTTCGGGCGCAGGATGATCGGTTGCATGTACTGATTCACGATCTTAAAAATCCGATGACGACTATTTCTTTACAATCTGAGTTGGTTAGCAGAATGCCCGATGTTGATGAAAGAGCTGCCACAATTGCTAAAAAAATCAATCATCAGTCGAAAAGAATGGTGGAACAGCTAAATGACATCCTCAGTTCTGCCAGAAAAGAAAATGGATCTTTCAAACCACAAAAAGCGAAGATTGACCTTAGATCGCTTTTAATAAATCTAACTGAAAGCCTAGGGTTCCCTGTAAATAGCAAAAAGCAAACTCTGCAGTTAGACATTAATCATCCGTTAGAGATTTTCGCTGATGAAGACAAAATTAAAACACTGTTTTTTCAACTGCTCCAAAACGCAAGTAAATTTTCAGATGAGGAGACAAAAATTGTAATCTCGCATGAAATGGAAGATAACCTGGTAACCATTGCCATTAAAGATAACGGCGTTGGATTAACTTCAGACGATTTGGAACGGCTATTTATTAAATTCGCCAATTTAAGCGCCGCACCTACCCATCACGAAAATTCAAATGGTTTAGGGTTAATTATCGCGAAAATGTTTACTGATATGCACAAAGGAAAAATTTGGGCAACGAGTGAGGGGTTAACCAAAGGAACCACGTTCTATGTGACGCTGCCGATTAAGTAATGTCAAGCCATTCGGCGATCTTCATTTCTTCCGGGAGGACGCTCTGAAATCAGATTTTCTTAAAAGACCATTTGATTAACCTAAAGAACTCATATTCAATCTCCATCAGGTGATGTCGCCATCGCTAAAATAACGATAGCTGCTATCAAAATAACCGAGGTTAATATCTGAAGATAAGATACTTAAATTCTATTTTATTTTTAAAACATTTCAATTTTGAGTTAAATACAGAAAGTAGGCAGCTAAAATGTAATCATATAAACTTATCCCTCTCCGGAAATTCAATAATCAAATCAAGAGAAGGTGATGATATTTTAGATTGTCATTTAACGCTTGACCATTTTTCGATTAAACTAAATGAAGAGAAAGATGCGGACATATTTGTAAGTAAAAAATACGAAGACCACTTCCATCAGAAGTATTGTTGCTAAAAAAAGGAAATGGAATGTTTTTAATCCTGATGATTCCAAATACTAGTGATTACAATTTAAAACCTCGTTCGCTAATACGCCTAGTTTCTAATTAAGATGGGGTTGGATGCGTATTTTAAGGGCTTTTTAAAATTGAGGACTCAGTAGGGATCATTCACTAGTTACAAATATAATGTTGTAATAATCATCGTAAAAGCGAATAGATAAGGTGCCCAAAAACCAGCATTAAAATTAATGCGCTATATTGCTAATTCGAAAATAAATTTAGCAATGAAGAACAAAGCAGTAGGGATAGATGGGTGTAAATTTGGATGGATTGCTGCATGTTATGAAGAAGGAACGATCAAAATCTTTTCAACCCTATCAGAACTTTGGAATTACTATGAAAATGACTATAATTTCCTAATCGACATGCCGATCGGATTGCCAAGTGCGCAGATCCCTCTCCGAACCTGCGAAGAGTTTGCCAGATTGGTTTTGCCGAAAGAAAAAAAGTCCAGTCTGTTTCCTGTACCCTGCCGCGAGGCATTCGAGGCCAACACTTATCCCGAAGCAAATGAAATGAACAGGCACGTTTTAGGTAAAGGACTTACCAAACAAACCTGGTTTATTATGCCTAAGATTAAAACATTAGATGAGTTGTTAATTAAAAATGAAGCTGCGAAACTAAGGTTTAAAGAATCGCATCCGGAAATTGCCTTTCAATCGCTAAACAACGGCCAGCCATTAGTTACGGGTAAAAAAACAAATGGGGGAATTTTGGAACGCTTGGGCATTTTGCAAAATCACAAGCCCGAAACGGAACGCATCTACAAAGATGCCCTTTTAAGATTTAAGCGGGCCGAAGTTGCCGCAGATGACATTCTGGATGCTTTGTGTTTATCACTCATGCAGACTAAAATTCAGGAAGCGTGGCACCCAGGGATTTGCCACACCTTCCCACCCCAACCAGCTTTAGATAGCTTCGGAATTGAGATGGCCATTTATTATATTCCTTAAATCAAATATTCAAAAGGATTCTAATAACAGATAATTATTGATTCCATTGATTTGCAAACAAGATTCAGGGCTTTGCATACATGAGCGTGGTACATGTTCCACACCTTTGAACTGTAAAATAAATCACATGGAAATCAAGAAAATAAATTTAGGAAATCAAGGGTTAATTGTACCAAACATGGGGCTGGGCTGTATGGGTATGACAGGTTTTGAAGATGCACACATGTATGGTGAAGCAGATGAAAAAGAAGCGATTGCCACCATTCATCGGTCGCGGGAAATGGGTATTAATTTCCTGGATACCGCCGACTTGTACGGACCTTTGAAAAATGAACAGTTGATTGCCAAAGCCATCGGAAATCAAAGAAATGACTACATCATTGCCACCAAATTTGGTTGGGAAATAAACGATGACAACAAAGTAACCTGGGCCATAAACGGTAAAAAGGAGTACGTAAAAAAATCAATAGAGCGATCCCTTAAGAACCTCAAAACGGATTATATCGATTTATACTACCTGCATCGGCTGGATAAAAACACACCTGTTGAAGAAACTGTTGAGGCCATGAGTGAACTGGTTAAAGAAGGTAAAATAGGTTACATTGGTTTATCAGAAGTCTCATCAGAAACGGTGAAGCGGGCACATGCCATCCATCCTATTGCCGCCGTACAAAGTGAATATTCTTTATTCGAACGCACTGTAGAAGAAAGAGGGATCCTTAAAACGCTTCAGCAATTAGGCATAACTTTCGTAGCCTACTCACCACTTGGCCGCGGTTTCCTTTCCGGACAGATCAGAAGCATAGAAGACTTGCCAGCCAATGACTTTAGAAGGTCAATTCCCCGTTTTCAGGAAGCGCACTTCCATAAAAATATTGAATTAGTAAAGGCTGTTGAAGCGATGGCTGCAGAGAAAAATATCTCATCAACACAGCTTGGCCTGTCCTGGATCATGAACAAAGGAATCATCCCAATTCCAGGTACTAAACGCAGGAAATACCTGGAACAAAATATCGGGGCTACGCAAATAGCATTAACTGAAACAGACTTACATCAATTGGAAAGCATCATCCCGCTGGGTACAGATACCGGCAGCGCCTATGATGAATTTAGTATGAGCCTGATTGATTAATAGGTATGCATGGCTGTTTCCAGTAAACAGCCATGCCATTTTAGCACTGTAAATATGTAAATTAGCATCATCATGAATTCTATTCCATCCATTTCTGCCTTTCACCGACTGCTATCGCTTCCCGAACCCCGGCATCCAATGGTCAGTGTAATCGACCTGGCCGAAACTGTTTTTATTGAGGATGAAGTATGGAAAGGTTTTATAAACCGTTTCTACTGCGTTGCCTTAAAACGAGAAGCCACCGGGAAGATCAAATATGGCCAGCAGCATTATGATTACGATAAAGGTGTGCTTAGCTTCACTGCGCCTAACCAAGTACAGTCTTTAGAGTTGGAAAACATGGACTGCGGCTTGGGGCATTTACTCATTTTTCATCCTGATTTTCTGCTCAAGCATTCTTTAGCGAGCACCATAAGCGGTTATGGCTTTTTCTCTTATGCAGTGAATGAAGCACTACACCTATCGGCGGAGGAAGAAGAAAATATGATGATCATACTCAGTAAAATCGACAAGGAATGCCAGCATATAGACCGGCACACGCAGGAGATCATTTTATCGCAGATTGAACTGCTCCTCAATTACTCAAATCGATTTTATGAGCGGCAGTTTATTACCCGTAAAAGCAGCAACCACCAGTTACTTGCAAAGTTTGAGCAGGTCATAGAGGATTATTTCAACCATGATCATTCTGCTAAATATGGTTTACTTACTGTGAATTACATTGCCAATCAACTTCACCTGTCGCCAAATTATTTGAGTGATTTGTTGCGCATCCATACCGGACAAAATACACAACAGCACATTCATGAGAAATTAATCATTAAGGCGAAGGAGAAATTATCGACCACAAATTTATCGGTTAACGAAATTGCTTATGCACTGGGTTTTGAGCATGCACAATCTTTCAGCACCTTGTTTAAAAAGAAAATGAACCTCTCTCCTGTCGCGTTCAGGAATGCCTTAAATTAACAAAGCAAAAAAATAAGTTAATCAAAAACAAAAAAGACCCTAAAAGCTTTTTATTAAATTGCAAACTTTAACCAATTGCGAAATACTAATTTGTTTATGAATAATATTAAATGGGGAATAATTGGCTGTGGTGATGTAACTGAGGTGAAAAGCGGGCCTGCTTTTAATGAGTTATAATATAGTTCTCAATTATTATACTTTAACATTATCCGATGATGGCTACTTTTTCAACACATACTTTAAATTATCGAATAAACGTTGAATTAGTCGTCTGTCATTTGTTATAATCTCAACAGATCCTTTTGCTTCTGTTCTAAAAGCTAATTTAGTACCGTAATTTGTTTTCAACTGATTTGGAAAATCTACCAGCAACATATAAGTTTCTAAATCGGTTTTGTCCGTCTTAGTTATATTGGTAGTGAGCGAAATAGATTTTATGCGTCCAGTAACAGAACCATATTCCATATACGGATAATTATCTAATTTAACGATTACTTCCTGGCCAGTTTTAATTTTTCCACTGCCTTGCGCAGGAAGAATCACTTGACCGATTGCTTTTTCTTGTTTAGGCACAATCGTAAACACTGCCTCTCCAGTTTGCAGGAACTGATTTTCACTATAAAATTTGAGGAACTGAACTTTCCCATCAAACGCTGCTATGAAAACATATTTTTGCTCCCAGCTTTTGATACTATCACTCAAATCACTGTAGGCAGAAATTAGCGCTATTTTTAATTCTTTGGCTTTTTCTGGATTTTGTATCAATAATTCTTGCAGTTTACTCGCTGTTTGCTGAGCGGATTGTTGTGCATTAATTAAATTATTAATGGCATTTTGCAGACCATCTTTACTTGAAAGGTAACTCATTTGGGTTTTATCTAATTCTGATTCACTAATAACCTTTTTTGAAAATAATATTGAATCACGCTTAAAAAATTTGTAAGCATAACCTAAATTGTTTTTAGCCATTTCTACTCTTTTTGAGGAAATTGTTATGGCATTTTTTTGCTCGCTGAGTAATTCGCGATAATTTAGTCCTTCTTTATCTAATAATTTGTCCTTTTTGTAATTGGTAAAATCTTGCAAACTGCTTACAAATGCATAATATTTTGAATTAAGTTCCCCAAAAGATAAGTTACGGGGAAGTTCATGGAGCATTTCCAAAATGTTATCCGTAGTTGGATTGAAAGATTTAAGTAAATGATCTATGTATATTACGTTCTTAGGATCGGTTGAATTATCAATATATGCTAATAACTGCCCTTCCTTAACATTATCCATAGATTTGATTCCATTAATTTTCAATTTGCCATTGCTATTGGCAATTAATTTTAAAGCAGTATTGTTTGCATTTATGGTGATTTCGCCTTTAACAACATCTGGATAACGAATGAACCAACCGAAAATAACCATTAAAACAAAGAGAAAAACAACTATTGATGACACACGAAAACCGAAACCAGTAGGCATGCGTTCGATAATGTGCTGTACTTCCTCGCTTCTCTCTGTTTGTAGCGCCAAAATTAATTTAGAATTCTCCATGTTACTTAAAGTTAATTTCCCTCTACAGCTACAACATTTTCATTAATAGTGGATATGCTTAAATCTAACTGCGACTTTACCAGTTGATTATAACGTCCATTCTTTTGTATTAAAGTCTCATGATTACCTATCTCTATCACCATCCCATTTTGCATTACAATAATCTGATGAGCCTTACGAATGGTACTTAAACGATGTGCTACAACAATCACCGTTTTATCTTTAAAAACATCATCCAGCGCAGCTGTTATTTTTTGTTCATTTATCGTATCGAGTGAGTTTGTTGCTTCATCAAAGAATAAATAATCCGGATTTTTATACAAAGCCCTTGCAATTAATATTCTTTGCTTCTGCCCACCGCTTAAACCGCGTCCCTGCTCTCCCATTACTGTCTGGTAGCCTAATGGTAGCTGTTCTATCTCCTGGCTGATATTAGCTGTAACTAACGCCTTTTTTAGTTTTTCATAATCGATTTTCTCATCATCTAAAACGATATTATTCAGTATCGTATCATTAAAAATTTTTCCATCCTGCATTACAGCGCCACACTTATCTCTCCATTGGCGTAAACTCACATTGTTAATATTCATGTCTCCTATTCGTATTTCACCATAACTTGGCTTGTATAAGCGGAGCAGCAATTTTAATAGCGTTGATTTGCCACTACCACTATCACCTACTATAGCAGTAACCTTCCCTTCAGGAATAACTAATCTTATTCCTTGTAGTACCAGTTTACCATTTGGCGTATATTGGAAAGCCACGTTATTAATAATTAAACTTTTGTTTTCTGGCAGTTCTATACTGTTTTGACCAATATTTTCGTGTTCATCTTCTAACTGATGAATTTCATTAAGTCTTAAAAAACTAATTTTAGCAAATTGGAAGGAAATAATAAACTGGATAAATTGTACTACAGGTGCATTTAGCATACCGATAATAAATTGAATGGAAATCATTACACCGAAGGTGATCTCGCCACTGATTACAGCTCTGGCACAATAAAAAGTAATGAATAAATTTTTTAAACTATCTATAAACTGTGCACCTGAATTTTGAGTATTTGTGATATTAAGAACCTTTAAGTTTACCTTATATAACCTGGCCTGTATATTCTCCCACTTCCAGCGCTTTTGCTTTTCATAATTATTAATCTTGATGTCCTGTATAGCAGAAATAGTTTCTACCCAGTAACTTTGGTTTTTAGAAACAAGCTCAAAGTATTCCCAATCTAGCTTTTTTCTGATGTTTAAAAAGGCCATTACCCATCCCACATAAATCACACTACCAATTAAAAATATATAGCATATTACTGGATTATAAATAAACATAATAATACCAAAAACAACAAAGGTGAGAGCGGAGAAAATCATACCTAGAGAATTATTCATAATGAATGATCTTATTCTTTCATTATCCTGAGCACGTTGCAAGATATCACCCGTCATTTTGTTTTCGAAAAAGGTAATGGGCAGGCGCATCAGCTTGATTAAATAATCGGATATTAATGCAATATTTACCCTTGAAGTAATATGCAACAAAATCCAATCGCGTACCATATTACTAAGCAAAACGCTAACGATAATGGCTACGTTAGCCACCAGCACAATATTAATAAAATCTATATCCTGTGTTTGTATACCAACATCTATTACTGCTTTACTGATAAAAGGCAAGAGTCCCTGTAGAACGGTAACCAGTAACATGACCACAAATAGGTTAACAAAACTTTTCTTATAGGGCAGAAAATAACCTATAAAATTCTCTAATGTCTTCTTTCTGCTTAACTTTTCATCTCCATTCTTCTCATAAAACTCGGCTTGTGGCTCTATTGCCATCAGAATACCCTTGTCTTTATCCTTTTTTAACCATTTAGCGGCAAACTCAATCAGATTATATTTTACACGACCTTTAGCAGGGTCAGATATATAAACAGTACCTGCATTCTTCGCTTGCTTTTTTAAAGCGTAAACCACAACGAAATGACTATTATCCCAATGAATAATTACTGGCAATGGTACTTTAACTAGTAATTCATCTAGGGTACATTTTAAAGACAAAGTACGTAACCCAATGCTTTCTCCTGCGTGGCTAATATCATCAAATGATACACCTTCCTTTGTTACGCCACACTTATCTCTTAAATATTGTAAAGAATAAAACTTACCATAATATTTCGCAATCATTTTTAAACAAGCAGGACCGCAGTCCATCATATCCAATTGTCTATCAATAGGAAAAGCACGTAAATTCATCAGCAATTAATTAGATCACCAAATTAGAATCTTTTAGTTTTAAAATGCAAGGCTGTATGATTTCTTCATAATTCCTTCATAATTCTTAATGACATTTAATTATTAATATCCAACCAATTTTTTTAAACTCAAACTAAAAAAAATGAAAAAACAAAAATTAAACTTTGATCTATTAACTCAGGAAATTGAGTTAATGACTGAAATGGAAGGACTAAGCATTAAAGGTGGAATGACCGCTGCCCAAATGCTTAATGACATTGCTGAGAATGGTATCAGTAATTATGCTGAAGGCAATTATGATTTCGGTGGAGGTGGCGATGCTATGTTTTCCAATATATCTTTTGATAGTGGAGGTGGCGGTAGCTCAGGAGCAGGTGGAGATGGCGGAGGATATGGATTTGGAACAGGATCTAACCCGATACAACTTAATACTGTGACAATCACCGGAACAGCGAGCCAGCCGTCTCAATGGCAGTCAGGGTTAAATTTAGTTCTAAGCACAGGAGAAATTTTGGTTGGTGTGTTAGGAGAGCCTGAAAGTGGCGGTCTGACTACCTATTTGATCATCGACGGAGCCACTCGTTTTGGAACTAATCTTGCAAATTTAATAGATCCAGGTACGGGAGCATCCAACCTGGGTGGTCTCATTGGTAAAGCTGTAAATGGAGAGACAGGCCAACAGTGGGGAGAAATGATTAATGATGGAATTACTGCGGGTATTTCTGGAGGTGCTTTAAATTCATTCATAGAAGCTGGTGAAGCAGTTTCAATAGGCAAATATACTTCTGCCGGGTATTTTATACTTGATGGTTCGAATACTTTACATACGGCAGGAGAAATTATAAATCAATAATATGTATATTTTTAATATTAATAAAAATGGAACCCGCTTATTTAATGAAGAATTAAAATTCACAAAAAAAATATTGGTTTATTATATTCCTTTTGGGATAATTGTTAATATAATATTAAGCTACATTTATACTAATGGATTTAGAAGCAATTCTAAATCCATCATACTTCATCTGCTGTTAGGTATCTTTTTTATAGTCTTTGCTTTAATTATACCGCTTTTAAGGCGAATTAATTTATGGAGCAAAATTATCTATCAGATAAGAATAGAAGAAAGCTCTATAGTTTTCAAGTTTAAAAATAACGTAAGTATTAATGATTTAAAAGAAATCACTACTGAAATGGGTAGCTTTAAAATCAGTAATGGTATAAAAACTCATAATAAAACCATTTTATCAAAAGAAGATTATACAGTACTAAAACTAGAAAATGGCAAAGAGGCCTATCTAATTGAATCTTTTTGGGACGATCATTCTGAAATAGTAAAAAAGTTAAATCATGAAAATTAGACTATACCTAATTAATATAATAATTATGCTATCAGTAATATCATCTAAAGGCCAAAGAAACGAGGCTATAGTAAACGGTATATATAAAAATTATGAAATTGGATGGTTATTATCAATTCCTAAAGGTTGGACTACTATACCTGTAAATGTAAGGGAGAGTAGTCTGAAAATTGCAGATCAAAAAACGCATACAACGAGTGACCAAAGTTCGACAATAAAACTGTTATCATTCCGTAAAAGTGCCGAATTAAAAAATCCTATTTTTATGAGTGGCTTAATAAAGAAACGATATTTAACTGCAAATGGAATTACAAGTCCTCAAAAGTACATTGAATACGAATTACAATTAATGAGTAAATCGAATGTAAAAATAAGCAAATCGTTTGGAATAAAAACAATTGATAGCCAAACTTTTACGTCCTACACCTTCAAAAATACTGAGTCGTCTGTAGTTCAGAAAGGCCTTGTATGCTTTAGGCACAACTATTTGTTTTACTTAACATGGGTATATCAGAATGAAGATGATGATAAAATCATTGAGAGGGCAATAGAAACCTCTAAATTTACGAAGAACTAATCGGTTTCTTTTAATAAACGGTCTAAATTGGAACGCAAAATGATTTCTGATACAACCAAAAGTTATAACGTTGGTAAAGCATTTTTATATGCTTTAACCATGTATATATCACTTACTCTTCTGATAATTTATATAGGAAAATTATTTATGATGCCCGAACTTGGTGTCGTTGCATGGATAATATTAACTATTATTTCATTTTTATTTCAGAAAAAATTCAAGCTTTTATTTACACGAAAAACTATTTTGGATTTCAATCCTGATGCATTTAAAGTAACTGAGTATGATTTACAAAATGAAGAGCTCAAAAAGGAATCAATCTACGAGTGGGATGAAATAAAAGCTTACAATTGTTATTTCTCGGCATCAAGTGTCACTTTTATAACTTTATATCTCCGCGATGGTTCGAGTAAAAATTTGTCATTTAACGATAAAGACCAAAAGACTGCCATCATGGAAGAAAGTGTATTCAGCCTTTTCTATTCCTTTATAACTGAATACAATCTTAATAAAGATACTGACAATAAAATAGTTTTTAGACCAGGTTTTTTCACCACCAACGCAGGGTTGACATTAATTGTTTCATTATTAATTGTAGCCATTATATTAATTATTATCCATTTCATTTTTCACCCAAAATCAGCAATGATGTCTTTAGCGGGACTATTTGTTATACTTGGTTTATTCGGAAAACGAAAAAAAGACATCATGTTTAAAGATAGGTTGGCAAGCCTTGAACCTATAAAATTTTGATACCTATATTTTTCTAAACTATCAATTTATCATACTATTCATCGGATCAAAATTTAAGGTGTACTCTTCATAATTCTTAATAACTTTTATTTATTGATATCGAACCAATCAATTTTTAAACTCAAAAAAAATGAAAAAACAAAAATTAAACTTTGATGAATTGCTTCAGGAAGTTGAGCAACTGAAGAAAAATGAAGGCTTGACTATCACAGGTGGACGTGAGTATGCAAAAAAGGAGGTTACCTATGATGGAGGAACACTAGATGAAGTAACTATAACACCTAGCGGCGGCGGTGGCTCAGATAGTGGAACTTCATTCCCGGGGTTTTATGGAAGCACAAATGGAGGCATGGATTATGGAACAGGTTACGTAGGAGGAGGTGACTCTTCTTTTGGTGGTGGTGGAGGTGGAGAAGGAGGTGGATCAACATACACTAATTCGCATACTGTAACTCACAAAAGTCAAGACTTATTCCTATTAACTGTGACTAATACATTACAACAGGGCATTCTAGCTGGCACTGATGGTGAATCAATGACTATAAACCATAACGTTATAGATGGACATTATGATGGTTATGACATTACTAAAGGCCCACTAACCGTTTCGTTTGGTGTAAAAGGCAGTTTATCATTAGGTATAGGAATTGGTAATACTATTTATTCTATTACGCCTGGCGGCGTTAATAACAATGCTGCTGTTACTACTATTACAAATAATGGAGGTGTTATTACCACATCCATTATGGAGTTCGATGTGAACTCTATTAATACCATCTCATCTGCACTTGTTGCTTATGGAACTCAAGAATTAGTACCTGCTTTCGAATCAGCCTTAGAATCCTTCACCAATATTGCAGAAACTGTTGGAATTCCTTAATATTTACAGAAATAATGAAAATTAAAAAAAGATATTTTATAGGCGTAATTGTTTTAACATATTTAATTTATTGTGTATTCGCATTAATAAAAATGAACAGAATTACAAAAATGTCAATTCTTCCAAAGAAAACAAGCACTTATGCCGATATTTTCTCAAAGTCAAAATCCGATTTAATTGAATCGGATTTAACCTATTTTAGTAAAAACAGATTGCCGGTTGCAACATTTAATTATGATAAAAACTTCAAAATCATCGTTTGTAAGTTTAGTATCTCTAACAAATCTAATATTGAAGATTTTATTAATTTAACAGAAAACCAGTCACGCCGTGCCTTTGGTATAACTTACGATTCGATTTTATTTTTAGACTATTTTAATTATGAATTTAACACAGAAAGTAACCCGCAGAAATGTAACCAAATAGACTTATCCATATTTGGAGATTCGATAAACAAAACTCAAGTAAAAGATAATATTTTGGATTACTACTTGACCTTAGACAATTTTTCGATCAAAATAAATGGGGAAAAAGATCCTGATATATTAGTAAGTAAAAAACAAAAACCAATCCGATCAGAAATATTATTTTTAAAAAAACATGATGATCTTTTTTTAATCTTAATGATCCCTAATACTAGTGATTACGATGTAAAACCTAATTCGCTTATTAATTTATTTACTAACTAAAATGAAAAATATCATAAAAAAAACTAATCTATTCACATTTATTTTGATTTCGATTTTTATAAGCTGTACTGTTAAAACAACTACAACGGATAATGTTGAAGACAAAAATAAAGCAGAGGCCATATCCAATAAATTTTACAATGCTTTAAAAAAAGAACAATATCTCAAAACTATTAGTTTGTTCAGCCCAAAATTTTTCCGTGTATTAAGTAAAGAAATATTGTTAAAAAACTATGCTAAAATTTCTAATGAACAAGGAGCCGTAGTTAGTCAAAACTTAATTGAATGGCATACAAAAACCGTAAGTAACGATGAAAGCAAAAATGTATATACATTAACTTTTAATGTTAAAAGAACAATTAATAAGACAATAGAAACACTGACTTTTTATATGGAACAAAACACTTTAAAAATAGTGAATTATGATATTAAATATAGTTTGAATAAATCGTTGTAAAATCCTGACTTATTTTCGATATGAACTTCATTAAAAGATGTAACCCGAACGCATCATTTCTAAATTAACGCTTCCAAGAAACAAATAATGATTCCATCTTGTTAAGCCTATAAATTAAAAGCTGCTGTTAGAAATTATTTCTGGACGGCTTGTTTCAAACAGAAAAAAAATTCTGGCTTTTTATACAAATCACTATTCTTAACTTACCAGCGAAATACTAATTTGTTTATGAATAATATTAAATGGGGAATAATTGGCTGTGGCGATGTAACTGAGGTGAAAAGCGGGCCTGCTTTTAATAAAGCGCCGAACTCATCCCTCGTTGCGGTAATGCGACGGAATGCAGCAAAAGCCGAAGATTACGCAAAACGGCACCAGGTTCCGAAATGGTATAGCGATGCGGATGAGTTAATAAATGATCCTGAGGTGAATGCCATTTATATTGCAACGCCTCCTCTTCAGCATGAGGAATTTACGATTAAAGCACTGGCTGCCGGCAAACCCGTTTATGTCGAAAAACCAATGGCGCTAAACAGTGAAGCAGCAAAACGAATGGTTGCTGCGGCGCATCAATATGGCGTAAAACTTTCAGTGGCTCATTACAGAAGAGAACAACCCTTGTTTTTGAAGATTAAGACCCTATTGGAAGAAAAAGCCATTGGTGACGTTCGTTTTGTTGACCTGAAAATGTTACAGCCTCAAAAAAACAATCTCATTGCCAATGCTGAAGAAAACTGGAGAACCAATCCAGCTATTGCAGGTGGTGGTTTGTTTCATGACCTGGCTCCTCATCAACTCGATTTAATGCGTTACTATTTCGGCGAAATCGAAAAGTTTGGTGGAATTGCGGTAAACCAGACAGGGAAAGATGCAGTTGATGATCTTGTTACCGGTCACATTTTATTTAAAAATGGTGTGGTGTTTAATGGCACCTGGTGCTTTACCGTAGCGGAAGACAACCAACTTGACAGCTGTGAAATTTATGGCAGTAAAGGAAAAATCAGTTTCCCGATGTTTGGTCATCAAATTAAATTAACTGTTGATGAAGTAGAAGAAAAATTAGATTTCCTTCCGCTAACCCATGTAGAGCAACCGATGATTGAGCGCGTAGTCAGCTATTTTCTGGATCAGGGTAAAAACCCCTGCAGCGGCGAGGAAGCGGTTAAAACAATGGAACTGCTGGATGGATTTACGCGCTAAAGATTATAAAATAAATTATTTTAATTTTTTTTCAAAAACTTAAAAACAATTCTTCTGATAGATTGTCTATTATTTAGTTTGTTTGGTTTATGCTTTAAACGATGGATGTCTTTAGAGCTAAAATAATTCAGCCTCATAGAAATATGGGGCTTTCTCTTTTTACAGGTTTTTGTATATGAATATTTAATTAGCTCATCTCAAACCAAAACCTATGATATTACGTTCATACCATAACTGCACACATACGAGCAGCAACACAACTTGATGAACTCGGAGTATCGCCCCTGTACAAAAGGTAGATGCAGAAAGATACATGAAGATAAAAACCAAGTTCCCAGCGCCAAAAGGTGCCCATTTTTACGCAGAATTAAGGCAGCGTGTAAATGCCGATTTCCTTTCTCAGAATTTAAGTGTAAATGCCAATAGCCTGATGTGGCTTAAGACTTTTATTTTTCTTAGCTTATTCATCATCATCTACCTAACCATCATTCTTTCTGGTTTTAATGGAATTATCCTGACGCTCCTCACCTTATCGCTTGGCGTTGTGTGTGCATTTATCGGTTTTAACATATGCCACGATGCAATTCATGGTTCATTTTCCGCAAATAAACAGACCAATAAAGTGCTGAGTATGTTGTTTCACCTGGTTGGTGCGAGTCCTTATGTTTGGAACATCACCCATAATATTGTGCACCATACCTATACGAATATTCCCGGACATGATGAAGATATCGAAATTGCGCCAGGGTTAATCCGCATTTGTACGGAAGATAAATTGGAGCCGCATCAGCGGTTTCAGCACTGGTATGCTTTTCCCTTGTATGGTCTGGCCTCCTTATCTTGGGTGCTTCGTAAAGATTACAAAAAATTCTTTCAGCGAAATATTGGTTCAAGAGAAAATATCCACCCTAAAATTGAATATTTCAATTTGTTCTTTTATAAATTTCTCTATTATGGTCTTTTCATCGCGTTACCAATGGTAGTTATGGATATACAATGGTGGCAGGTCTTAATCGGTTTTGTGTTGTTACATTTGGCACAAGGCATAACAATGGGCCTTGTTTTTCAATTGGCGCATGTAGTAGAGGGAACCACCTTCCCGAGCCCAGATGCAAGTGGAAATATGGAAGAAGCCTGGGCGGAACACCAGATGCGGACTACGGCAAATTTCGCCACCCAAAGTCCGATGGCTGCATTTTTCCTCGGTGGCTTAAACAGGCAGATTGAACACCACCTGTTCCCGAAGATTTGCCATGTTCACTATGGAAGAATTGCGGTGATTGTAAAACGGACTGCTTTGGAGTTTGGGATTCCATACCATGAAAATTCAACTTTCTCGTCTGCCCTGGTTTCGCATTATAAAATGCTGAAGAAATTGGGCCGACCTGATTCTACATAAATAAGCCATCGGATGGCTATCGGCTATCTGCCTATATCCATCCGATGACTGTTTTTTTTGGAAAGTGAGGGATTAAACCGCTGCTTCCATTGCTTCACGTAATGCTTTTGCTGCAGCTGCAGGATCTTCAGCACCATAAATAGCTGCACCCGCTACTACCACTTCAACTCCTGATTTTACTACGGCAGCTACATTATCGATGTTTACACCGCCTGCGATAGAAACCGGAACGCCAACTCTTGCAGCTTCGTCAATTAACACGTGGATAGAATATCCATCCGTCCATTGCTCATCTAAGCCTGCATGTAATTCTACGAATTTTACGCCTAACTCAGTCACTTCCTGTGCTCTTTTAACACGATCAGGATAACCAATGGTATCTACCACAACGCCTTTGCCATGTGCTTTTGCAGCTTTAACTGCACCAATAATTGTTGCATTTCCTGCAGCACCCATAACGGTTACTAAATCTGCGCCAGCTTTGAATGCAATATCTGCTTCCAATTCGCCAGCATCAGCTGTTTTAAGATCTGCAAAAACCAATTTGTCGGGGTGCGCATTTTTCATTGCGGTGATTACCGACGAACCTACATTTTTAATTAAAGGCGTTCCTAATTCAATGATATCTACGTAAGGAGCTACTTTTGCTGCTAATGCTAATGCCTCTTCTGTTGTTAATAAATCTATTGCTACTTGTAATTTTGCCATGATTGTATTTATTTATATTAAATTTTATGTGTATTTATTCCAGGTTTGCATGTCGTTTATACAATTCTTCTGCCGGCGTACCATCAAGCTTCCAAAGCGATTGAAAAACAGTATCCATTAAAAGCAAAAGAAATTGTTCGAAAAGGCTGCCTGCATATTGTTCTGATTTTCCACTTCCATGCTCCTCTTTTCCCGCTGCCGGGATATAGACCACATGGCTGGCTAGTTTTGCCAGCGCCGCTTCCGTATCTGCGGTTAACGCTACCAGATTCGCGCCTACTGCGATTGCTTTTTCCGCTGCCCTAACGATCCCGCTTGTCGTTCCTGATCCTGAGGCAGCGATTAATAAATCACCCTTAGCTATTGCAGGTGTGGTGGTATCACCAACAACATATACCTGCAAGCCTAGATGCATCAGTCTCATCGCTGCTGAACGCATGGCAAAGCCAGACCGTCCGGCGGAGATCATGAATATTCGTTTTGATTGCTGAATGTAATCGATCAATGGAATCAGGCTTTCCATATCCATTTTCTTCGCCAGCTTTAAATTCTCATTTAATATCAGTTCCAAATTCAGTTGTAAACCCCAAACCAATTGTTGATTATCTAATGATTCTTCTATCGTATCTTGCATTTCCATATCATCGTATTCGATGTTCCAAAGGTAGACCGAGCAGCATACTCAGGAGTTATACAATCGGCACATTATATGGGACAATTAGCCAAAACCGTCTTACGAAAGTCATACTTCTCACATAAAAACTGTGCTATTTCCGAATAGTCCACTAAAATGCGACGATTATCCAAACAAATAAAATACAAGCGTTTATCTTTGCTACACATGAATCCAACAGTACCTACCAGCCTAGAGCAATCACTTCTTTACATACGAAATCTGAATAATTGTCCGCCGAGTTACCTCAACGATCCCGGGCGGAAAGACTTCTTTGAAGTTGTTTGGTTGAAAAACGAAGATCCTTTGCATAGTATTTCTGATCCAACTTTTAATATTAAAGGTGACTGGATCTATTTGATTCCACCCTACCGTGTTCATCAGTTAAACAAGGCAGGAAAAAATGGAGAACTGATTTCATTTAAGAGATCAATGCTGGAAGAAGAAGACAAAGATTTTTTACTTGACTTATTCAGGATTTTTAACGTTCAGGGAGAATTTTCATGTTTGAGACTAGATGAAGCATCCTCAAAAGAACTTGGCGCCATCTATCAGATTATGGAAGATGAATATCAACGGGAAGGAAATCATTTTATGATATTGAAAGCGCTGCTAAAGGTCTTTCTTTTGAAACTGATTAGCGTAAAAGAACACGAATTTACCAGCCATGACGTTCACCAAAAGCGGGTATATGAATTTTTGATGCTGCTGGAAAGTAATTTTTTAACCGTGACCAATATCGATTTTTACGCAGGCAAATTAGGCATAAGCTCTAAAAGGCTAAATCAAATTTTAAAGGAAAAGTTGGATAAAACCGGTACGCAAATTATTCACGACAGGATTATTCTGGAAGCTAAACGCAGAATGATTCACAGTGAGGTAACGATTAAAGAAATTGCTTATGATCTGGGCTTTTCCGACCGTCCTTATTTTAGCCGTTTCTTTAAGAAACAAACCGGAGAAACACCAGATGAGTTTCAAAAGAAAGCCAAACTACATATTGAATCAAAATTCAATACGCTGGTTTAAAGCACCAAAAAACATAGCACAATAAAAAAGCTGATTATTCTTAATAATCAGCTTTTTTATCTTTCTAGTACCGCCTATCGGCTTTCTTAGCTCTAAAAATTTCAATAAATACGCCCAGTGAGCTCAGTATTAAAACTACTCCAGTGATTAGATTGGTCTTGTCATCCATAGGTTCAAAAGTTTAGGAACTCCAAACTAGAACTTTTAGATGACATTTCAAAGACATAAACAAAAAAAGAGTAAGTTTTATTTTTAACTGGTTATTTTAGCAATTCAGCAAGGAACATACTGGTATGCTTCCATGCCCGTTTTGCCATAAGTTCATTGTAATCTGGAGACTTAGGATCAGTGAATGTATGTTTACTATTGGCATAAGTAATGATTTGCCAATCTGCTTTTCCATCATTCATTTCTTTAATCAAACCAGCCATATTTTCTGGGGTAACGCTTTGATCGTCTGCCGGATTTTCAATCAGCATTTTGGTGGTGAGTGCCACATTTGGTCTGGCGGCTTCTTTGCCAATACTACCGTGAATAGATACGATACCAAGTACAGGCATACCAGCACGTGCGGTTTCCAGTGCGCCTGCACCACCAAAGCAGTATCCGATTACAGCAAGTTTGTTTGAAGCTGCTCCGGCCTTTTTCAATTCTGCCAAAGCCAACGAAATTCTTTTTTGATAGGACTGGTAATCCTGCTTGTATTTTCCGGCAATCTGCGCGGCGGCCGCATTGTCTTTAGGTAAATTCCCTTCACCATAAATATCAGCGATAAATGCAACGTAACCTTGTTTCTGCAGATCAAGCGCCGCTGTTTTAGCCTCTTCATCAATGCCTTTCCAGGCAGGTAAAATCAATACACCCGGCAAATCTTTGCCAGCATTGGTGGTAACCATTCCATTTAATTTCTGCGCACCGTCGGCATAACTCACTGGTTTTAACTGTGCATTTGCAAATCCTGAGGAAAGCAATAATATACTGAATAGCAATTTGTTCATCTGCTTGGGTTTAAGTGATGGTGAATTTAATTTTAGTTTATTTAGGGACAAATGAAGCAATAAATTGTTTGATAGCCGCGAGGTTTTGGAAATACTAATTGAATTTTTTCATAGAATCCATCTGAGTAGTTACAGAACGCACATTGCTTTTGTGTAAACCTGTTTATATCTTTGCGTAGCTAAGCCGAAAATCCATCCTTATCCGGTTTACTTATCAACATCCTCATGAAAAAATATACGTTCTTATTTGCATTAATCTTCTCGTTTTACTTTGCAAAAAGCCAGACACTGGTATTAGCAAAAGACGCAAGCCAATACGTCGGTAAAACGGTTACAATTTGCGATTCGGTTTATACCACAAAGGCGCTAGATAAACTAACGCTTATTAATCTTGGCGGTGCTTATCCTAAAGAGCTAATTACTTTAGTTGTAAACAAGGTAGATGAAAGCAAGTTTCCAGCTGAGCCAGCGAGTATGTTTCTGGGTAATCATGTCTGTGTTACCGGAGTGGTGACAGAATTTAAAGGTAAAGTACAGATTCTAGTCACTGAGCCTAAGCAAATTGTAGTTAAATAATTCAACTCCATTTCGTTGATACAATAACTTAATTTAACCGAATTGAGCCCCCCAAAACAGGAAGGCCAATTCGGTTGGAGCATTAATTGTTAAAAGACTTAGTCATTAGGCAGATGACTTTGATAATATTTACATATCAAGGTTATTGATTTGCAGCGATATTTGCCAAATTTTTATATAGAAGGGTATAATTGCAGGATATAATGTACTAATTGCAGGATGAAAATGCGGAAGCGGCGGTTACCAAGACTGTAAAGCTGTAATTTTTCATCGATGAAGAATTAATATTCGCTATTAAACTAGATACCTATCTGATAATTTGATAGTTTTGGATATTCAACTTACTACCCAAATGAGGTTAAAACCTAATATTCTACTATCAATACTTGTTCTGTTCATCCTGGCTTTCACTACCTTAAGTGTGTTTATCGCGGCGCATCCCATCCTCCCTTTCGATATCAAGGTGTCTTTACTAATTCAAAAGTTCCAGTCTGCCTGGCTCGATAAAACCATGCTTGCGATCAGTTTTTTTGGTGAGCTGCCTTATTCGCTGCTTTCTGTACTGGTTGTGGCTGCAATTTTTTACTGGCAAAAATTTAGGCGAGAAGCGCTCTTCATTACGCTGATCTTATTTTCTGGTTTAATTATTCTCGGGATAAAGAATATAATTAACCGGCCCCGTCCTACGACCTTTTATGTGCGATTAGTAGAAGTCAATCGCTTTCAAAGTTTCCCAAGCGGCCATGTGCTTTCTTATGTCCTGTTTTTCGGCTTTCTAATTGTGTTAATGAGGACGCTTAAAAACATTCCGACAGCCACCCGCCAAATAGTTACTGCTATCTCACTTTTTTTGGTGGTGATGATAGCACCCTCAAGAATTTACCTCGGTGCGCATTGGTTTACAGACACCGTTGGTGGCTTTTTATTGGGTGTAATCTGCTTGTTTCCGCTATGTTATTTCTATTTTAAAAAGAAACCATTGGTAGATAGTTGAGGTTTAAAGTATGAGAAGAAACTGACCTATTGATAAAAAAAATCTGATATTTTTGCCATTATGATAGAAACAAAACCTAAAGCATTTCTTTTTGATCTGAATGGAACGATGGTCAATGATATGGAATTTCATAATCATGCCTGGCATGATATTTTAACCAAAGATTTGGGCGCAAGCATCAGTTTTGAAGGCGTTAAAAAGCAGATGTACGGTAAAAATCAGGATCTTTTAGAACGCGTTTTTGGTGTTGGTCATTTTTCGCAAGAGCAAATTGACCAGATTTCAATTGAAAAAGAACACCGTTATCAGGCAGCTTATAAAGCACATTTAAAATTAATTACAGGGCTTGATGAGTTTCTGGATAAAGCAAAACACGCAAACATATTAATGGCGATTGGTTCTGCAGCCATCCCGTTTAATATTAATTTTGTGCTGGATAACCTGGATCTGCACTCCTACTTTGGTGCCGTAGTAAGTGCGGAAGACGTGGTAAAGAGCAAACCAGATCCTGAAACCTTTACAAAAGGCGCGAAGCTATTGGACGTTGCCGTTGAAGATTGTATTGTATTTGAAGATGCACCCAAAGGCGTTGAGGCAGCACAACTTGCAGGTATGAGATGTGTGGCCTTAACCACTATGCACACTGCTGACGAGTTTTCGGCCTATGATAACATTATAGCATTTATCGAGGATTATAACGACCCGGCTTTGGCTCGGTTATTCTAATTCCAATAAAAGTTGCAAACCACGAATTTCTAGCTGTTGTTAGTGGTTTGCATTTTGCTAAAATCTCTCTATTTTGCAGATCAAACCTAACCAAAATGAACAATAATATCTCCTCAGACCGATATCAAAAAATGACCTATAACCGCTGTGGAAATAGCGGATTAAAATTACCGGCAATCTCTCTTGGCTTATGGCATAATTTCGGTTATGTAAATGATTATGAAAATAGCAAGAACCTAATTTATACCGCTTTTAATAATGGCATAACCCATTTCGATCTGGCCAATAATTATGGTCCGCCTCCGGGTGCTGCTGAAGAAGTTTTTGGAAGAATACTCCAGGAAGAATTTCAGGGATACCGTGACGAAATGATTATTTCAAGCAAAGCTGGGTATACCATGTGGGATGGCCCTTATGGTGATTGGGGATCGAAAAAATACCTTGTTTCAAGTTTGGATCAAAGTCTGAAACGCATGAAGTTAGACTATGTCGACATTTTTTATCACCACCGCCCCGATCCTGAAACTCCGCTAAGAGAGACGATGGATACCTTAAGTTTGATGGTACAGCAAGGCAAAGCACTATATGTAGGAATTTCCAATTATAAAGCGGCAGAAGCTGAAAAAGCCATTCAGATCTTAAAAGAAAACGGAACCCCATGTCTCATTCACCAACCCAAGTACTCAATGTTCGAGCGTTGGGTTGAAGGGGGCTTGCTAGACGTATTAGAAGAAAACGGCGTGGGCTGCATTCCTTTTTCTCCACTTGCACAAGGTCTGTTAACTGATAAATATTTGCACGGCATTCCATCTGATTCGCGTGTAGCCACAAGTGGTGTCTTCTTGAAGGAAAGCAGCATCACCCCTGAAAAGATTGAAGTAATTAGCAAATTAAATGAGGTGGCTAAATCCCGCGGACAAAAGTTATCGCATATGGCGCTCTCTTGGATCTTGAAGGATAAGCGCATTACTACTGTATTAATTGGTGCCAGCAAAGCTGAACAAATTACTGATGCGATTATGGCATTAAACAATACCTCTTTCAGTGCTGAAGAAATTTCATTAATTGATCAAATATTAGCGTAAAATATTCCCATTCACAAAATGCCGGAGCAGAATATTCAATTGATGTTCTGGCATTTTTTTCTTTCAGGTTGACGGTTAAAACTAAAGCGGGCGAAGTTGGTTTAAGTTATATCACTTTACAATTTCTCCTTATGGCTAGAGCCAACAATTCCATTTATAGCGCACTTGCAGCCAATTTACTTATCGCAGTTACCAAATTTGTTGCCGGAGCTTTTACCAACAGTTCATCTATGATTGCCGAGGGCATTCACTCTACGGTAGATACCAGCAATCAGTTACTGTTGCTTTATGGTTTGAAGCGAAGTACGAAACCAGCTGATCAATATCGCCCGTTTGGTTATGGGAAAGAACTTTACTTTTGGTCTTTCATTGTTTCGATCATGATTTTCGGCCTTGGCGGAGTGCTTTCCGTTTCACAGGGGATTGCCCATATTCGCCACCCTGAAGAACTGGTAGATCCAGGCTGGAATTATGCCGTTCTTGCATTGTCCTTCGTGTTTGAAGGAGCTTCATTATGGGTAGCCATTAAAGAATTTAATAAAACCAGACATGGTTTAACCTGGTGGAAAGCCATTATAAAAAGCAAGGATCCATCCGGATTTTTAGTGCTTTTTGAAGATGGAGCGGCCGTAATGGGTTTGTTGATTGTTTTTGTGCTCATGGTATTAAGCCACAAACTAAATCTGCCTTTTCTAGATGGACTGGCCTCTGTACTGGTCGGAGTTTTATTGATTTTTGTCTCCTTCATCTTAGCAAGGGAAAGCAGAAGTTTATTAATGGGCGAAGGCCTGAGTCCTGAAACGCAACAAAAGCTAAAAGTAATAACCGAAAACGATCCTGATGTTATTGAATTGAAAAGCATTCTTTCTACTTATCAATCGCCAAAGGAGGTGGTACTGGTTTTGGTATTAACTTTTCAACAAGAATTAGCTACCGTTGATTTAACTGGTGCAATAGACCGCTTGAGAGAAAAAATTAAGGCTGAATATCCGATCATCAAATATGTCATCATTCAGCCTCAATCCGTAAACTTATAAAATAGTGTAATCGTTTAAAATGAATTACCCGCGGATGCCTTATTCATTATAACAAGCTCAACCTGCAAGCGTTTAAATCACCTGAAGCACAATTTTACCTCGTGTATGTCCTTCTTCGCTTCTGATGTGGGCGCTCCGTGCTTCGGTAAAAGGTAAAACCTGATCAATAATGGTCTTCACTTTTCCTGCATCGATCATTTTTGCTATCTCGGCAAGCTGTTCTGGAATGGACTGCGCCATATAAGCGATTAAATTGACGTTTTTGGCTTTAGCTTCGGTTACAAATTCAGGAGCCAAAGTGGTGATCAATCTTCCACCGGTTTTTAATACCTCAATTGATTTTAGCTGTGTATCGCCTCCTATCGTATCTAATACCAAATCGATATCACTCAAAATGGTTTCGAAGTTGTCCATATTGTAATCAATTACTTCGTCTGCCCCCAAACGTTTCAGAAAATCAATATTTTGATCAGAAGCGGTACCAATTACATAGGCACCTTTACTTTTCGCAAACTGAACTGCATAAGTTCCCACACCACCGGCGGCTGCGTGAATCAGTACTTTTTGTCCTTCTTTTAACAAGCCGTGATCAAAGAGTCCCTGCCAGGCTGTTAACCCAGCCAATGGAACCGATGCAGCTTCTGTATGGCCGATGCTAATTGGTTTGATGCTAAGTAAATTGGCTTTAACGACAATGTATTCTGCATAAGCACCATTTTTGGTCGGATCAGGGCGGCCATATACTTCGTCTCCCTTTCTAAAAATACTTACTTTTTCTCCAACCTGTTCTACCACACCAGATACATCCCAACCCAGCGTTAATGGCAATTTAGAGGGAAATTTTTCTTTACGGAGGCCTTCTCTGATCTTCCAGTCTACAGGGTTTACACTGGTGGCATGAACCCGGATCAAAACTTCGTCTGCGGCAGGTTCTGGCACAGGTATTTCGTCAATAGACAGTACGTCAGGGCCACCATATTCGTGGATTCTTATCGCTTTCATAGGCAAGATTATTTGATATAAACGGTTTTAATATTTACAAATTCATGGATACCGAACATGCCGAGTTCTCGACCATATCCAGACTGATTGATGCCACCAAATGGCAGAGCAGGATCAGACTTCACCCCTTCATTCACAAAACAAGAGCCTGCGGCTAACTGATTTCGTGCAAGATCTTCTGCCAGCTCCAGGTTCTCTGTAAAAACGGCTGCACCTAAACCAAAATTGGTATCATTGGCAATGTGAATGGCATCGGCCACATCGGTAGCGGAAATAATTGTCGCCACCGGACCAAAGATTTCTTCATCATAAGCAAGCATTCCCTTTTTAACACCTGTCAAAATAGTTGGCTGATAATAAGCGTGATTGCCATCGATTACTGGTATCTCGCCACCAAGAATACAGGTTGCGCCCTGATCGATGGTCTTTAAAACCTGCTGGTGCAATTCATCTCGAAGTTCTACCCGGGCCATCGGTCCCAGTTCAGTATTGCTTGCGAAAGGATCGCCGGTTTTTTTCGCCGCCATTGCCGCTTTAAAAAGACCGGTAAACCTTTCTTCAACTTCTTTCACTACAATAAAACGCTTCGCTGCGATGCAACTTTGTCCATTGTTTATTAAGCGCGCATCAGCACATATTTGGGCAGACTTTTCCAGATCAGCATCTGCCAAAATAATATAAGGATCGCTCCCACCGAGTTCTAAAACGGCCTTCTTGATAAAACGACCCGCCTTTTCGGCTACTTTTTGTCCGGCTCCGGTACTTCCGGTCAAGGTAACGGCTTTTATTAAAGGATGTTCTATGATTGGATTGATGGCCTTACTTCCTACCACTAAGGTTTTGAAAACCCCTGAATGGAAACCGGCATCTTCTACAATTTTTTCGATGGCGAGTGCACATCCAGTTACACCAGAAGAATGTTTGAGCACGCCGCAATTCCCGGCCATTAGTGCCGGAGCGATAAATCTAAACACTTGCCAGAAAGGGAAGTTCCAGGGCATAATCGCTAATACTACGCCAATTGGTTGAAAACTCACATAACTTTTGTTGGCCGCGGTTTCCACTAATTTATCAGCAAGAAAATCTGCACCATTATCGGCATAGTAAGTGCAAACAGTTGCGCATTTAACGATCTCGGCAATACCCGCTTTCAATGGTTTGCCCATTTCGAGCGCCATGATCTCGGCAAGTTCTTCTTTACGATCGTTCAATAGTTCAGCAATCTTGTTAAGAAAGGCTGCCCTGTAGGCAAAATCTGTATTTTTATAATTTAACCAGGACTGGTGTACCTGATCAATTTTTTGGCTGACTGCTTCCGTTGAGTCTTCCTGATATTTTTTTATAACTTTTCCGTTAACCGGATTGATAGATGAGATACTCATGCTTAATGAACACATTAGTACAAAATTTTGTGTGCTTGAATTTTATTTCATGAATCTTAAATTACAAAAGCAGTCAATTATAGTGACTTTGCTTTTAATTTATTTTTCAAAATACCGGCAGCTTTGGTATAGCCCCCATCTGCACCATCAACGAAATGAATGTGTTCATCTTCAAAATCGCGAACGTAGCAAGACATTACTGATTCGCCGCTCACAAAAATGCCATAAGTTATTTCACCTTTAACTTCCAGGCTGTTGAGCACATCCTGTAATGCAAAACGTTGTTTTGTGGTTCCTGTAATTACGGTGTTAATTCTTCCATCAATCACAAGCGTATCAGACATTTCGACCAGCTGCTGTAGATATTTCTTTCCACTATCAGTTCGGAAATAGACAAAGGCATACATATTTACGCACCAGTTTTTAATTAATTCGAGCAGCTTGATTTTCCCGAGGCGATGTCTCATCTCCTTACCCAGATTATTAAAACTGGTTCTGAAGACGAGCTTAGGAATGGAAATGGGCTTACGCTTTTCTGGCGCACCATAGATTTGATCCAAGTGACGGATAACTTTACTAAAAACTTCTGCCTGCTGTTTACCATCCTGAGCGATTGCAATCAGCGTAACCACCTCTTCACTATTTTCCGGCGGCGAAATTTTGTCCCAACGGCATTGCATTCCTGTTAAATCAATTTCCTCTTCGGTACTGGTATGACCAGATAGCAAATAGTCATCACCTTTAATCAGCTTTTCTGCATATTCCAGACCATCTCCCAGAACAATTGGAATCGAAAATGTTTCTCCACTGCTAAACCTGCTGATCTTTAATGAACAGCCCTTATTATAGATTTCTTTTACTGAGACGATGCCAGCCCTAAGTTCGAGCTTAAAGTTTTCTATTGAATTGCTCCGGTATTTCAGAAGTGCCTTCATGGTATCATTTACAATGCTCGATGGAATAATGAATGTAGCACCATCTCCACCAAAAAAGAAGGGGACTAATATTCCGGCTTTGAAAGCAATGTTGAGTACCGTTACAATACTTCCTGTTGCAATGAGGTTCACATCTTCATGCAACCCCGAATTTACCGCCTGTGTAGAACTCTTGATATCGGTAATAATGACAGACCAATCATCCGGAACATCAAGAAACAGTTTCTTTTTAAGCAATAACTTACTTAAGTGTATTTTATTAACGATCAGATTGGAATAGAAATGATCCTGGTTTAAGGGCATAAATGGCTGTGGTTATCCTACAATATACGTAAAGGAATGGCTTTCGGCCCTTATGAGCCGCTAAAAATTAAACATATGGGATGAATTGAGAACTTGCGCTTGCCCGTAATGGAGAGTTGAAGTTGCTAAAGTATTACCAGAATTGTTCCGGCTTTCCCTAAATAGAAATAATAGTGTGATTCTTTTGAGTACTGCACTTTTTCGATATCAGAAACACGTCCTGATTTACCGAATTCATCTTCTACAAAATCGCCAACTTTAATTTTTTCTAACTGGAACCGATTGGCAGATGATCTTTTTATTTGAGTAGTATTTTTTTCCATGATCGCGTTTTCGGGAATCTACGGAAAGCAAAAGCATCTGGTTTTTTAAATTGAAAAAATTACTAAAATTTGAGTACTGAAAAATTTACATCACGTCATCATATTAATGATGAACCAGTTCATAAACCCTTTTCATGTATAGGGCCTCATTGATCTGATTGAAAAAATCTTCCCATTCCATCCGGGTAAAAACCAGACTGATGTCTGGAGAAGGTGTAGATAGAATTACAACTTCTTTTCCATTGGGCTGATGTTCCAGGAAATCGTCAAAATTCAGCTTTCTTGTTGCTGTATAGAAAGCATCAAATTGCGCAAAAGAAAAATTCATTAATACACCAGCCCGCCAGATATTGAGCACTTTACAATTATTACATTGTGAAATGGTGATATTTTCATTTTGGGAAAGTATAGTAGTTTTACACATAAGCTGATTTCTTAAATAAAGAAGTTCAGCAAATATCTAACTATTTAGAATAATTCCAAATAATAAATTTATATTTTTCTGAAGTTGTGATGTGACCCCTAGCCTATTTTGCAAGCAAAAAAAAATGCCGGACCAGGTCCGGCATTCATAGATTAATACGTTATTCTAATTCGCATCGTAGATGATCACTTTCTCGAAATAGATTTTAAACTCATCTAAGAAAGCTTTATGCAATGGGTGAACCTGGTAAACATCATGTGCTGCCATATCTTCAAAAATTAGAAGCAGGCTAAAAGTATAAGTAATGTCTACAACCGCACGCTGAATAGGTGCTGGTGTTCCAAGGTGGAAGGTTTTTACAACTTCTACTTGTTCAAGGGTTTCTAAACTTTTACGGAAAGCTACTTTCTGCTCTTCTGTAGTATCGGCTTTAAGCCAAAATAAAACGTGGTGTGCTATCATTTAATCAATTTTTTTCAAATATAAGAAAGCACAAACATTATCTTTCATTAACCGAAAACACTTTTGGCTTTGTTTACGGCTTTTTTCAAGTCGATCCCTTTTCCTAAAACGCCCTTAAATAAATCACCTTCTGCTTTTACCCTATCTAGTGCATTAAAGATGTTAAAGTCTTTCATCTTTAATCCGGGCTTAACTTCATCCCAGTGCAGGGGCATGGAAACAGTTGCGCCGGGCTTTGGTCTGAGGGAATATGGTCCTGCAATGGTTGCCCCGGGTCTGTTTTGCAGGAAATCAAGATACATTTTGCCTTTTCTTGCCGATACAGTACGCTCGAGTGTGGTATAATCCGAAAGTTCTGACTGCACCAGGTTTACGATTAACTTTGCGAACATCTGACTTTGATCATAGCTATATTTGGCATTCAAGGGCACATAAATATGAATTCCGGTGGAGCCTGAGGTTTTGCAATACGAAGGCACATCAATTGCATCCAGAATTTTCTTGGTTACCAGGGCAGTTTCCACTACCTGATCAAATGTTTGTTTATCAGGATCCAGGTCAATTACGCAATAATCGGGATGATCAGGGCTTTCGATCCGGCTAAACCAGGGATTCATTTCAATGCAGCCCAAACTGGCCATCCACAACAATGTTGCTTCATCTGTACCCACCAGATACTCTTTCTTCTCTCCTTCCCCGTTCTCGTAAGGAAACGTTTTGGCCCAGTCTGGTGCTTTGCCTTTTACATCTTTCTGGTAAAAGCTTTTGCCATTGATACCGCCGGGAAATCTATTTAAAGATTGCGGCCGGTCTTTTAGATAAGGCAGTATATAGTCGGCAATCTGATAATAATAGTTAAACATATCCCGTTTAGTTACCTGATCATCCGGCCAGTACACTTTATTCAGATTGGTAAATTTAAGCTCGTGGCCTTTTATTTTTCGAACCTGCGTCTGGTCTTTAGGATTTAATAGCGTTTTTCTTTCACTGTGTTTCGGTGCTTTTATAGCCACACTATGCTTTTCGGGCTTTGTACTTTCATCTTTAATAACTTCATCAGTAGCAATTTCCATTTCCCGAATCACTTCCTTCGCCTTTTTATCTTCGCGCATACCCTGGAAAGATGGATGCCTAAAAACACCATCATCAGTCACCTCCGTAAATGCCACTTCACAAACCAACTCTGGTTTTAGCCAGGTTGCTTTTGCTTTGGGTGGATTGGGCCGGAACCTGGACGGCTTATTAACATCCGGCAGTTCATCAAAGGGACTCTCCTTTATGATTAATGGCATAAATTGCGCCATCATTGTTTTCTGCAGCTTGTCAGAAAAACCTGTGCCTACCTTTCCTACATATTGTAGATTTTTGTTTTCATAGACCCCTAATAACAGGGAGCTAAAAGCTTTCGAGGTATCTTCATTTTTGGTAAAGCCGGCAATCACTACTTCCTGTCTTTTGCTTACCTTGATTTTTAACCATTCTTTAGATCTTCTGTCGGATGCATAAGTGCTTTCTATTTTTTTGGCAATGATACCTTCCAATCCCATTTTTTCTGCAGCGGCGAAAAAATCAATCCCACTGGCTTTGAACACTTTTCCTAATCGCACGCGGTCGTCATCAGCAGGCAGAACCTCATTTAAAATTGCCTGACGCTGATACAAAGGCAAATCCATCAGGTTTTTTCCATCATACCAAAGTAAGTCGAAAACATAGAATACAAGCTCTCCGTCGGCTTCACTTCTCCAATTCTGCAAAGCACCGAACTGTGAGATTCCCTTTTCGTTTAACACCAGAATTTCACCATCCAACACGGCATTGATTTTCCATTCACGAAGTAAATCGTAAATCGGATAGAACTTATCGTTGAAAGATTTATTATTTCTGGACAGGAGTTCAACATTGCCTTTATTCACAAATGCCAATGCCCGGTAACCATCCCACTTCACTTCATATTGCCATTGATCATCATCAAACGGTGCATCTACCAATGTAGCTAGCATAGGTTTGATCCCTGTTGGTATTGCTGATTTAGGTGCCTTTTTGAGCAATGCTTTTACATCTACATTTTCTTTTTCGCCAATGACTGCTTCCGTGGTTTTCGTTTTTTTTACTGACTGACTTTTAGCTTTCTTTAATTGCTGTTCTTTACCATCTTTCCATACCTTTTCTGAACTTTCTTCCATTGTACTAATGGTTTTTCCAGAAAGCACAGATTTATCTTGCTTGGTAATGTCTTTGGTTGAAGCAAAATCATCTTTGTGTTTAATTAAAAGCCAGCCGTTTTCGCCCATTCCGTGGGTTTTAACCAGTGCAAATTCTCCTTTAAGTTTCTCGCCATTGAGTTTTACTTTGACAGAACCTGCCGCGAGTTGTTTAAGCAAGTGTTTTTCTTGCGCTTTTTTACCTTTAATTTCTTCTATCGGCTCATAGGTGCCCTCATCCCAAACAATTACAGTACCGCCTCCATATTCACCTTTTGGTATAATGCCTTCAAAATCTTTGTAATCAAAAGGGTGATCTTCCACCATCATCGCCAAACGTTTATTCTTCGGATCAGTTGAAGGGCCCTTCGGTACTGCCCAACTTTTTAGTACACCACCCATTTCCAGTCGAAAATCATAGTGAAGCCTTGAAGCATCATGTTTCTGTATAACGAACTGTAACTTATCTTTGTCTTTGCTTGTTCCGGATTTTGGTTCGGTGGTTTTAGAGAAGTCGCGTTTTTCTTCGTATTGTTTTAGCCCCATAATTGATTTTATTTAAAGATTAGCTCTTATCGAAAATATTGGAAACCCTTTAGCTACCTCATGCCGTGCAGGTAAACATGGCTGATTAGAGAATTATAAAACAGCTTTTAAAACAGAAATGTTTTATGTTTACTGATTGGCAGAACAGATCTATGAGAGAGAAATTAGCACGATGTTAAAACAATCGATCAAACAAGAAAAGCCCTGCATTACTGCAAGGCTTTTACATCATCAGGCATCCATCCAGAAACCTAATGTAATGAATGCAATTTCAACTTATTGCATTCCGTTGTTAATCTAAATCGTCCCGTTGATTTAATTCTAACGGTTCTGATCCAAACAATTATAATGCCCAAATTCATTAATAATACAAGAAAGGGTAGATTTACCCCACTAATACACCCAACAGATCTATCTATTTTTGTAAATATGTAAATACAAATCAAGCTTCAATATAATGAAACTTCCCTATTCTAATTTGGATCATAAAGTTTTTCATTCGCGCGAAAATGTCGCTATTGAAACTGCTGCATTCCACCTGGCCAACTGTAAAATAAAAGAAAGCTCAGCTGCTCTTTTGACACTTTCTGAACTATCCTTTGATGCATTTGTCGAGCTAATCTCCGAATCGTTTATCTAAGAAAATAAACTAGCTTACTGCCTTGCGAGATGGGCAGCTGTTACCAATAACTTATGACCAAAAAGCATGTTAAATGTTCTGTGATGATGGATAATTTAAATTAATCTGATTAAAAGACAACTATCAGCCGAAAAGTTTCGATAAAAACGAATAGTGGTTTATTATTTTTCCTTGTAGATATCAAATGTCTGAAAAGCAACTTTCCCAAAGTCTTTCGTTGTTCTTACTTCTTCCTTAACTTCCTCTGGTGCAGAAACATGGAAACGTTCGCCTCCATCTTTAAATAAGAACCAATTTTTCTCTTGGGGAGCATATTTAAACGTAACAATCCTTGTCCAGCGGTGTCCGCTTCCACCATAATGTTCCACAGAAAAGTAGCCGTTTTTAATGCTAATACCTGTAAACGGATCGCCCATCATGCCACCGCAGTCTACACAATAAACAGCGTTATTACTTTTTGCTGCAAGCTTAAATGATTTATCTGCCTGTCCCAACAAAATCAGTAATGGCCGTTTTTCCGGATGATCGTTTACGTCAGAAGTTTTTTCTTCACCTTTTTTCTTCAATACCAGGATGATATCTGCGTAGGCATCGCGGTTTAGATCTCCCTTTGTAACATTCAAGGCCTCAAAACCAGCCGGAATATATTTCTTAATTGCAGCGGAGACCACTACCTCATCATCCTGATGGATTGAATTTGAAAAACTGACTATAAATAAGTGAGCTAGTGCAGTTAATGTAAATAGTAATTTCATGTAAGTTATTTTAGTTTAATAGATGTTAGACGAAATGATTATGATTTAAAGAAGGTAGAAAGCTTTTTCCTAAATTCCCGCCATTGCTGTTTATTTCTATACATTCGGTTTAATCTCAGGCTCCAAACCGGATAAGGCTTCCCTGCTCCATCATTGGCAAACTTGTGATAGACTTTAAAACCTAAACTTAAGTAAAATGAAAGTGCATTCTGATTCTGAGCATTCACATCTACCAGCCAGGCTTTATGTTTTTCAATACCGAAAGCGATAAGTCGCTTGCCAAAGCCTTTTCGAAAAGCACGAGGATGTACAAAAAGTAATTGAATCTTGTGATCAGACAGGGCAATAAAACCTTGAATCAGACCTTCAGCTTCTATACAAAAAACTGTAAGGTTGGGCAAGCTTGAAGATATCCTCAATCTGTATTCGTCGATATCAGCTTCCGTTATAAAGTCGTGACTTGCCCTCACCGAATCTTCCCAGAGCATAAGAATATCCTGATGCTCAGCTGCTTCGACCGGGCGGATGTTGACTTTAGATTGATTCATCTCAATATTTCTGCTGGGTTAAGGAATTTTGGCCACCAAATTCTGTTAAGCCTGGTGAACGGTCTACAAACAAAGATATGCTTCATAAGTTTCTAAAGCGATCTAATAATTAACAAATGAATTATTAAGGGCGAGCTAACTTCTCAAGCCACAGGAAAGATATTTGCCAAGTATAGCAAAATCGATAAACATTTTAGGCTTGGCAACGTTGTCTATTCATGATAAATTTAGAAATCCAGGCAGAAATTGCGGAAGTAAATGCATTAATAGCATTATTGGAAACAGATGCAAAATTCAAAAATATTGCTCAACAGGTTGTGAACGCCAAAGCTCAAAGCGAGCATAATCAGTTAGCTGAAATACCTGTAGAAGGCGATGATGAATATATCGAGCGATCAGAATAAAATTGATCGCTTTTACAAATCCCGAGTACTAGCAAACCGCACGTTAAGTTAGCTCTTCGAGATGTGTACAGTAATCGTTTTTACTGCGGCTGTCTTCAGTGCTTCACGAAAATGGTCATCGTCTTTAAACTTAAGGTTAGCGATATGCCTTACTTCATAAGTAATGCTAAATTTATCTGCCTCAAATGGCCAGGGCTCAACAATAAGCGCATCTTCAAGCTGATAGAATGTATAAGGGATTCCGTCAGGCCCGCTACTAATTTCCAGACGACGGTTTTCAGGTGGAATTTGTTCCTGGCAAATTAACAGGGAGAAGGCATCACAAAACTCGAGCAACTCGTAAGCCTCGTTTATTTCTTTTTTCGTTGTTTCGGCCTCTTTAATCCACCTTGATTCACTTTTTTTCAGTTCACTTAGAAAATTTTTAGCTGAAGGATCTTCGCCATGAGTAAAGGCGATGTGATGTGAAATGAGCAGGGCAATGAAACGACTTTTAGTCAAAGACATTTCCATCAATCTCGTAGCAGCATCAGGGTCAAAACTGGTTTGCTTGAAATTAATTGGTGCTCCATGTGCATCTACCAACGGATCGCGCTGAAACTCATTGAAAACATCATCATGTTCTGTGGTCGCAATTAGGGTATCTACCCAACGCGCCGGCTGGTTAGACAATTTCCATCTCGCGCAAATCTGGCCAGACAGCAGGCCGTGCGCACGTTGTGTAATTACCTGCCAGCCATCTTCATTATAACAAACAATCATATATCCGGTTTAAACTGCAGTACGTAATAACTCTCGTCTTCCCATAATTTTCGCAATCATTTTCTTAAGTCTGCTCCGGTAATCCTCTCCTAGCCATTGCATATAATTCTTAGTCAGCCTACCTACGCATTTACCGTATTGTTTTACCCTAAAATCAATTTCTTTATCCAGTTCACCACAAAGTTCAAGCGCCTCTGCAGTTGTTCCGCTATTATCAACGCACATTAAGGCATGTTGACGAATAGAATCGCGAATCACAATCTTCGCCTTTTGACCTGTTTCAGTGGCATTCTGATATGCTGCGAGGACATCAAAAGCGACTTCGAGGGTATTCGGAAATTTGTTGCGCAGATCTGGGGAAATTTGATGAATAACGCTGGTTGACTTGTGCAGACTTTCATGATAAATCTGTGGATTTTCAAAAACATGTTTCCAATCGATTGGTGCATTCCATTCACCGAAACGCTCTGTATTGTTACCCAGATCAATAATATTGAATGTTTTTTTACTGGTAAGTCTTCGCGCTCCCCGTCCAATCATTTGATGGTAAAGTGTAATGGAAGTGGTTGCCCGATAAAGGATAACAGACTGTATACTAGGCTCATCAAATCCGGTAGTTAAAATAGAAACTGAGGTCAATATGGCACCTTTTGTCTTCTTATACCATTTTAGAATCTCTTCTCTTTCTGCACTGGAAGTTTTATTATCAAGGTGACGTATTGGGTAGCCAGCGTTTGTAAATAACTCTAATACTTTCCTGGAGGTGAATATGCCATTATTGAAAATAAGTGTTTTCTTTTTAGGTGAATGAGATTGATAAGCATGTAGCAGTAAATCAAGCATTACCTGAGAACCATAAAGTTCATCAGAAGTGCTCACGGTAAAATCTCCGGAGATACCAGTGCGAAGGGTATTTAGTTCAACATCATATCCGAATATTTTAGGCTTGGCCAGGAACCCCTGATCAATTAAGGAGGAAATTGGTTCGCCAACAATTAATTCATCGTAGAATTTATTCATCGGTAAATCCACGTTAGCAGAAAACGGTGTGGCGGTAACACCAATCACGGCCGCATTTTCAAAACGACCCAGTAACTTATGAAATGAATTATGATGCGCTTCATCTACAATTACCAGCCCAACGTCTGAAGTGTTGATCAACCCATCATCTATCCGGTGTTTTAAAGTCTCCACCATTGCCACGTAACACTCAAAGGTATCCTTTCTGGAAATCTTTTTGACGCCACTATTCACTACCCTATTCATTACGCCACTTAGCTTTAATGCGGCAGTTGTTTGTTGGCAAAGTTCTGTTCTATGGGTTAAAACGATTACTTTTTTACCATGAGTTTGAATAAAACGTTTTGCGATTTCTGAGAAAATAACGGTTTTTCCTCCACCTGTAGAAAGCTGATACAATAGCCTGGATTTGTTTCCATCTGGCGCACTGAGTTTGTTAAAAAGAAGATCAATATCTTGCTGTTGGTAGTAATATAACTTTCTTTTCGTTGCTGGCAGCATGGCGGTATTTTCGGTCAGATTCATGTATTCAGAACTTCGATCAGCGGTATTTGGTTTGCAACATAAGAGCGATATTATTAGATAACCCACAACCAAATCACCACCTGAAACGAAACATACTGATTTTTAGATACTTAAATCCTTGCAAAGAAACGGAAAGTAAAAAGTCACGTATTTATACGCTTACAAAGCTTCGCTGGATGGCCATCCTCGTTTCCAGCTGAGTTTACGGATTAATAACTTCGGCGTACCATTCTGATCTGCGGCATAGCCATGAAAGACGAGATAATCTTCTTTTCCGAAGGTAGCTACCGCATTATGTCCAACGCCATACCAGTTTTCGTTTCCTTGTAAAAGCAAGTTTCCTCCACCTCTGGTCAGTAATTGTCCATTATCATCCACATAAGGACCGGCAATATCTTTAGCTCGGCCAACAATCATCTTGTAAGTACTTTCTTTTCCTTTGCAACAGTAGTCTACTGATGCAAATAAGTAATAGTAGTTTTTCTTTCGAAAAATGAAAGGCGCTTCAATCGCATTAACCTGATTTCCCCTACTTGCTATGGTGGTTAAATCCTGAACCGTTCCACTTATTTTCAATTTATCTGGTGTAAGCCGAATAATTTTAATTCCTGACCAAAAGGATCCAAATGCCAGATATGGAACACCGCTTTGAGCAATAATGAGGTTTGGATCAATTGCATTCCAGTTATTTTCACCTGCTTTAGATTGGATGAGCATGCCATGATCTATCCATTTGTAAGCGGTATCTTTAGGATTAAGGGTTAAGTTAGTAGCCACGCCTATTGCAGAGTTATTTTTGCCAAATGAGGAAACAGCATAATAGAGATAGTATTGCCCGTTCGAATAGGAAATATCTGGCGCCCAGATGGAGTTTTTAAATCCAGGAACAGCATCTAATGCCCATTTGGGAGGGCTTGAAAAAACAGGCGGATCAGATTTCCAGTTTAATAAATCTTTTGAAGACCATGTCACAATTCCTTTTCCTGTACAATACAGGTAATAAGTATCGTCAACCTTAATTACAGAAGGATCATGTGCATTGATATGCTGCCTTAACTCCTGACTGTAAACCGCAACAGTAAAGCTAGAAATGAACAGCAAAGTCGTTAACAAAAGTTTAGCGTGCATATTAATGACTAATCTAAACATCCGTCATTAAAAAAACAATCTAATTGAAAAGATCACCTTTTAATCTAGAGAATAGTTATTTAAACTACTAATCATTATGGGGAAAAAAATACTCAATTATGTAGATAATTATCCCCAATGGGGAAAAAATTGCCCAAAATAAAATCAAGCAACTCTTCGAGCAATACATTTACTGTTAAACAACATTAACTTGATGTAGGTAGCGGAACAACTGCATTCTGCCTCCAAACGCTAAATTTGCCAATCATTACCATTATAGTGCCAAAAATTTATGGCGCATTGATAATTAGTATTCCGTATATGTTTAAATATCAAAATACATAAACGGCACTATTTATGTAAAGAATAACTTACAATATTGTAACTTTAGAAATGAATTCAGATCCCTCAGAAGAAAAAAAAGCACTTATCACTCATTTAGAACAATATGGCCGGGTACCCAAATCAATGGCCACTATATTAATTAATGAAACAAAAATAATCTCCTTTAGAAAACGTAAACACCTTGTCAGTCCGCTAGATACCTATCCAAATGTATACTTCATATTATCGGGTGCCGTTCGTGGTTTTGCGAAAGATAATGGAAAGGATGTGACCACCTGGATTGCCACTGAAGGCCAGATTGTGGGTTTGACACTTTATCCCAGACAACTCCCTACCGATAAACCGCAATTTATTGAAACGCTGGAAGTTTGCCAGGCTGTGATGATACCCAATCCATTAGTTAAAACGCTACTAAACGAATTTCCTGAAATGGGAGATATTGGCCGTAAACTGTTACTCACTCACTATCGCGAAGCCGAGGAAAGAAATTACCTTATTCGTTTAAGTAGCGCAGGCAAACGATTAAGCAGAATGATGAATACCCACCCTAACTTATATCACCGGATTCCCTTAAAATATTTAGCTTCCTATCTCGGGATGCGAATCGAAACATTAAGCAGATTACGCGGGCAGTTGCTTGTTAGTGAATTAGACCTTTAGCGCTGGATCGGCAACTCTTTAAACTAAAGTTAGGAAATGGATACTTTGATGAGATCTACACTTATTAAAGCGCATTGATTTTAGTGAAGAAAAAGTTACGCAGCTCAATTTCGCTTCTAAACCCCAGATATGAACGCCTTACCAATATGATTCAATGGCTTGCCGCAGGCAAATACAAACCCATAAAACATTTGTTAACTGATAGTTAAACATTACGATACTTAATTACAACTAACCAATTATAATTTAAAGCCAGAAAATAAAACTTGCAAGAGAAGGCAAAACGCCTCTCTTGTACCACAACTTACATTGCGATTCGTCATTGATTTGAATAACTTAGATGCACGTTTACTATCTATCTGTCTACTATTCAAGATGAATACAACTGCACCAAAAACCACCATTTTACAAACAAAACAGCATTTTGAAATTTTGGATGGCTTAAGAGGTTTCGCTGCACTTGCGGTGGTCACATTTCATTTTATGGAGTGGATATATACTGATGCAAGCCAAAATTTCATTGGTCACGGTTTTTTAGCAGTCGACTTCTTTTTCTGCCTTTCAGGCTTTGTGATTGGTTATGCCTACGACGATCGTATTGCAAAGATGGGTATAGTTAGTTTTCTAATGGCAAGGATGATCAGGTTACATCCTTTAGTAGTTGCCGGATCTGTATTAGGCTTGCTGGCATTCCTTTTCGATCCCTTTGGTGGCCATCCTGAACTTTACAGCACCAGTAAAATCGTTTTGACTTTTATTTGTTCAGTATTTTTGATTCCCTTACCGATTATTGAAGATCGAGGTTTCAATCTGTTTAGCTTTAACGCACCTGCATGGTCGCTATTTTGGGAGTAAATCGCAAACATTACCTATGGATTTGTTCTTTATCGCGTTGGCAGAAATTATTTGTTGCTTCTTACTTTGCTTTCCGCGCTGATTCTGTGTTTCATTGGCTACCGGGCCGGTAATTTATTGGGAGGCTGGAGCGGTCCGACATTTTGGGATGGCTGCGCCAGAATTTCCTACTCTTTCCTGGCAGGCTTACTCATTTACCGTTCCAACTGGATCATTAAAAATAAGCTCGGATTTATTGGCATCACCACATTACTTTTCCTCGCTTTCTTGATGCCATTTTCTAAATGGAATTGGCTAACTGAACCATTGGTAGTGGTACTTTACTTTCCATTGCTTATCGCTCTAGGTGCCGGAGCTACCCTTAGCCCTGGCTTAAAGAAGATTTGTATTTTCTCCGGGAAGATTTCCTACCCTTTATACATGACGCATTATGCTTTTTTATGGATGTTTGGAAATTATTTCACCAACTACAAACCCGAAACCAATCACTTAATATTGATCGTTATTGCCGGAGTTATTTTATTGGTTGGTGTAGCCTACCTTGTGATGGTTCTTTATGACATTCCCCTGCGAAAATATTTAACATCTAAGCGCAAAGCCTTTTTTGAAAAAGCCGAAGTGAGTTAGTTTTCCTTATTCCAGATTTTTAAATTAAGTTAAATAGCTATTAAACAGCGCTCAATCACCTATACTTAAACTAAAAATTCATTTATATCAGCGGTCGGTTCAACTAATTTTTCGCTAAATCTTTCTTTATTTACCCGCATGTCTGTGTTTAATAGCTACTCATTACGATCTAAGCTTTTAACCACCCTGCATGGCGAACCCATTGCCAAAGCGTTTGGCGGGATACTTTTCGTCACCACGCTTCCAGCACCAATCGAGCATCCGTCTCCAATGGTCACCCCTGGCAGCAGAATCACATCACCCCCAATCCATACATCGTTTCCAATAGTAATCGGTTCGGCAAAGCCAATGTGCTTATTCCGTTCTTCCGGATCAATGGGATGCGATGCGGTGTAAATTTGCACATTCGGTGCTATAAACACATTATTCCCAATGGTTACCGGGCAACAATCCAGCAGCACGAAATTAAAGTTAATGAAAACATTGTTTCCGATTTTCGTATTGCATCCATAATCTACTCTGATCGATTTTTCAATGTGAACGTTTTCCCCCACTGCGCCAAAAATTTTTCGTTGCAGGTCTTGTTTAAGCGCAGTATCTCTTGGATTGATATTGTTAAACTGGTCTACGAGCTCTCTTACCTGGTATCTGATTTCAACCAATTCCGGATCGTTAATATGATAGCGCTCGCCCGCAAGCATTTTTTCTTTTTCTGTTTTCATGGTTGTTTTTTGATATCTCCCTTCGTGATTCGATCGTTAAAGATCACTTTTTTAACTGTAAATCTTTCTTTTCCATCAAATTTTTAAGATTTATTTTATTTACACTTTTAATAGAGCATACAGTAAATATAAACCTATCTATCAACACCTTAAAAAAATAAAGAGAACGCTTCTAAAAATGCTTTTTAATTTTGCCTGCTAAATATGTTTGGTAATTATTAATTCTTTTCTATAAGTTTACCGCAACTTTAGGGGTGTCCTTCGCGGACTGAGATAATACCCTTTGAACCTGATGCAGTTAGTACTGCCGAAGGGAAAAGTGATGACAACTCCTGCAATGTGAAGTTGTTTTTTCTTTCCTCCATACGGGGCCATTCCTAAAAGTTATTTTTTTTTAGAAAGAATGGAAATCACCGTAAATCAACAAAATTACCAGGTTGCTGATGTCTGCACCATGCAGCATTTAATCACCGATGTATTAAAAACGCCATCTAATGGCATCGCTGTGGCCGTTAATCAGTCTATCATTTCTAAGACTACCTGGCCGAACCACCTTCTCCTTCCAGGCGATCAGATCATCATCATCAAAGCCACACAAGGCGGCTAACCATAAATCCCTAAAACATGAAGCAAGAAAAAATTCCGACAGATCAGGTGTTAACTACCACTCCCTTTGCAGCCTCTAAAAAGGTTTTTGTGCAGGGCCAATTGCATGATATCCAGGTCGCCATGAGAGAAATTACGCTGAGCGAGACTAAACTCCACGGACGTTTTGGCGAAACGGAACCTAACGCTCCGGTTACCGTTTACGATACCAGCGGACCGTATACAGATGTAAATGCCGAGATCGACGTAAAAAAAGGATTACCCAGCCTTCGCGAAAACTGGATTACAAGCCGTGGAGATGTGGAGCAACTGGATTACATTTCGTCTGATTATGGCCAGCAGCGGTTGCACGATCAAAGCCTGGATCACTTACGCTTTAACCATACCACCAAACCCTTTCGTGCCAAAGCGGGAATGAATGTATCGCAGATGCACTACGCTAAAAAAGGCGTTATCACCCCTGAAATGGAATATATTGCGATCCGCGAAAACCAAAGGATTGAGTTATTAAAAGAACAACTCAATGACCAATACGATGTGATGAACCACCAGCACCAGGGCCATAGCTTTGGTGCGAATACACCAAAAGGCGCGATCACACCAGAATTTGTGAGACAGGAAGTGGCTGCCGGTCGGGCGGTAATTCCGTGTAACATTAACCACCCGGAAATAGAACCGATGATTATCGGCCGTAACTTCTTAGTGAAAATAAATGCCAATATTGGCAATTCTGCTGTAACCTCGAGTATTGAAGAGGAAGTTGAGAAGGCCGTTTGGGCTTGCAGATGGGGCGCTGATACGATTATGGATCTTTCTACAGGTAAGAATATCCACGAAACCCGGGAATGGATTATTAGAAATTCGCCAGTTCCAATTGGTACGGTGCCCATTTACCAGGCTTTAGAAAAAGTAAATGGAAAAGCCGAAGATTTAACCTGGGAATTATTCCGTGATACGCTGATTGAGCAAGCTGAACAAGGTGTTGATTATTTTACCATTCATGCAGGCGTATTGTTGCGGTATGTACCATTAACCGCCAAACGCATTACCGGAATTGTATCACGTGGCGGTTCCATTATGGCAAAATGGTGCCTGGCGCATCACAAAGAAAATTTCCTGTATACTCATTTCGAGGAAATTTGCGAGATCATGAAAGCTTACGATGTTTCTTTTTCTTTAGGCGATGGATTACGCCCAGGTTGTATCGCTGATGCCAATGATGCTGCCCAGTTCGGTGAGCTGGAAACACTTGGCGAACTCACTAAAATAGCTTGGAAGCATGATGTGCAAACCATTATCGAAGGTCCCGGCCATGTGCCAATGCACCTGATTAAAGAGAATATGGAGAAGCAATTGCAACATTGTTCGGAAGCGCCTTTTTACACATTAGGGCCGCTCACAACAGATATTGCCCCTGGATATGACCACATTACCTCTGCTATCGGTGCGGCAATGATTGGTTGGTTTGGAACAGCGATGCTGTGCTACGTTACGCAAAAAGAACACTTGGGTCTGCCAAATAAAAAGGATGTGAAGGATGGCGTAATTACTTACAAAATCGCCGCCCATGCAGCAGATTTGGCTAAAGGCCACCCAGGTGCACAATATCGGGACAATGCCTTAAGTAAGGCACGTTTTGAGTTTAGGTGGGAAGATCAGTTTAACCTTTCACTTGATCCGGACACTGCAAAAGAGTTTCATGATGAGACGTTACCAGCCGAAGGCGCAAAGATTGCCCACTTCTGTTCGATGTGTGGACCAAATTTCTGCTCGATGAAAATTACGCAGGACGTAAGGGAATATGCGAAGGCAAATGGCATGGGCGAAGAAGATGTACTGGCGAAAGGAATGGCAGAAAAATCGAAAGAATTCACCGAAAAAGGAAGCGAAATTTATTTATAATGGAATTGATCATCATCTCCAGTCCTGCAGTAATCGTAAATGAAGCAAAAATCATTAATCAGCTTTTCGAGGCTGGGATGAGCCTTTTTCATTTAAGAAAACCGGATTGGAATGATCATCAATCCCTGAAATTATTGGAAAATATTAATCCTGCATTTCATGAACATATCGCTTTGCATCAACACCATAATCTTGTTGAGAAAACAACCATCAAGCGGTTGCACTTTACGGAAAAACTCCGTAGCACCATAACTGAAGCGGAAATCAGCACATCAAAAGAAGAAGGCATAACCTGTAGCACGTCTGTTCATCAACTTAACGACCTGCTGCTTTCGACAATATTTGATTATGTTTTTTTCAGTCCGGTGTTTGACAGTATTTCCAAACCGGGTTATGAAAGCAAACTTGCGAAAGACTTCGTTCTGGAAAAAACGGCTATAGTACCAGCAGTGATTGCATTGGGTGGAATAAATGAGCAAAACATAGGCAGGATAAAAAAAATGAAATTCGATGGTGCAGGAGTATTAGGTGCGATCTGGCAGCAACCTGCTCAGGCTGTTGCCGGTTTCAGAAGATTAAATGATCTAATTAAAAACTAAAAAGGATGATAGACAGACTTCATTATATCTCCCAGCAACCAGAAAATGGTACGCATTTAACAGCTATTCAAGCTGCACTGGAAGCAGGTGCTAAATGGATTCAGTTGCGCGTAAAGCTTGAACCGACCGAGAATATCCTGAAATACGCACGCCAGGCCGTTGCTTTATGCAATCAGTATGGTGCAAAGCTGATTATTAATGATCATCCGGAAATTGCGGTGCAAGCTGGTGCCTATGGTCTTCACCTGGGTTTGGCGGACATGCCAATAGCAGAAGCCCGTAAACTTGTTGGCCCTCACATGATCATCGGCGGAACTGCCAATACCTTTAAACATATTCAACAACGGGTTGATGAAGGGGTTGATTATATCGGCCTTGGTCCTTACCGTTTTACCAAAACCAAGCAAAAGCTTAGTCCTATTTTGGGTTTGGAAGGTTATGCAGAAATTATCCGTCAGGTAAATCAGGCAGGAATTAAAACGCCTATTATTGCTATTGGCGGCATTGAAACGCAAGATATTCAAGCAATTATGCAAACCGGGTTATACGGCATTGCAGTTTCGGGTGCAATTACTTATGCTACCGATCCGGCTAAGACGATTATGCAGATTTATGAATATGTAAACCACATCGATTTAAAAGAAGCTTAGCATGTTACAAATAGCAGATAAAATATTCAGTTCACGCCTATTTACAGGTACCGGGAAATTTAGCGCTTCTCTTTTGATGCAGGAAGCGTTGTTGGCATCTGGCTCAGAATTGGTTACCGTTGCACTTAAACGGGTGGACATTAAAAATAATGAGCACGACGATTTGTTAATCCGTTTAAATTATCCGCACATTAACCTACTCCCTAACACATCGGGCGTGAGAAATGCAAAAGAAGCTGTTTTTGCTGCCCAGCTTGCCCGCGAAGCCCTGGAAACAAACTGGATTAAATTAGAAATCCATCCAGATCCAAAGTACCTGATGCCCGATCCTATTGAAACTTTGAAAGCAACAGAAGAGCTGGCAAAACAAGGTTTCATTGTTTTGCCTTACATCCATGCAGACCCTGTTCTGTGTAAGCGCCTGGAAGATGTTGGTACCAGCGCGGTAATGCCCCTCGGCTCACCAATTGGAAGTAATAAAGGCTTAAAAACAATTGATTTTTTAGAAATTATCATTAGCCAGAGCAATGTTCCGGTGGTAATTGATGCCGGAATTGGTTCACCATCTGATGCAGCCTGGGCCATGGAAATTGGTGCCGATGCGGTGCTAGTCAATACAGCTATTGCGGTCTCAACTAATCCTGTACAAATGGCCAAAGCATTTAAAATGGCTGTAGAAGCGGGTCGAATGGCTTTCGAAGCAAAGTTAGCTTCTCCAGTTTCTCACGCCATTGCCAGCAGCCCTTTAACCTCTTTTCTAGATGAATAGCTTCAACGATCTTTTTGAAACTTATAACTGGAATGAAACCAAAGCCAGTATTTACAGCAAAACTATTGCCGATGTAGAACGGGCTTTGGCCTCACCTAAAAGGAGTCTGGAAGATTTCAAAGCATTGATTTCACCAGCCGCAGCACCATACCTGGAGCAAATGGCGGGGATTAGTCAGCAGCTAACTCAGAAACGTTTCGGCAAAGTACTGCAAATGTACGTACCGCTGTATCTGTCTAATGAGTGCAACAACATTTGTACTTACTGCGGTTTCAGCTACGACAATAAGGTAAAACGCAAAACACTCAGCCCAATGGAAATTATGCAGGAGGTTGCGGCGCTTAAAGAGATGGGCTACGACCATGTATTGCTGGTTACCGGAGAAGACAATTTGAATGTGCATGTAGATTATTTTAAAAAAGTACTCGAACTGATCAGACCGCATTTCGCCCACATTTCCATGGAAATTCAACCGATGGATGTAGCAGATTATGATCAGTTGACGCCGTATGGCTTAAACACGGTATTGGTGTACCAGGAAACTTATCATCAGGAAGATTACAAAAAGCATCATCCAAAGGGAAAAAAATCGAATTTCAAATACCGGGTAGAAACGCCAGACAGGCTTGGGAAAGCAGGCGTCCACAAAATGGGATTAGGGGTTTTAATTGGTCTGGAAGATTGGCGCACCGATTGTTTCTTTACTGCGCTGCACTTAAATTACCTCGAAAAAAAATATTGGCAAAGTAAATATAGTCTCTCCTTCCCCAGACTTCGCCCTTTTAGTGGTGGTCTGGAACCCAAAGTAGAAATGAGCGATCGGGAATTGGTACAGCTGATTTGCGCCTACCGCTTATTTAACGAAGAAGTAGAACTTTCCATCTCCACACGCGAGTCGCCTAGTTTTAGGAATAACATTATTAAGTTAGGAATTACCTCCATTAGCGCCGGCTCCAAAACCAATCCTGGTGGCTATGTTGTGGCACCAGAATCGCTTGAGCAGTTTGAGATTAGCGATGAACGGAGTCCTGCTGAGATTGCCAGGCTCATTGCGGCAGCAGGTTACGAAGCGGTATGGAAAGACTGGGACAGTTGCCTGGCTTAAACAAATAAGATGCTTACGAAAGAAGAACTAAAACGGTATAATCGTCAGCTTATTTTGCCCGAGCGTGGGATTAAACGACGGGGAAAATTAAAGGCAGCAAAGATGCTGGCAGTTGGCTTGACTAATGTATTGCCAAGGATTATCGGTACATACATGGCTAACTATGCCGTTAAAATAACTGTTATTCGAAAGGATTATGAATTTGACGGGTTCACCCTTAGTAGGCAGCAGAGTAAAATCGCTGCAGACATTGTGAGGCCTTTTTTTAGTGGGGAAATTTACAATGTAGCAATTGGAATCTCATGAGTCGGCATCACCAATATATCTCTGTCTTGACCATTGCTGGATCAGACAGTGGCGGAGGCGCCGGGATACAGGCAGACCTGAAAACTTTTAGTGCCCTCGGTTGCTATGGCACTTCAGCGATTACAGCCATTACGGTACAAAACACTTTAGGCGTAAAAGCCATCCATAAAGTTCCTGCTGATATTGTTCAGGGGCAAATTAAAGCCGTAATGGATGATATAAAGCCGAAAGCCATAAAAATTGGTATGGTACATTCGGCAGAACTCGCTAAGGCAATCGCGCTGATGTTGAAAAATTATCCGGACGTGCCTATAATTTTAGATCCGGTGATGGTTTCCACCAGTGGCCATCAATTAATTGAAAGCGATACCATCTCGATGCTGCAGCAAGAATTATTTCCAATGGCGACCTTGATTACTCCAAATCTGGACGAGGCAGAAATACTTGCCGACATGAAAATTGATGGTGTAGAAGGAATGAAGCAGGCCGCGAAGAAACTGATCAGCACTCGATATAATGCTGTCCTGGTGAAGGGTGGCCATTTAAATGGTTTCACTCTTTTTGATGTATATCTTGATCAACATGGCATCGAACAGGTGTTTGAATCTGATGCCGTTGATACTCAAAATACGCATGGCACTGGTTGTACACTTTCATCAGCCATTGCAGCCTTTATGGCTTTGGGTGATCCTTTGATTACCGCGATAGCGAAATCGAAAGTGTATGTACAAAAAGGAATACTTGCCGGGAAAGGTGTAAAAACCGGTCATGGTAAAGGTCCGTTGAATCATTTTTTTGATGCACAAAATCTCATTAAACAACCTATAAAATAACGTCAGGCGCTATTGATTTACCTTCCATTGCCAGCGTAAATACTTTTTTCATTAATGGATAATGATGAAAGTGACCCAAAACTTAAACCATTCTCCCAACAACCTGTTAAATATTGGTATAATTGTAATGTCGAATCATCATCTCCAAATGCAATCCAATGCCGGAAATCGAAATCATAGCTTTAGAACAGGGAATTTTCTCAGTTGGTCCATTAAAAAAATTTATCCCTATAACGGAAGATGAAGCCGAAACCTCCGCTTCACCGAAAACACCCACTGTTCGCATCCGGCCTTTTTTAATACGCATTGATGGTTGTACTATATTGCTTGACACCGGCCTCCACCAAGATCAACCTTTTATTGTAGCCGAGCTGGAAAAACACGCGGTAAACGTAGCCGATGTAGATATCATTCTGCTTTCTCACCTTCATAAAGACCATACAGGTGGCATCGGAACCTTTATTGATGGCCAGTTTAAACCACATTTTCCTCAGGCGAAAATATATATTCAGGAGCAGGAAATGGACTTTGCACGTTCACAAAAAGATAACCCTTCTTATCTTCAAGATCAGTTAGCGGCGATAGCTAAGCTGCCGAATACGATTTTGAGTACTGATTTGAAAGGAAAACTAACTACATCTGTTCGCTTTGAAACCGTTGGTGGACATAGCCCTTATCACAGAGCCTTTTGGATAGAACATAACGGGGAAACGGTTTTTTATGGTGGAGACAATCTTCCCACGAGGGGCTATCTAAAATACCCCGTTGCTTATAAGAACGATTACGATGGTAGGCTGGCGCTGGAACTAAGAAAAGATTGGGAAAGCCAGGCGACAGCACAACATTGGAAAATTCTGTTATACCACGACAAGAAAATACCGGTGCTGGAGTTTTAGTTTCAAATCATATCCAGATATCGACAAATCTGTATTTCTCATTAGGATAATGTTTATTTTCCTTGTTTTAACCTGTAGTTTTATTGCTTCCTTTTAAATCAATCAACGATCTCGAGAATTCGGTTGATTAATGGATTATTATTATCTTTGATTAACCTCTCAAAAGACCTACATGGATATTAACAGCATTAACAGTGGGCTATCGGCAGATTACGAAGACCTATCTAACGAATGCGGTGCGGCGTCTGAGTCAATAAATTACAAATATCCCGTTGTAGAGCTGCTTGACTACTATGAACCTTCAAGTAACGATCTGGAAACAATTGAATCTAACAAAGCAAAAATAGTTGAAACGTTTAAGTATAATAAAATTAATATAAGCATCGTAAAAGCATGCAGAGGACCATCTTTTACGACATATGAATTCATCCCTGCCGCTGGAGTTAAAATTTCTAAGATTAGATCTCTTAGGGTTGTTTTAGCACTTTCTCTGGCCACAGAAACTAAGGTATCGGGGCCTATTCCTGGTAAAGGAACAATGGAAATTACGGTAACTAACAAAGATCCAGACTTAGTTTCAATCCGTTCGATTTTAGCATCCGAAGAATATCTTAATTGTAATTATGATTTACCCGTTTCGCTTGGTAAAACAATGCGAAACGAGGTCTTCATTATTGACCTAACGCGTTTGCCACACCTACTTATTGCTGGTACTACAGGTCAAGGAAAGTCAATATGTTTGAATGCCATTTTACTTTCTTTACTTTACAAAAAGCATCCAACCGAAGTAAAGTTTGTGTTAATCGATTTTAGCAATCTAGAATTAGGACTCTTTCAAAAAATTGAAGATCATTTTTTAGCTAAACTACCAACCGAAACTTCAGCTATCATTGATAGTATTGCTAGCGCTATAGTTACACTAAACGGTTTAAATCTCGAATTAGATAAACGTTATGATTTATTTAAATCTGCAAACACGCCTAATATAGCAGAATATAATAAGAAGATTCTTCGTAGTGACACAGATCCAGTTGAGCAACGTAATCACTTACCATTTATAGTTGTTGTCATCAATGAATTTTCAGAATTTGAAGTAGAAAAAAGTGAAATAGACTTACTAATTTTCCGTTTGTGTCAAATGGGAAGAGTTGCAGGCATTCATTTAATCGTTTCCGCCCAAAGACCATCAGCAAACATAATTACAGGAACAATAAAGGTAAATTTTTCAACGAGACTAGCGTTTCGTGTAACTTCAAATAGCGAATCTCGAATTGTACTAGACGAAAATGGTGCTGAATCATTGAATGGAAATGGTGACATGCTACTATCAAATGGGAATGAAATAATTCGGCTACAAGGTGCATATGTAGGTACGGATGAGGTTCAGCGTGTAACAGACTTTATATCTTATCAAAAAGCTGATAAAGGTATATTCTTCTTACCTGAGCAAACGATAAAAACGAATGGTTTAGATTTAAATCAAGTTGATCCATTGTTTGAGGAAGCAGCAAAATTAATTGTTAAATACCAACAAGGCTCTATATCTCTATTGCAACGAAAACTAAAATTAGGTTATAATCGAGCCGGGCAAATTATTAATGAACTGGAGATAGCTGGCATAGTAAGTTTATTTGAGGGTAGTAAAGCACGGGAAGTGAAATTTTCTGATGAATGCTCGCTGCAAGAATATTTAGAAACCAGTAAGAAATCTAGTTCTTCTCCTGTTTTGGAAAAACAGCTCATAAACCACCCTCTTATAGATACAGAAGAAAGAATTCCTCAACTATTAAGAACAGCCTCAACATCCCAATCCTGCGTGCAGGAGCTAAAAAATAAGAAAAAATCTTTTTGGGCCCGGCTATTTAATTAAAAACATCCTTATCTAATCATCATTTAACCGCTCAGTAATGTCTATCAATATAAACAATAATAATCAGCTTGGTCTGCTGAATTTAGTTGTCTTTGTTCTATCCATTTACGTGCTTTTGGCCATACTTGTAGATACCGTATTTATGCTTCCAAAAGAAACCTCTATTTTATTAACTTATATTGATAATGCAATTTGTGTCTTTTTCTTTGCAGAATTTTGTATTCGCTTTTACCAAGCGAAAGACAAAATTGCATTCATAAAATGGGGATGGATTGATTTAATTTCGAGTATACCCGCCATTAGTTATTTACGTGCTGGCAGAATCTTAAGGCTTATCAGATTACTCAGGCTGATACGTGCATTTCGATCCACACAGATGTTTGTTAAGTTCGTTTTCAGAAATAAAGCAAAAGGTGCCTTTACATCTGTTACTATACTTGCAGTACTATTGATTATATTTTCTTCAATAGCTATCCTTCAAGTTGAAAAAGATCCAAACAGTAATATAAAATCTGCAGAAGATGCTATTTGGTGGGCTTATGTAACTATTACTACAGTCGGCTATGGAGACAAGTTCCCTGTAACCACCGAAGGCAGGATTATTGCCGCGGTACTAATGACGGCTGGAGTGGGATTATTTGGCACCTTTACAGCGTATATTTCAAGTTGGTTTGTCGTTGTAAAAGATGAATAATACCGTCAGGTTCAGCTCATAATTAGTCAAGGCTTGGTCAATTTAATTATATTTAAACACATTACTACACCTTCCTGTTTTGAGACCGGTCAGTAAGGTATTGCTTTGTTTTGATGTTTTCCCACATAATTAATTTGTCCTCTATTTTAGAGAAAGCCCTGATGTCTCCATCTTGCGAAATTACCAGACCTAGCGAAGTGGGATGATTCCAGCAGTAAGCAATCATAGACCTATGTCGCGTTCCATAATGACGGGGATCATGCGCCTTGAGTGATTTTGGGGTAGCAGTGGCCGTGGAAGAAACATAGATTTTTCGGGGCATTTTCTTCGCCCGCAAAACCGCACCAAAGCCATTCGTAACCATGTTTCTGTTAAAAAGTACTACGCCATCCACACAAGTTTGCGAAGCAATAAAGTTTATCGTCCCTTTAATTTCGTCAGCAGTTCCTTTCTTATCATAAAACGACCCTGATTCTTTCAAATAAAGTGACTTACTTATTGATCTTTTGCCATCATGCATTCCACCCTCAATCATGTTCTCAGAAACAAAATTATCAATAGATGCCTTTGCATGTGAAACCATAGCCTGGGTAAGCCGCTCATAATGAATCCTATATTTCACATCTAAATCTGCACTGTCGTCGGCTATTAAAATTGCACCGCCGTGCTGGTAGTCTTGTATTTTAAGCAAAAGCCTGGAGAAAGTCTGAATCCATAATCCATCCAGAAAATCTTCCCACTCCTCATATTGCTCTTGAGGATGTTCGGCTTCCATATAACTCCGAAGGGTTACCTTCAAGAAGTCTGCATTTTTACGAAGAATTTTTGAAATCGGACCGATGGTAAGCACATCCAGATACCGTTTTACCAATACATTCTGCTTCAGCGTGGCTAAAAGTTCGTAATCGAAGAGCACATGAAGTGTTCCAATATCACTAACTGATACCTGAAAAAGTCCCGGTTGTTCCGATCCTTGATCAGATTCGTAATTCAGGAAATTCTGATAATGCATGGCCTGGTCAATCATCCCCCAAATGTATAATTCACCAGCGGCATTGTAGTAAACTGCGAGTGAAGAACTTGCCGGATCAGCTGCCTTTGAAAGTTTCGCCAGCACTTTCGTATTCATGGCAATTGGTTGCTCAAACGCAATGCAACTCCACCTTTCCGGAACAATATAACTTGGAGGCGATGGATCTGGATTTGAAGGATCTATAAAGGTAACCGTTACCCTGATCAGATCACTTTCTTCTTTACACATGCTGGAATAAAACAGGCAATCAAAGAGTTCATCAAGCACCCCTAGATCGGGAAGTGGGAATTTTTGTTTTGTTAACCTGATCTTATCGTGTACCAAAACAGCCAGATCGTGTGGGCGTGAGTTTTCCAATATTGTCTTCGTTTTTAAATATTAACAGCAGTCAGGCTAAATCGTTTGAGACGAAATTAAATCGATAAAAAGTAATTATAAATACTTTATAAATGATCCTTATTTACTATTAAACTTACAACCTATACGTTTTTTTATTCGATTTTCAAAAACAAAAATGATAATTCTGAAGTTATAAACTCAAACAAGACTGATAAAGAGATGGTTAATACATATAAAATACAATTAGACAAAAATACCTACCAGGAAATATTTGAACCTTTTTTGCACAAGAACTTTTTGAAACTCCCGATTGAAGCCAAAGACAATATGGTGGAAGTGACCATTAGAAGAACTTGCGTACTGGAATACCTTCAAAAGAAAATCATTAGCGAAATAGACAATTACGAAATGCTTCAATCAGAAATTATGCGCAAAATGGTGCATTAAGTTTTATAATTGCTGATCAGGCATTCTTCCTATATGATGTGGTTTGAAATAATATATACGATCAAAAAAGTGGTTACTTAAATCTGGAAATCACTTTTTTTATGCGTCTAGGATAATTGCTGGTAGCAACGTATGGAAGAAAGCGAACTGTTAGCTCACCAGCCATAAAAAATCCCTATGCAATATCGATATCCTGAGTGACATACGATGATTGAATAGGGATTTCCTAATCGTAATGATGTGATGTTATTTGTTTTTGAAATATTCTTCTAACGATTTTAAAGCATCTTCCCAACCTTCTTTGTGTGGGTGAACACCTTCTTTTTCGCTTTTGCTTTCCTGATGAATGGTTAACGATGCTTCGCCATCCGTTTCGTTGAATTCTACAGTCAGCAAATAATTTCCGTTTTCTAAAGCTGATTCATCCAGAATCCAATTCCAGGTATACACTAAGTTCTCTTCTGGCTTCACTTCGTGATAAGTTCCCTCAATAACGAGTTTTGTATCATCCTTTGCATCAGGTTCAAAAGTATACTTTACTTTACCCCCTTCCTGCAGATCGTTTTCTACGCTGGATAACGTTTTACCTGCTGGCTGCCACCATTCTTTCAGTGCTGCTTCCTCCGTCCAGGCTTTAAATAATTCTGCCTTGCTTACGGCGAAGTGATGTGTTATAATTACTGGTTCATTTGACATAGTTTTCCAATTTTAGATTTAAGTTAGAACACCGGATCTCCACAAAAGTTCAGTATTATTCCGCTGAGGTTTGAATAAGCGAAATTAGTATCGTTAAGTCGGAACGTTTTCTTCATCCAAAACATCCGGTTCTTTTTCATGGGGTTCAATCATGCGCTTTAGGATATAAGAAAGTAACATGGCAAAGAGCACATAGGCTACAAAAATCAGGAAACCCGGCTGCAAACTACTGTTGTTTTCGGTTATGGTTTTGAGGGGCCCGGTATCCATATTTAAGTTAGATAGCTGGCTTTTTAAAATACCGTTTAGCCCGATGTAAGTCATCCCTACTCCTACTACCATCACATCAGACATATCCCATTTACCAGACTCAAATGCCAGGTAACGCACCACCTTATTTTCTGCAATGCGATTGCTTCCCCATACGTGTAAGCCTTTTCCCAAAAGCCTTAATATCGGCAAAATGATTACGAAAAGCATGATCAAAACCCCAACCAAAATAGAATCTGGCTTAGGCTGCTTTACCAGGGTTTCGATGATCCCTATAATACTTTTGGTTTGGAAAAATAATACCTGATTGGTAAAGGCAATTTCTTCATCCAATAGCTTAAAGTTTAGGGTTTGTATCCGGGCATCTACCTCAATAATTGTGGTGGTTATACTCGAGGCCAGCAGCACAAAGGCAAAGAGCAGTGACATGATAAAGAGTATAGTTTGAAGACGTGCTTTTCTTCGAAGAATGAACCAGAGTACTAGCGCGGCCAAAACACAACCCAACATGGCATATGCGTAGTGGTAGGTGAGTTTTTGAATAGCGATTACTTTATCTTTAATGGCTTGATTAAACTGAGTAGCATTGGAAACATTGTATCGTGCAAACATTTGCTCAGACATGGCATTTTTTGCTATTTCCGTTTTATCATAGGTCTGGTCTTCCAGCTGGTCCATTTTACTGGCGGCAATACTTTTGAGCCTTTTTCTGCTTGCGGGACTATTTATTTTAGTAATAATGGTTTTAGAGAAAATAGGCACCATGGCGTGTAACTCATCTTCATCTACAAAACTATTAAATGCCAGCTTTTTAAGTTTTGCACCCAACCCCTTTTGTGGTTTGTTTATTTGTGCAACTGTTTTGTTTATCAAGCCATTTAACTGATCTTCAACCTGTTCCTGTAATGCCGCTTTTTGTTTGGCGTTCAGACTGAAGCCATTTACTTGTCGATCTACCACTGCTGAAATCTTCTCTCTCCATTGGTCTACGGAGAAAATGCCGAACGTAATGCTGTTCACCACGCTGTAATCTTCTTTCAGCTGCTCCTGCTCTGCAGAAATGGTATGTAACTGGTAACCAAAATAGCTTTCGCCACAGAGCAAAATACCTAAGCCAACAATAAGCAGGATATTCGCTAAAGTGGATTTTCTTTTTACTGGTTGTTGGATATGATCTATCAATGCTGATTTTTTTAATGGAATGAATGCCTTAAACTTCTCTAGTGTGAATCGTGAGGTGTGATAAACTTCAGGATTGTGGACAGTGTGAGTCCATACAATACAAAACTGATAAAAATAATGTAACCGGGTTGCAACGCTGTGTTATTGGTGGTAATGACGGTCAGAAAATCGCTGTTAATGTGCAGACTTTCCAGCTGAGATTCCAGCAATCCATTCAGACCGATATAGGTCATCAGAATTGCAATTACAATTACATCGGCCATGCTCCATTTACCAGACTGGAAAGCAAAGTATTTAATCACCTTATTCTCGGCCAGCTTTCTGTTCCCTAATAAGTGAATACCAGTTGAACTCAGTTTCATGATCGGGAACAATACACTGAATACCAGAATCAGCACACCTACCAAAATAGAATCAATAGCAGATTGGCCAATCAATACCTTCACCACATCCATAATGCTTTTACTTTGAAAAAATAGCACCTGATCTTTAAAAACCACATGTTCTCCCAGCAGCATAAAATCCAGAGATTTAATTCTGGCATCAACCTCAATCATCGAAGCTGTTAAACCAACAGCGAGTAAGGTAAAGGCAAAAAGCAGCGACATGACAAAAAGAGTGGTATGCAATTCAACACGTTTTCTAAAAATCCACCAAAGTGATAAAACTACCACGATACAAGCAAGCATTCCGAATGAATAGGTATAGGTAGATTTCTTAATACTGGCCAAAGAGGTATTAAATTTATTGTTCAAGTCTTCAGTATTGGCAACCTGATACTTTTTATACATCGCATTGGTTGTGTTTTCAATTTCGGTTAGGGTACTGTCAATACTCCCCGTCTGTTCTACTTCCACCAGCTTACTCATCGCCATTTTGCTAAGCTTTTTTTTATTTGCACGGTTATCAACCTGGGCTATAATCGTTTTAGCAAATCCGGGCGCTTGCGCCTTAATTTTATCGATGTCTACGAAGTTGTTAATTACAAACTTTTTTATTTTTCCGTCTACCGTTTTTTTCGGCTTGTTTACTATTGCCTGTGCCTTATCAATGAGTGCAATAATTACGCCTTCCACTTCAGTTTGAAGCGCCTTTTTCTGCTGGGGTGTCATCCTGAAGTTGCGCACCTGGTGATTTACAATGGACGCTACTTTATCATGCCATTGTTTTACCGAGAATAAACCATAAGTAATGTTGTTGATATTGGAATAGTCTTTTTTAATCTCTTCCTGCTGACTCGAAAGCACATGAAGTCTATAGGCGAAAAAACCTTCTACGCCAAGCAAAATGGCGAGAAAAACGATGAGCATAATTTTAGGCACAAATGCTTTGTTCCCGTTAGCGGCTTTTTGGGGTGTCGTCAAGTTGATATAATATTAAGGAATATAATTGCTGCAGATTCTTATCTTCTCAAATAAAGATAACAGATTGAACTTTAATTCCTGATTAATTTGGTTAGTGATATTCTAATTTCTTAATGCTTTAACTGTATGGCAACCCGATCCACAAAATCACCAATATCGAATGGTTTTTTGATAAAATCCTGTGCCCCACAGCTTTTAGTTACATCCCCTTCGGAATAATTCGCACTCATCATGATCACGGGTATTGCAGCAAATTTTGCCATGGATTTGATGCTGTTACAAACGTCTAGGCCATTTCCGTCAGGAAGCATTACATCCAAAATAAATACATCCGGGGTAAAGGTACTTGTGGCAACATTAAACTCTTTCACTGATGGATAACTGAAAACCTCATAATGTTCTGATTCCAATAAAAAACCAATAATTTCTCGAATGTCGTCGTCATCCTCCAATACGCAGACTTTCCTTCGCACTTCCATTTAAATATTTGCTGATTTGATATGTTAACAAGAAATTAAGAGAATGGTTTTGGCGAAGACGTAATAAAGTTTTTAGGAGTAAAGTATAGCTGTGTGAGGTAAATAACCCAATTAAATCCCATAAGATCTGGCAAATTATTTAACCGTTAATATTAAGCAATGAACAATACCAAACGAAATTTTATACCACACTGGCCTCCTTCATGATTTCGAAAGTTTAGCACAGAACCGCTAAAATATCAAAAATTACTTTTCGACAAATGGTTCCATCACGCGAAATGATTTTTTCCTTCAAAACAAAATGATCAACCAGAAACATCAAATAAATTAATGCCTTGGTTGATCATTTATGCTTAACATTATTCCGTCTGCTACTCCGCAGAATCTGATAGGGCTATCAGCATCGCTCCGCTTATAATGGCAATTCCGCCAACAACGATTTGCCATGTTAATTTCTCCTTTAAGAAGATAATGGATAATAAGATGGCAAATACAAGCGAGGACCTTTCTATTGTAGAAACATAAGATGCTGGCCCCATTGATAGTGCTTTATAAGAAAACAAGGTAGATAGTGAGGTAAAAACCCCGGCAGCCAGTAGAAACATCCACGCATTTTTTTCGATGCCTTTCCAATCTCCAACGTTGCCCTGATAAAAAACCACACCCCAGGTAATCATCAATATTATCACTGCCTGGATAGCAAATGCTAAACTTGAATCAACGTTTTTTAAGCCTGCTTTGGTTAAAACAATCACTAATGCTGCCGAAATAGCAGCAAGCGCCGCCCATAAGATCCACATGTGTTCGAAACTTCTAGATTAAATATCCCCTTAATTTAAGTTTACTCTTCCAGGCCTCTGCCTGTTTTATGCTGCAGTTCATCAATGCGTTTTGACGCCGCAGATTTTGTTAAAGTATTATCAAACTCCTCTCCTGCCTCATCAGATGAAGTTTTTAAGTAAGACTCCTGGGCACCAGTCATGGGTTCATCACCTGTAGTCCATTCATCAGGATCTTTAATTGCATTCGATCCTGTTGCATTTTGGTTCGTACTATTTGTATTTTCCTGTTCATTAGAAACTAGTTTTTCTTCGTTGTTTATCATTGCTTTTCTTGGTTAAGTATTTTATATAGCAACAAATCTTTCCGGTCAAAGTTTGATCGCAATTACCAACAACTTACAAGCCTATGTTGTATTTAACATAGAAAACAGCCCAAACCGAAAGCTACTCTCCGAAATGAAGAGAAAAGGCTAAAGGCTTTTAAAAATAACAGTGGATATGATGAATGAAGGCCACAAACTTTTGAGATTAGGAAATATGGTCGTTTAGTGAACGTTTTCTTTAATTGTTACTCAGGCTTTTGATATTAAAAAGTACAGATACACCGGCAGAACTTAGATTTCCTTCATATTTACCAATGCCGGTTAAAGGTAATTTTACGAAAGGCTGCAGGCCGACGCTTAAACGGGAGCTCACCTTTCTCTCTACACTTACTGAGAAGTTTGCTACGCCGAGAAAATGCTTGTTACCGGTAACTTCTTCATTGGTAACTGTAAGTGCCGGGCCGGTGGTGAGCTGGTATTTCTCATTTAACATGATGTAACTCGAAACTCCGGCACTAACATTAACGGCGATGTTTCGCTTTTTAAAAACCTTATAATCAAGGTTAATTGGTAAATCCAACACTTTGCAATTGGCATCCACACTCCAATCTGTACCGGTATATCCAGAAACCACTTGTCCTCTGCTATTGTAATCGTAAAGCTTTTTAGCATAAATTACCCCTGTAGATACGCCTATCTTTTTGGTGAGGGCATAGTTCACCATCAAACCGACATCTGTACTTACCTTATTATTTATACTGGAACTTGTGCTCGAAATATCTGGCGCAGCCATAAATGTAAACGAAAGTCTTTGTGGCGCAGCCATTTTTTGAAGTTCCTTCTCGGTTGGCTTGAATCTGCCAAATTTCACATCAGCAAACGCTGTGCGATTTAGTTTTGCATCAATCAGCTCAATCAGGTTACCAGATGCATTCTTTAAAGCAATTTGATTATCAACAACCTGCAATTCCCTCATGGTTGGTTCTATACCATTTGTAATCGGTTTTTTTTGCGATGACGGGCTTTTTAAAGACGTAGGACTTTTATACACTTCAGTATTCGGCTGGCTTTGTACAATTTGTTCCTCTGCTAAATTTTCCTTTTCGGTTATTGTCCCTTTAATTTCAGGTACAATTGCCTTAGGTTGCTTCTTATTCGTTCTTTGTGCTGAATTATTATTTTTTGGTGTGTTAAAAAACAGAAAGAAAACCATTACTGCTGCAGCTGTACCTGCTATCAGGCTCCACCATAGCGGAGATATTGTTTTTCTTTCCTGTTGATCGAGCTTCTCAGACATCGCCATCCAATCTTCCTCACGAAAGGGCGTATCAATCTCTTCCAACCCCTCTTTAAACAACTTATCCAGATTATGCTCGTCTTTCATTTTTGCTTATATTTTGTTCATTGTCAGAAACAACTTTTAATTTTGCGCTAAGCGGTTCCATATCCTTGATCATCTCCTGTAGCCTTTGCCGGGCTTTGAACAGATTAGACTTGGAACTTCCAACCGAGATATTCAATGTCTTCGCAATTTCATCATGCGAATAGCCATCAATGGCATACATGTTAAATACCACACGATAACTCGGGGAAAGGCTTTGCACCATTAATAAGAGTTCTTTATAGGCCATTTGCTCATATACAACGGCCTCTGTTCCACTTTGTTCATATTCACTGATATCATCATAACTATTAAAGCGGAGATTTGAACGATAATGGTCAATTGCAGTATTCACCATAATTTTACTGATCCAGGCCTTAATCGGCTTGGACGAATCGTACTTATCGATATTATTGAAGATTTTCAAAAATCCGTTATTCAATACATCAGCAGCTTCAAAATCGCTAATAGAATATCTTTTACATATTGCCACACAGTAACTGTAAAATTCTTTGTATAGCAGATGTTGACTGGCTCTATCCTTTCTGATACACCCACTAATAATTTCTTGCACTAACAAATCTGATCTACTGTTATGGTCTTTTTTATACACGATATACGGAGCAAACGCTGAAAGGGTTGTCTAAGCTAATAAAAAAATTTGTAACAATTTTAAACAACTGTATAACAGACAGTTAGAAAATAGTTCAAAATTCCAAGAATTCTTAGGCAACCTTTTCATTACAAAGCCCGTAATCCAGATAATTCAAAACAGAATTTTAAACACAAAATCATTTTATGAAACTTACATTCAGAAAAAACTGGTATCTATTAGCGCTCCTCGTAATTACACTGGCATCTTGTTCCAAAAACGATTCCATTGAAACCCCTAACCCATCGCCTACCACTGGTAAGAAAACATTAAAAACCGTTTCTAATGCGACTTTTGGAAATGTTATTACTGATGGCGACGGCAGAACGCTCTATTTTTTCTCAATTGATGCCAATGGTAGTTCTGGATGTACTGGTGGTTGCGAAACGGCGTGGCCGGTTTTCCTTGCTGATGATATCACCAATGTACCGGGATTGGCAGCTGCAGATCTGGCAACCATCACCAGGGCAGATGGTAAAAAACAAACTACCTATAAAGGTTGGCCATTATATTATTACGTTGGAGATACTGCACCATTAGAGGTTAAAGGTGATGCATCTGGCGGAACATGGTTTGTGGCCAAACCAGATTACTCGGTTATGCTTGCAACAGCACAGCTGGTTGGTAACGACGGAAAGAAATATCTTGAAACGACCAAAGAAGGCGAAGGTTTAACCCAATACATTACCGATGCAAACGGCCGTACTTTATATGCTTTTACACCAGACAAATTTAACCTGAATGTTTACACTAAGGCAGATTTAAGCAATAACGCCATCTGGCCAATTTTTGAATCTGATGTATTGAATGTGCCTTCCGTATTATCGAAAACTTCATTTGCTCAAATTACTTCTGTAGGAAAAAAACAACTTGTTTATAAAGGTCATCCGCTGTACTACTTTGGTGCCGACACCAAACGTGGAGATAACAAAGGCGTTAGCGTTCCAAGTCCTGGTGCATGGCCGATTTTAACTATCTCGACACCTGCTTTAAATCCATAAACTATGAAAACAAATCAAAGATTCATCTACATCGCACTGGTTTTATTCTATGTGCTACTCAGCATTAGCTGCTCTAAACGGCAGGCTGACGAGATTCCTCCAACGCCGGTAACGCCGGGTGTGGGCGCATCTACGGTAACTTACACCAATTTCACCGAAGCGCTGCTTCAAACAAAATGTGCGGGGTGCCACGCGGCTGGAAGATCTGCTTCTACCATCTGGACTTTCAACGGCTTAGCTTCGGTTACCAGCAACGAAACCCGAATCAGACGCGTAGTGCTCGAAACGAGATCTATGCCAATTGGAAATACCTTAACAGCAGCCGAGTTGACATCGTTAAGGGAATGGTTTGACAATAAAATGCCTAACTAATTATGAAAAATATACTCTTTTTAACCATCATGGGGCTATTTTGCCTCCCAGCCTATTCGCAGATCATCACTACTAATAAGGCGCAAGTGTCTTTCTTTTCAAAAACGCCTTTAGAGGATATAGAAGCTAAAAGTGTTGTCGGCAATTCAGTGATCGACGTGAAAACGGGAAAAATCATTTTCAGGGTAAGTAACCGATCTTTCAACTTCCCAAAAAAGCTGATGCAGGAACATTTTAATGAGAACTATATGGAGTCGGAAAAATATCCGGTTTCAGAATTTAAGGGCACACTTTCTTCACCCATTAATTTAGAAAAAGACGGGCTGACTAAAATGGATGTAGATGGAACGCTGAACGTGCATGGCGTGACTAAACCATGCAAAGCGAAAGTTGACATTCTCGTATCAAAAGGTACAGTATCTGCAACTTCTACTTTCAAAATCGTTATTGCAGATCACAAAATCGAAATCCCAACGCTTGTTTTCAAAAACATTGCAGAGAACATCGACGTAAAAATCCAGGCAACCTATACAAAGAAGAACTAATGAAAAAACACACATATAAGCTAAGGTTATGCTTGTCTCTGCTGGCAATCATGATCACATTTAACGGGTATGCGCAAGATGATCTTGAAAAAGCAATGGCGTCCCCAGCAGGAAAAAGTGAAAAAGTGATCGCTACATTTAAAGCCACTAAATTAATTAATGGCCATACAAATGAGACCCTTTATAAACACGAACTTGATTTCAAAGTAGACCACCGTTTTGGTGACATTGCCGGAAGTAACGGCGGCCTGAAACAATTTTTTGGGTTAGACAACTCTACAGATGTGAGAATTGGCTTTGAATATGGTGTAAGCGACCGGTTAACAATTGGCTTGGCGCGTTCAAAAGGTGCAACATCTGTTCAGCAACTTTATGAAGGAAGCATTAAATATCGCCTGCTGGAACAAACAGTAGATGATAAAGTGCCGGTTGCCGTTACGCTTTTTGGAAGTAATACCATTGCTGCTGTAAAAGCCAATACTGATGATCCAAGTTCTGCTACCTCCTACAGAAATTTCGGAGAACGCATGAACTGGGTATCGCAGATTATTCTTGCAAGGAAGTTTAACTCTAACTTCTCTTTTAGCTTAACACCAAGTTATGTGCACCGAAATTTAACCGTTTTTAGAGATGCTAACGATATGTTTGCACTTGGTGCCGGTGGAAGATTTAAGTTTACCAAACGCATGGCGCTGGTAGTGGATTACTTTTTGCCTTTCAGAAATAAGGAAGACAAGGAATATGTAGAAGCGCAACGGGCAACCAAATTCTACAACCCACTTGGTGTTGGTTTGGAAATGGAGACAGGTGGCCACGTGTTCCACATTAATTTTACAAATGCAACGGCAATTCAGGAGATGCAATTTATTCCGGAAACCACTAGTTCCTGGTTGAAAGGGCAATACCGTTGGGGCTTTAGTATTTCCAGAAGGTTCTCTTTTGACCGCAACAAAAAATCAAAAGAAGCTGGTAAAGAGTAATCAAAGCTAACATCAGTTAACTAGGGTATTGTACATAGCTAAAACATGCAGTTCATCAGCTAATTTCTTCGGGATCGGCTGATGGAACAAGGTTCAATAAAGTGGAAGGAATAACAATCATGGCAAAAAATAAAACAAATTGCTCACATGCGCGTTACTATCCTACATCTACCTAGAAAATTGATCATATACTTTGGTTAGTTGACCGATCAAAACAAAGGCCACCAGTGCAAACTGGTGGCCTTATTTATATTAAAATTATTGTTCTATCTCATTTTTTAAAACAGAAAATCAAGCAGATTTTATTAAAAAACAAATTGGCAAGGGCCATTACGGAAATTAAATTCCGTAATTAAAAACTTTTTTAATCAATCGCAGTTTTGTTTTGGGAATTTATAAATTAACGTAAAATGCAAATACATAGAGGGCAGTTGCTTAAATCAATTATTCATAAACGCAATATATCAATCTTTGATCTTTCTAAAACATTAGCATACTCAATAGACGCAATCCATCACCACATTGAGATGGAAACACTTGATTTCAAACTTTTATCAGCTTATGGCGATGTGCTGGATTACGACTTCTCTGTTGATTTCCCTGAAATGGCTGTTAATGTCATCGCTGATGATCATATTCAACACGAAGATTTCTCTTACGAAGAATTATTGAGAGACCGTGACCATTGGAAAATGAAGTATATAGAGTTACTGGAAAAACATAATGATCTGCTGGTTAAAAGGTTAAACTTTTCCTCATCAAACTAAAGCCAGTCATTAACTCATTTTAAAAAGACTTAATCACAGACATTAAGGATCGACAAAATGTTTGCTTGATTTATTCAGGCTTTGCAGTTAAATATCGGTTAAAAAACTCCCAGGTACGCAACATCTGATCAATCCGTTGTCGGTTATCTCCTGTGCGCACCAGCTCATGGCTGGCACCTGGATGTTGTGCATATTCAACTGGTTTACCTAAAACTTTCAGGCTCCGGTAAAGCATTCCGCTTTGGGTAATTCCCGTTCTGTTGTCTGCATCGCCATGAAAAATTAATAAGGGCGTATTGATATTGGCCACATAATTAATTGGCGACTGCTCGTCAAGCATTTTAGCAGTTTGTTCTTCCCATGGGTAACCTCCGAAATACCTCGGAACCATTCTCCATACATTGGCTTCTCCAAAAAACGTTTTAAAATTGTAAACTCCCCGCTGCGCGCTTGCTGCTAAAAACCGTTGATCATGCGAAATAATCCAAGCGGTTAGGTAGCCGGCATAAGAGCCTCCGCTAATTAACAGTTTTGTGGTATCTGCCCAACCCAACTGCACAGTCTGATCCAGGTAACTCAACACATCTTTTGAGGGGCCCGGACCCCAATCATTTACATTTGATTTCAGGAAACGATCGCCATATCCTGATGAACCACGGGGATTACCATACACAATACCATAACCCTTTGCTGCAAAATATTGATATTCGTGCCACATTGATATGTCGCCAGGGCCCCACATCGAAGCCGGACCGCCGTGCATTTCCAGTAATAAAGGATATTTCTTGGTGGCATCAAAATTAATTGGTTTCACTACCCAATATTCAACAGCTAACCCCAATTCGTTTTTGTAGGTGTACTTCTCCGGGAAACTAATTATTTTATCCTGAAGCCAGTCTACATTAAGTGATGATCTTCTTACCGGATTTTTAGCCGTTTGATTGGCCTGATAAATCTCAGATGGATTGGCTACAGCCGTTTCTGCATAAACAAGTTGATCACCTTTGATATCAAAATCAGTAATTCCCTTATCACTGGAAGAAAGTTTTTCCAGTTTTTTGCCATCTGTAGTTACGCGATATAATAAGAAACCACCATTCGCCGCTACGGTAAAATACAGCTTATTGTCTTTACCGTTAAAAACTTCTCCGCTGGTATTTCTGTCAACATTTACTTTTACATCTTGCTTTTCTGGCAACTTAAGGTCCCGAATCCAAAGTAGTGGCACATTTACCGTACCAGGAATGTTGGTTTGATAAGCTAAATAATGGCCATCGGCTGAAACCGCTGCTATAGAAAAAGATTTATCTTTCGCTCCTAATAAGAGTTTTAAACCAGATCCATCAGTGTTGATGCGATAAATCTGACCATCCAATAAGTCATCTGGGTGTTTGCTATCATCAATTTTACCGTTTAGCAGAAGTGTCTGGCTATCTGTAAAAACCGGTTTAGCAAATGAATTAAATCCACTCGTTACTGCTCTTATCTGTTTCGGATTATTTAACTCCACGATAAACACATGCGAAAGCAAGATTTCGCTGGTGGTTGCTGTTTCCGTTTGATATTGAACCTTACTAAAAACTTTGGCCTTTTTATCAAGTTCATTCTTACTTAAATAGGCACGAATGGCGTCGGGATTTCCGTCTGGATCGGCCTTTTCGTTGTTGATTTTTAGATCTGCATTTCCGCTGATACCAGGTTTTTCATCCGGCCAGTTGGGTAAAAGGTGTTTAGGATTCAGCGAATTATCCTGAATATACGCTAGCAAAGGAATGGATGCGGTAAAAGCAATTTGCTTGCCATCCGGGCTCCATACCGCACTGGAAGCGCCATATCTAAAATCAGTAAGTTGGGTGGTAGCGGTGTCTCCTACTTTGATTAAAAAAAGCTGACTTTTCCCTTTCACATTTTTGGCAAACAAAATGTTGCGACCATCGGGACTAAAAAGCGGCTGGCTTGCACTCTCCTTTCCATGTGTTATTGGCACTGCGACCGTCTTACCTTTACTATCAAAGCTCCATATTTGAGTTTGGTAGATATAATCATCTTTACTTTTAGGATCTGGCAAAATGCTGTTTACGGTAAAAACCACGTTATTGCCATTCGGATTAATTTGTACGCTGCCAGCCTTCTTAATTTTAAGTAAATCAGTAACCAGAATGGGCGTTGTTTTCTTTTGCCCAAGGGCGTTAAAAGTGAGCAGCGAAGAGGCAATGAGGAGGAATAAGCTAGATTTCATTAATTTCCTTTTAAACGTTTTAATAATAGTTCCATCAAAAGTTGCGCAGAAATTTCACCTTTTGATTTGATGAAAGCTCTTGAGGTTTGGTCTCCGATTTCATAAACCAATGATTCTGCTCCGTAAGTTTTTGAAAGATAACTAAATGCGGTATAAGTTTCGCCACCTTTATAAAGCGGTTTTACATTGAGGATATACCCCGGAATTTCTTCTTTTGTTTGCGCCAGCCAGTTATCCACCAAGCCCGGATAGATTCCTTTCAATTGCGGATCTACGGTGTAGTAAATATCATCATGAGTAGCGTGGAAATCAATTGCGAACAACAGGCGCTTTTTGTTGAGATCGAGTTCTGTTTTCAAAAAATCCCGAAGTGCCTTCGATTCAGGCTGATTGAAATCATTCCAGTCGCGGTTCAGATCAATTCCGCCGGCATTGTGGCGCCAAAAACCTTCATCCACTCCATCAGGATTCAGTATCGGAACCACATAAACCGCACAAGAATCTAAAAATGACTTTGATAATGCTCCTTTATTCATCATCGCTTCCACAAAAGCATTCATGGCCAGTTGTCCGGTAACCTCTGGCGGATGTTGACGACCAAAGATAAGAATGCGGTTCCTGCTCTTCAGGTTACCGATCTTCATGACTTTAATATCACGGCCCAATGTACTTTTTCCAATTGTCGTAATTTTTCCCGCTTTGAACGTTTTCAGCCACTTATCGCTATCCGTACTGGTAAAAAGCTCCTGCGCGGCTACCCAAACTGGTTGAGGCGAAATCTTCAGTTGAAAACTATATTTAGCAGAATCTGCAACATTCGTTAAAACCTCAGTTGAGTCAATAACGGACCAGGTTTTCCCATCATTACTGATTTTTGGAGTATATCTATTTCTGATTTTTTCAGGATATTTTAAACTGATCGTAATCGTTTTTTCGGCGTTAGCCCTCACCTTAAATGCATACCACGGGCTTTGATTAATGGGTGTGTTTTCTGGAAGAATAGTCACTTCATAGCTACTTTCAGCAACTTTGCGCACCCCGTGTAGCGCCGCGCCCGCAAAGCGGTTATCAAAAGTAACACCATCTTCTAATACAACTACTGCTCGTTTTTGATAGTTAACGGGCTTGCTTATCGTAGAGACTTTCTGAATCTCGCCCTGCCCTTTAAAAGCTTTTGGGGTTTGTGCCTGCACCTCACTGTAAAAACCACCCGCACAAATGGCCAGGCAAAAAACCACGTATTCGAGCTTACAAAATTTGTTGATGTACATTTGAATAAAGCATTAGTTATGAAGTAGTTCAGTTAATTTTTGATGAAGTGCCGCTCCACGCAAATTCTTCCCTACAATAATACCATTTTCATCAATTAAAAAATTGGCTGGGATTGCGCGCACGCCATATTGCTTGGCTACTGTACTGTTCCAATAGCTAAGTTCTGAAACCTGCAGCCAGTTCAATCCATCATCCTTAATTCCCTTTAACCAGGAAGCTTTGCTTTTATCCAACGAAACCCCAAAAACGGCAAAGCCTTTGTCTTTAAACTTTTCATAAGCGGCAACAACATTCGGATTTTCTTTTCTACAAGGCACACACCAGGAAGCCCAAAAATCAATCAGTGTATATTTACTATAATGATCTGAAAGCTTTACGAGCTTACCATTCTGGTCATTCACTTCAAAATCCGGTGCTTTCTTTCCGATAGCTACCGCATCCCAAACTTTAGTCAGTTCATGCAGTTCTTTTACATAAGTAGATTGCTGCACTTGCGGCGAAAGCAATGCAATATTCTCCCTGATTTGTTCTGGTGTAAGTCTGTAGGCATAATTTCGATAAAGAATATATGCCGTAACTAAAGATGTGGGATGGCTTTTGATGTAACTGGAAATATCCACTTCCTGCAACTTTTTAAAAGCCTGAAATTCATCCTGAAGTATAGCTCCTTTTACTACAGTATGACTATAATTTTTTGCGGAATCTAATTGCACTTCTATATTTCCATGATCAAGAAAGATATAAAATGGCGTTTGTGAAAGATCGCTGCTTAAACCATAAAGTTCAGGTAGCTCAATTTTAGATTTAAACTGGAACTTCCCTGCATCTAGAACTGCAGAATCTATGGTGATGAAGTTTTTATTCTCAAACTTCTGCAAATACACTTTCCCTGAGCGCCTGTTTACATCAACACCGCTAAGTTTTACACTATCAACCGATTGCGAAAATGCAGGACCAATCGCCAGGTTTAGCAAACTGAAAACGGCTAACTTTTTTAATGTTTTATTCATGATTTGATTCTTCTTTCGTTAATTTATCTATTGCACTAATCATCGCACTAAATTCTGCTTTGTCGTAAAGTCTGGTTAAGTACCTGATTTTTCCTTGTGGATCAATGATTACATTTCGGGTTACTCCTGCTTTTTTATCTGCAAAACGGTAAAAAATCTGAGCACCCGGATCTAAAGCAAGTGGGTAGCTGATGTTCATATCAGAATGAAATTTTTGAATTTTTTCCAAAGGTTCATCGCGGTCCACACCAATCAAAACCACATTTTTATCTTTGTAAGCCTGCCAAAGGTCCTTTTCCAGATAGGGCATTTCTTCACGGCAAACTTTACACCAGGAAGCTGTAAATTGTAAAACCACAATTTTTCCTCGGAGGGATTTGAGGTTGGTTTTAGTACCATCATGAAGCACTAATTCATAATCATCGGGTGCCTGATCACCAACTTTAACCAGGTAACCACGGCTGTCGCTCTTTGGATCTTCGAATTTTTTCTCTTGTGCAATTGCATAGTTAATGCAAAGCAAGCTGATCATGGATAGGATAATCTTTTTCATAAGAAATATAATTAATAGGTTTTATTGGTTGCCAATTCTGTATTGGCTGGTGGAAAAATATAATTATCAGCATTGATGGAAACGGCCGGAGTTTGCAAGTTACTGTCTCCTTTTGCGGGTAATGGCTGAAGATTCCGAAGCAAATCTGTTCCGCGAAATCCTTCTCCCAATAGTTCAATTCTACGCTCCTTCCAAATGGTTTCTATTAATGCTTGTTGCGAAGCCAGCGAGGCTGCTGGGAAAATATAAGTTGCATCAGCACGCTGATGGACGGCCTTTAGTAAGTTTTGAGCGAGCGCCAGATTACCATTCCTCGCAGCAGCTTCTGCATAATTCAGCAATACTTCGGCATATCTGATTACCGGGATATAATCTAAAAAAGGCGATGGCTTTGCATACTTCCTGAAAAATTGTTTACCACCAGTCAGGCGTAAAAAGCTTCTTCTGGAATCGGTTGCCGGCCATTGCGGATCGCCCAGTATACCCGCAGGATTGACATAGTATTCTGAATTGGTGTTAAAGATGTAAGCAATGGACGATTGACCGGTCTGGTTATCCAGATTGCTCATCGGCATGCTAAAAATAGATTCAACTGTGGTATAATCCGATGCAAAGATCGATGCAATATTAGGTTGTAAAGCATGCTTAACACTCGAAGCGGTGGTACTGAAAGGCGCTTGTGTTTGCTGAACCAGTTTCACCGCCTCTTCAATAACCTTACCCCATTGGTTCATAGACAAATACACGCGTGTTTTTAAAGCAATAGCTGTACTGGTATGAGCCCTTGTAGTGTTCAATTCATTACTGGCATAACTTTGTGGAAGAGCGGCTTCGGCATCATCTAAATCTTTAACAATTTGGGCATAAACCTCCGCTACGGTACTTCTTGGCAAGTTATTGTTAGCAGGTCCGTTTTCGGCAGCCAGGCGTAACGGAACACCTTTCGATGCACCCGCATCCTTATTATACGGCTGTCCGAAACTCACTACCAATGTGTAATAAGCAAGCGCCCTCAACAACTTTGCTTCGCCTGTATATTCTTTGGCTTTCTGCGTAGATACTACGCCTGGATTTGCGATAAGTCCATCAATCACCACGTTTGCATTATTAATGGTGGTATAAGCCTGGCTCCACAGGTTGTTGATATCGTTAGATCCTGAACTGAAAGAATTATTCCAGCTTTCATAAGCGGTGTAATTATTAGCGGTGATATTGATAAAATCTTCACCCCTAGCATCCTGATAAAGCAAAATCCTGCCGCCATATAAGCTGGCTCCCTTTAGTGCCTTATAAATTCCGTTCACTAGGCCCTCAATCCGCGCTGGCGATTTGAATATATCGGCATCAGAGATGGTGGTTTGAGGATCAATTTTTAGATCGTCGCTTTTCTCGCAAGCGCTGAATAACGCAATCACCAACAAAACGATTAAGGTCAGAGCTGATTTTATTTTTATGTTGAATTGTATTTTCATGACTATTATGTTTTAACTAAAAGCTTAAATTAAGACCAAGCGTAAAGGTTCGGCCTTGCCCCACAGAATTTTTTTCAATCCCCATGGAGGTTGTTGAACTTCCGTTGGATGATGTTTCAGGATCTGAACCCGTGTAACCCGTAATTAAAAAAAGATTGGTAGCCTGCGCGTAAATCCTTAAGCTGGAAACGTCGAGTTTAGACAATAAGGTTTTAGGCAATGAATAGCCGATCACCAATTGCTGAAGTCTTAAAAAATCGGCTTTCTCTGCATTTTCAGAAATAGAAAAACCACTCGATCCATTAGAGATAACATCATTATAAACTACCCGCGGTATGTTGGTTGTTTGTCCGGGTGTGGTCCATCGGTTTAATACTGCTGTAGAATTGTTGTAAAAACGCTGGTCCAGTAAAGTTCCCCTCGTTCCGTTAAGCAATTTATTGCCTCCAGAATAAGTTAAATTAAAATTCAGATCGAAATTTTTGTACTGGAAACTGTTGGATAATCCACCGTACCAAACCGGCAAAGCATTCCCAAGAATCTGATAATCGGCAACCGTAATCGCCGATGCATTTGTACCGTCGAGGTAAGTCCAGTTGCTTTGTCCAGATCCTACCGCAGCACTGTATTGAACCTTTTCTCCATTTCTGTTGATGAAGATTCTGCGACCGTTATCTGGATTTACACCTGCACTCACTGCTCCATATAAACTTCCGACAGAGTAGCCCACCCGGGTAATGTTATTGGCTTCAGTAGTGGTTTGGGTATAGCCGATAATATCACTATTGCCATCTGCCAAAGCCGTTACTTTATTTTTAACGTGGGTATAATTAAAGCCTGCTTTCCATTGAAAATTAGCTGTGCGAATTACTGAAGCATTCAATCCCAGTTCAATTCCCCTATTGTACATGGCACCAACGTTGGTTAAGATTCTATCGCCCGGAAGCCCTTTAGATGGAGACTGCGGACTGCTTAAAATCAATCCGTTAACGTCATTATTGAAATAATCTGCAGTAAACTGAATACGATCTTTAAATAACCCAGCCTCGATTCCAATATTAGTTTGTTCACTGGTTTCCCAACCTAAATCCTGGTTTCCGGCTTGTGCAAGCGCCCAGGTTGCCGCAGAACCGTAAATAGAAGAACTATATAGGTTCAAAGAGGCGTAAGCAGAAGAAAGGTTACCATTCCCCACTTTACCCCAGCTGCCTTTTAGCTTCACCGAGTTGAGCACCTCGCTCAAAGATGATCCTTTATAAAAAGATTCTTCACTTAATGCCCAACCAGCCGAAACCCCGCCAAAGTTTCCATATTTACTGCCATTGCCTAAAGCAGAATTTCCATCTTTTCTAAAATTAATGGTTAAGAAATATTTATCAGCATAATCGTAAGAAAGCCTGAAGAAAGACGAAAGAAAAAGCCTTTCAGAAAGTTCGTTTCCTGCCGACCGGATATTACCCCAGGTATCTTGAAAATTTTCAAAGAAGGGATCTGAAGTATTGGTTTGATTGGCTCCCCATGCATCAGCATCGTACCGTTGGACGTCATATCCTGCCATTGCAGAAACATGATGTTGCCCAAAATGCCGATCATAATTTAAAGTATTGGTGAAATTATAGTTATCTCTTAAGGCAGAGATATTGGTTGCCGAACCACCTGTGGCAAATGCAGAAGATCCAATATTCGGGCTTAAATAAATTTTGTTTTCAGATTTTAAACGATCCAGTGCGTAATTACTTTCAAATTTAAGTCCATCTGTAAGTTTGATTGTTGCATGGAGGTTTCCGATGATATGATCGTTTGTTGTATTATAATTGCTGTTTTCGAATAAAGCTCCCGGATGCCAAAGCGTATTGGTGAATAAATTATTGCCGGGGCCAACAGTACCTGTAGCACTCAGGTTATAGGAGCCATCTGGATTATTGGCGGTAACATTAGGCGGAAGCGCAAAGGCCAGTCTGCCCGCACCAATTAGCAGTAAACCGCTGCTGTTTAACGATCCGGTATTCTGAGACTTGTTATAGGTATTGTTATAAGATAGATTAGCGCCCAGTTTAAACCACCTTGTTACCTCATGATCAATGTTAAAACGAATGCCTTTTCTGATGAATGAATTGTCTTTTACGATACCCTGCTGATTGGAGTAGTTTGAAGAAAAATAATATTTGGTCCGCTCGCTCCCTCCTGCGATGCTGATGTTATGATTGTGAGAAACTGCATTCCGGTAAACCTGATCGTACCAACGGGTATCTACATTTGAACCATCTGCATTTTGAGAGGGAAAGAAAAGTGCAGATGCAATACTGTTATTATTTTGATTCCCACTTAATACCTTACTGTTTAGCACAGCCTCATTTTTGATGGCAATGTATTGATCGCTATTCAGCAGTTCTGGTAACCGAACAACCTGCGTAATGCCTGCCCAAGCATCGTATGAAACTTTGGCCTGACCAGCTTTACCTTTTTTAGTGGTGATTAAAATTACCCCACCGGCTGCCCTTGAACCATAAATGGAAGTTGATGCTGCATCTTTAAGTACATCTACAGATTCGATATCTGCAGGATTGATATCTGAAAGAGGATTATTTGCCACCGAGTTACTAGAAGAAGCATCCCCTGTGTTTACCGGAATTCCATCTACCACCACCAATGGAGAAGAACTCAGTGAAATGGAATTTACACCTCGAATCCGGATCACAGGAGGATCATTTAGTACGCCACTTGGGTTTGATACATTTACCCCTGATGCTTTTCCGATTAAGCCCTGCTCAAAACTTTGCACCGGAATATCCTTTACTGCCTCTGCCGTAATTCGCGAGGCAGAACCCGTAAATTCTTTTCTGCTTTGTGTACCGTAACCCACCACTAACACATCTTGCAAATTGATATTTGTAGGGGTTAACCTGGTATCTTTAAAAGTGGAATTTACTGGTTTCTCAAAGGTCTGGTACCCCACAAAACTAAAGATCAATAGTTTATCTGCCGGGGTAACGCTGATGGTAAACTGACCCTCTGAATTGCTTGCAGCCGTTCGTGCGCTTTGACTACTTTTAATCACTACACCGGGCAATGTTTCGCCTGATTGCGCATCTCTCACTACACCGTTAATCACCCGATCCTGGGCAAAAACCGCTATAGAAAGCAAAAAAAACAGTAAAAAAAGTTGAAGTAATTTTTTTTTCATTTTAAAATCTGGTTTAGGTAATAGACATAATTATTCCGTTGTAATGTTTACACATCACCTGCTGAGTAAAAAAGAAGGTTTGGTTTGGAGTTATTAATGTTGCATTCGACAATGCATTGAGCGCAATCTGCCTAAGCTGCGCAGCGATTTAAAAGTATTGATGGATTGCATAAAAGAGGTAAGTTTCGTGTTCATAAAATTTTAATTTTCCGGGAATAACATCACCTTATTCAGAATTTCCAAAGGAAAATCTCTCTTATCTCTCCTTATCAAAAGGAAGGATTTAGCACCTTATTTGGCAACAGGTTGCTAAGACATCATCGGGCCCATTCCCTCAGTCTTTCTGGATAAGTATAGCAGAATATTGTCTGCGTTGTCAAATATATATAAATTCTATAGAATTAGTATAATTTATTTTAAACGAGCGTTGATCTGGTTTTAAATCTCCCGTTGGCCATAGATTTGTATAATTTCTTCAGCGTCGGTAAAAAAATGGTGAATAGCTTATCTGGATTGTAGGCGATGACTATCTTCGCGTAATTTTTCCGGGTTAAAACGAAAGGTAAAACCGTGGAAATCAAAACAACAACATTTGATCATGAGACGAATTCTTTTAGCAGCACTTTTTTTTCTTTACCTCTCCCCGATCCAGGCACAAACTGATAGCTTACAACACATTGTTCCGGGCAGAGAAAATGCACCAGAACAATTGAGGAAACCATATGTAATCTTGATTTCTGCTGATGGATTCCGTTTTGATTATGCAAAAAAATACCAGGCATCAAACATTTTGAAATTGAGTACCAAAGGTGTGCAGGCTGAATCCATGATTCCTTCTTATCCTTCACTTACGTTTCCAAACCATTATACTCTTGCCACAGGACTTTATCCATCGCATCATGGCTTGGTTAATAACAGCTTTCTGGATGAAAATTTCAATGAGCGCTATTCCATGAGCAGCAAGGCGAAGGTTAAAGATGGCAAATGGTATGGCGGTACACCAATCTGGTCATTGGCCGAACAACATAAAATGATTTCGGCAAGCATGTTTTGGGTCGGATCAGAAGCTGAAATTAAAGGTTATCGCCCAACATACTATTACGATTATACAGAAACCATTAGCGTTGCCAAAAGAATCCAGGTTGTAAAAGATTGGCTTAGCCTGCCAGAAGCCAAAAGACCGCATTTAATTACCTTTTATCTTTCAGAACCCGACCACGCCAGTCATTCTTTCGGACCAGAGTCTGGCGAAACCGAAGCGGCAGTAAAAATGGTTGATTCTACAATTTTTCAGCTAACTGAGGCCCTTAAGCCTCTTGGACTCCCGGTTAACTATATTTTTGTTTCAGATCATGGGATGACTGCGGTAGACCGCGATAACCCGATTCCTACCCCAAAGGAAATAGATACTGCAAAATATATCATTGCCGCATCCGGTACGCTCATGGATATCCACGCAAAGAACAAAGCAGATATCCTGCCGTTGTATAATGAGTTAAAAAAGAACGAAGATGGTTTCACCACTTACCTGAAACGTGATATGCCCGCACATTTGCATTACAATAGTACTGATGACAAAATGCAACGGATTGGTGATATTTTACTGATGCCGAAATGGCCAAGGGTATTTTCAAACCGTAAACCAGGTATTGGTCATCATGGCTTTGATCCTGCAGTGGTGAAAGATATGCATGCTTCATTCTTCGCCTGGGGACCTGCTTTTAAACAAGGTATCAGAATTCCATCTTTTGAAAACGTGAACGTCTATCCCTTAATTTCTGAGATCTTAGACCTGCCATACACCGAACAAATTGACGGAAAACTGGAAGTATTAAAACCAATTTTGAAAAAAACCAGATAATCTGTGCTGTCGTGTGAGTGAAAGGCCGTAAAGTTCATTAAAGAAAACACCTCATTTCTTTTTAGTCAAAACTATCCATTTTTCATCCTGTTATAGTGTTAAACAGCACCACCGCTTACACTGGCGAAAAAGAGAAAATCAACACGATACAACATGAAAAAATACAAAGTAGGAATAATTGGCTATGGGGGATTTGGCAGATTCCTTCATTATTGGTTGGGTAAACTAGAAAATGTAGAGGTTATTGCCATTGCCGATTCCGGTAAAAACTTCCAGGGTGATGACCATTGCAAAGTTTACAAAGACTGGAAAGACTTAATAAATGAAGCAGAAATAGACATTGTAAGCATTGTTACACCGCCCGGTCTCCATGCCGAAATGGCTTGTGCAGCGATGAAAGCAGGCAAACATGTACTTCTGGAGAAACCAGTAGCCATTACTGAAGAAAGTGCACAGCAAATTTTGAATACGCAGCAGGAAACGGGGATGGTAATTACAGTTAATCACATGATCCGCTATAATCCCATTATTCAGAATTTTATGCAACTCGGCGAGAGCGGTGCGTTTGGCAAACTAAGACATGCAGTGGTTAATAATTATGCCCAGGATGAAGCCTTGCCACCTGAACATTGGTTCTGGAATGAAGACATATCTGGAGGAATTTTTGTTGAACACGGCGTGCACTTTTTTGACATTGTTAACGCACTTGGAAGGCAGCAGTACAAGGAAGTTTTTGGCTGTTCAACTCAACGAAATGAGCTACAAAGAGATCGTGTATCGGCTATGGTGAGCTATGACGAGGGCTTAATTGCCAGCTATTATCATGCCTTCTCTGGCCCGGGCTTATTCGAGCAAACTACCATTTACCTGGCGTATGATCTGGCAAGGGTGGAAATTGAAGGCTGGATGCCAATGAAGGGTACCGTGAAAGCAATGGTAAATTCAAAGACCAAAGAAAAGCTAAACGTTATTCCTGGATGGAAAATTACTTCGGAAGATACCTTAGAAAACTTTAAAGATGTTTCTCGGCCTGAAGGCTGGGGTGATTCTGATGCTTCAATTATTGAAGAGCGTCTATTAACCTACGCCGGCGGTATCGGCTACGAGGTTGATGAATTGGTTTCTGGCAGCTTTAAAATTGAACAAACCAAAGGTGAGGTGTATGGAAAATGCGTACAAGATATTTTATCCGATATGATTCAAAAGATAGAAAATAAAGACCACCAGCTTATCATTACGATAGAAAATGCCGTTGAAGCACTGAAAATTGCACTGCTTGCTTCTAAAGAATTCAAGAAAAATGCTTAGTTAACAACATGGAGAAATTTCCCACTTAATTTGGAAAATTAGGTGGGAGCTTCTTCCTGAAGAATAATGCATATTTTAATATCAGCAGATTCACAAATCTAAAGATGAAAACTACACATTTATGCTACCCAACAGGCGAAAAGGTGGACAAATCAACTTCTTTTGAATTTGGTAATCTATCGTAATCTATTATAGATGGTTAATGACAAACGAATTGAAAGACTTTTAATTTCAAAACATGACAGCACCTGGCGGTTGCCCTTTGGACAGCAAGATAACTTATGCAGCGGTGACGAATAACAATCCATATGTCATCATCCAAAATTGCGGCTTTACCACAAACTTCAACTATAATGGCCCTGGCCAAACGGTTCATCCACACGACATAACAGGTTCTTATCATGTAATCCAATGTCCAATCGATAATTTGCATTTTCTGCTTTTACCGTTACTTTGTATTGGTTATCGGAGCATTAGAAGGGTTAACGTATATAATGAGCAAGTCCCTGACCAAGATCATCCTTGATATTTAAAACAAGCTATTTATCAATTGTAAAATACCTGGTTTACAATCATTTACTATGAGCTGAATACGATTGTAATTGAGATTGCAGTAGTTAGTAGTTCTTATTCGATATATTTTTTAATAAAGTAAATTTGAATCTGTTGAATATTACTTAATTTGGCAACGTCAAAAGCATTAAAATTTATGGTTATCGTAAAAAGTTTTGAGGAATATAAAGCCTATTTGGGTAAAGAAATTGGAGCATCTCAATGGCATAAGATTGATCAGGAGCAAATAAACAGGTTTGCAGATGCCACCCTCGATGCACAATGGATCCACACGGATGAAGAAAAAGCAAAAGTAGAGGGTCCGTTTGGTTCTACAATTGCCCATGGCTATTTAACTTTATCACTTATCCCCTATCTCTGGAAACAGATTGCTGATATACAAAACGTTAAAATGGAAGTAAATTATGGCATCGAAAGCTTCAAGTTTAACCGTGCGGTTTTGGTAAACGATGAAGTACAATTGCGTGCTAAATTGATTGAGATTTGCGATTTAAGAGGCATCACCAAAGTAATGATTCAGGCTATTCTGGATATTAAAGGGCAAGCTAAACCTGCATACACCGGGAACGTTGTATTCCTTTATCACTTTAATTAGGTTGAAGCTTTTGTTTAACTTGGGTTGTTAACGGGTACTAATTCTAGACACCTTAAGTTAATAGCTTGACGCGTCTTCTTTGCCTAAACGTTATTAGCCTAAAATAGTATCCAGGCGATAAACAGCATGAGGCAAACGCCTCATGCAAATTACCTTAATCTTTAAGTTTGTGAATGTGTGGCTTTAAATCAGGATGTTTTGGCTTCGTTTCCGGCAAAACGCGTTGTCTTTTGTCATCTTGCCCGTTATCCTTTTTAGGCTTCGGCCCAGGTTTAATTGATTCCATAATTTTCTTTTTTTATCCAGTAGCTAACAAAGCTATTCAATGCCTATTGATATAATTTACGGCTTTCCGTACCCCGTAACTGCCATTGCCCTGATGTTCATCGTCGCTGGTATCTCGTTATCTGATGGTTTTAAAAATCTACTGAAAGAGTTGAAACCTGATGCAGCGCTTTACGGTTTATCATTATAGTTAATCGGACCAAAAAACGGTCACCAAAATTTGTATATTGTCTTCCCTGGCTTAAGTTATAACAGCGCCTGCAGATACCCTGAAAACCAAAAAAAATTACCCAATGCTAAGAAAACTAATATTTGGCCTACTCATGCTGACTTCCATAAGCGGCTACACGCAGGAAAATTTAAATTTTAATGCAAAAAAAGAGATTACTTCTCCTGAAATCAATTCGGATAAAAGTGTAACCTTTAGGTTACTGGCTCCAAATGCTTCTAAAGTCGAATTACAAGGAGATCTGTTAAGTGCACCTGGCATTGCTAACATGACAAAACAAGCCGATGGGGTTTGGACTTACACCACAGTGCCGCTTAAGTCTGAATTGTATAGCTATTCTTTTATAGTAGATGGCTTAAAAACCAGAGATGCGAATAATGTTTACCAGATCAGAGACGTAGCCGCTGTTGTTAACGTGGTTATTGTGGGAGGTGGAAAAGCAGATAATTACCTTGTAGGTGATGTGCCGCATGGAACAGTGGCCAAGAGGTGGTATCCTTCTCCGGGTAATAGCAAAGAAAGAAGAATGACAATTTACACGCCTCCTGGTTATGAGCTAAGCAAAGTAAAATATCCTGTTCTATATCTGTTACATGGTATGGGAGGTGACGAAGAAGCCTGGGCTGCATTAGGAAGGACAGCGCAGATATTAGATAACTTAATTACCCAGGGTAAAGTAAAAAAAATGATTGTGGTGATGCCAAATGGCAATGTAGCGCAACAGGCAGCGCCTGGAGAAGATGCTAAAGGTTTATATAAGCCGACCATGCAGCTGGCGAATACAATGGATGGGAAAATGGAAGAAACTTTTCCTGACATCATTAAATTTGTAGAGAGTAATTACCGGGTAAATGCGAACAGTGGGCAGCGGGCAATCGCAGGTTTATCAATGGGCGGTTTCCATTCCTTGCACACTTCCAGATTTTATCCTAAAATGTTTGGTTATGTAGGTTTGTTTTCTCCGGCCATCATGCCGCTGGGCAAAACTTCATCACCTGTTTATGAAAATGTCGATGCCACCTTAAGAAGTCAATTTAAAAACGAATTAAAACTGTATTGGATTGGCATCGGAAAGACCGATTTCCTCTATCAACCAGTAGCAGATTACCGAAAAAGATTGGACCAATTTGGTGCCAAATATACTTATGTGGAAAGCGAAGGCGGCCATACCTGGTCTAACTGGCGTGATTATCTGGTGCAATTTACCCCACTGCTTTTCCAATAGAAAGCAGTGGTTGTTAGCTTTGATCGAAGTATAGTCTTGTCCTATAAATTGTAATTAAAACAGCCAAAAAGTAAGTCTCAGGAGTCCCAACAGGTCTTAAAAATTTGAAGATCCCCAATGGGTTAGTATCATACTGGAAATTTCTTTTAGAGCCTAAAAGATAAGCCCATAAAGTAACTCTTCATTGCATCATGTTGAATTCCATAATTTAAACCAGCATCTAGTTTCACATCTTTTGCCACTTCGAGTTGTAATGCTGCATTAAGGTAATTACTCCAATGGTGATGCTTAACATCGTACGTATAGTACGTTTCTGCGAGACCATCTAATTTCCCTGCAATTTTATGGCTAACGGTTAATGATTCCAGCAGTTGAGTATGTAAACCATTCCCCTCATCATCTTGCAGGCGCTCAGCTTCCAACTGCATCCCTATCTTCCATTCGTTCGGTAACTTTAACGACATCGGTACGAGCAGTCCGCCTTCATAACGCTCCTCTTTTTCTAATTTAGAGGTAGGAAACTTTATATAGGGTAAAACGGCTAGCGAAAAATTACCCTTATCGTTTCCAACTAAATTCTGCTTAATTCTAAGTCCGAGGTCACCAAAACCGTGTGAATGTTCTATGCTTCCATCCTCATAAAATTTCTCTCTTGAATAGTTGAAACTCTGGATTACCACTTGTAAATCTGTTGAGTTTGTTAAACCCACTTTCAGATAAGCCTGATTAAACAAATAAACATTTTTAGCAGACGATGCTGACGGTTCTCTTTCCAGCCGGAATAAATCACTTTCATATTGTAAATGCCCTGCATCTACTGTAATTGGTGTTTCCGTAATATCGGGGCGATCGGTTTCCATTTCCCTCATTGCCGCCTTTGGCACGGGATGAAAAATATTATATTTTTGCTTTTTCTCCTGAGCCTGAAGAGATGCGCAGGCAAAAGCGCCTAAAAACGTTAAAAAGTATGCTAGTTTCATAATTACCCTCAAAAACTTTACAACATCAAATAGCCACTTATGTTTTACCTATTTATTTAAACCTGAGGAACATTTTGAAACGCATTGATAATAAGGCTTAATGGATAAGATTCTTGCTCTGCAACGTCCAGAATAACTTTCAAACATATTAATACTGAGAATATTATATTTGCAGGAAGCAAAAGCACTATGAAATTTTTATCTACCCTGTTGTTATTAACTGTTTTCGGCACCTATGCAAATGCGCAAAATAAAGATGAAGCAAACTTTATTTTAGGTAAAACGGAGATACTCCATTCAAAGGTCTTAGCAGAAGACAGGATTTTAAACATTTATCTGCCAGAAGGCTACGACAGTACCGCAAGATACCCCGTAGTTTACCTGTTGGATGGCTCTGCAGATGAAGACTTCATTCACGTTGCCGGCATTGTACAGTTCAACACTTTTCCTTGGGTAGATCGAATGCCAAAATCTATTGTGGTGGGGATTGCCAATACCAATCGCAAATTTAATTTCACTTCAAAAAGTACAAGGAAAGCAGATGAGAAAATAATTCCTAAAAATGGCGGCTCTGCATCATTTATATCTTTTATTGAAAATGAACTTCAGCCCTATATTGATAAGAAGTTTAGTACCAACCGCAATAATACCCTCATTGGTCAGTCGTTGGGCGGCTTATTGGCAACAGAAATTTTATTTACTAAACCACAGTTGTTTAATCAGTATATCATCATCAGTCCAAGCTTATGGTGGCGAGACGGCTATCTGCTTTCTACCCATCCACAAGTGCTTAGCGCTGGCTATTCCAAACCTACCAAGATATATATTGGCGTGGGTAAAGAAGGATCAATAGATGGCTCTAAAAATCACATCATGGAAAAAGATGCAAAATTATTGGCAGATAAAATAAAACGTGGCGCACCTAAAAATGTAAGTGTTTCCTTTAACTACCTTCCTGATGAAGACCATGCAACGGTTACACATCAGGCCGTGTTTAATGCGTTTAAAATTCTTTATCCAAAAAAACTAAAAACAAGTAAATAAACACGCTAGTATCCTGAAAGAGTAATCATACAGGTGCATTTAAGTTATTTTATATTGAATCGTAGCGCCAGTTAACTGATGGGTAAGCAATTAGCAAAAACGAAAACAGTATTTAACTGTTAATTAGCTAGTAACAATCAGAAAACTAAAAATCACTACCATGAAAAAAAAGCTTAACCTGATCATCATCACTGGCTTCGTGCTAATGGCTACGGCCTGTTCAAAAGATGGAACCGAAGCCACTGAACCTATTGGTCCCGGCGTAGAAACAACGCCACCCAATACCACTTACACGCCCGCCTTTGCTGGTCAAACCAGAATTACAGCGGTAAGTACCGGCGCTGCCTACAAAGGTACAGCCATTTCTTCAGCCCTGACCGCACCCTGGGGAATTACAGCACTGCCAGATGGAAGACTACTTATCACACAAAAGGCAGGCACTATGCGCATTGCCACCTCAAGCGGAACACTAAGTAATCCAATCACCGGTTTACCCGCAGTAAACTCGAATGGACAAGGCGGGCTACTCGGACTCTGCATCGATCCGCAGTTTGCAAGTAACAGAATGGTTTATTGGGTATTCTCAGAAAACGTAGCAGGCGGCACTCAAACGTCAGTAGCTAAAGGCAAACTTGCACAAAACGAACTTACAATTGAAAATGCAACCGTGATTTATCGCGCCGGCCCAGCCTATAGTGGCACGCTACATTATGGAGGCAGGATCCTATTTGATCGCACTGGAAACCTCATTGTGAGTACCGGTGAACGTTCAGACCTTCCAACGAGACCACTGGCACAATCTGCGGCTGCTGGCCTAGGGAAAATTATTAGAATCAATACCAACGGACAGCCTGCTACCGGAAACCCCACCTTCAGTGCCTCGGGTGCGCTACCTGAACTTTATAGCATGGGTCACAGAAATCCTCAAGGGCTCGCCCTGCATCCGGTTACAGGTGAGATCTGGCAAAGCGAACACGGACCGCGTGGCGGAGATGAATTGAATAGGTTGCAAGGCGGCCGGAACTACGGATGGCCAACCATTACTTACGGAATAGAGTATAGTGGTGCTGCAATTGGATCAGCTATTCAGCAACAAAACGGACTAGAGCAACCAACTTATTATTGGGATCCGGTAATTTCGCCGAGTGGAATGATTTTTTACACGGGAAACCGCATTTCAGAATGGCAAAACAATCTTTTTATTTGCTCATTAAGTGCTATGCATATTGATCGTCTGGTGATAAAAGATAACCGTGTGATCGGCGAAGAAAGGCTTTTGGCGAGTGAAGGACAACGTTTTAGAGACATTACACAGGGTACCGACAATGCACTTTATGCGGTTACTGATGGCGGGAAGCTGTATAGAATCGATAGATCGTAATTGTATAACTTCAATATAAACAGTAAAGCGCACATTGGATTAAACTATCCAGTGTGCGCTTTTTCTTTTGTAAGAGAAAAAATAAAATTTACGTTAAAGTTAAGGGTGGATTTACTAGAAGTCCCTCATTAACTAATCAGGTTTTTCATTATTGTAAATTCGAAGCACCTCATCAGCGTTCAATGCTTTGTTGTAATACCTTATGTCATCCAGCGATCCCCGGAAATAAGATCCTCCTGAAAAATAAAAAGGACTCTCGGGATCTGAGAAATTCAAAATGCCTTTCGGGAGAATTTGCCCAATAGCCAGGTTAACGGGTGTGGTTAGTTTAAAAGCTGATCCTGTTGCAGTTTCTGTTCTGGTTTGAACCCCGTCAACGTAGAAAGCGATGGCACCGTTTCCGGCAGTTACCACTGCATGATGCCATTTTCCAACAGCCATTTTTCCAGGATTACTATCCCTGTCATAAGTAGCTGATGAAGTTTTCAACGTCATAAAAAGGAAGTTATCAGTTTGCAACTGAAACTTAAAACCATTCCATTTATTCAGAGAGATCATGTAATTATCTGCTGATGACTCTTTTACATTTACCCATAGACTGATACTAATGATAGAAGGATTTAAAGCCTCGCTGTATGGAACCTCAACATAAGCACCATTATCGAAAGCATAAGCATTTCCATCTCTTCCGAAGCGGTCAGTTGTGGGTACTGGAAGTATTGCAGCATCACGATAACTCGCTGGTGTACCAATTATTCCCGACATCAACGTTCCATTATGACCGTTGGCAGTTGCATCCAGTGTATTTCCATTGAAAAGCCATTTGGCAACCAGATTTGCAGCAGCCACTTCTTCAATTTTTCTTGCGTTGAAAGCAGTTGCCGCCCTGCGCAAGCTAGCCAGTGAATTGTTAACCTCTTCCTGGGTGAAAGCGCCTGTCGCTACCGTGGCTGCCAGATCAATTGCAGACTTAAATTCTGTTCTTGCTTGCTTTGGATATTGTCCGATGTCATTTCCTTCTACACTTGCACTATACACCCTGTTTACAGAATCTGCCAGCTGACTCAAACCAGTTTTATTAGATGCATAATCAGGAAGGTTGGCATCATCTTTACAAGAAGAAATGGCCAAAGTGCCTAAAAAAAGGCTACAAAGACATATATAGGTTCGTTTGTTATTAAAATTCATTTTCATATCGCATTAAAGTTTTCCGTTAGCATTCCGTTCAGTTTGCGGAATTGGAAAGAACCTGTTACTTGTATAATTAAAATTTGGAGCACCTGGTTTAATTGCCGATTCAGCATACGCTTGACCGTAGCGGATCACATCAAAGAAGCGTTGAAATTCCAGTGCCAGTTCAGAGCGTCTTTCCCGGCGAATAAGGTCGCGTAGCTGCGCCTGATTTGTTACCGTTATGGCGGCCAGTAAATCCGTTGGAGGCGTACCTGTAAAGTTTTTACGTGCACGCTCGCGAACACGGTTTAATGGCGTTAATGCTGCCGCAGATTGACCTGATTCATTTAGCGCTTCAGCTTTAATTAACAGCACATCTGCAAAACGAATGGCCTCATAATTAAGGCTTCCGTCATTCTTTGTCGTCGTAGGAACCTCACTAATCGGCTGTACATGCTTTTTAGAAAGATAGCCGGTGGTAGACCATGAGGGATCGAAAGTACTATCAAAGTATGGTTTACCTGCTCTCGCTAAGGTGAGGTCAAGTCTTGGATCATTCGCTTCAAAATTATCAACCAGGCTTTGTGTTGGATAAAAGGTACCTGCCCCATTTAATGACCTTGGTGCAAACCAGTAATTCAACGAGTTGCCTTGCAAAGGCTGTGCGCCACGTGTGTGCCAAACAGAAAATATTGCTTCATTATTATTTTTTGCAGAAGCACTAAAATTGTCGCTAAAGTTGTCGGTTAGGGTATATCCCAATGCTTCAACTTGCTCACTGAACTGAATAGCCTGGGTAAATTTATTCTGGAAAAGTGAAGCCTTAGCCAGTAGCGCCAATGCTGCACCTTTTGTTGCCCTTCCCTGGTCGGTATTGGATTCCCATTTCGAAGGAAGCCCGGCTGCAGCTTCTGTCAGGTCTTTTTCAATCTGCGCATATACCTGCGCCTGTGGTGAGGCGGCCATTGCCGCATCTTCCAGTGTACTTACTTTCAAACGCAGCGGAATATTGCCGTAAAAATTAGTGAGTACAAAATAATAATAAGCGCGTAGAAATTTAGCCTGCGCAAGAATCTGCGTTTTTGCCGCTTCTGTAACACTGGTATTTCCAGCATTAAGGCCATCAGTTACTACATTGCAACGGTTAATACCATCATAATAGCGACTCCACAATGACTGAACCGCAGCATTGCCAGGCAAAACATTAAACAAATCAATGGAAGTATAATCTGCCTGTTCGCCCGCATTGCCTCCGATAACAGCATCATCGGAAGCTACATCTCCCAATACCCAAAGTGGATTGGCAGCGGCATCTGTAAAAGTAAGTGGTATGTAGGCCGCGTTAACCGCCGTTTTAGCGGTGGCCTCATTACTGAATAAATCAGTATCAGAATAGTAGCCTAAAGCAGGCTGATCCAGAAATTTCTGGCACCCCGCCATGCAAAACAAGCTTGCTGCCAGGAAAAATATATATCGTTTTTTCATCAGATTAGAAATTAAGGTTAAGCCCAAGTGTATAGATTCTGGCAGAAGGATAAGTACCCCAGTCAATTCCAACTGCCCTTACACCATCGCCCTGACCGTTACTACTGGTGTAGATTTCAGGATCTAAGCCGGTATATTTGGTAAAAGTGAGTAGGTTTTGTCCACTGGCATAAATACGCATAGAAGCGATTTTCAAGGCAGATAGCACTTTCGGACTTAGGGTATAACCAACCTGAAGATTTTTTAATCTCAGGTAGGAACCATCTTCCAGAAATCTTGTAGAAGGTCTTTTGTTATTCGTTGATGAGGCAGAACTCCAGGTAAGGCGTGGAAATTGGTTAGTTGTTCCTTCACCAGACCAGCTTCCTGTTGCAATTCGTTCAGTAACATTGAAGGCGCGATAAAAACCTTCGATATCTGTAGCCACCTGGTTATATAATTTATTGCCATAGGCGCCCTGAAAGAATACGCTCAGGTCAAACTGTTTAAATTTAAGGTTACCGGTAAATCCATAGGTTAATTTTGGAATCGGGCTTCCTGCAAACTGGCGATCGTTTTCATCAATAATTCCATCACCGTTGCTATCTTTATATTTTACATCACCCGGTTGAATTCCTGCTCCTTGGTAAGCATGGGTAAAAATATCGAGGTTATTTTGAAAAACGCCTTCCATTGGGAGCAGGTAAAATGCGCCAATTGGCTGTCCAACAGTAGTTAGGGTAGCATAATATTCATTGTCAATTCTACCGCCAACGATAGGAGAACCTGCCAGTGAAATCACTTTATTTTTTAAGGTAGCCAGATTTCCGGATACATCAAAACTCCAGTCGTCAGAGATTTTATCACGATAAGAAACTTGAAGTTCAATTCCCTGATTACGAACTTTTCCGGCATTCACATATGGGCTCCCTCCTCCTCCGGCACTTGGTGGCAATGGATTAGCAAAAAGAATGTCGGCATTATCTCTAATAAAATAATCAGCATTTAACTGAAGTTTATTGTCAAAAAAGCCAATATCTAAACCAAAGTTAGTCTGTGTACTGGTTTCCCAGGTAATGTTGCTGTTTCCTCTTGAGGTAAGTGAATTCCCGATTACTGGCGTTCCTCCGAATGGATAAAAACCAACAAAAGAGTTCAGGGAAGTATAGGCATAATTACTGATTTCCTGATTACCGGTTTGTCCGATACTGGCACGCAGTTTCAGCATGGAAAGGTTTTTAACATTCTTTAAAAATTCTTCCTGATCCAATCTCCAGCCTATTGATCCTGCATAAAAATTACCGTATCTGTTCTCCGGATTTAATCGCGAAGAACCGTCTCTCCGTACGGTGAAACTTGCCAGGTATTTCTCTGCATATTGATAATCAGCACGACCGAACAGTGAAAAAAGTGCCCAGCGAGATTCATTTTCTCCATTCTGTTGTACGCCTATTCCATTGTCAAGATATTGAAAACCTGCTGATTGATTAGGAAAAATTGATCTGGAAGCAGATAAGCCATTGGTACGACTTTTAATATTTTCTGTTCCGGCAAGGAAGTTAAACGTATGGTCTTCGCCTAACTTTAAATTATAGGTAAGTGTATTAGTCCAGTTGTAATCCAATTGGTTTGCATTTGAACGGGCCAAACTACCTGGCGAATTTTGCGCCCGATCTCCCCAGATTTTGAAAAACTGTTTGAAATCAGAAATCACCAATGTTCCACCGAGGCTGGTGCGAAACTTCAAGTCTTCTAAAATCTTCGCTTCCACGAAAACATTACCCAGCACACTGTAGGCATTGTTGTTCCTGTCGAAGTTATCGGCATATCCTACCGGATTAAGTCCATCGCCAAAAAAGGCAGAATTTTCCGGAAGGTCTACATAATCGCCATTTGGTTTAAAAACCGGGGTAGCAGGCGTACGGAAAAGTGCATAACGCATTACACTTGCACCCTGGTTTCCACTTCCAAAACCATCGCCGGAAGCGCCAACCTGTTGTGTTTTAGCGTAAGAGAGGTTGAGGTTTAATCCAGTTGAAAATACCTTAGACAAGGTGCTATTTACTGCTGTGCGTAAGTTGAAACGATCATATGCACTGTTATTGATCAAACCATCCTGTTTATAATAATTGGCTGCTACCAGGTAGTTCCCGGTTTCGTTGCCACCATCAATAGAAAAGTTGGTATTGTTAATTAAAGCGGGCTTCAGCACCTCTTTTTGCCAGTTAACATCTGGTAAGCCGGCCGCTAAAGAGCTTGGGATGGTTGCGCGGCCATCGGCAGTTGCAGCCGCATTAAACGCCGCGACATATTGAGGGGTATTGGCCATTTTGATCAGGTCGCCGTGAACCTGTACGCCGGTATATTGCGAAACGCTGAGATGTGATTTCCCGGACCTGCCTTTTTTAGTGGTAACCACTACTACCCCATTTGATGCCCTTGCTCCATAGATGGAAGCAGATGAGGCATCTTTCAAAATGCTAATGCTTTCTATATCAGTTGGCGAGATCTGGTTAATCCCTGATGTGCTTGGTACACCATCTATTACATAAAGTGGATTGTTATTGTTAATCGTACCAATTCCACGGATCCTCACTGCAATTCCTTCACCCGGGGCACCTGTACCCTGAGTTACCGAAACACCGGCAGCTTTACCCTGAAGTACTTGATCAACACCTCCAACCGGCATATTATCAATATCAGACGATCTGATTTGTGAAACAGCGCCAGTCAAATCCTTCTTTTGCTGACTCGAATAGCCGGTAATAACTACATCATCAAGCTTTTGATTGGATGGTACTAAAGTGATGGAGATTTCGCGTTGGTTTCCTGGCTTTAACGTTCTGGTTGCATAACCGACGAATAGTACCTGAATTGAACTATTTTTATTTGGGAGATTAATGGAGAATCGTCCGTTAGGATCTGTATTTACTTTAATAGGTTTACCTACTACCTGCACCACAGCACCTGGAACAGGAATACCTTTTTCATCTTTTACAATTCCCTTCAATACCGCGGAAGTGGTATCTGAACGGGTTGACGCGGGCGTTTTGGTTAGATTATTTTGACCTGTAGGTGCAGGAGCTGCTGATTTTACAGGAAGAGGGTTTGGAGGGACATTAACTGGTGTTGGTTGGGCCGGCGGCGTTTTCGGGACTGAATCTGGCGGACTGATTGGCCTGGATGTACTGTCAGTCTTTCGCTTAAGCGTATCCGGAATAGTTTGAGCCTGGGCACTGGCGGCCAGAACGGATAAGGCTAAAAAAAAGATTTGCCTTTGTAAAGGTAGCTTCATAGAAAAATTAGGAATTAATGAATCTGATATCAGCTAGAATACAAATAAAGAAGAAAAAAGTTTTGATACGAAGATGATTTCTGCAGAAATTGCGTATTAACACCAGAAGATCAATGAAATAAAAATTTTAAATTCAATGTCGCACAGCTTGAATGTTGAACTTTAATTAAACAATTCACTGAATAACGTGTAATTATTCGGTCTTTATTCCTGCTTGAAACAATCCCTTTTTCTACTTGCATGTTCTCATTTAACGATTGTTGTATTTTACATACAGTTAATGAATGCTATCCACGTCAGCGACTTAAAAATGATTAGTTAAAATGGCAGATTAAGGAATAATTCCCGATCTAATCAAACTAAATACCTGACTTTTTTGGAAGAAATGTCAGGTTAAAGAAATATTGATAAGGAAATCCTGTGACGAGCCAAACTTGGTTTGGTTTTTGAATTCGCTTTATAAATTAGTATAGTTTTATTATGAAAAAGTTTCTGCCATTTTTGTTCGCCACCGCCATTTCCGTTATCGCGATTTTATCATCCTTCACCTTGGCAGATCCTGAATTGGGCATCTCCACTGCTTTTTTAAGCTGGATGGCTTGCATTTGGATCGTATCAGCTGACAAAAAATGTAACGGCTGCCTTTCTTAGGCAATTAAAAAGGCATCATTACTTGTTATATCAACTGTAATCAAATTCAGGATGATGCTGGAGTTAATTAGCCGTCTATGAAATAAAAAAACAGGCCAATCCCTTAATACCTTTCCCATGTATGCGAAACAACTTTAATATATCTTCGCGGTTAGTGATTTAAAATGCAGCCGCTTCTATCAGTTCTTCGTCGGTTACTAGTGCTGCTTAAACAAGCCAGCACAAAATGTAAAAGAGTTATCTACCTCTTCCTTTAAGCGCTAACTAGTTCTTCTCAATCTCCTTCAAATTACTCATTTTCTTATAAGCTAGAAACCCTTTAATATCTTCAAAATGTTCCCGAACCCGTTTATTTCCGAATTCAAACACTTTGGTCACTAAACCATCGAGGAAATCCCGGTCGTGCGATACTAAAATAAGTGTGCCATCAAAATCCCGCAAAGCATCTTTGATAATATCTTTAGTCTTCATATCCAGGTGATTGGTTGGCTCATCCAGAATAAGTACGTTAACTGGTTCCAACAACAGTTTGATCATTGCCAAACGCGTTTTCTCCCCGCCCGAAAGCACTTTCACTTTCTTCGTCGTATCATCACCACTAAACATAAAAGCCCCTAATAGATCTTTGATTTTTATAGAACCATCACTCAATGGGATCTGGTCGATGGTTTCAAAAACCGTTAAATTTTCCGCTAACAAAGCTGCCTGGTTTTGAGCAAAGTAACCAATTTTGGCATTGTGACCTACTTTTAAGCTTCCTTCAAAATCGATTTCGCCCATAATGGCTTTGATCATGGTTGATTTACCTTCACCGTTTTTACCAACAAAAGCAACCTTTTCGCCACGCTCAATTACCATTGCCGCTTTTTCAAACACCGTATGATCTCCATAAGTCTTGGTTAGTTCTTCTACCATTACGGGGTACTGACCAGAGCGGGGCGATGGTGGAAACTTCAGTCTTAAAGCAGAAGTATCTACTTCATCAATCTCAATAACCTCCAGCTTTTCTAGCATTTTTACACGAGACTGCACTTGTAAAGTTTTGGAATACGTTCCCCTGAAGCGATCTATAAATTCCTGGTTATCTGCAATAAAACGTTGTTGTTCTTCGTAGGCTTTTAACTGGTGTATGCGTCGATCGGCACGCAATTGAAGGTAGTGCGTATATTTTGCTTTGTAATCATAAATTCTTCCCATCGTTACTTCGATGGTGCGATTCGTGATATTATCAACAAATGTCCGGTCGTGGGAAATTACCATTACAGCTTTAGCTGAGTTGATTAGGAAATCTTCCAGCCATTGGATACTTTCAATATCCATGTGATTGGTGGGCTCATCAAGTAAAATAAGATCTGGCTTTTGCAGTAAGATCTTAGCAAGCTCGATACGCATGCGCCATCCACCTGAAAATTCTGCTGTTTGACGGTTGAAATCTTTCCTTTCAAAACCAAGGCCTTTTAATACTTTTTCTACCTCTGCATCATAATTGGTCTCTTCTATAGAGTAAAACTTTTCACTCAATTCAGACACCCGTTCAATCAGCTTCATGTAATCATCCGTTTCATAATCAGTGCGGATAGTGAGTTGTTCATTTAGTTCTTCTAACTCTTTCTGCATTTGGTTAACCTCCGAGAAGGCCTTCATTGTTTCTTCAAAAACAGTAAGGTTATCTTGCGTAAGCAAATGCTGTGGCAAATAGGCTATTACAGCTTCCTTCGGACCGGTTACAGTGCCAGATGTTGGCTTTGCGGCGCCAGCGATGATTTTTAGAATGGTTGATTTCCCAGCCCCGTTCTTACCCATAAGGGCAATTTTGTCATTTTCATTTATAGAAAAAGTTACATCACTAAAGAGCGTGGTTCCGCCAAATGAAACGGATATATTATTTACGTTAATCACAGTATGAAATATTGAATTGCGGCAAAGATAATAGAAAGCGGTTGAATATTATATTGCCTGCTGAAAACCTGGTGCTCATAGTAAGTTTTCTGAAATACCGAGTACTATATAGAAGTGGGAAGACACCCTTCAGCTTCGCCCTAATAGCCGTATTAAAACCTGTAAATTCAACTTGTAACAAATCAGTCGGGTAAATGAATAGCAGCAATTTTTTCACAATTTGCAGTGAACATCACTTATTGAATGAAAACTAAATCCCAGCCTCAGCTGTGCAATAAACCACATTACCCGATATTAGATGGCCTTCGCGGGATAGCAGCCATAATTGTGGTAACCTTCCACCTTACTGAGCCTTTAGGGACAGGGCATCTTGATATACTTGTTAATCATGGCTACCTGGCGGTAGATTTTTTCTTTCTGCTTTCAGGCTTTGTTATCGGCTATGCTTATGATGACAGGTGGCAGAAAATAACAGTTGGTGATTTTTTTAAGCGCCGGATTGAACGCCTCCAGCCAATGGTTATTTTAGGAATGACGCTGGGTGCTATCGGTTTTTATTTCACAGATTCTACAATATGGCCGCTCATTCATACCGTTCCACTCTGGAAAATGTTAGTAGTGATGTTGATTGGCTATACCATTCTGCCTGTACCACTATCTCTGGATATCCGGGGCTGGCAAGAGATGCACCCGCTCAACAGTGTTGGGTGGTCCCTGTTTTTTGAATACATTGCAAACTTTTTGTATGCGATCTGGATTAGAAAATTTTCAATAAAAGCCTTAAGCATTTTAGTAGGTATAGCGGCTTTTACACTCGCTTACCTGGCCATTACCTATGGCGATGTGAGTGGCGGCTGGACACTTAATCCAGAACAGGTAAGCATCGGACTTACACGTACGCTATATCCTTTTTTTGCCGGGCTCCTGCTCTCCCGAATAGCGAAGCCTACCAGAATTAAAAATGCCTTTTTATGGTGCAGCATTTTGGTGGCGATGATACTTTATATGCCAAGAATTGGCGGCACGGAGCATCTATGGATGAACGGCATTTATGAATCGATCTGTATCATTATTGTTTTCCCTCTGATTGTTTACCTTGGTGCAAGTGGCTTAATACATACTGAAACCGAAAATAAAATATGCAAATTTTTAGGAGACATCTCCTATCCGCTTTATATGGTGCACTACCCATTGGTTTATTTTTACGTTGCGTGGATCAGTAACCACAAAGGCATCACCATCTTTCAGGCTTGGCCATACGCTTTACTTGCTTTATTAGGAAGTATAGGTTTGGCTTATGCCGCATTGAAATGGTATGATGAGCCTTTGAGGAAATGGCTCCGAAAAAAGCTCGCTTATTAAAGTGGTACCCGATTTAATTTCGATGTTGAAATCTGGTTTAATATTAACAAAGCGATAGCGCTTAAATCGCTAACCGCTTTGTTAAAAATTATTATTCTCCCCAAAACTCATCATCAACCAGCTGATCATCTGAGAATGTCCATACCTGAATAATCTTTCCTGCTTTTACTTCAAACAGATCAACACCACCTAAATCCATACTTTTCTTTGCTTTCTTTGCAGTGAACCATACGGGCACGGCTACCAGATCTCCACTTTCCATGATTGAACCGTTTGGTTTCACAGTCATATTTCCGGCAGTATCGCTCATTATACCCTCGAACATTTTTACAATTTCTTCGAGATTATTTTTCAATCCGGAGAACTTATTGTTCCCCGGTTGATTCCACCTGCTCTGCGGTGTGAAAAATGAAAGTGCCTTTTTTACTTCGCCCCTTGCCAGCGCATCAAAATATGATGATACAACTTCCTTAGATTCCATATATTTAAGCTTGGTTATTTTACAAAATAATCTTTGTTAGCCTTTGCCCATTCTTCCACAGAAGTCATTTTTACAGGTAACTTTTCAAGGGTTGCCTTCATATTATCATTAAATTTAGGGGGATATGAAGTTGCATGTTGCAAGCCATCGTAGTAAGACGCAACTGCCCCAGCAGCAGCCTCACCAACAAATGGAGCTAAAATCTCTTCAAACTCTTTAGCTGGTTGTGGATAGTAAACGATTTCTTCACCAACACCTTTAGAAAAGCGCGCTGCGAGTTGGTTACCTGTTAAGTTTTCCAGACCACTTACCTGAAAGGTATCTGCCTTTAAAACTTCATTATAAATGGCTTCCACTACAAATGCGCTTACATCTCTCGAAGCAATCCAGCCGATAGGCATTGCCTCTGGAGTAGGATAGGCTATTTTCTGCTCATTCGAAATGAAGGGTGCACAAAATCCACCCATCATATTTTCCATGTAAATGGTTGGCTCAATAATTACATAATCCAATCCGCTATTTATTAAATAATCTTTAACGTCTAGCTTCAAATCCTCTGTTGGTACACCAATCTTTTGATCAGGAAGCCAGCCGCTGGTATTCCAAACGATTTTCTTCACACCATTTTCTTTAGCAGCATTGATCACATTTTTTGCAAATGTTAAGCCATCAAAAGGATTTGGCAAAGAAACCGGGATCATAAAGGCAATGGCATCTATTCCCTGAGTAATTTCCAACATTTTAGCAGCATTACTCATATCGCCTAGAACAGGGATTGCTCCTGCTTCTTTTAATTTTTCAAAACTTTTCTCAGCGCTTGCGGCAGCAACTATTTCTGCCCCTTTTTTCTTTGCTTCGCTTATTACGTTAAATTGCTGCGAGCCCGTGGCTCCAAATACTAAGATTCTCATTTTTAAAGTTTTAAGATTTAAACTTGTACTAAGTTCAGCAATAACATACCTTTACACAAGTACTTACCCTTTAGTTGGGTACTTACTTTTTGGTTAGATTTATTGAGTATCAATGATAAAAAAAGTGAAAGAAATTGTGCCTTGTGATGACAGTTGTCCGGTTAAAGCTTCTTTAAAGATTCTTGGCGGTAAATGGACACTGTTAATCTTATTCCAAATCAATGATGATGTAATGAGATACGGCGACCTTAAGCGGGCCATTCCCAATATTAGTGAAAAAATGCTTGTCCAAGAGTTAAACATGCTGGTAGAAAATAAACTGGTAAGTAAACAAGCTTACCCCGAAATTCCACCGCGGGTAGAATATAGGTTAACAGAACTCGGCATGAAGACGATGCCTATAATAGAAAAATTCATAGCGTTCGGTCAGGAAAACCTAGTTTAATTCTTTTCCAGCCCTCCATTGATTAAATCACCCGTTACTTTAAAGCGCAACGGGTGATTTTAATATTAAACGGTAATGTTAATAGGAAAACTGGCTTTTAGATTTAATTTATCCGTTTCTTTTCCCTCCTTCTTAGCCATAATAAAGCCCCGGTAATGGAAAGAAAACCTGGTGTAAGTCCAAAGAATACATAAATCCACTTAAGGATATTACCTGCAAAGGCACCTTCATGCAGCTTATAAGCCATGTACTCCAGTCGTTCTTCGATCCCCTGCTCATCTATTACTTTGTAATTCTTAACTGTGCCAGTATTTGCATCAAAAGCAATACTGCTCGCCTTTCCCTGCAGGAGTACATTGGTGGTTTGAGGCATTTTACCCCTCACCAGAATGTCGGCATCTTTTGTGGTAGGAATATTTACGGCCACAGGGACGAAACCGGGAACACCTTTACAGGCACGAGTTACTACACCATCAATGTTTACAGGTACTGCATAATTGGCTTGCTGCTTTTGAAGCACCCACATGGAAGGATTGAAATATTCCCGTAACATCCAAAAACCAGTAAAAAACAGCACCGCATTGAACAATAATGCCCAAACGCCTATTATGCGGTGAAGAGAAGAAATGCCAGTTCGAAAGCTTTTGAAATTCAGACCTGCTTTAAAACGAAGCGCCTCCCATAAATGCTTTCGGTAAATTATTGTTCCGGTAATAAGCGATAGCAGCATTATTAGGGCAATAACCGCCGAAAGGAACATGCCTGGTATCCCCAATTGTAAACTATAATGGAGGGTATAAAGCCATCGGAGAAAAGAGGGAGCCATTTCCTGATAGCCCCCTTCTTTAAGAATTTTCCCCGTATAGGGATTTACAAACACAAAATAAAGATAGTTATCCGTTAGGTGCTCCTGCCTTTTATAAAGCATAAATTCATAACTATCATATTTGTCCCTTGGAAAATCATGCAGCACCAACTTTTTAAGATTGGGGTGTGTACGCAAAATCATCCTATAAATCTCATCTGCGGGTACCTTTTTATTTTCAGGCACCAGGTTATGCAACTCTGGGTTAAAGTAGCGATCCAGATCGTGCCTGAAAACCAACAGCGAACCGCTTAGTCCATATAATATAAAAAATAAACCTGCCGCTAATCCAACCCAACCGTGCAGCCTGAAAGACAATCTGGTGATGCGTTTTTTCCAATCCATGGTCCTTTAATTAAAATTTATACCCCACATTTAACCTGAATTCACGGGGTGGATAAGGAACATAAGCATAAGTGCCAACTGTTGCCGCAGATGGCGTAATCCACGCACTTCCATAATTAAACCGGTTTAAAATATTATTAACGATGGCGTTTACAGAAAACCTGGCGTTAGACCAACCCATTCCACCGTCTACCCGGAAAACCGGTGCCAGTTCCAGTCGCTGTAATTCATACCTACCCGCTCTTCCAACTTGCCATTGGTATCCGGCAGATACCGATAAACCTTTTATTTCTGTAAACGGCAGGAGGTAATTAAGCCAGGTATTTTGAATGTGTTTAACCCGAAAAGGTGTAACCAGCCCTATTCTGGCGGGGTTGGCATCTTTAGAAATATAGCTATCTGTATAGGCATAATTAATTACCGTATTCAGGCCCTTTAAAATTTCTCCTTTCAAATCAAACTCAATCCCTTTGGAGCGGGTTTGCCCTAGTTGTGTCTGGATATTGGTAGAAGGATCACTTACCTTCACATTGTCCCGAACAATCCTGTAAACTGAAATAGTGGTATTCCATTTTCCATCCATCCAGTCTTTCTTAAGGCCAGCTTCCAGATTTTCTCCTTCCAGCGGTTTAAACGCTTCTCCATTTGTGGTATTAATCCCGCTTTGCGGCGTAAAAGTTTGGTCATAGAGGGTGTATAAAGAGAAATCTGTGCTGAGTGAGTAGCTTAAGCCTAATTTGGGTGTGAAAGCGGTATTTTTCGTGGTTCCTAAACTACTTTTAGTCGCACTTTTTTGAACCCCAGTCTCGCTAAAGGTTAATCTTGCGCCCAGCGTTACCCGCAGCTTATTGCTGAACATGGCCAGTTCATCCTGTACATAAGCCGCTTCATAATTGATAGATTGCTGATCAGTGGCAATGGTTGATAAATCTCCTGTACGGATGTTGGCATCAAAAGCAATTCCGTATACAGGATTGTAGGCATCAAGCGGATAAAGCGTTTGGTTGGCTGTTGGATCATTCGCACCTGAATAGGAGAGAAATCTTTTCCGATTGATATCAATCCCTCCTAATAATTGGTGATGAATAGCTCCGGTATTGAATTCACCGTTAATGTAAGGCTGAATCGCCAGCACATCTGTATTTAAACGTTCATATGTTGCCCGGCGCATAATCAAATTTGGCTGAGCAGAGTTATACCTGGACACAAAGAAATAAGTTCCTTCTAAATGGTCTCGGGCATAAGCCGCATTAACCGTTAAGTGCCAGCGCTGATTAAAACTGTTATGGTAACTTAAAAAAGCATTGTGCTCAACTGACTTTACCGGAACTTTATTGGGATCATTAATGGTAAAATCTGTTGGCAAACTGGCAAAACCATCTGGCGCAAATACGGTAGAAAAGTATTGCTGAAAACGCTGTGTCTGGTAAAGGTATTCTCCGGAAATAAAGGAATGATTGTTTATATTATATTTAATTACCGGATCTACTACAAGCTTATCATTGAAGTTATATTGCTGAAAAGATTTGGCTTTCTGGCCTGCTGCATTAATCCGGTATTGCCATTTTCCAGCATCATCCAGGTTGCCATCTAAATCTGCTGTTAAGCGGTAAAGATCAAAACTACCCACAGTAAAACCAATTTGATTCGTTTTGCTTCCCATGGGTTGTTTTGTGAGTATATTATAAGAGCCAGCCGGATCAAAAAGACCATTTATATAACTTGAAGGCCCTTTAATGAATTCAACTCGACTAATAATAGCAGCATCTTCCGGACTCGGCCCGGCATAGATCATAGAAAGATCCAGTCCGTTACGCATAGGAGTAATTTGTGCACCGCGCATAAAAACGGAAGAATTGTACAGGTCTGCGTTATTATTTCTTACGGTCCCGCTCACATTTCTGGTAACACTTTCATTTACATTAATGGCTTGTTGATCTGCAATGATGCTTTGATCAATCTCCTGAATATTTTGTGGCAATTGGAGCAATGGTGTATTCAGTTTTAAAGCAGCAGAAGATTTGTTTAGGTTATACCGCCGATAGTAACGGGAATTGATCTTTACTTCGTTTAAGATCTTAGCTGTTGTATCATTTGATTGTTTAACTGAATCCTGATTTTTTTTTCCCCGCTCCTGCGCCGAAATAGCGGTGGCGACAGTAAGTAAAAAAAGGATCGTTAGTATAATATTTTTCATTTAAATTCTGTTTTATGGCTGCAGATTACAAATAAGAAGGCAGCACCTAACCTTTCAAAGCTGATGGAGAATCAACTCATCTTCTGATTATTTCAACCAGTCCTTTTTCAGTTAAGTTTTGTGTAATAGCAAAATAGCTTCTTGTTTTACCAACTTGTTCTGCCAGCCGTTAATGTTTACTGTGATCGTGATTTAAGATTTTATCTAATCCTTCGATATTTAAGCTTTTAAGAAAAGCATGAGATTCTTTTAAAGCTTCTTGGTATTCGAAATCTAACTTTTTAATCTTAATCTTCTCATCTTCAAAATATTTAATGGCTTCCGAATTGGTCTTACCCTCAATATCTGGCTGAAAACGCTGCATCCAGTCTATCATGTGCTGGTCTGCTTTTGTCAGTTTGTTAATCAATAAGGCAATCTTTTTCTGCTGGTTTATGGTATCTTTCTGCAGCTGATTTTTACTGCTGATGGGTAACTGAATCCGGGCGAGACTATCTAGCATAATTCGGTATCTTTCTGCAGTTTCTCCGTCGGCCATTACATCGTTGTGTATTTGTATTACTTGCTGGCGAACATCTTTGTAACTGCGTTCGCTTTCACAGCCGAACAAAATTGAGGTAACGGCGAGGATTGCTAAAAAATTATTAAAATATTTTTTGATGAAATTCATCCTATTCATAAATGCTTAAAATCAATAAAAATCGATCACATTGCTTACACTTGGTTATCCAATTGATATCCAATTCGTTAAAAGCGAATATGTTATTTAAATTGTGATCTGTTCTTGTGCTGGTACAGGATAAAATCTTGTAATCACTAATCCGATAAACGGTAATTGGCGACGCTTATCCAGCAGGAAGATGATCAGATCACTAAAAATAAATGCAAAAACTTACCGATAGAATTTTCATAAATGGTTCAATTATATTGAAATGGTAATTCAATATTAACCCGAAAATCTAGATCAATAATAGGTAAGTTAAGCCTGAAAAGATAATGGCTTTGGCGGTTGGAAAATGGTAAAGGCCCGATGAACAGTATTAAGTACCGGCTGATCAGGATAAATGGTTTTAAGCACTGGTCTTCGAAAAGCAAAAGATGATGCAGCAGACGGAATTGCTTCCATATGGTGCATCCGCTGGTTTTCACGCTCTTGTTTCTTTTCCTTCTCTTCAGCCAGCTTTAGTTTCTTCATCAGAAAACATTTGCCATTACAATGCATCCATGGACGGTTTCTATTTTCACAAAGCTTTTCGGAAATGTACTTCTGGTTGACTTCAAAAACAGCGTAAATGAAAAAACGCGAAAAATTAGAGCCGATTAGTGCAAACAATAAAGATATGGCAATTAACCTGTTCAACATTTCACAGCAAAGCTAAGCATTACAAGTTTTAAAAAAATTATATCACCATAAAATATTAAAACAATCTTTCAACTTTTTAAAGCTGATGTTTTTTAGAATGGATTTTGATCCGCGGGATGAGCTAGCTTAAATAAATAATGATGCAATTACCAATAACAACGGAATGATCATCACAACAGAACCGAGTTTGAGGAAAGTCCAGCCGCTTACATTCAAATTCTCCCTGCGAAGTGCAACCAGCCAAAGAATAGAAGCCAAAGACCCGGTAAGGGAAAGGTTCGGCCCAAGATCAATACCAACCAGAATGGCACGCCTGATTAAATCTGGTGGATGAGAAATGGAAATGATATTACCTGCGGTAAGTCCAGCTGGTAAGTTATTCATCAAATTACAGGCAAAGGCTGTTAAAATACCGCTTCCCCAGGTAGATGCATTAAGGTTGCCTTGGGCAAAGCCCGTTAACGATGCGGCTATGTTTGCTGTTAATCCGGTTTTACCAATGGCTTCTACCAAAATAAATAAGCTGGCTACTAAAGGTATTACCTGCCAGGATACGCCTGTGGCTATGCGAACAGGATTCCTTTTTGTACCCGCAAAAACCACTAACACGGTGACTAAACCGGCTAAAAAAGTGGGCATACCTAGCGCAATATGCTTGGCAGAGGCCGCAAGCAGAATGATAGCCGAGAGTATAATTCCTAGAAAGGCAAATTTCCCTCCTTTTGAAAGCATCGGGATATCAATATCTGTCTGTATTTTCTGTGCTAAATCTTTACGTTGCATGCTAAACAGTACCATGAATGTGGCCACAACCGAAACTAAAGAAGGAATTAAAAAACTTGAGAGCCATCCCGATAAGTCTGGAAGGTGATCGCCATAAATTACCAGATTGGCAGGATTTGAAATAGGAAGCACAAAAGAAGCTGCATTTGCAATAAAGGCACAAATAAATAAGTACGGCATAGGATTTTTGACTTTTCCTACCTTCATTGCTGCGATAACAGCTGGCGTAAGTACCACCGCTGTGGCATCATTAGATAAAAATACAGTGACAACCGTACCAACCAGGTAGATCAGAAAAAATAACCTGATAGAAGATCCTTTCGCCATTCGTGTGGCATGGGCTGCCAGCCAATCGAACATCCCTTCTATCCTTGCAGTTTCAGCCAGTAACATCATGCCGATTAAAAAAAGATAAACATCGAGGCCTTTAGTAATGCCGTGAAATCCTTCTGTAATGGTTAACAGACCTGTAAACAAAAGAATAAGTGCACCTGCAGCAGCCCAAAAATGTTCTGCAATGTTAAAAGGCCTGAAGATTACCCCTGCTATGGCGAGAACGCAAATTGACAGAATCAAAAGTGAAGTCATTTTGTGTAAATTATAATGTAGATGGCCATCAAATGAAGATATTTTTAGGTATTACTGACTTAAACAGTTGCTTGATCTGCCATACATACTTACGTTTTTTTAGGTGCTTTGTTTCAAATAGTCATGCACTTCGTTAGTTTTTATTTTAAAAAATAAATACCTGCTATAGGTTGATGTAATTCCATTTTTGAATTAGCTTTATACAAAAAAACTATGAAAAAATTTGTCTTCTCTTCCCTCCTTTTCATCGCTGGCTTTTCAGGATTTGCACAAACCTATCAACCGATTACCAGTACAAACAAAACTTATCTGGCAACTACCAAAGGTCTTACCTATACTTATAAAAGCGGTGTTATTACCTTGAAAAATAATGGTAAATATAATCTTGGTACGGTTAGCATCACGGCTTCTTCTACCAAAGATACTACGTTATTTGGTATTGCTTTATTTGAAGATGGATTGGAAAGGGGAAAATCCGAGCAGTCTGCTGTGTATTTTACTTCCGGGATTGGGAAAGATACACATGAAATTCCACTAAGCAAGATAGATGAAAAAAGTTTAATATTTTCTTTTGATAAAGCAACAAGGGCCATAAAATAGAGAAAATTTAAACCACTGATTAGCATAAAACGCTTTAGACCAATGTCGATAGAAGATTATTGATCACCATTAGCTTTAACTAATAAAAGAGAGCAAACCTCATAATAAATAAGTAAATAATGCATAGCGCTGAAACGTAAATTCAGCGCTTTTTTAATAACTAATTAGTTGAGATTATCAATTCCCTAACAGGATTTATACTTCGTTTTTAAAAGAGCATATCTACTGCCTCCAGATTTCTTTCTTCCTTAAAAATTCACCTTTTTGGCCTTCCTTATCATCAAAAACATCCTAATCATTCGCTTTACAGTATCTCCTATTCCTTGCTTTGAGTAAGGCAAACTACATCCTAAACATTTGTCATGCACGGTCTAAGAATGATTTTATAAACTATCTATATTTCCAGATGGAATTTTTATCTCCAGCATTATTTTATTCCTAAAAAAGCTGAACAAAAAGATATCCACAACAATGTGTAAAAATAAATTTAAATTGCTAATATTTTTAGCATTACATTTGTTAAATCACATTAAAAACAGGGAGGAGGAATATGGAACAGACAGGAAAAAAGGAGATTATTGACACTTTAAGGAGCCAGATACTCCATGCCCAAGGTTACAAATATAATGAGGTAAATGTACGGCAGTTGGCAGGACTCGAAATTTTTGCAGCAAGTTTTCCAGGTAAAGTATTTCCCCTGCAGGGCAGCCACGAATTTATTACTGAAAAAAAAGAAGAAACTGCGGCCAGTAGTGGCTTTATCAGTGGATTACTTTCGGTATTAATGAAAGATGGGAGTCCTTGTATCTGGATCAGTTCTTCCAGAAAATTCTTTCCTCCTGCTGCCGAAAGGTTTTCCATCAAACCTGAATCCATCATTTTTATTGATCTGCATAACGAAAAGGAATTATTATGGGTTACAGAAGAGGCATTGAAATGTGAAGGGCTTGCTGCTGTTGTAGCAGAAATACCTGATTTGAGTTTTGCCACTTCCAGAAGATTTCAGCTAGTGATTGAAAAAAGTAAAGTTACCGCGTTATTTTTGAGGGAATCTCCAAAAGTGAGGAGCAATACCACCTGCCTTGCAAGATGGAAGATTAGTCCCATTCCCAGTATTTTACCAGAAGGCATGCCCGGTGTTGGTCAGCCCAGCTGGAGAGCGGAATTGATAAAAGTACGCAACGGTCAGGGCAGTACTTTTGAAATTAGTTGGTCAACATCTGGCTTTAGCACTATCCAAAAAGAAGAAACGGAGATTATCCATTTTCAAAATTCACAGGTGGGTTAATTATGGCAAAGCGTTACTTAAGTATATGGTTTCCTCACCTTTTAACAGATTGGAAATGCATCCGGCAGCCAGAGTTAAAAGGAAAGCCCCTGGTTTGTGCAGGGCCAGCCCATGGCCGCATGCAAATAACTGCTGCAAACAAAGAAGCAATCGAACAAGGTATCCATCCTGGGATGGCCCTGGCTGATGCACGTGCTGTTATCCATGAAATTGAAGTATTTGATGAAAAGCAAGGCAGGAAACAAAAGTTACTGGAAGGCCTTGCCCGCTGGGCCATCCGTTATACACCATTTTCCGCTACAAGTGATGATGGAATTATGCTCGAAGTAACCGGATGTTGCCATTTATGGGGTGGCGAAGCCGAATACATGCGTCATATTTTTTCCCGTTTAAACCGATTAGGTTATGATTTAAACATTGCCATGGCCGATACCATCGGCACTGCATGGGCAATGGCTCGCTTCGCAAAAAATGGATCGATAGTACCTGTTAACCAGCAACATCTTGCCCTTATAAATCTTCCGCCTGCTGCGTTGAGATTAGAAACCGGCACAATAGAAAGACTGCATAAACTGGGGCTTAATCGCATTAACCGGTTTATCCAGATGCCAAGAAGTGTATTACGCCGTCGTTTTGGAGCACCTTTGCTCCTTAGAGTTGATCAGGCCATGGGAACGGAATCAGAGGCCTTTAATACCATAGAACTCATTGCAGAGTATGAAGAACGCCTGCCCTGCATGGAGCCCATTCGTACTGCAAAAGCGATTGAGATTGCAATAGAAAAATTACTGATTTCTTTATGCAAACGATTAAAAGCGGATGGATTAGGGATCAGAAAGGCATTGCTAAAAAGCTACCGCATTGATGGTAAGATAATCTCTTCCAGCATTGGCACCAACCAATCTAGCGATGACCCTAATCATTTAGTTAAACTCTTTGCACTCCAGATTTCGGGCATTGCGCCAGGCATGGGTATTGAACTCTTTAGCATGACTGCCCTCCATACCGAGAACATCAGCAAGGCGCAAGAAAAACTTTGGTTTTCCACGCAAGGTCTGGAAAACGGGAAACTGGCAGAATTGCTTGACAAAGTGGAAGGAAAAGTGGGGAAAAATGTAGTAAGAAGGTATTTACCAAGGGCAGATTACTGGCCTGAAAGGGCCTATAAAATGGCATCCAGTCTCACTGAAAAAAGTGAAAGTCATTTCCATAACCCAGCTGGCAGACCCATTCAGCTGCTTTCTATACCAGAAAGAATTGAAGTAACTGCACCAATCCCGGATTATCCGCCCATGCTTTTTATTTACCATGGAGAACGCCACAGCATTAAAAAAGCAGACGGACCTGAAAGACTAGAGCGTGCATGGTGGTTGGAAAAAGGTGAGCACCGGGATTATTATATTGTTGAAGATGAAAAAGGTCAGCGTTACTGGCTATTTCGTTCGGGGCATTATGCTGCCGAAAATTCACAATGGTTTATTCATGGATTTTTTGCTTAAAAACAGACAATGGAATACATTGAATTACAGGTTACCAGCAACTTTAGTTTTTTAAGAGGTGCTTCTCACCCGGAAGAAATTGTAGAAGAGGCCGCCAGAATGGGTTATCAAAAAATTGCGATAACTGATCATAACACCCTTGCAGGCATAGTAAGGGCACATGCAGCGGCAAGAAAATTCGACATACAGATTATTCCTGCCTGTAGGTTAAACCTCATGAATGGGCCTTCACTACTCGCCTATCCAACCAATGCAGATGCTTACGGCAGACTTTCTGCACTACTAAGTCTGGGGAATCTGCGTACTGAAAAAGGAAGTTGTGAACTTTATCGAAAAGATGTTTTTGAGCACAAAAAAGGAATCATATTTATCGCTATTCCTCCGGAAGGACTTTCTGCTGAATTTGAATTTGAAACCAGCTTTAAAAATGACCTTGAAGATTATAAGCAACATTTAAATCAAAATCTTTACCTGGCTTTCAACCGTACTTACCAGGGAGAGGACCAGAAAAGGATGTTCAGGCTTTCTGAACTTTCAAGATTGCTCGATATTCCTTTAGTGGCTACTAATGATGTATATTACCATAACCCAATGAGAAGGGAACTGCAGGATGTACTCACCTGTGTAAGAGAAAAATGCACCATTCAGAATGCAGGTTATCTGTTATTTAAAAATGCGGAAAGGTACTTAAAGCCTGCTAAAGAAATGAAACGCCTTTACCGCCAATATACACATGCACTTAGCAATGCAGTAAGTATTGCCAGGGCCTGTACATTTTCTCTTGATAGCCTGAAATATATTTATCCGGAAGAAATTACAACAGCTGGCCGCACACCACAGGAGGAACTCATCTACCTCACCTGGAAAGGTGCACACGAACTCTTCGGCGAAAATTTGCCTCAACGCATAATTGACAACATTAACCATGAGATGAAATTTGTGGAGGAAATGAACTACGCCTCCTATTTTCTTACCGTATATGATATTGTCCGTTTCGCCCGGGAGCAAAAAATTCTCTGTCAGGGCCGCGGATCAGCCGCAAATTCTACCATTTGTTATTGTCTGGGAATTACTTCTGTTGATCCAACCAAGTTTGACTTGCTTTTTGAGCGCTTCATCTCTTCGGCAAGGAACGAGCCGCCAGATATTGATGTGGATTTTGAGCACGAACGCCGGGAAGAGGTTATTCAATACATTTACAGAAAATATGGGCGCGATCGTGCTGCCATTGTTGCGACTGTGACTCAACAACGCCAAAAAGGTGCGATACGGGATGTAGGAAAAGTGATGGGTTTATCTGCTGACACGATTAATCGGCTTTCTTCTTCCATCTGGGAGTTTACCAATGAATGGTTTGAGGGCAGCAAACTTACTGAACAAGGCCTAAACCCTAATGATCCGTTATTAAAAAAAGTGCTCGACCTTACCAGCCAAATGATGGGTTTTCCGCGGCAGCTTGGTCAGCATACCGGCGGCTTTGTCATCACCCGAGGGAAACTCACCGACCTTTGCCCCATCCTAAATGCCCGCATGGCAGACCGGACTAATATTGAATGGAATAAGGATGATATCGATACCCTCGGATTTTTGAAGATCGATGTATTAGCCCTTGGCATGCTCACCTGCATCAGAAAAGGATTTGATCTGGCTAAAAAACATTATCACCTTGACCTCACCATGGCGAAGATCAACGAAAACGAAGATCCAAAAGTTTACGAGATGATTAGCCATGCAGATACTATTGGTGTATTTCAAATCGAGAGCCGGGCGCAACAGTCCATGCTTCCCCGGTTGAAACCGAAATGCTTTTACGACCTTGTAATTGAGGTGGCTATTGTACGTCCGGGGCCCATTCAGGGTGACATGGTGCATCCTTATTTAAGAAGAAGAAATAATGAAGAATCAGTAGAATATCCATCTAAAGAGCTGGAAGCGATCCTTTACAAAACCCTTGGCGTTCCGCTTTTTCAGGAGCAGGCAATGAAGATCGCTATCGTTGCCGCAGGTTTTACTCCTGCTGAAGCAGATGAACTTAGGCGGAGCATGGCGACCTTTAAACTCAAAGGCATGGTGACGCAATTCGAAGAAAAGCTCGTAAAGGGTATGACAAAGAAGGGCTATTCAGAAGAATTTGCAAAAAGGGTTTTCAAACAGCTGGAAGGTTTTGGCAGTTACGGTTTTCCGGAAAGCCATGCCGCCAGCTTTGCTTTGCTCGTTTATGTATCATGTTACCTTAAATGTTATTATCCCGATGTATTTGCCGCAGCATTGCTAAATAGTATGCCTATGGGATTTTATCAGCCCGCACAAATTGTGATCGACGCACGTAAACATGGTGTAGAAGTTAGGCCTGTAGATATTAATCATTCTTCCTGGGACAACATTTTAGAAGAAAAATCTGGAAAATACTTTGCTTTACGCTTAGGTTTCAGACAGATTAAAGGCATTAGGACAGAAGACATTGAAAGCCTGACTAATCATAGGCTTACCAAATATCAAAACATCCACTCCCTTCTTGATGCGGGTGTAAGTCTCTCGGCTCTGGAACAGCTGGCTGATGCTGATGCATTTGGTTCCATCGGACTTAGCCGAAGACAAGCCCTATGGGAAGTGTCTGCTTTGGCAGACCGCCCGGTGGCTCTTTTCGAAAACCAACCTTCTGAAAGTAAACTCGAACAGCAAATCACTTTACCCTTGATGAGCAAGGCCGAAAATGTTATACAGGATTACGCGAGCACTGCACTTTCATTAAAGGCACACCCGGTAAGCTTTGTTCGCGAAGAATTAAGCCTGCTTAAAGTTTTATCAAATAAAAAACTAGATGAGGTAAAAGATGGACAAAATGTAAAAGTAGCCGGATTGGTACTTGTTCGCCAGAGGCCAGGAACGGCAGGTGGAGTATGTTTCATCACCATTGAAGATGAGACTGGGTTTACCAATCTGGTTGTATTTGAAAGCCTTTTTGACCAGTTCCGGAAAGAAATACTTCAAGCCAGATTGCTAATGGTAGAAGGCAAACTACAAAGAGAGGGTGAAGTGGTGCATGTTATCGTAAAACGATGCTTTGACCTGACCAAGCTACTTAAAAACATGGGCAAAGAAAAAGATTTCCCACAGGTAGTTTTTTCAAGATCAGATGAACGATCAGCCCCTTATCCAACAACAAATAAAAGAACGCAGGTTAGAAATAATGTAGAAGAACAAGCCATCCCACCAGCAAGAAATTTTAGATAAAACACTTTAGTAAAACCGTGAAGTTCAGATTAAAAAAGGTTCTGTAATAACTCGGAAAGAGAGATTGCTTCGTGCCTAGTAATGACAAACGCTTCACATAGCGATCGCCACTCATAGCGTTTACGAAAATAACACACTCGCTATTACCGCCTTACACCCCGGCCTAGGAAATGATGGAAGGAGAAAACGTTTAAAGCTTCAACCACAATCTTTCAAACCACCACAAGCTAAGGCAGCGCGTCCTCTCCCAATTCTTCATCGGGTGCTTGTGCTACGCTCCCCTCTGAATGACAGCGAAAAGTGATAACACTCGTTACTTTCTTTATTGCGAGGAGGCACGACGAAGCAATCTCCTCTGCAGATTCTTCGATGGGAGATTGCTTCAGCAGATGAAAAATCTGCTTCGCAAAGACGGATTTTTTGACGGGATGTACTAACCATATCGGCAGTGATTGTTCGACCTCAATGACAGCGAGGGGTAAAATTCTGCAATAGCCGCCACGCTATCACCACCCTACTATCCGGCCTAGGAAATGATGGAAGGAGAAAACGTTTAAAGCTTCAACCACAATCTTCAAACCACTACAACCCAAGGCAGCGCGTCCTCTCTCAATTTTTCATCGGGTGCTTGTGCTGCCGATCCAGAAGCTTTAACGCTTTTATCCGACATCAGTTCCAAGCCTTGAGGTATTCATATGTTGTTTACGTTTTTATTGGCATTCATGAGCTCGCTGAAAAGCTCGGTTTTGCTTCTTTATTATCAAGAATAAAGAAGATAGCCCTTCGGCGGCCAGCCGAGGCAAGCCAGCGCAGCGGAAAACCCCTTATCCACCTACAGATAGCGTCCCCTAAATGGAAAACGCTATCTAATAAAGATTTCTCGCAGCTGGCGACTTAAATGTTTAGGCACCAAATGAAGGTAGTAGTTAAAATGCAGTGATTCTCCGATCTCAATGACAGCGAGGAGTAAAATTCTGCAATAGCCGCCACGCTATCACCACCCTACTATCCGGCCTAAGAAATGATAGAAGGAGAAAACGTTTAAAGCTTCAACCACAATCTTTCAAACCACTACAACACAAGGCAGCGCGTCCTCTCTCGATTTTTCATCGGGTGCTTGTGCTGCGCTCCCATCTGAATGACAGCGAAAAGTGATAACACTCGTTACTTTCTTTATTGCGAGGAGGCACAACGAAGCAATCTCCTATGCAGATTCTACGATGGTAGATTGCTTCAGTAGATGAAAAATCTGCTTCGCAAAGACGGATTTTTTGACGAGATGTCCTAACCATATCCGCAGTGATTGTCCGATCTCAATGATAGCGAGGGGTAAAATTCTGCAATAGCCGCCACGCTATCACCACCCTGCTATCCGGCCTAGGAAATGATGGAAGGAGAAAACGTTTAAAGCTTCAACCACAATCTTTCAACCCACCACTATCCAAGGCAGCGCGTCCTCTCCCGATTTTTCATCGGGTGCTTGTGCTGCCGAAATAAAGCTTTAACGATTTTATCCAACATCAGTTCCAAGCCTTGATTGTTTGCTTCTTTATTATCAAGAATAAAGAAGATAGCCCTTCGGCGGCCAGCCGTTGCAAGCCAGAGCAACGGGAAAAAACAGCCACTATCCGCCTACCGGCACCTTTCCCCTAAAAATGAAAAGGATGTGTAATAAAGATTTCGCAGCTAATAGGTTAAAAAGGCTTTGATCGTAAATGAACTTAGTAGTTAAAAACACTTGGATTTTTCGCTAAACTCTGAATGGCAGCGAGGATTACTACTCTATTCAGCGCAGCTGAAACAACCCCTCGCCTAGTCACCACCGCTCCTAAAAATCAATAAAAAGCTTAATCTACTACATTCTCTAATTTCCTCACCGGTATTTTCGCCCTTGGCTTACCATTTGATGGAGGATTTGCTCCCTCTGTTTTCAAAGATTCCTTTGCTTTTCCTTTTTTCTTAAACTTACGGCCATACCAAACCAGAAAACCAGTGATTGGTAAACTCGCTCCGATTAAAGACGCTAGAAAAGCCAATACTTTTCCTGGAAAGCCTAAAATAGTTCCTACATGAATATCATAATTCATCTTCCGCAACTTACCTCCAAAACCAGAAGCCTCATAAGGAACCGAGAACACACCTTTACCCTTTAATTCCTGAAGCGTGTGCTGATCAAAAGTATAACTCTGATTGTTATAAAACTGCCCCCTGTTTGGATAAACAATGATATTGATTACTGCCTTTGCTTTTGCCGTATCTGGAAAAGTATAATAAAAGCCTTGTGATTTCGGATGTTTTTTGATCACGGTATTCCAGGCTAAATCCATCGCTTTAGCAGGCGTATAAAACTTCCCCACCTGCAAAGAATCAGATTCCATTCTGTCGAATTCACCTAACTTTTCGCCCCCGCTGGTTACCCAATACAAGCCTTCGCTATACCACCTAATGCCATATACCATCCCTGTCAATGCAATAAAAAGCAAAAATATCAGGGAGTAAAAACCGAGTACGTTATGTAAATCTAAATTCACACGTTTAAAGGAGGCACCCCATTTAATTTTAAAACTTTTATCGCGGGTAGATTTATTCCATTTTTTAGGGTACCACCAGATTAAACCTGTAATCAACAAAACCACAAATATCAATGTGCCGTAATTTACAATCGGACGCCCTATAGCAAAAGGCAGCCAAAGAAAACGATGGCCATTCAGAATAAAACGAAAGAAATCTACCTCGCCTTTTTTGTGTACCACTTTGCTAATCACTTCTCCTGTGTAAGGATTAATGGTTAAGTTGGTTCCACCGCCCCGGCGACCTTCTTCTTTTGCTCCCTTTAGATTTAAATTAATCGCCCTACCCTGCTGATAGGTTGCATAAACCGGCAATTTATCCGGAAAAACACTTGCAGCAATGGCTGTGAGCTGACCAGGTGTAATCACTGGTTTATTTTGTTGTTCTATTTTAGTTTTAGGTTCCAGTAGTCCGGTAATCTCTTCATTAAACACCCAGATGCAGCCAGTTAGGCATACAATTAAAACAATGACACCAGATACCAGCCCCAGCCAAAGGTGAAGCCATTTGTTAATTCTGGTGAAATTTGAATCTTTCACTTTTTTCTTTGGGGCGTTGGTGTTGTTTACTGTTGCCATTGTTTGATTGATCGAAATGAGAAACTTAATTAATATTGAAGTGCATTGATTGCGGTAATTGTTCCGCCTTCTACCTTCAACCCTTTTTTCGCCACGGCGATGTCGGCATCGAAAACGTAAACGTAGCTTCCTTCACTGGCTGTAGTAATTCCGATGTAGCCTGTTCTGCCATCTTTGGGGGTATAGTTATTGATTGTGGTGGTTCTGGTTACATCATTTGGCACACCCGTTACCCATTTAAATGTTTTATTAATCACATCTACAATGGCAAATTTTCTGGCTGCACCAGTAAGCGAATTTACTTCCGGATACATTTGTACCACAAATTTACCCATACCTACATAACTTTGACCAGCCATGTGATAGCCGCCAGAAAGCTCCTGAACATTTAAAAAATAACCTTTATCGAATTCAGTAGTTCCTTTGTTAATTCGGATCACTGCAGAAGGATTTTTTGAGGTTGGTGTACCGGAATTGGTAGCCGATGCGTAAGAAAATGCATAGGCATCGCCATTTTCTATCTCCACCAAACCATTTGTAAAATAGGCACCGATAAAGCTCGTGCGATTATCCTTAATAACCTTTTCCAGTTTCAATTCCGGATAGCTGTAAACAGCCACCCAAGTACTATCCGGATAAGCGGTACCAAAAGCATCTGGCGCAACACCTTTAATGCTCATATAAGGCATAAAAAGTTTTTCGCCAACCTGGGTGGCCCAGGTAAAGTGCGCACGCTCACCGTTTCCGGCAAGTTTTACAATGTTTACCTGCTGCTCTCCTGCAATCTGGTATTTGCGGGCATCGATTCTAAAGAAAGTTGAAAACTCATTTCCGGATCTTGGAATCTTGGCAGTGAAAACATCATCCTTTGCTGGTGCAAAAAGCTGTACCGTTTCACTTTGAAAATTAGTAAGCTTGTTCAGCTTTCCTGCCCCATCTAAACGATAAGTAGTTACCGCCCCTGGATTTCCTTGTCCGTACAACAAGCTGAAAAACCTGTTTTTGTGCGTGATGTAATAACGGTAAGAACCATCTTGTTCAATACCATTTCCTTTCGTAGTTACCATACCGGAATCCAGACTGTTGGCGGTAAGTAAATAATCTGCAATACCTGTAGTTCCAATTGGTGTTGCCGAAATAATGAATTTAGTTGCTCCGGTAAGCTCTGCATCCACATCATTAACCTCTGAGGAATCCAGTTCTTTGTCACAAGAGGCAAACAGTACAACTAAGGATAAGCTTAAAAATGGAAGTAAATATTTAGTTTTCATGATTGTATTTTTGAAAGTTATGATCTGTTGCTACTGAAAAAATATCTCACTTTGGCATAAAATGCCCTGCCTGGTTTTTGTAAAGAAAAGTTGTCATATACACGGTTGTTTACCAGGTTTTTACACTCCAAACCAATGTTATATTTGCCGCCACCTAATGTGTACACTGCATTTACATCTTGCATCCATTGTCTTGGAATATCATATTTCGTATCTGCTGTACCCTGGCTTGGCCATGATAAATAGTAAGCATGTACATAAAGCACATTGTAACCGAGGGTTAACGTATTGCCTTTTTTACCTACATTATTGAAGAAAAGCGATGCGTCTGCATTCCCGAAAAGATAGGGCATATTCGGAATCCGATCTTTGTATAGCGGACTTTCCATTGTTTGCCCTTGCTCAAACCGGGTGTTATTCCGCAAGTTTTGATAAGTTAAATTTACGCCGGCAGTAAATAGCTGCTTGTATGAATAACGTACCTCAGACTCGAAACCAAGATTGGTTACATCGGCCAGGTTCCCCATCACCTGCTTAGTTTGATTGTTATTTAATTGTGGCCTGATAAAGTCTTTCGCATCGCGGTACATCACATTTCCATCAAAGCTAAACCGATGAATCTGGTTAAGTTGTGCCTGATAACTGAAGCCCAGATTATAGTTATTACTTTGCTCTGGTTTAAGGCTGATGTTTCCTTCCAGGTTTAAGAGATCACCAAAAAGCTCGTCGGTTTCCGGCAGTCTATAACTTTTTTCGTAAGAGGCTTTTAGCTGAAGGTTAGGTAAGATAAAGTAGGTTGATGCAATGCCATAACCAGTTTTACTATAGCTGCTTTCCTGCTGGTTATAGGCAACATCACCCCAGTTGCCACTTGGATTATAACTTTGGGCATATTTATTCGATTGATAAAACTGCTTGGCAAAAACAGAGGTGTTCCATTTTTCTGATGGACTAAATTTGTAGCCCAAACCTAACACGTTCTTATTGTTTTTGCGGGGTTGCTCATAACTTTGGCTCTGTGGAAAAAGTTCATCCGATCCCTTTCTGTTAAATGAATTATAAACGTTGTTTAAAGAGAAGGAATGTTGTTCATTTAGGGTATAAGTTAAATTTGCTGTTGCCAGGCCATTGTTATTACGGAATTTATACATAGAACGTTCGCGTTCACTACCTGCTCCAGGATATTCTTTATATTCCTGAAACCAGTTGTACCTGCGGTATACCGTATCAATATTCTGTTCTGTACCGAAATTGAAGTTACCGTTTACACGAAGATCAAGTCCTTTGGTAAATAAATCCTTTTTTTGATACTTTACTGTTGGCATTAAAATGGTTCCGCGCCTGTGCCAATCGCCAAAAACACTCACCATTCTGGCGCCAGTTTGTATCTCTGAATAGTTCTTGCCAATAGTTAAACCGAACATTAACTGATCTGCAAATGATTTGTTAACTACTCCTGCACTTGCAATTATGGTTTCATTATGGTAAGTGTCATTGAACCTTTTAACGACCTGATTCCTGAAGTAACGACCATCGAAAGAAGCCACATCAGTAGTAACCTTATAATCATTATCAGAATAATTCTGGAAAGCATTTAGTTGTACCTTAAAACCCGATGGTGAGGTATAGCCTGCATTAATAGCAGTTTTATGGGTATTGAACGAACCATAAGAATAAGAAGCATCTAGGTAACTCTTTGTGGTATTATCGGTTACGATATTGATGGCACCACCCAAAGCGTCTGAACCTAGCCAAACCGGAACAACACCCTTATAAACTTCTACGCGCTGCGCCAGGTTAATTGGAATATTATTGATTTGAAATGATGATCCGAAATTATCCATTGGAACGCCGTCGATAAAAAACTTTACCTGCCGACCGGTAAATCCATTCAGTGAAAAATCCATTCTGGAACCTAACCCTCCTGCTTCTCTCACGCGGACACCAGATACGCGATCTAGCGCATGTGAAATGTCTAACGTGCTATTGTGTAGCTTCTTCGCATCAATAGCAGTTACGTTGAAAGCTTGTCGGTTTACTTCTTGATTTGCTGTTCTGCCAATCACGTTCACCGTTTCCATATCTTCAGAAGATTCGGTAAGGCTGAAGTTTAACTTGCTGTCTTGATTTTCGGTTACATTTATTTCTTTTTTGATTGTCTTGAAACCAACAGCTGAAATCTGAATTTGATAATTTCCAGCTTTAACATTGGTGATTTTAAAATTTCCCTGCTCATCTGATACCGTCCCATAACTGGTCTTTTGAACTTTGATCGTTGCCCCGGAAACGGGCATACCGGAAGCATTTTTGATTTGCCCTGAAATACCCGGGATTCGGTTTTGGGCGAAGGTAAAAATTACGCAGGCACATAGTATGCCCAATAGCAAAATTTTCTTAATTTGCATGACTTTTAATAGCGATTAAAGGTGAGCCGGTTTTCCGGTAGCCACACGGGTCTGAACCGTGTGGCATTTTTGTTACGCCACAAATATAAGCTCTATTTAGATCAAGTCCAAATAAGATTTAGATTAATTTGGCCGCTTAAACCTTTTAGTATTGCAACAAAATCACTATAGAATGGATTGCAGTTTAATAATCTGTGGGTCAGGCGGATTGATATACTGTTTCAAAAATAAGTTCGTTTAAAGTCGTGATATACCCTAAACAGGCAACTTCTAGCAAAGCATCTTTAGAATATCCCAGCCCTAGTGTGCGGCATAATAGATTGCTTAAAGCACAAACCTATTTAATACAGTTAGACTCAAAATAGATTTAAATTAACTAAAAAATATAAATCACTTTTTAATCGCAAATTGGAATAACTATTTGCCATCATGCTATGAGCAGTTGTCAGAAATTAATCGGTGTTCAGCAAAAAAATTATAAAGTTGTATAAATTTTGCAAACCTTTAATGCACAGCGCTGTTTTTAAAATAAAATATAGACGATATGGGACTTTTGAAAACAGCATTGATTGGCGCTGCAGTTTACGCAGGCTTTAAATACATTACCAAAAAAGATCCAATTACTGGAAAATCAGTAGTTGATGATTTGAAAGATAAGGCACCTGAATGGAAAGAGAAAGCCAAAGATTATCAAAGAGAATTTGAAACTAAGTTTCAAAATGTAGAAAGCGATCTAAACAGGTGACTGTCTGCTTACAGAGATCGTGATCGCCCAACAGATCGTTATTTATTTCTGTAGGCATCAAAAAAAGGGTATCAGTTTTAACACCCAAATTACTGGCAAAGATTTAAGGAACAGCCGTTCTTTAAGCCTTTGCCAGTTTTTATTTACTTTTGGATTTTAAACTAAAGAACTTGCTGGATATAGACTGGAAACAAATCCTTATCGGAGAAGAAAAATTTGGATTTTTAATTGAGATCGCCCTTCGCACGGTGATCATGTATTTTATCATTTTATTCGGCTTAAGGCTACTAGGAAAACGCGGTATCAGGCAACTTTCTGTTTTTGAGCTGGTGGTGATTATCAGCCTGGGTTCTGCCGCCGGCGACCCAATGTTTTACAAAGAAATCGGCCTGCTCACACCAGTAGTCATCTTCATGATCATTGTTGGTGCTTACCGCTTCACAACCTATCTCACTGCAAAAAGTGAAAAAATAGATGATTTAATAGAAGGTAAGAGTGTTTATCTAATTCGCGGGGGTAAGTTTAACATCGAAGATTTTAAAAAAGAAGCGCTCGCAAAAGACGAGTTTTTCGCTGAGCTCCGTCAGCAGAGTGTATCACACCTGGGCCAGATTGAAACGGCTATTCTGGAAACCTCAGGCATATTAAGCGTATATTTTTACCCGGATGAGGAAGTGAGATACGGCTTACCAATCCTCCCCGATCTTTTCGAAGAGAAAGTCGAAATTGTGAAAGAAGATGGACATTATGCCTGCTCATTTTGTGGAACAGTGGAAAAAATCATCACTACAGGCAAACACAGCTGCAAAAAATGCAACAAAGAGGAATGGGTTAAAGCAATCGACAGGTGTCGGGTACATTGAAATTTTACTCACTGAAAATTAAGGGTATAAAAAATAGATTGCCCTTACCGGCCATTACCTCACCTTTGAATTGTAAATTTGCAGCATGACTTTACAAGAATTACAGCAGCTCGAGGATTTCTTTACCAACGCGGGTAAACAGCAGGTGCCGATCTATCTTAATGAAGCTACTGTAATTACTGATTACGATTATTTTCTTGAGAGTCACTTTTTACCGCTGAAGCTGAATCTCGATTCTAAAGTCAATCAACCGCTCCTTTATCGCTTAAAAATGTTGAAGTTACTGGTTGAAGCCAATGCCTAGTTTTTACCTTGTCGCGTAATTCTTTTACTCCAGTTACCCGAAGCAAAACTTGCCGCTACCAGTGCTGTCCCAAGGAAGATTCCTTGAATAACCAGCGATTTATTTTTACGCTCAACACCTTCAAAAATGGTATAAGCTGCGATAGCGCCGAGCCCAACTAACTCAATAACCCTTTTGCTTTTCGTTGCAGTGGTATTTCGTGGTGAAAATGCAATCCGCATTAACCCATCTACCAGACGCATGTTTTTGGCAACGGTATTTCTTATGACAGGTCTGGTGGCATGGATGCCTAATCCATGCCCAACAGCTTTCATCCCTTCAAGCACGATTCCCTTACCAAATTGATCAGTTGTATTTTTTTCCATCATAGATTCTTTTAAAACCAACAATAGAAAAAGAGATAAGGTTTTGGATATTTCTATTCGCGATCGATTTAATTTCGCCTATTTGAAAACCTCAGAAAACAATTTATTTGAATGAAGTTTCGCCTGCTGATCATAAATATGTGAAGTACTCATTACCTCATTCACACCATATTTTTCAACAAAAGCTTCCAGGTTCAATTTGATGGTTTCTTTACTACCGATAAAGGAATAATAAAGCATTTGTTCCACTGCCTCCTTTTCCATTCTATCCCAATAACCATTAATGTTATCAAAAGCGGGTTTCAACAATTCCCTTTTGCCTGTAATTACCCCTAAAAACATCCTTTTTACAGAACTGGATAATAACTCAGCTTGTTCATCCGTATCAGCAGCTACCACATTAACACAGGCCATTACATAAGGTTCTTGCAAAAACTCAGATGGCTTGAAGTTATTTTTATAGATGGAGATTGCCTGTTCAAAATAAGTTGGTGCAAAATGGCTGGCAAAAGCATAAGGCAAGCCTTTCTCGGCGGCTAGCCTTGCGCTATCTGTACTGGAACCTAAAATCCAGATCGGAATCGCCAAACCTTCGCCCGGAATTGCCCTCACATTAGCCCCTCTGTTATCGGCTGAAAATAACCTTTGAAGACGCTCAATATCTCTGGGGAAATTATGCGCTGCATTAAAATTCTCCCCCCGAATAGCCATGGCTGTAACCTGATCCGTTCCTGGCGCCCTGCCCAAACCAAGATCAATTCTATTTGGATAAAGAGAAGCCAAAGTACCAAACTGCTCTGCAACAATTAACGGTGCATGATTTGGCAACATAATACCACCAGAACCCACACGAATAGTTTTTGTACCGCCAGCAATAAAGCCAATAAGAATAGCCGTTGCAGAACTGGCCACGCCGGCCATATTATGATGTTCTGCAAACCAGTAACGGTTGTAGCCTAAGCTTTCTGATTGTTGAGCAATTTCTAAACTGGTTTTAAAAGTGTCTGCAGCATTATGTCCTTCAAGCACGGTTGCCAGGTCGAGCACTGAATAAGGTATATTTTTAAGGGAATTATGATTCATTTCAATAAGATTAAATTTTATCAGGTTACAAAAGTATCCTTTAAAGTACCAAGTAACTGTTTAGGAAAACACAAATGACTTACTAGTGATTGGAGAAACTGAAATCTTTATTTTCAAATAACAATTGAGTTGCATAGAGATGTCATTTGATGAATTTTAACCTTTTTTCCCTGATCAATACAAGCATAAAAGCGTTTAGAATGCTGTCAGAAATCTTTCAAAACTAAAGGGCTATTTTGTTTATTTAAAAAATTTCCAACTATATTGGCACGAGTTCGTTATTTATTCAGATCCTTCTTATCATATGACTAAAAATATCTTTATTGCATCTGCCGAGCCTTATACTGGAAAATCAGTAATTGCTTTCGGGATGATTAACATGCTGCTCGCCAAAACGCAAAAAGTGGGATATTTTAAGCCCATTATTGCACAGGAAGACCCAGATAAACGCGATGAGCATGTAGAGGCCATGCTGGATTATTTTTCCCTTCCGGTGAAATATGAAGATGCCTTTGCCTTTACAAGGCAGGATATGCTGCAACAATCTGATGATAACGGAGCAATGATTAATACCATCATCAGCAAGTATAAAAAGCTGGAAGATAATTATGATTTTACCGTAATTGAGGGAAGTGACTTTCTGGGCGAAGGAAGTGCTTTCGAATTTGAATCAAATGCATTAATGGCTAAAAACCTGGGCGCTCCGGTGCTTGTGGTGGTTTCAGGAAAAGGCAAATCTGCCAGCCAGCTGTTCAAATCTGCCATCAATATTTATAAAAACTTCTTGCTTCGCGATGTTCAGGTGCTGGGTGTGGTGGCTAATATGGTAAATCCTGAAGAGGCTGATCGCATTAAACAAGCGCTTACAAACCAGCTTCCGCCAGAATTGTTAATTGCAGTGATTCCGGTAGAAAGCGGCCTGCAAAGCCCTACCATGAAGGAGATTACGGCAGCCTTAGATGCAGAGGTACTATTTGGTGCCGACTTAATGGATAACCAGGTAGATAACTTTGTAACAGGTGCCATGATGTTACCCAACTTCTTGAGGCACATTAAAGATAACCTGCTGATTGTTACACCCGGCGATCGTGGCGATATCATTATCGGTTCGCTCCAAGCTAACTTATCAGCTAATTACCCTAAAATTGCTGGAATTGTCCTTACTGCGGGGAGTTTGCCTGATGAACCCATGATCCGTTTAATAGAAGGATTGCAGACCATTATCCCCATCATTTCGGTGCAAAAAGGAACTTTCGAAACCACAACAACGATTGGATCAATCCATTCTAAAATCACGATAGACAACAAAAAGAAAATTGCACTGGCAATTGATATCTTCGAGAGGCACGTAGATTTGAAAGCCCTGGATGATAAAATCATTACTTTCAGCTATCAGGGCATTACGCCGCACATGTTCCAGTACCAATTGGTGAAATGGGCAAAACGTGAGAAAAAACATATTGTTCTTCCGGAGGGAAACGATGAGCGGATTTTGAAAGCGGTTGAGAAACTAATTGCTCAGGATATTGTAGACATTACCCTACTCGGAGATCCACTGGAAATAGGAGCTTCGATTAAACGATTGGGACTAAACCTGGATGTAAATGCTATTCACATTCATAATCCTGCCCATTCTGAACATTACGACCATTACGTAGAAACGCTGCACGAGCTTCGCAAGGCGAAAAATGTGAACCTGGAAATGGCCAGAGATATGATGACAGATGTTTCTTATTTTGGTACCATGATGGTATATAAAGGAGACGCTGATGGAATGGTTTCTGGTGCTGTTCATACTACACAACACACCATTCGCCCTGCTTTGCAATTTGTAAAAACCCGACCTGGTGTATCGGTGGTTTCATCTATATTTTTCATGTGTTTACCAGAGCGGGTAGCAATTTTTGGCGACTGTGCCGTAAATCCTAACCCAACTGCGCAACAACTGGCAGAAATTGCGATATCATCAGCAGAAAGTAGTGCCAAATTTGGAATCGAACCGAGAATAGCCATGTTATCTTACTCTTCCGGCACCTCCGGCGAAGGGGAAGATGTAGAACGCGTGCGCGAAGCGACTGCAATTGTTCGGGAGCGTTATCCAGAACTGAAAATTGAAGGCCCTATTCAATACGATGCAGCAGTTGATCCAAAGGTGGGCAAGCAGAAAATGCCGAATTCTGAAGTAGCCGGAAGGGCGAGTGTGCTAATTTTCCCGGATTTAAATACCGGTAATAATACTTACAAAGCAGTGCAGCGAGAAACCGGCGCATTGGCCATCGGCCCCATGTTACAAGGTTTAAATAAACCTATAAACGATTTAAGCCGTGGCTGCACGGTAGATGATATTTTCAACACCGTTGTGATTACGGCAATTCAATGTCAGGACATTAAATAATTATAAATGAACATTTTAGTAATTAATTCAGGAAGCAGTTCTCTCAAATATCAACTCTTTAAAATGCCTGTAAAATCGCCAATTTCCAGTGGATTAGTGGAAAGGATTGGCATTGAAGGCTCGTATATTAAACATACCGTTTTCAAAGGTGAAGAAAAGTTCGTTTCCGAAAAATCTGCATTTATTGCAGATCATGGCGAAGGCTTAAAACAGGTTTTATCCTTACTAACTGAAGGCGAACTTGCGGTGATTGCATCACCAGACGATATTCATGCAGTAGGCCACCGGGTTGTCCATGGCGGCGAACACTTTTCTGGTGCCACCCTGATCAATGAAGAGGTAAAAAATAAGATCACCAAACTCTTTTCCCTCGCCCCTCTTCACAATCCTGTTAATTTAAAATGCATTGAGGTAGCGGAAGATACTTTTAGAAATGCAAAACAGGTTGCTATTTTCGATACGGCGTTTCATCAAACTATTCCGCAACAAGCGTTTAGATACGCTATTCCTGAGCGCTATTATAAAGAGGAAGGTATTCGAGTATATGGCTTCCACGGTACTAGCCATAAATACGTGAGCGAACAAGCCATGCAATGGCTCAACAAAAAAGATTCAAAATTAATTAGCATTCACCTGGGCAATGGTTGCAGTATCACAGCGATAGAAAATGGAAAATCTATTGATACGAGTATGGGTTTTGGTCCGCTAAGCGGATTGGTAATGGGTACCAGATCCGGAGATATTGATCCTTCTGTTATCTTTCACCTGATAGAACATGCCGGTTATAGTCACGAACAATTAAGCACATTATTTAATAAACAGTCTGGTTTATTGGGCGTTGGTGGATCTAGTGATATGCGTGATATCCGCAAAATGGCAACTTCGGGCGATGAAAATGCAGTGCTGTCGTTGGAACTTTATGCCTACCGGATCAAAAAATTTATTGGTAGTTATGCCGCTATATTGAACGGAATCGACGCGATAATTTTTACTGCTGGTGTGGGCGAGAACGACAAAGATATGCGTGAAGCGGTTTGTACGGAACTGGATTTTATGGGCATAAAATTAGACCAGGAAAGCAATAGACAATATAATGGCGGGTTAATGGATATAAGTACTGCTGATTCAAAAGTTAAGATTCTGGTTATTCCAACTAATGAAGAATTTGAGATTGCCAGTCAGTGCTATAGTTTACTTCAATAAATAAAAAGTTATTTTGCGATCGCTGTTGTTTCGCTACTTATGAATCAACAGCGATCGCAATTATCCTAAGCTAACTTTTCCAGATCCCCAACAATCTTCTGATTACCACAATTTCCGCAGTGTGGTATGCGTTATGATCAGCAATTTGAAGGGCTTCTCTTAACACAGACTGACCCTCACCCTGAGGGATTGCTTCATAAATATCGGCCGAATCTAGCAGCGCAAGAAAATTTTGTAAATCTTCATCAATAGCTTTCAGGGTTTCTTCCCATTCCTGCTCACTAGAAGGTGCAGTTTCTTTTGGCCAGTAATCATCTGGCCATGCCGGCGATTGATGAGAACCATCTTTACTGAATTCGAGCATATCCCATTGTGCTATCTTAATATGGCTGACCAATTGCCAGATACTATATGGCAAGCCATGTGGTCTTTCTCCAAGCGATTCAAAAGGCAAGCCTTTAACAGCATCTTTGAAACCTACATGGGCGCCACCGCCAGTTAATAATTTTTTAAGTTCGGCTATAACAATCTGTGTCTGCTTTTCCATCAATTTCAATTTGTTTTTTTTTAAAAATAACAACACAAAAACCCTAATGTTTGTAATAAAAGATGCCGCCAGTTTGATTACAGAATATTTCCTTTATTTTTGAATATGAACCTAGCTGCTTCCTTCCCCATCCTTTCTAACTACACCTACCTGAACACCGCAAATTCTGGTCTCCTATCTACTTCGTTAGCGAAGTGGCGAACCGAACACGATCAGCTTTTTGTAGATGGCGCCAGTGCTTTTAGGATGGAACAGTCGCCAATTATTGAAACCCTTAGAGCAAACGTAGCCGATTTTTTTAAAGCCGACCTTGGAAATGTTTTCCTTACTCAAAACTTTTCTTTTGGCTTCAATACCCTTCTTGATGGTTTATCAAAAAAACACCGCTTTTTGTTGTTAGATAATGAATATCCATCCATCGATTATCAAATCATTAGTCGCGGTTTTGAGTATTTCAAAGTAGAAATTGATGCGCATCTGGAAGCAAATATTCTGGCGGCTATAGAAAAATACCGTCCGACGGCATTTGCATTTAGTGTAGTACAATACATCAGCGGTTACAGAATTAACCCGGATTTTATTATAAAGCTTAAGCAGAACTATCCTGATTTACTCCTGATTGGCGATGGAACACAATTCTGTGGCACCACTGATTTCGATTTCAAAAACTCAGGCCTGGATGCTTTAATTGCCAGTGGTTATAAATGGCTTTTATCGGGCTATGGTACCGCTTTCGTTTTACTTTCCGATCAGCTTTACCACGAACTTTATCAAGATAGAAGAGATACTGAATTACCGAATACACCTTTTCTGAAAGGTAAAAAACAACTGGCTTTTTGCTTCGAGCCAGGGCATTTAGATACCCTTAACTTTGGATCATTTAACGAAAGTCTAAATTTTATTAAAAGTATTGGAATCTCAGAAATAGAAAGGAAGACGCAAGATCTCTGCAAACTAGCCAGAACGAAATTGAACGATCGTGGTTTACTGCCAGACTATCTCGTCAACCAGCAATATGCCTCTACGATCATGAGTATGCCTTTGGACCAGGATATGGTTACGAAACTTGCCGATGCCAGGATATTGTGTTCACCAAGAGGCACTGGAACAAGAATTTCTTTCCACTTCTATAACACCGAAGATGATTTACAAAAATTACTTGATGTATTAGATGGAAAGAAAGTCTGAGATCGGCGTGAACAAGTTATTTCCCGACCTTCCAAACGGCATCAACGAAATATTGTTGGCGATCGAAGAAGTTTGCTACGGGTTCAAAGTCAGTATCCTTTGCTAACTCATTAATTTCGGCTAAAGAATATTTCTGTGAAATTTCCATGTAAATGTGCTCGTTAGCAGCAAAGCGAATAGTCTCATCACCGATGTTAACCAGTTGCTCTTTCAGACTAATCAGGTAGCTTTTGCAGGCGCCAGATTCGGGATCGTAACTGGCGTAATGATCAAACTGATCTATTTCAAAATCCCCGCCAAGCTCCCGGTTAATGCGTCTAAGTAAATTTAGGTTGAAAGACTTCGTTATGCCATTAGCATCATCATACGCTGCTAAAACCTGACGTGGATTTTTTTTCAGGTCGAAGCCAATAATCAAAATGTCTTCGGGCGATAATTCGTTTCTCAAAGCCTTGCAGAATTCCTTTGCCTCGGCAACATCCATATTGCCGATATTAGCCCCCATAAATAACAAAACTTTACGCCTGCTGGAAAGATTTTTAGCTCTTTTTACCATTGCAAAGTAATCGCCATTTAACCCCTCGATATTTAATGAAGGAAGTTTTTTAGGCAAGTTCTCTTCCAAATCTTCTATCACATGCTGAGAAATGTCGATCGGCAGATAAGTAAATTCCAATTGACGATTGAGAAGCGCTTGTAACAGATGAATTGATTTTGTTGCATCTCCCGCTCCCAGTTCAATAAGGTCGAAAGCACTCGGATCATGAGCAATTACATCAGCTAATTCATCAGTTTGGTATTGCAAAATCTCCATTTCCGCATCTGTAAGATAGTATTCATCCATATCCATGATCTGCTGAAAAATTTTATCACCGGTTTCATCATAGAAATATTTAGAACCTAAATACTTTTTATCAGCTGTTAAGCCTTCCAAAACATCATTTAAAAATACTGATGAAACTGGAATAATTTGTTTTGAAATAATCGTGCTCATGTAAATCTTATTTTGCTAATCTGATTCCTGTAAACTGCCACCTTAAATGTGGATGAAAAAAATTCCGGTAAGTGATGCGTCCATGGTCTTTTGGCGTGGCTACTGAGGCACCCCGAAGCACTTTCTGGTTAACCATAAACTTTCCATTGTATTCACCTATGGCTCCCGGTGCTTTACTAAACCCGGGATAAGGCAAGTATGCACTTTCGGTCCACTCCCATCTTTTACCCCAGCTAAATTGTTTCGCTGCTACCTCCCATTCAAACTCCGTCGGCAAGCGCACCCCTTTCCAACTAGCAAAAGCATAAGCTTCGTAATAGCTGATGTGTGTTACCGGATAGGCCAGATTAATTGGCTGTAAACCTGCATAAGTGTAGTTAAACCATTCACCTTCTACCTGGTGCCAATACATAGGTGCATTGATTTTGTTTTTTTGTACCCAATCCCAACCCTCTGCATGCCAATAGCTGAAATTAGTATAACCACCAGATTTGATAAAGTCGAGATAAGTTGCATTCGTTTCGAGTTCCGTACTTATCTGATACTGATTTAGATAAATTTTGTGTCGGTTAAGTTCATTATCAAAACAGAAATCTTCTCCATCAAAACCAATTTCATAAACACCTTCTTCTATGGCGATGAAATGCGATTCATTTTTTATTTCCTCATGTTCTTTCCACTCAGCAGAATAAACGGGGAATAACGGATTGTTTCCAAGAATATATTTAATATCAGTAAGCAAAAGTTCCTGGTGTTGCTGTTCGTGATTGAAACCAAGAATCAGCAGTTCCTTTATCTCATCCGTAATGGCTTCGCTTAAAAATCCAGTCATCGCCTCATCTACATAATGGCGATATTGATAAATTTCATTCACACTTGGCCGGCTTAAATTTCCGCGATCCGTGCGAATCACCCTTGCTCCAACCGTTTCATAGTAGCTATTGAAGACAAAGTTATAATCGGCGTTGTACTCGCTGTAGTTTGCCGCAAAGGGTTTTAATATAAAGGTTTCAAAAAACCAGGTGGTGTGACCGAGGTGCCATTTAGGCGGACTTACATCCTCAACTGGCTGAACCACATAGTCTTCAGTTTGCAAAGGATCACAAATCGATTCAGTATATTTCCTGATGGTCAGGAATTGATCAACTAAATTCATTAATTTTTATCTAGATATTGCTGTAATGTTGTTATACTAGTAACAGCAAGATCTTTTGATTGTTTTCTCCGCATCATTAAAGCGTAGGAATTGTTAAAACCTATTGGTTTAAGCCATTTAACCTTAAACTGCTGCGAAAATTTGTCGCTTACGTATTGATAGGTACGGTCTTTATCTGGCGTTATATTTTTAATAACCTTTGGATCTGGCTTAAGAAGAACCAGTAAACCTGTACCTGTATATTCCGGATAAAAATCGATCTGATCATTGGTTAAGGCATCGAAACAAATTTTTGTACCTCCCAAACCGGTTTTCGTAGCTACTTCATAATTGGTATTTCCCTGGATAAGCATGCGATACATTTCTGCAAGAATATACTGCTCGCCAAAAATTTTAGATCCTATCCTTACTACACCATTCTTACCTCCTCTTGAGGATTTATATAAATCGTTTTTGATTAAAAAATCTTTCGCTACACGTTCCGGTGTTTGCTTAAGATAATCTGTACGGTAATTCAAATCGGTCATAATTGAATCGGTAATTTTGCCAGACAACAAATTCAGCACGTTTTCCAGATCGGGAAACTTTTTCAACGATGATTCCCTGATAATCGGTGCTGCATAGTATGGTGGAAAGATTCCTTTGTCATCTTTTAAAATAACCAGGTCGAAGGCTTTAAGCCGTCCATCAGTAGAATAGCCACTTATTACATCAAGTTCTTTTTCAAAAGCGGCCTTATACATCACCGCATCGCTAATCACAATGGTATGAATTTTTAACCCATATTCTTTTTTTAGACCCAAATCTCCATCCTGTCTTCCCATAAACTCCGGGGTGAAACCGGCAGTAAGTGAACTTCCATAAGCTTTTGGCAAAAGATAAAAAGTACCAAAAATAAGAAACAGGACAGGAATTGCGTATAAAAATTTCTTTATTTTTTTAAAATCCATCTTTTGGATAGCCGCCAATAGTGCATCAAGAATAATGGCCAATAGCGCTGCCGGAATCGCGCCAGCGAGAATCATGTTGGTGTTATTAAGTGAAATTCCTCCAAAAATAAATTCGCCTAAACCGCCGGCCGCAATATAAGATGCCAGTGTGGCTACGCCGACATTAATTACGGTTGCCGTTCTGATACCTGCAAGTATCACAGGCATAGCAATGGGCAGTTCCACTTTAAATAAAATCTGCATCTCACTCATACCCATCGCTTTTGCAGCTTCTTTAACTTCTGCACCAATGCCTACAATGCCTGTGTAAGTATTTCTAATGATCGGTAATAATGCATAAATTAATAACGCAATGATTGCGGGCTTGGCTCCGATACCTAGTAATGGAATCATGAAACCCAGTAACGCTATACTCGGAATGGTTTGCAAAACTCCGGCTACAGCCAAAATCGAACCAGACAATTTTCTTTTTCTTGCAATCAGAATTCCTAGAGGCAAGCCAATGGCCACCGCCAGGAAAAGAGAAATAAAAGTTAAACCAAGATGCTGAAAAGTTTGATTGAGAAGCTTATCAGATTGTTCTGACATGAACTGCCACAAATTTTGTTGAGCTTCATCCATGTTGTTGAGCCTTTTGATAATGCGTAAACGCTGAATTTAACATTGTAATATCGATAGATTTTTGCCTTCCGTTTTCATCTGCAAATGAGAGTTGATCAACTCCTGAGCGGAAATAATTTAAGGCATCCCAAATACTGCTGTACTGATCAACTATTTTTCCATCTTTAGCTGACTCATTTGGTAAACTATTCCATAAATCTTTAAGCCTGGTTGTCCTGAACTCCAGCGAGATGCGTTCGCTTTGCATAAAGTTAGAAACAAAATCATTGATCGGTTGATATAATAGCTCTTTTGGCGTTCCAATCTGCACAATTGTACCTTTGTCCATTAAACAAATCCGGTCTGCCAATTCAAAAGCCTCCTGAACATCGTGCGTAACCATTACGATGGTTTTCCGTTTCAATTCCTCTAATGCTTTAAATTCCTTCCTGATGCTTGCTCTGGTAACATTATCTAAGGCGCCAAAAGGCTCATCCATCAATAAAATTGGCGGATTTGCAACTAATGCTCTTGCCAAACCTACCCGTTGTTGCTGTCCGCCACTCAACTCATTAGGGTAAAGATCAATACACTTAAAAGGGAGATGAAGTTTGCTTAGTAATTCCTTTGTTCTTTCCTTTGTTTTTTCCCTATCCCACTTCAAAAGCTGTGGTACAGTTGCAATGTTCTCTCCAACAGTATAGTGCGGAAACAACCCATTATTCTGCATTACATAGCCAATTCCCCTTCTTAACATTTCTGGATTTTCATTGGCTACATTCTTTCCATTAATTGTTACTGCTCCACGATCAGGCTCAATCAGTCGGTTAATCATTTTTAGCGTAGTCGTTTTACCACAGCCACTGGTGCCCAGAAGAATGAGATTTTCTCCTTCTTTTACTTCGAAAGAAACTGATTTAACAGCTATGGTATCTTTAAACGATTTAACCACCCCATCCAGTTTGATCATATGCTTATTGATGTATTTTCATAAACAAATTATTCAGTGATTCCGTGTATGTTGGATGGGCAAACATTCCATATCTGATTTGTTCAGATGTGATTCCACCTTCCATTGCCATTTGCAATACCGACATAATTTCTCCGCCTTCGGAGGCTAAAATTGCGGCGCCCAGTATGGCCTTCGTTTTTACATCTACAACTGCCTTCATCAACCCGATGGTTTCATTGGTTTCAATTCCCCTGGCTACATTCCTCATGGGTAATACAGCCACTTCGTAATCTAATTTCTCCGCTTTGGCTTGCTTTTCAGAAATGCCTATTCTAGCCAATTGAGGATCGGTAAACATACAATATGGTAGCGGTCTCCCATTGGTGGATAAATTTGCATTTTCAATTAGGTTACGGTAAACGATTGTATAATCATTATAGGCAATATGGGTAAAAGCAGGTCCGCCTTTAACGTCGCCAAGTGCATAAATACCCTCAACATTGGTTTCCAGTCTATCGTTTACTAAAATATGTCCATGTTCATCTGTTTCCACGCCACAATTTTCTAAACCTAATGTTTTCGTTTGTGGGGCGCGGCCAACCGCAACCAGGAGATGACTCGCCTTTATTTTTTTATCTTTCTTTCCGGTAGATTCAGAAATTTCGATTTGATCACCTTTCCATCCGATATGGTTAATTTTAACTCCGGTAAGAACGTCAATCTTTTCCTCCTCTAAAAATTCGGTTACTGCCTTCGAAATGTCTTCATCTTCTTTAGAAAGGATAATCGGCATTTGTTCTAAAATGGTTACTTTACTTCCAAACCGTTTGAACATCTGGCCAAACTCCAAACCTATATAATTTCCACCAATCACTACAAGATGCTCGGGCACTTCTTCCAAATCGAGAATAGTTGTGGAGGTAAGGTAGTCAACGTCGTCAATCCCATCAATATCTGGAATAATGGTTTTTGCGCCAGTATTGATAAAAATTAAATCTGCAGATAAAGCTTCTACGCTTCCATCTTTACCTTTTACTAAAATCTCTTTTTCGCCTGTAAAACTTGCCTCTCCCATGTACAGCTTTAAACCCTTGGTTTCGGCTATTCCATTTTCTGCACTTTCTTTAAAAATTTTCACAATGCCGTCTGCACGTTCTTTGATCTTTTTCAAATCTATAGTAACATCGCTAACCATTACGCCAAGTTCGACAGCTTTTCTGGCTTGATATGCGGCTTTAGCAGATGCGATCATCGCCTTTGTAGGCGTACATCCATCATTTATGCAAGTCCCACCAACATATCTTTTTTCTATAATCGCTGTTTTTTTTCCAGCCTCAGCCATTTTTTTCGCAAGTGGAACCCCTGCCTGACCAGCGCCAATAATGATCGCGTCGTAGTGTTTCATATTTGTTGTTTTAGCCTGTTAGATGTAAACCGCACTGAAGTATACGATAATAATCTGACAGAGATATAACTTCAAACTTCATACATTGTTTGCAGAAGCCGATTCGTTCCAGTTGTGGAAACTTCACTCCCAATACCTCAAGGCAAATAAAAAAACAAATGAAATTTTTAAAACGAAGTTATCGATCGGTGTGTCCCAGACTCAGCTCCGGATCAATGTAATCACGAACCAACTTTTTCAATTCTTTAATTTCTGGAAAACGACCGGCCACTTTCCGATCGAAGAGCAATTCATCATTTATGGTAATAAGAAACGTTCCGCTGGCTTCGCTAGGAATTAACGTTACACCTTTCAGTTGTTCGGTAAAAGTTGTTAAAAGTTCTTGTGCCATGTATGCAGAACGAAGCATCCATCCACACCTGGGGCAGTATTCTATTGATATAAAAGGCTTTATCATTCGTATTTTTTTTTCAATGCATTATCTGGCCTGCATGCACCTGCCGATAAAAAGATGAAGAAATTATGAAGTATTTCCATGAACTCGAATTTGATTTGGAAGGTAAGTATAAAAGTCCTATTTTCGTCCCGAGAGCGTTAATTTAGATACGGGCCGGGGGTAGTTTTACCTTTGGCCCGTTCTTTTTTTTACAGCTTTTATTGCTAATCATGTTTGAAGAATTTGCTAAAATAAAGCATTTGATAAGCAATTGCATTCCCCCAATAAGCAAAATTATGCACCCCGGGTCTAGTGATGAAATCATGAGGGATATTTCTATCCATCAATTTATCATGTAAGGCAACATTTACTTTATAAAAGAAATCTCCTGTACCACAATCTACAATGATTGCCAGTTTATTTGGCGTTAACAGATGGGTTAAATTTATCACGCTATTGGCTTCCCAACGTTCTGGATTTTCATTGTATTTTCCGAGACGTTTAGCGATATTCCAATTTTCGGGAAAAGGCCGAAGGTCTACACCTCCACTCATGCTTCCACAAGCCCCAAATACATCTTGGTGTCGAAAAGCCAAATACAATGCACCATGCCCGCCCATGCTCAAACCGGTAATTGCCCGCCCTGACCGATCGCTCACCGTTGAATATTTTTGATCAATGAAGGCAACCAGTTCAGCAGAAACATACGTTTCATATTGGTAGGTTTTATCAATCGGACTATCAAAATACCAACTTGTTACGCCACCATCCAGGCAAACTACCACCATGGATAATTCATCACTTAGCCGCTTAACGGTGTTCTTATCAGGCGTTTGGTTTACCCAGTCAGAATAGTTCCCTCCTGCTCCATGTAATAAATATAGTGTTGGAAATTTTTTCGCTGCAGAATAAGAATCTGGTTTAACTACAACAGCTTTTATTTCCTTTTTCATTACCTTGCTGTAGGTAACCACTGTATCTACACTGGCAGAAAATGCAGTAACAGGAACTAAGGTTACCAATACAATAAACTTAAAAAGTTGGCTTAATTTCATACTTATACAATTCGTTTATCAAATATAATAAATTGTATAGCGGAGACTTTCTAATATCCAAAATTAAGAATCTTAATAATGAATTAAATAAACTTCAAAGCGGTTATTTTCTGGTGCTTTTCCATGCCCATAGAACCAATACAGGCTGAAAAAATAATCTTGCCAGTCTTTTACCATCTGTATCTAATCCAAAACCGTCTCGTTTGTTGGTATATTGTGATAGGTTACCTGGGAAAACGCCTATAAAAAGTGAGGTTGCCAGAACGCCTACCGTAGACCGGTATTTCTTTGGTGCCACAACTAAAGCTGCACCTAAAGCTATTTCTGCAAAACCCGAATACACAACAGTATCGTCTTTTTTTAAGGGAACCCAATCCGGAACCTGCGCCTGAAACTCTTTTCGTGCAAAGGTTAAATGTCCTATCCCGGCGAAGATTAAGCCAGCACCTAAAAGTATTCGAGCAGTATTTTTGATTTGTTGACTATCCATAATATATCTTTTTCAGATGCTTACAAATACCATTCCACGGATAATTCCATTGGAAGATCAACCGTTAATTAAAATATGCTTTCAAGCGCTGAGTGAGTACGCGGAGTAACATCCCCGAAGGATCTTGATGGTAATTTTCTGATGATAAAGACGTAAGGTCAATCGATGCCGCCGACTCGATACAGTTATCCAGATCATTTAAACATTCTTCGAATGCGTCATTGCTTAAGGTATAATCGACTTCCTTAGCTAAAGAAAGTGCAGCTATCGCACCATTCGATTGATAAATTAAAACCTGGATATCTTCCAAACCATTTAAGTCTACAGATCTGGCAAGCGGTTCTTTTTTAATGGATTGTAATGCCTCACTCAGAAAAGCAAAGCTGATATAGGCGTCTTTTCGTGCAAGCTTGGTTCGGTAATGATAATTCAGAAAACCTTTCCTTTCTGAAGCAACGCAAAACAAATAATGCCGGCTCGCAGCAAGGCAATCATAAATTAACATTTTAATACGCGGCGTTTCCCAAATAGGAAAGATGAAAATAGACAAGTAGGAAAGTCCACACCCAATCAAAGTGAACAACAACCGGTCAATAATAATTTGCGATACATGGCCATGATAAACATTTAGAGCGAGCACAACCATTACCGTTACGCAGGCAACACCCCACATATAATGGGTACGATTAAAAAGAAAAAAACCAAGCAAACCCAAAGCTGCTAATCCTAACTGCAAAGAAACAGAGGTAAATGCAAGTAAAAGCCCGATTAGTAACCCAATTAGCGTACCCCAAAGGCGTTGGGTATTCCGTTTTCTGGTTAAACCAAAACTCGGTCTGTTTACAATAACCACCGTCAATAAAAGCCAGTAGCTATAACGTTGATCAGGAAAAAGTAAGGTAGGCAGAACTGCGATTAAGCATAGAAGGCTTAGACGAAGCGCAAATCGAAATACAGGTGAATGGAAAGAAAACTGTGAGAATACATTTTGCAAATTGTACGGCGCCTCCGGTATAAAATCCTTATAAACTTCTGTTTCAATAAGTTCAGTATCTGGCAGAGACAGGCGGTAACCAGCAGACAAGCGTTCCACAATTTCAGAAATATCGTTAAGATTCCTCGCTATCCCGGCTAATAGATTTCCCTCCTTAGCAGATAGGCTGGCAGAAATCATAATTAATTCACTAATTCTTTCTTCAATTTCCTGATGTGCAACTGGATTAAATGCTGAAGATTTCAAATTAGAAAATTGCACAGCACTGTTTTCAAGTTTATTGGTGAGCTGTGAAATGATTGCTAGTATTTTTGGTAGCGCATTTGATGGCGCCAGCGTTTTACGAATCTCATCGTAATCATGATGAATTGCGGTGACTTGCTCATAAAGATCAATAATATCAAGGGCGGCCGCTAAAAGTTTCTTCCCAGATTTATTTTCAGCAGACATTGCTATCCGATCCCGAAGCAGTAAGCTTCGAATCAGTTCCTGCCTGGCGTTCAATTTCAGATGTAGGGTGATGTTTTGCGCATTAAACTCCCGAAGATTTACATTTTCATGGTAAGCGCTGGCACGTAATTCCATTAAGGCTACTGTCCCCTGGATGGCTTCGAAAATAGCATGATGTAAAGATCGATATGGCCATAAGTAAATTTGAGTCAGACTGATTAAGCTATACCAGGTAGCACCAATAACGATATATGTGCTAAATAAAACTGGTTGCTTTGGGTGCAAGCCAAGAATAAAAGCAATTAATGTTGTACCAATCAGCCCGATTAATGAAAGACGGTAGCCAAACACAGAAAGCATCGCAAATAAAAACGTAATTAAAACAACCGCGATCGCTACTACGTATGAATTTGCGAGACTAAAAGAAATGATAAATGAAGTAACAGCAAGAGATACAATGGCAACTATTGCGCCGCTGAGTTTATCCCTCCTGTTGCCGGGAATATCACATAGGCTCATAAAAAGCGCACCGATACTAATACTTATCCCTGCAACAAGCTGCCCAAAGTAAGCCAAAACAACTAAGGGGATGATTATTGCGAATGTGTTTCTTAGCGCATCGCTTAGATATTCGCTGTATCGAATTCGAATGGCAAATCCCTTAAGTTTTAAGTAGTATTTCGTGAAAATTTTATCGCTAGTTCTTTCGCTCATCAGTTCGGCTGCAAACTTAATTACAAATATCCTGATTTTGACAAACAAATTTTGAGGTTATCACGAGCAATTACAAAATAACATTATGCGTAAGAAATAATATTCTCTTTAGAGCAGTCCTTCACTTATCTTCATCAATCAGAAGATAACTAAAAATAAGAAACAAGCACTTTAGACCTTTAATTAATTTGTGCAGAAATTCTTTTTACGAAATCATCTATTTCAAAAGGCTTATGAATATAATCTTGAGCGAAACACCGTTTATATTTCCCGTCGTTTGCAAAATTTGCTGACATCATTACAACCGGCATCGCTGCAGTACCAGGAGAAGCCTTCAGTTCGCAACAGTAGTCAATTCCATTGCCATCAGGCAACATCACATCCAGCAAGAATAGATCTGCTGGCTTACCGCTTTCAAGCCCTAAGCGCAATGAGGCAATATTTGCATAGGCAAATACCTCATAATGTTCCTCTTCAAGTAATAAAGAAACAATCTCTCTTATATCATCATTATCCTCTAACACGTAGATGCGCTTTTCCATAGTAACTTACGATTTCACTATTTGTAAACAATATGATACCTAGTTAGTTTGAGCATACTGCTAATATTTTGATATTAAATAAATTTGCCAGCACAACTTAGGTGAATAATAGCGAATCCTAATCATAAAAATGATATCGAAATAATGCTAAACCACAACGCTAAAAAGCATGTTCCACAAGAAAGATTAAGCATGAAGAACATCATTTTCATCCATGGAATGTTCCAAAATCCAAAAAGCTGGAACAATTGGAAAGAATACTTTACCAGAAAAGGTTACAATTGCATTATTCCCGCCTGGCCATTCCATGAGGGAGAGCCTGCAGCGCTAAGACAAAGTCCGCCCGCAGGCTTGGGCGATTTACATCTTGATGATATTATTATACCTATTGAAACATTAGCGCTTGAAACCGAACAACCCATCATAATTGGACATTCTGTTGGTGGGTTAATAGCACAACTGTTAATTAATCGTGGAGTGGGGATTGCAGCCGTGGCAATTAGTCCTATTGCACCAAATGCCATGCTGGATTTCGATTGGGGATTTCTGAAAAACAGCGCCCTGATTACAAATCCTTTTAAAGGGAATGAACCATTTTTTATGTATGAAAAGACTTTTCATACATCTTTTGCAAACACCTTAACGGAGCAGGAATCGAATGCAGCACACCGCGAATTTGCAACGTATGATAGTCGCAATGTTTTACGTGATTGTATGGGTACAGCTGGAGAAATGGATCTGGAGCTCCCCCATCCACCCTTGCTTTTAATTGCCGCGGAAAAAGATCAAATCATTCCCAATACGCTGGTTAAAAAGAATTTTGAGGGCTATACAGATGCAACAAGCATTACAACCTTTCATGATTTTCCAAATAGAAGCCACTACATTTGTGGAGAGCCTGGCTGGGAAGAAGTTGCAGCTTACGTTGCAGCATGGCTGGATAGAATCCCCACACAGAAATAGCGGTGAATATTGGGAATTCATCATTATTATTAATGCTAAGCTTATTTTTCTTAGAAAAATTCCTATGACGTAAAAACCATTTCGGTTCGACATTTGTTACTGGTATAACTTATCGCATCACCGAAACAAATGAACGAAATTAACAATCACGAAACTTACCTTTCAATCATATCTAAGATCAAATCTTTAGCTGAGGCATCGCAAGAAAATGTCATCAATTTCGACGAATTACGCGAATTGCAAAACATGGCAATTGCTTATGAGCTTAAGAAATATGATTTTACGATCGGATTAACAGATACCAGACAGTTTTCGGTTGCTGGATAAACTCTATCCGATAAATTCCGGCTTATCAATAACCTGTCAATGATTTTGACGTTTAGGCTACTCATTTAAGGTGGAAAAGCGCCCTATTAAATACCCTATGGATCGCTTAATTATGATTTTATAGCTTACCATATCAGAACATTTTTAGAGGTTTCTTGTTTACTTACTTTACATCCAAACAAGAGCCCTTTGATACACGATATTCTTTTTTACTTTAGCCTGGTTGTTATTATTTCAACTATTATCCCTTTTATTCGTCATGACTTCTGGATTTTTAGGGTTTTCGAATACCCGAGGTTACAGAAGCTATCATTAAACATCGGTCTTATCGCCTTAGTGCTATTGCTTTCTTTTCCGACACGAACCATTGATTGGATAGTATTTGGAGGATTAGTAGTCAATATTTCTTATCTATCCTATCTGGTTTTTCCTTTCACGGTTTTTGGAAAAAAACAAATTATCAGCGACCAGCGAACCGATGGGGTCGATAACCTCAGGATTTTAATAGCAAACGTCTACCAGGAAAATCGCAGGTCGAAAGACTATCATGAGTTGATTCAATTCTGCGATCCGGATGTTGTACTGATGGTGGAAACAAATAAGTGGTGGCAAAATGAAATGGATTCGATAGAGAATACTTATCACTATCAACTTAAAGCACCACTTGAAAATACCTACGGGATGTTGCTCTACTCTAAATTTCCACTTACAGACGCCAAAGTAAATTATCTGGTGAAATCTGACATTCCCTCTATGGAAGCGATAGTAGAAATCAAATCAGGACAAAAAGTAAAACTATTTTGCCTGCATCCGGAGCCACCTGTACCACAAGAAAACCCTCGAAGTACAGAAAGAGACAAAGAAATATTAATTGTTGCCGATAAAGCAAAACAAATAAAACTCCCTGTTGTGGTAATGGGCGATCTGAATGATGTAGCATGGAGTTATACAACAGCGCTTTTTGGAAAGGTTAGTGGATTGCTTGATCCGAGACGTGGAAGAGGTTTTTTTAATAGTTTTAATGCGAAATACTGGTTGCTTCGATTCCCCTTGGATCATATTTTTTGCTCAACAGATTTTGCCTTAAGTTCAATTAAAAGATTGTCAAATTGTGGCTCAGACCATTTCCCGATGTGTGTTGATCTGAAATACATGCCAGCTGCAGCTTCAGAAAACGAGCAATTGGATGTATCAAGGGACGATTTGGAAACAGCTGATGAAAAAATAAAGGCGGATGTGTAACCCGTCAATAAGTTACCGTGGCACCATTTTCGTTTTCGTCAAAAAATTGACTCACATCTAATCAGATTATTCTTCATTTCCAGCTAAATAAATGTAATAGTTATGCATTTTTAAAAGATTCAACATTAAGATCTGATTAAAAAAATATAGCTTTGCAGCGCATGATCTTAATCATTATCAAACGTGCGCAATGAAACTTAATCCATTAATAAATTTTTGTAATGCATTGGCACCAGTATCGGATGAACTCATCGAGCGAGTTCGGGAGCATGCTATTGCAATGGCAGTCTGTAAAAATACCCAGCTCTGTCCCGACGGAATAGTTGGAACCAACGCTATATTTGTTGCAAGCGGAACATTAAGAAAGTATACTACAATTGATGATAAGCAAATCACCCTCTCGCTCTATGGCGAAAATGAGTTAATTGGATTTACAGAAATATCCTGCTATTTTGACAATGAGGGTTTAGAAACCATCCAGGATTCTGAATTGATCTTTTTACCAAAATATTTTATCGAATCCATTCTGAACGATTTTCATGAGGTGGATAGAATTGCCAGGAAGATTTTCGAAATTAAGTATCAAAAAATGGTCGATGAGTCCAGACTCTCCCGACTTCCATCCGCGGATCACAGGTATCGCCTGTTCCATAATTCATCAGGGAAATATAGATTACCTGCAAGAATTTTAGCAAGCTATTTAGTGATGAGGGAAGAAACCCTCAGTAGAATCAAAACGAAGCATAAGAACACCAATTGCTCGTAAAATTATTTTCTGAACCCTTTACAAATTCCCAATTTGCTTTCTACTTCAGGTATGAATAGCCAAGATGCCTGAATGCTCATAATCAATTGGCTATCAATGCGTCTTGAAAACCCTAAAACTCTTCCTGATAAAAAATAAGAATGAATACCTTTTCATGGAAGAATTTTAGTGCATAACATCAATTTAAAAGCTGTTTTTTTTTCCAAATTCAACATTTCTCAAAAACCACTTTAGGGAATATTACGTATGTCTGTCTGAAAAAAGATAAGATGATAAAAGGAAAACTAATTTCTACGGATTCCAAAGCTGGAAGTGGAAAAATAATAGACGAAAATGAACAAGACATTCATTGTTGCCTAAAAGATCTTGGCACAGCGATAAACATAGGTGAAGAGATTTTTTTCGATATCGAAATGACATCATATGGACTTACAGCGGTGAATATTTTCAGAAATAAAGAACTAAATCATGACCTATCTCTTCAACATCTATAGTCTTCCTTATTAGATCTATCCCTGAATTTAGCATGAGCCATCAGCCCAAAAACCTTCTTACACAATTATTTGATTATCTACATACGTTCCATCCACTTTCTGAAGGCCTTATTGAAGCTTACAACAAGCAATGTACACTAAAGCTCGTAAAAAAAAATAAGTTTATATTATCTCCAATTGATCATAATGAATCACTTTACTTTTTAACGGAAGGCTTTGTAAGAGGTTTTGTTAAAGAACAAGGGAAAGACATCACGACCTGGTTTAGCACTGGAGGAGAAATAATTGGTGCAATTCGTCATCCAGAAGGTGAAGAAAACTATTCAATCGAACATCTCCAGGCACTTGAAGATTCTGAATTGATTGTTATCCCATACTCACTAATTGACCTGATGTATCAGAAATTTCCTGAAGGAAATATTATATCCAGAAAAGTTCTATCATTAAAATATTTTGCTGCATCACAGCGGGCCATCCTATCACGTATTCCAAACGCCGCTGATCGTTATGATAGGTTAATAGAAAGTGGAAATCTTGATCTTAACAGAATACCGATTCGTTACCTATCTAGTTATCTTGGAATTAGAATTGAAACGCTCAGCCGCATCAGGGCAAAAAAACTTAACCCCATGCCAATAGCTGATTTACAACAAATATAAAGGCATAAAAAAACCGCTGGAACATTACCAGCGGTTTTAAAATCTTTATTAATTCTTATAATGATGCATGTGCATCTCTTAATGCTTTTATCGCATCGTGACTTGCATTTATACCTTGTTGTTGTGACAATAGTACACTTCTAACATTTTCACCCAATTCATTTTCCTGCAGTGCTTCTTTATAAGCTTTTTTAATAGCATCTTCACCGCGTTCACACTCGGCTAAAATGCTGTGACGATCATCCCCACCGAAGCTAGCTTTAATATCAATCCAGGCACGGTGAAGTGTTCCTAGAACAGTGTTTCCAGTATCTGGATTTTCACCATTCCTACCTACTAAACCCGCAAGTTCGGTTACATTTTTTCGGCTGTCAGATGAAAGTTTTTCAAAAGTTGCTTTCAGATCAATATTTTCTTCACTTAAATCTTTTGATGCTTTATCAAAACCATCAGCTCTGTCATTGTTAATTTCAATAAGGTCATTTAATACCTCAACTGTTTTTTCTTGATTTTCCATAGTAAATTATAATCTTATAATTGGTAGATGGAATAACAACACGCTTAGTCAATTAATGTTTGCTAATTACGATAAAGAAATTCTTCATACATGTCATACTGTAAATTAAATTTGTTCTTTGAAATAACTTAAAATCAAAATCAGTAATAAAGTATAAAAAATTGATCAAAAAAAAACAGGCTCAAGGCCTGTTTGAGGTTCAAAAAATATTTGTTAAACGACTCTCACTTTAACTGCGTTTAATCCTTTTTTTCCTTCTTGTACCTCGTATTCAACGTTATCGTTTTCATTGATCTTGTCGATAAGTCCACTTACGTGAACGAAGATCTCTGATCCATTTTCCTCCTTAATAAATCCGAATCCTTTTTCTGTGTTAAAAAATTTTACTGTACCGTTTTTCATGTTGTAGATAATTACTTAAAGTTTATAAAATAAAAATAGTGTTAAAATCCAAAAAAGCAAAAAAGCTTCAAATTTAATTTTTAAGAATTCATTTTTTTATCCAATCTTTATACAGATAAACAGGACCTAGTTTGAGTAATAACCTATCCATAGCAGCTGTTTATACGCCATATTTAAATTTCCCCTAATCGAAAACTAGAATCTCATAGCATCGTTCAATTTATTCATTAAAAACGAATCATCATAAAACTCAACTAATCATCAATTTGGTATCAACGAAACATGTGATCATTAACTCAAATACTAAATCAGAATTGCAGCCTAATGGCGAGTAAATAAAACGTAGATTGTTTATATTTGCAGAATGATTATTTACAAGACGAATGAAGAAGTAGAGCTCATGAAAATTAGTGCAGAACTGGTGAGTAATACTTTAGCTGAGGTTGCCAAAGTGCTAAAGCCAGGAATGACGACACTGGAAATTGACCATTTAGCGAATACTTTTATTCTGGATAATGGCGCTGTGCCATCCTTTTATAATTTTAACGGTTTTCCTTTTCATATCATAACCTCTGTAAATGACGTAGTAGTTCACGGTTTCCCAACCAAAGACGAATTGCGTGATGGCGATATTATTTCTGTAGATGTAGGAACAATAAAAAATGATTTTCATGGAGATCATGCCTATACTTTTATTATAGGTGAAGTTTCGCCAGAAATCTTAAAATTAGTTAAAACCACCAAAGACTCATTATATCTTGGTATAGAACAAGCCGTGGCTGGCAAGCGAATGGGCGATATCGGCTATGCAATTCAATCACACAATGAAAAAGAAGGTTATGGTGTCGTTCGGGATTTAGTTGGTCATGGATTAGGCAGAGATATGCATGAAGACCCTCAGGTTCCAAACTATGGTCGCAAAGGTTCCGGAAGTTTATTACGTGAAAATTTAGTGCTCGCCATAGAGCCAATGATTAACATGGGAAAAAAAGAAGTCTACTTAGATGAAGACGGCTGGACAATCAGAACCGCAGATGGAACACCTTCTGTTCATTTTGAACATGATGTATGTGTAAAAAAGGGTAAGGCTTTGATTTTATCAGATTATGCTCCGATCGAAGCAGCTGAGAAAGCGAATATTAATTTAAATACATCATATTATTAATAGAAAACGGCGAATAAGAGATCTTATTCGCCGTTTTCTATTTTCTTTTTCGAAAAACATTGCGATTTGATGCATGAAATGCACTAAGTAATTAGCCTTAAAGCTGAAGGATTGAAAAAAAAACCTTTGATACAAACTAAAGCCTTCATATAATATTTGAGGAAGCATACATTCTAAAGAATCACTTTTAAACATATAATTTCATTTTGAGATACCTATGCAGATTGATTAGCAATACAATTATTATAATATTGCGTTCGACAACGAATCACACCGTTTTTGAAAACTTTTTTAGATAAAACAATCTAAGGTTATTTATATTCGTTGTTCGTTTGGATGTGAAGCGGTCTTGATAAAGATATTACAACGTTTTTCGTTGACCGTCTTTCGTTTGGTTTGAGGGTTACTTCTATCGAAAATTATATCGTTGTTCGTTGATCGTTTATCATTTGGCGTTTTTAGTTCCTTCAACAATTGACGATTCGATAACTCACAATGCCTGCAGACGCAGTTTAGTTAATGGTTAGCGGAATATTAATCGTTCTGGCTTTTCAATTTAGTCTTCGGTCTTTATTATTCTAGCTTTGCTCTTTTAGGCGCTGGCCTATCCGTTTGGCTTTTCACTTTAGTCTTTACTCTTTGCTCCTTTATCCTTATTCCTTGCTCTTTTTTCGTTATTGTTGTAAACGCAGAAACCCTTGCAGTTGTTACTGCAAGGGTTCTGGTTAAATGCCATTTGAGGCTTTTAAGATTTGGCACCGACCTACTCTCCCACGTGTTACCGCAGTACCATCGGCTCTGGTGGGCTTAACTTCTCTGTTCGGAA